>Ga0209299_1001023_pt1 | contig 15706 bp, 11 predicted proteins | sample S_140806_MF_Meta_FD_187326 | JGI IMG/M metagenome (GOLD analysis project Ga0209299, IMG submission 187326) | Freshwater microbial communities from Lake Simoncouche, Canada to study carbon cycling - S_140806_MF_MetaG (SPAdes) (version 2) | ecosystem: Environmental > Aquatic > Freshwater > Lake ...
TGCCAATTGTATAATAATGTTCCCCATCCCAGTTTAATAGTTGACGTGCTTCTGGTATAATATAGGGTCCTTTATTTAAATATCCATCAACTTTTTCTGGTGTATCGTTATTCCAAACCGGAAGAAAGTTGCCAATAGAACCTTGATATATGGTATTAGAGGTTAATAAACCATATAGACCTATAAATATTAAAATAAATAAAATTGATACAACAAATTTAATTATGCCGTTATTTTGATTAGAATTTATACTGCTTTTTAACTTTATAACATGAAAAATTCGCATACTTTAAATCCATCTGATAATTTCAATTTTAAAATATACATTCCTGGACCACTATTCTCTGGGAGGACTATTTCACCAGAATTATCTACTACACCAGTGCATAGAATTCGACCTGTTATATCCGTAATTATAAAGCTGTAGGATGTTTCTTCTTTAATACCTGAAACAATAATACGATTACCTGTAACCGGATTTGGTGCAACCTCTAATTCTTCAATTTCTGAGAAAATGCCTATTCTGCAGGAAGGAATTGAAAGCGTTTGATTTGCTGTTGTTGCTACAACACTTCCATTGCAAAAGGTTTGAATCCTGTAGGTATAATTTCCTGGACTTAGGTTTAATTGGTTTGAATAAACAGTTGTAAATCCAGAAAATTGCCATGGTCCTGAACCCAAACGATACCGAATTCTAAAACTGTCTGCTGAAGTACAATTGCTCCAGGATATTAGAAAAGTGCATCCGCTAACATTTGTGGCCGATATTCCGTTTGCAGCAATGCAGGCAGGCCCTTGTCCTGTTGTGAAACTTACACTTGTCGTGTTGTAGGCAGTTGAGGTAGTGCCACAGTATGCTTTCATTCTGAAACAGTAATTGGTGCATCCTAATAGTCCAGTAAGCGTGTATTGCCTCAAATTTCCCGGAACATATAAATAGGTAAAACTTCCGGTACAGTTTTTCTGGTATCTGATTAAAAAGCTGTCCGCATCCAGATTACTGGACCACCCTACCGTCACTGATGTACCATTGACTGACAAGGTTTGGAGAGCAGAAGGAGAACTGAGCCTATTTAAGGTAAGTGTATCAGACACAGGAGCACATGCGCCCAAAGTATCAGTTACAGTCAATTTTACAATGGTAATTCCATTGGAAAGTCCGGAAATAGTCGTACTTAGGCTAGATGCATTTGAAAAATTACCTGTTCCAGAAACAATACTCCACAAACTGGTAAATCCTGAAGGAGATACAGAGGCATTCAAAGATGCCGGAGTAGTTGAGCAAACCCTTTGGTCTGAACCGGCATTTACCTGAAATCCTGTTACCGTAACATTTAGTGATGATGAATTACCTAAGCAGGAATTGTATTTAGGCGTAACAGTAATTGTTCCTGAATTAGCGCTACTCACAACCGTAATGGAATTTGAGGTTCCTGAACCTGTCCATCCTTGCGGAAAGGACCATACATATTCTGTTACTCCAAGAACTGGAGAAATGGAATAAATCTGTGTGCTTCCTGCGCAAATTGTTTGATTACCAGTAATATTTCCTGCAGCGCCAATATTGGTACAATCTGTAAATCTGGATAAATAGGAGTCGTTTCCACCCCCGCCATGGCTTGTCTGGTAAGCGCCTGAAGTGCTCATATTATTGGTTGAAGTTACTCTTCCGGTAATAAAAACATCAGCCGGAGAGATGTACACCAAATCGTAGCCATGTTCCTGGTTGTTTCCACCATAGTATGTTCCCCATAATAAAGAGCCGCTATTTGAAAATTTGGCAACAGTAATATCATGGGCAAGTAAGGAGTCTTGCCAGGCTCCTGGAGTGGCAACATCAGCATCGGACATGGACCAGCCTGTAAAATGTATGTTTTGCCATTCATCAATTGCGATTCCATATCCATAATCTTCATCCATACCTCCATAATAAGTGCCCCAGGTTCTGGAACCTGAACTATCAAATTTTACAAGAAAGGCATCTATCATACCTCCATGATTTTCCTGGTAGGAACCTGATGAGGAGATACCAGAGGTGGATTGTGTTTCGCCAGTAAAATAAATATTGCCAAAAGAATCAGCAGTTGCTCCATAACACACATCATAATTACTTCCGCCATAATAAGTACTCCAGCTTCTGCTTCCGGAAGGAGTGAATTTGGCCACCACACCATCATAAGCACCTGAATTACTGGTTTGAAAGGCTCCGGACGATGCCATATTTGTAGTGGAAGATGTCTCACCAGTTATAATAGGATTTCCATTTACATCAAGCGTTAAATCATGTAGGAGATCTACGCCATTACCACCCATATAGGTTCCCCATTGTCTGGATCCAGTCGTATCAAATCTAGCTAAGAATAAATCATAGCCAGTACTTCTGCTGGTTTGATGTGTTCCAGAAGTTGCAATTCCGGATGTTGAGGTTCCATTTCCGGCCAGATATAAATTTCCTGTTTTGCCAATGCAAACACCATATCCAAAATCGGTTCCGGAACCGCCATAATAGGTGGCCCAGATTCTATCACCGGACGGACCGAATTTTAAAAATAAAGCGTCCATACTTCCTCCACCATAACTGGTTTGATGAACCCCTGAGGTTGCTATTCCGGAATTTGAACTGGTTTCCCCAATCAGATATACATTGCCTTCAGGGGATACACTGAGTCCCTGACCTTTTTCATTTCCGCTTCCACCAAAATAAGTAATCCATTGAACAGCACCGGAAAAGTCGAATTTTGCCAGATAAGCATCCAAACTGCCATTTAAAGTGGTTTGAAATGCGCCTGAAGTAGCAATTGCACTTCCTGAGGCGGTTTCACCGGTTACGTACAGGTTTTTCCAAACATCAGCGGCAACACTACGCCCCTGATCATTTGAATTTCCCCCTATATAGGTTCCCCAGGTTAATACCGGAACCGGGTCAATGACCAATGCCTGATCCTTAGAATAAGAAGGAATTTTAAATGAAATTATGTTTTCTTCATTTTGGGAATACGCTATCTCTACAGGAGTGCCATCAGTTAAATAGCTGTAGGGTATATGTTCGGTCAGGTTCCCAAAAGCAAGAATATGCATAAGACTTTTTCCTGAAATTTCTGTTTTCAAACTCCCCGAATACTTCATTTGTATTAAATCTGGGTTTGCTCCAGGGTGAATAATGAAATTATATTCCAAAGGAAAAGTGCTTTTTTCTGGAATCAAATATTCAATATCTATACCTGGATAAAGATTTTTACAGGTAACTGAATTGTATTTCTTTACATTTAATACGCCTTGAGCATCAGTCCCTTGCGTATAAAAATTTAAAAATCCCGGAAGCTGAATACCAGGTTCAAGAATTGCTTCTGCAGAAGAACCGGGGAAAGAAATATCTACTCTATGGAATTGAAAATGAGGAATTTCACCTTCCTGAGAACTGGAATTTTCCTGCCGGAATGCATCATAACTGAACCCATTATTTTTTATCTGAACATTCAGATTTTGGCTTTGCAAATGATATTTTACTTCAGGTACTGATAAACCATTTTGGTCAACAATCTGACCTTTATTTTCAATAAAATAGCCTGTATGGGTAACGGTATTTTGTGTTAATCCATCAATTGAAAAAGCCAGAGCAAACAGGAAAACCAGACTCAAATTCCGAATAGCGTTCATAAATTTTTTCTTTCATAAATTTATGACTTTATTCGAATTATCAATCCTATAAAACAATAAAATATTAAAATACTATTATGGCACTATGCCCAATATTGTTTCGCCTCCGGTAACTTTTTGTCCAAGCTGTACTTTAATCTCAGTGTTTACCGGAACAAGAATGTCCATTCTGGATCCAAAACGAATAAAACCGAATTCCTGACCTTCCTGAAGAGTAACCCCTTCTTTAACATACCAACAAATTCTCCTGGCTAGTGCACCAGCTATTTGTTTAAAAGCAACACTGAATTTTGGATTTTCAACCACAAAAAACGTCTGCTCATTTTCCTCAGATGATTTAGGATGCCATGCCACCAGAAATTTTCCGGGATAATATTCAGATTTAATGATTTTACCTCTGGCAGGACTTCTGTTTACATGCACATCCAAAGGGGACATAAAAACACTTATTTGAATCCTTTTTTCTTTAAAATACTTAGATTCTAATACCTCTTCAATAACAACAACCTTTCCGTTACACGGGCTGAGAATGTTGGATTCGCCTACTGGTATATTTACTTTGGGTGTTCTGAAAAAATTCAGAATCAACCCATTAAAAATAAGTGCTGCAACTAAAAGGGTGTAAAAAAGTATATCACTATTGAAAAGCCAGTTAATGAAATACAACAAACCCACAGATAGCAACAAGGTGCCAGGGATTATATACTTTCCTTCTTTATGGAACATGGTTAAAAGTAAATAATATTAAGAAAACTGGAAAGGTTCAGGGCATTCTAAGATTGAATTTGCCTAAAATTTTATCTACCCAGGCATTCACATCAGGAATAGTTTTTAAATAATACAATGGAATGCAAAACAATAGAGCAGTTGATACACTACGTACAGGGATATCCACCCAAATACTACCCATCCAGGGAAGAAAATAACCAATAGCCCAAACAGGAATACCAATAACCAGCAACATAAGGTTTCCCTTATCGAAAGGTTGAAAGCCGAAAACCTTTTTTAGAAATATCCATTTAAGGAAATTGAAAAACGAAATGGAAATAAGAGTAGCAAGTGCGGCACCTTCAATATCAAAAACAGGAATAAGCAAATAATTTAAAACGATACTGATTGCAACGAGCACCAAATTGAAATACAAATCAAACCGATATTTTTCGGAGGTCGCAAGAATGGTTGCATTCATACCTGTTGCAGTATCAATCCATTGTGCAAGGCAGATTAGTATAATTACAGAAAAGCCCTCTTTGTATTCTGGTTTAAGGATATGAAACAGGTTTTCTTTATTCACCCATATACCGATGAAAAGAAGCAATCCTACTGCCATTTGAATCAGAGCGGTCCGTTTATAGAGATCCGAAATCTTCGCCAAATCCTTTTCTTTCCAGGCTTCAGCAACCAAAGGAATTGAAATATTGCCAAGAGCTCTTGCTGGTGTTGTGACTAAGGCACCAAAAGAAAAAGCCATAGTATAAACACCAACATCTGATAAGCCAACCATTGCCCCCAACATAAAGGTGTCAATACTTTGAATTAAAATAAAGGTCGTGCCGGCAAGGTAGGAGAATCCGGCGAATTTGAGTATTCCTGCTCCGTAGGAACGATTAATTGCAGAAAAATTGAAATTGAGTTTGTAATCTTTATGGTAAACCAAGTATGCTAAAAGCAAAAAAGCAATGAATAAATGGGTGCCAAGGTAACAAAGAAAAAAGGTATGAAAATCAATCCAGTCAAGTGCCTTAAAAATCAGAAAGACAGTAATAATCAGGCGTTTGAATACTTCACGAATCAGGTTTGGCATTACCGACCGAAATACTGCCCGGGTCATCATTTCCAGAACATTATAGGCTAGCATAAAAACACATAACGGAGCCAGATAATTGAAATATTCTACGACAAGGGGAGAGTTTTCCTGGTATACATCTATAATTATAGGCTTAAGTAAAAATAAAGCCCCAAGAGAAATCAGGCCACCAGCAACTGTCCACAGGAAAATGTATCCTGCAAAACCATTATGCTTTTTATCCTCAGTTTTAAAAAAAGGAAAATATTTAAATATTACACTATGTAGGCCAAACATAGCCGTAACCATGTAAAATATGGAAAGTTTTTCAAAAATTGAAATTAACCCAAATTCTGCAGTTTCAAAATAATTCTGATATAACAGAATGATATTAATGTACCCGATTGGAAATCCAAGGTAATTAATCAGATTAACTCTGACGGCCTGTTTCTGAACGATGCCCAATTAGGTATTATTTAATTTATGTAATAAAGTAAAAGTCTTGAAGTCAGGTTAATCATTATCAATTCCCAGATTACGCAGAACCTGTTTTCGATTCAAATGGCCGTCTTTGTTAATTTCTCCTGCTTCAGGATTAAATTCTCCGTTCAGGATTACTAATGCAGATATTTCCGGGGTATTTAATGAGGTAAATGCGGTTCTCCGAAGTTCTTGTAATAAAAAATGTTCTATAACCGGGTTTTGAACCTGACGGCCTTCTGCCTCCCAATCATTGTCCAAAAGGTTAAGCCTATTACTCAATTCTCTTCGGTCAGCACTAACGACTAGTAATCCTTTTTCTCCTTTATATTCGGGAATATAACAGGCTCTGGTTATATATCGGTTTTTTTCAAACGAAGATTCTATCACCTTCAAATCACTATCCGGACCACTTCGTTTTCCGGCTCTTGTTTGGGTGATAAAAAGCATTCCGTTATCAAATCTTCCAAAATCACCGGTTTTAAGCCATCCTTCTTTAGTTAATGAAGCGTCGTAATCGGGCTTGTGATTCCAGTAACGTTTGCACTTTCCTTTTCCTTTCAGCCAGATTTCTCCTTCTAGTGCATGCAAAGATTGCCCTGTGCCTGAAAATTCATTAACAACCTCAACAAGCTTACCTGTTCCCGTTTCCTTAATTGCCATGGAAACCCAGGGTACCGGAGAGCCGGCCGAACCTGCAATATTTTTATGTGGGGTATTCATTGCCACAACGGAAGACATTTCAGAAAGACCGTAGGTTTCTAATACATTAATGCCAAGATAATGAAAAAAATGATAACATTCCTTCGGAAGGAAATCATTGCATGTAATAATTACCTGTAAATTCCCTCCTAAATGGCGTTGAATTTTTTTGAAAAATTTTGAATTAAAAGATATTCTCCATCTTAGAAGTAAAGGGACGGATTCTCCTTTCTGTTTAAGATCGTGAATTTTCTCTCCAATAGAAAGTGCTTTTTTAAACTTGTTCCTTCTAAACCAGTTTCCTGAATTTAAGGCATTGGTTAAAGAGTTTCGTAAATCCTCTACAATATGGGGTTCTGCCAAAACTGCAACAGGACCAGTATACTCTATATTATCTGAGGGTTTTAACTCAAACTTAACAAACTGAACAGGCTGACTTAGACTAATAGGTAAGAGTAAACCAAATGTTCTGCTGAAAACATTAGAATAGGGAAGAAAAGATAAAAACTTGCCTTTAAGGGGTAAAGGGTCAAGTTTAAGCACCATTGCTTTCGTGGTACTTAAGAGATTTGTATGAGAAAGCATGGCACCTTTGGGTTTTCCGGTGGTGCCCCGGGTATAAACGATGCTGGCTATATCATCAGGATGAACGGATTCTTTCAACTGACGCATTTCACTATGATGTTCCCGCCAGTAGGTTTTACCGTGTTCTATCGTTGATTCATAGGTGTACGTAATGTCTGTTAATAAATCTTCACCTGAATCAAAAGTGGTTAATATATGTTCGAGAAAATGAAACCTATGAATAATTTTAGTCAATGAACAGTAAATAGTTTCATTATCAATAAAAATTAGTTTTATTTCTGATTCCTTTAAAATGTATTCAATATCTTCACTAAAGGAATTTGGATCCAAATGAATGGTGACTATCCCACATTGCTGCGCACCTAATTCAAAAAAAACAGATTCAGGACCAGGAGATAATATGCACCCGATCTGGTCACCTTTTCGAATATCTTTTGACAATAGAAATCCTGCAAAACACTGAACCAAGGCAGTTGTTTCTTTCCAGGTTATAGTAGGCTTGGTTTGAGAAATGGTATACATCATTATCTCATCTGCACCTTTGTTTTTCAGGGCATTTTCCCAAAGCTGTGGAATGGTTTTGGGTTCGGTACCTGTAAGGGGTTCGTTCATTTTAGCATTCAAAATTAGTTAATTTTGAACCCTCTGGCTTTTCAGGGAATCCCCAAATCCACAGTGCGTACTCCAACAGGCGATTTTTTTCCTAAAAACAAGTATTGGTTACATGTTTTGTTGTTTGTACTGACCTGTTTTACCACCATGCTGGCTGGTGCAGAACTTATTACTGGCACTTCATTACTCATGGAGTGGAGTTGGAGTGTTTTTTTTAAAGGGGCTCCCTATTCAGCATCTTTTCTGGCTTTTTTAACTGTACATGAGTTTGGTCATTATTTTATGGCTAGATATCACCAAGTAAAAACCTCATTGCCTTACTACATTCCAATTTATATGCCAATTAGTGTTTTTAATATTGGAAGTATGGGTGCTATAATTCGTCTTAGACAAATGCCCAGAACGACTAAAGAGTATTTTGATATTGGAATTGCAGGTCCTTTAGCAGGGTTTGTTATCGCACTCGGGCTATTAATTTATGGATTTTCAAATCTACCTGGATTAGAATACCTCCATAGCATTCACCCAGAGTATAAAACAAAATTTTCTGGTATGCCTTTGGATAGCCAGCTTATGATGCCAGGAATGATTTCCATGAAATTAGGCTCTTCCATTTTATTCGAAGGACTCAAGTATTTGTTTTCAGATCCGCAATTGCTTCCTCCTTCTCTTGAAATAATGCACTATCCATATATATTTGTAGGATACATAACTTTATTTTTTACGGCTTTAAATCTTCTTCCCATTGGACAATTGGATGGTGGGCATGTTGTTTATGGACTGTTTGGGCCTTATGCTGCCGGAATTATTTCCAGAATAACAGTTGTGTTGTTGTTAATAATCGGAGGAGTTGGTTTGATAAATTTTGACCAGACTGAAGTTTGGGTCACCCTGGCTATTTACCTTTTATTTCTGTTTTATACCTCAACCAAAATTTTAAAGGATCAGAATGCCTTTAAAGCATTAGGTCTATCTGCCGGAATAGTTTGCATTCAACAGGGATTACAATTTTTTTCGTCTGCTTCAAGTCCAAATTTGCTTTGGCTGGTTTATGCTTTTATTGCTGTAAGAGTTATAAAACTAGATCATCCTCATGCACTTTCTGAGATGAAGTTAAATGCAGGAAGAAAATGGCTGGGATGGATTGCCTTACTGATCTTTGTTTTGTGTTTTACGCCCAACCCTATTGAGATTGTTATTTTTGGGGAGACGCCTTAAAATTAGCAATATGTCTTTTTCATAGACTTTTTCCCAATTATTTTTATCATTACATAAACTATCCAATTTGTGGTGATAGACAGTTGCAATGTCTGGATAGGTAAAATTCCATTTCATAAGTGCTAAATATTCTGCATCCTTAATAACGGGCCAGGCATATATTTTCTCGCGAAATGCCAACCTTGGTATTAACTCAGAGGTGGCACATACAGCTGCATCGTCTGGTATAATTGAAAGCCCTGCTCTAACTGATGATGTATTAAATTGTTGCGTATAATGGACATTATGAATCAGACTTGAGGTTTCTTTATTGTACCAGGGTGAGATTCTGTGATTCCAGGAATAAATAAGACTGAGAGCAGAAATACATACCATCAATGGTAGACCAAATTGCTTGTAAATTGGAGAATAGGAGCTCTTACACCAACTGATTGTAGCTAAAGCTATCATTAATGCAAATTCTACCGAGTAATGATAATTAACTCCCCAAAGTATATACGAATCAGAACAAAGTTTTGCAAAATATAAGGGAAAGGCACCAATTAAATATGCTGGTCTTACAAACATAAGGACTCCGCCAGATAACAATAACATCAGGTGGAATTCTGTTTTAACGCCAAAAAATAAATTCGAATCAAGTGGATTCTCAAATAATAAAGAAAGAATATAAGCAGGTCGTTTAATACTGTTTTTTATAACTTCAGGCAAAGTATTTCCCAGTAGACTATATTTTGATACTTGCTTATATTGAGTGTTCCCGCTTTCCATAAAAGGCATTACAACCAGAGTCAGTAGTAAAAACCAGAAAAGACAAAAAACAGCAGATGCCAGCCATTTTTGTTGCCTTTGTTTGTCATCTACATACATAGCCAAACATAGAAAACCCAACCAGAGTCCCATGGATTCCCTGCATAATAAAATGAAAAAAAGTAAAATCCAGGCTACACTCCATTTGTTTTCCCGTGCATAAAGTATAAACCATGGAAGAATCAGTACTCCGGTAACATTGCTGTGATAATCAAAGGAGTATGCCGAGAAAAATCCAAAGAATAAAAAGAACAATGCAAGTACCAGCTGGGCATTTAACTTATTATGTGTTTCCCTTATGGTAAGTATATATATTCCTGCAAAGCCTACGGGAACAAGTAGTAATTGAAATATAAGTGGAGAATAACTTCCAAAAATGTAGTATAATGGGAGAATTAAAATATCTACTAGGGTGAAATGGCCTGTTAATGGATTTGTCGGAGGATCAAAAAGGGTACAATGATTTAAATCTCCATGTACAAATAGAAAAAGAGATTGCAGGGTAACCCCTAGGTCAAGCGCAGCCGTTCTGAAGAGGAAATGGTTTATTAAAGAAAGACTTCCGTAACATAATAATCCAGTCGCCAATAAAAGTAAGGCCACAGGATCTGAATAAAATAACCTGATACTCAGGCTTTCTTCTCTTCGTGATAGTCTTCTTCCGTGTTGATTGCCCAAAGCGTTGATTTATCCGTTGTGCCAGCAATAATTGTTTCAACCGCCTCTATTGCAGTAAGCATGCTGTGATCCTGGTTGTTGTATTTATGCATTCCATTTCTGCCTATCAGGTAGAGATTACTGAAGTTTTCAGTGAAAGACCTGACTACATCAAACTGATTATACGTCCCGAAATATGCAGGGTATGTTTTCTCTTGCCGAATAATTGTAAAATCCAAAACTTTATCTTTTTTAATAATACCAATCTGCTCCAATTCTGCAGAAGCGAATTTGAATAAGTCTTCATCTGACATATGCCAAATGTCATCTTCTGTATTACAAAAATACTCCAAACCTATCCAGGTAGTTTGTTCCGGTTTTGCAACCATAAATGGACTCCAGTTATTAAAAACCTGCAACCGTCCTACCATAACCTCCGGTTCCTGTATATAAAACCAATTGTCCTTAACCGGTATTTTTTTTCCGTCTTTTTCGTCCCTTATTTCCAACTCTTGTACCAGAAGTCCTACAGTAATAAAATCACGATACACCAGTCCTTCACTCACTGCTTTAACATCTTCAGGAATGTTTGCCTTTAATTTGGAAATCAATTCCTTTACTGGCATTGTTGAAAAGAAAAAGTCGCAGGAGATAAATTCTTCTTCACCTGTTAATTTATTTCTTATAAAAGCTCCTTTTATTACCTCATTTTCTGTAACAATGTTCTCACAGGTATGATTGTATTTTATAACGCCATTGCTTTTTTCAATCATTTCTGCAACGGTTTCCCACATTTGCCCAGGCCCAAATTTCGGATACAGAAACTTTTCAATTAAAGAAGTCTCTGTAGATTTCTGGCTTACATCATTTCCGGATTTTTTTGTCCCTGATGTTAAAAAATGTTTAATGGTTTGAGTAATTGAAAGACCCTTAATTCTTTGGGCTCCCCATTCTGCACTGATGTTTTTACAGGCTATTCCCCAAACCTTTTCAGTATAGGATTTGAAAAAAGTAAGGTATAATTCCTTCCCAAAGCGACTGATAAAAAAATCCTCAAGGTTATTGATAGTTTTAAGCGGGAAAATCTTTGTGCTTAAATAAGAAACGCCAATTTTAAATATTCTGAAAACACCCAGGTGTTGTATCGTTTCTTTATTCAGTGTTATTGGATAATTGAAAAACTTCCGTAGGAAATAAATTCTGGATTTCCTGTTACGGACAAGCATGATTTTATCCGGATGTGCTGGCGCCTTTTCGGCAAAGGAATAAGTTGAAGATGTATTATGATAGGTTAAAGTGACTTCATCCCGAACCGTAGGATCGATAGGTAATATTTCGAGCCACCATTGCATTACACGGTCTGACTTGGAAAAAAAACGGTGCCCTCCGATATCTATTCGGTTGCCTTTATAATTTACAGTTCTTGCAAGTCCACCCGGAATGTCCAGTTGCTCTATTACAATAGGTTGAATGCCCGTTTTTCTTTGGAATTCAAGTGCTGCTGTAAGTCCGGCGGGGCCTGCCCCGATAATTAATGCTCTCTTTTTGGCTCCTTCCGGCATAATATTGGCTCAAAAATAGGAATAATCCCTGCCTTTGGTTGGTATAAGCCTGCTGTATCCAAATGCTGAGATACATATTAGTATAGGATATACAGGAACACGGAATCTTGACGCACCAACTGGACCAGTAATGAAGGCAACATAAAGGATAATTAAAGAAAGCACCAAAACCCAAATGTTACCAAATCGGACCCCGTAAAACAGTCCAGTAAGAAATCCAAAAGCTATTAATAGATTAATGAGCAAAAGAGTAAGCGGCAGGATCAACCCAGCTAGGTTTGACATGTTTATCTGATTGATAATGCCATTATAACCACTTTTGGAAAAGGCTTTATAAAACCCCGCTGCAATGTCATTCTGATAACCGGTAAAACTGGCAATGTCGAATCTTCCGGGATCCAGAAAAAAATTCACCATTCCTTTCAGGTGTATTAAGATATAGCTGGGTAAATGTTCGAATATGATATTTTTACATTCCTTTAACACATAAGCGTTTCTTGTTTTGTAATCAGTATAAGAATTTCCGATAGAATCAATTTGAGAAATCATGGAATCAGCCTTTTCAAAGCCATACTTCTGCTCTAGTAAAATTCGGGTATTATAGTTGAGTAGATTTGTTTTTTCAATACTGCTGAAATGAAAAACTCCGGTTAGGTAAAAGTTAAGTGAACCCCAAATTAACACACCCAGCAATGGGAGAAAGCCAAACGCCAATAATCCAGGCTTTCGTATTTTTTTTGAAATGATAATGGAAGGAAGTAAAAATAGGATTGAAATAAAAACAAAGGCGGGTTTTGTGAATATGAGTAACACCAGAAACAAGGTAGCAAGCTGTAAATCTTTTATTCTTTGTTTTTCAAGGCTTTTAATAAGTGAAATGCTAAAGAAGGTGAGTAGAAATAATGAAAGAGATTCTGCCATAATCATATTTGAATAAATTATCAGGGAAGGATAGCCTATCCAAAGCAGAGGTATAAAGCTTTTGATCTTATCCACAATTCTGACTTCCAGGAAACGGGTGATTTTTGCAAAAGTGAGCCAGCAAAGGATATTCTGTATTGCTAAAGCCAGATAAGGCCCGAAATGGCAGGCTCCGGTTATCAACAGAAATAGTGGATAAAGAATTGGCCTACGAGTAATCATTTCAGGAATAAGCTGATCCTGCCAGTTACCTGAATAGGGAATTCCATGCGCCAACAGGTTAAAACCAGCCTTCAGATACTCTTCTGAGTCTTTTGTAAGGTAAAGCCCTGAATAACTAGCCCATATAAAGCCAGCTATATGGAGTAACACAATAAGAATGCCTTTTACCCCAAATTTATTTATCCCTCCCATGGATTAAAGATACCATCAGAAAAGATAAATCAAGTTGTGCTTAAAACCTCTAAAAACAAGGGTTTTAAAAATTTGATAGGGGTTTTCCACATAATGAAAATAAAATTGTGGCCAAAAGTGGTTAAAAGTGGGTGAAAGTGTTAAAACATTCTTTAATTTTATCCTTCGAAACAATATAAGTGGAGAGTCTTCAAATATTTGGCAAATATGAAAGCACCCTTGATCCTAAGGGTAGATTTCTATTGCCTGCTGCTTTGAAGAAAAGAATGCCAAATCTTGAAGAAGAATATTGGTTAAGCAGTGGTAGAGAAAAACGCAATTGCATCGAATTATTTCCTGGTATTATATGGATTCAAAGACTTCAATACATCTATAGCAAAGCAAAAACCAATCCTGCCGCCAGGAATTATGCTACCATGTTACAGGAAGAATCTCATCCTGTTAGTATTGATTCTGCCGGAAGGGTATTAATCCCCAAAATTTTCTTAGAAAAGTATAATATCCAAAAGGAAGTTTCCCTTACTGGTGCAGAAACTTGTATAGAAATCTGGCCAAAAGGATATGTTAAAGAAAAGCTTCCAGAAATAGTCGGCTCAGTTGTCGAGTTGGAAGAGGAATTTAACAAGTATGATAATATATGACGAGTGTGTTTTACCATCGTCCCGTTCTTTTACATCAAAGCCTGGATGGGCTTGACATTAAGAAAACAGGCATTTATGTAGATGCCACTTTCGGAGGCGGAGGTCATTCTCTTGGTATTCTGGAAAGGCTTGGTCCCGAAGGCAGACTCATAGCTTTCGACCGTGATCCGGCAGCTGCAAATAATGTTCCGGAAGACTCCAGATTTCAGCTGATACCTGAAAATTATTCCACTTTAACAGAGTCCCTGAAACATTCTGGTGTGATGAAAGTGAATGGAATTCTTGCCGATCTGGGCGTTTCAAGTCATCAGTTTGATACTCCGGAAAGAGGGTTCAGTTTCAGATTCAAAGATAAACTGGACATGAGAATGGAACAATCAGGCGATCTGGATGCTTCAGTGGTTTTAAATACCTACTCCTATGATGCTTTAAAACATATGTTAAAGACATTGGGAGAGTTAAAAAAACCAGGACTTGTTGCGAAAAAAATCGTTGAATGGAGAAGTAATTCAGAATTTGTACTTTCTTCAGATCTCGAAAATGCACTAAGTTCCTGCTATTCTCAAAAAGATAAAGCAGGGTTCCTGGCTCAGGTCTTTCAGGCTTTAAGAATTGAAGTGAATGATGAACTCAATGCTCTTGATTCATTTCTGAATCAGGCCTCAGGTGTTTTACAAACTGAAGGGAGAATGGTAGTAATCAGTTATCATTCGTTGGAGGATAGAAAAGTTAAAAATCTGTTTCGAACTGGTAATACAGAAGGCATTGAACACAAGGATTTTTTTGGTAACAAAATTAATCCCTGGAATAGCCTGACAAGAAAACCAGTGATTCCGGAGGAGGAAGAAATAAAAGAAAATTCACGTGCACGTTCCGCAAAAATGAGAGTTGCAGAATTGAAATAAAGTAAGTGTCAGAAAAAAAACAACATATCGGCAAAACGGGCAATCCAAGGGAGGATACGGCTAAAACCAGCGGAAAAGCGAAGGTAAAAAAATCCTTTTCTCTGGATTTTTCCCATAAATCGCTATGGAACCAATTACCCTTTATCCTGTTTCTGGCAGGTTTAGGACTGGTATATATATGGAATTCTAATAATGTATATAAGAAAACAGTTTCGATTGATTCTCTTGAAATTAGAATAAATGACAGTATAGCAGAATACAATTTTTTAAATGCTCAGGTTAGTCAGAAAAGGAAATTATCTGAGGTCGCCAAAACGGTAGATACTCTAGGATTAAAGCCTCTCTCCGCACCACCTTATATTTTAGTAAAGGAGGGTGACGATGAGTAATAATGTGTCAAATAATTTTTTGGGAAAAGTATATTTACTTTTTCTCTTTTTTGCTGTTGCATCAATAGCAATCGCATTTAAAATTGTGCTAATACAATTGGATGGCGGTAAAAATGGATTAAGGGAAAAAGTAGGTGGAAGAATAAGGTCTCGTCATGTCATAGCGCAAAGGGGAAATATTTATTCTGAGGACGGGTCGTTGTTGGTTACTAGCCAACCTGAATACAGAATTGCGTTGGATCCAACACAGTTATTTAAACTTAAGGAACTTAAAATAGGTGGAAAAAAATATCTGGAAAATTTTCAGAGTGAATTTGAAGCCTTGTGTAAACTTCTTTCCCAAGATTTTGGGAAGGGAGATTATAGTCCC
>Ga0209299_1001024_pt1 | contig 15700 bp, 16 predicted proteins | sample S_140806_MF_Meta_FD_187326 | JGI IMG/M metagenome (GOLD analysis project Ga0209299, IMG submission 187326) | Freshwater microbial communities from Lake Simoncouche, Canada to study carbon cycling - S_140806_MF_MetaG (SPAdes) (version 2) | ecosystem: Environmental > Aquatic > Freshwater > Lake ...
GCCCATCTAATTGCCATTGGATCAACTTTTGCTTCTAACAATTTTGATACAAATACTAGGTTGCCCTTTGACTTGCTCATCTTCTCGCCATCTAATCCGATCATTGCAGCATGCACAAAGTATTTTGAGAAATCTCTACCGTAAGCTGCTTTAACTATTTGCGCGCTCATAAAATGGTGAGGGAAAATGAGATCACTTCCACCGCCTTGAAGATCAATTATTGGATCACTTTTTTTATCATCTAGATACTCACAGGCAATGGCTGTGCACTCGACGTGCCATCCGGGACGACCAAACCCTAAGTTACTCTGCCACCCTGGTTCATTATTACGATTAGCTAACCAAATAACTGGATCCAATGGGTGCTTCTTACCAACTCTAGTTGGGTCTCCCCCGCGCGCAGCAAAAATACTAATTGCTTCATTAACTTGTAGTGGCAATGTTTCCAAAAATGGTTCAACAGAGAAGTAATGGTCACCAGATATTTCATAAAGATGCCCATTATGCGATAACTTCTGAATAAATTTCTCAATTATATCGATTGAGTCAGTTACCTTTGCAAAATTAGTTGGGGGTAAAACTCTAAGTGCGGTCATATCAGATTCAAAAAGATCGATCTGAGAATTAGCAAGCACTTGCCAATCAATTTTATCTCGGTTAGCACGCTCTAAAAGTGGATCATCAATATCAGTAATATTCTCAACAAAATTAACTGTGGAGCCAGACAGGCGCTTGTAACGATTGATTAGATCAAAACTAAGATAAGTAGCAGCGTGCCCTAGATGGGTAGCATCATATGGAGTAATTCCACAGACGTACATTTTAAAATTATCACCATTAATTGCTTTTAAATCACCAGAATGAGAGTCCTTCAATTTCAGAGTTGGGAAATCGTTAGAGCCAAGTGTTGGCAAGTAGAGATCTGGCCATGTTTTCATATTATCTACCTCGCTTAAACCGGTGGCCATGGGACTGCTGGCCAAGAGTCACTTGGCTCCGGAAACCTAGCACTACTAATTAGATTATCAACCCTACTTGATATTGCAGCTATTTCCTCTTTATTTAGATAACTAGAAAAAACTTCATAGAGATCAATTGATTTAACATTATTCAAAAGACTTAACTCTTCTGGCAAAAAGGGCTGTTCAGAAAACTGCCATAAGACTGTTCTTAGTTTGTCCTCATAATGAAAGGCCACACCGTGGTCACACCCTTTGAGTACTCCACTTTCATCAACCAATAAATGCCCAAATTTACGGTCAGTGTTATTAATAATTGCATCAAAGAGAGCAAGTCTACGTAGTTGGTGATCAAAACTTTGGCCGAATTCAACAACATCGATATTCTGGTCAATCTTTATCCATTCCTGAACCATTCCAAATCCGAATGGGCCTTCCCGAAGTACTGTGTAAGGAACAACGTTAAACTCGGCAAGATCGCTCAATAAATACGCGGCATACTCTCGGTTAGCAAGATTTCCATCTGGAAAATCCCATAAAGGTCTCTCGCCGGCAACTGGTTTGTAGATTACTTCTATCAATGGATCGCTACCTTCTATGTTGGCTAGTAAAGTTGCATTCGAGGCATCTACCAATCGACCAACTACCATCAAATTTCCATTCAAAATTAAATCAGTTAGATCTTTCATCTGCGGTAACCATTTGCCCGAGGACATAAATGACCAAGTGGATCAATTGGAAGTCCGCAAAAGGGACAGGCTGCTCGTCCAGCATTGACAATGCTCATCGCCCGTTCGCAAAACCCTTTCACCTGCGCAATATTAAGTGTGGCAATTAAAAGATCTGGACCCATATCTAAGTCGTCTAAAATTAGATCTTCATCTTGTGAAGGTGCTTGCATGTTCACAACTACTAGCTCATTCTCCCAAGTAATACTTATAACCCCTACTTGAAAATCCTCATCAATAGGTAACTCCATTGGTTGGTTATCATGCTCAGGCGCAGCAGAGATTAATTCCGGTGAGGCTAGCTTGCCTCGACGCAATTCGCGAACTAACTCTTCAAATCTCTCAGTGAGTGCAATCACCTGACTCTTTTCTAAAGTTACAGTGTTCAATCCATCGACAGATTTAACTTGAATAAAGAATTGACGCTGGCCAGGGTCACCAATTGCACTGACAATAAACCTAGTCGCAGGTTCGTGACGATAAATAATACGAGGCACTATTTTCTCCACCAGCGACTACCAGTAAGGATGTTTCCGCCACCAATCTGATTAGAGTGAAATTTTGAGATTACTGATTGAGAAACCTTGTAGTTGCTTTGCAAAATAGTGGCGCCAGATTTTTCTAGATTGATTATCGTCAGCGATGCAGGCTCAACTACAAAGCTCTGAAAACGATTAATTGGCAATCCAAGAGATGAAGTTATAGCCATCTTGATGATGTCTCCGTGGGTTACAACTAAAATCGGGCCTTTCTCTTTTTTTAGATTAGTAAGAGCAAAATCTATCCGTCTGCGCATACTTTTAAAGCTCTCTCCTTGCGGAAAAGTGAACCCAGCAGGGTTATTTTGAACACTCTTCCACTTGGGATCCTTACTCAATACCGCAAGCTTGCGGCCAGACCATTTTCCATAATTCATTTCGATAACTCGGTTATCCATCTGAAAATCAATTTTTGAATTTTTCTCCATAAACGGTGCAATTGTTTGTATACACCTAGTAAGCGGGCTGGAATAAATTTTGGAAAATTTGATTGCTGACAGATAGGACACAAGTGATTCAGCTTGTTTAAAACCTACTTTTGACAACTCAACTGAGTCATCCTGGCCAGCTAAAATGCCTTTGGTATTGGCCACAGACTGGGCATGTCGTAAAAGATAGATAATCGGCATTTGGCAAGGTTACCGATCTTTTCCCCCTCTTGTTGCTAGCCTCCCAACCATGGAACGTCGCAAATTAGGTGGAGTATCAATCTCCCGACTCGGACTAGGAACTATGACCTGGGGTCGTGATACTGATGAAAATGAAGCTGCCCAACAGTTGCAGCACTTTGTTGAAGCCGGCGGAAATTTAGTTGATACCGCAGCTGTATATGGCGATGGTGACGCTGAGCGAGTTCTCGGTGGTTTTATTGGCACGTTAGTGAAGAGAGATGATCTTTTTATTGCGACCAAAGGTGGCTTAACATTTAAAGATGGTAATCGCCAAGTAAATAACTCACGAAATGAATTAATCTCTGATTTAGATAAATCTTTAAGCAGATTAAATGTTGATTACGTAGATCTTTGGCAAATTCATACTTGGGATAAAAATACTCCCCTAGAAGAAACTCTCTCTGCACTTGATTATGCAACCAGCAGTGGAAAAGCTCGTTATGTGAGTGTTTGCAACTTTAATGGCTGGCAACTGGCAAGAAGTACAACTCTGCAAAATCCAATCTTTGGTAAGGCCGCAATTATTGCGGCGCAAAATGAATACTCTTTGCTAAACAGAAAGGCAGAGGAAGAGGTAATTCCTGCTTCCTCAGCACTTAACCTTGGTTTTTTAGCATGGTCACCGTTAGGGCGAGGTGTCTTAACTGGTAAGTATCGCGGTGGTGTGCCATCAGATTCTCGCGGCGCCTCACCACATTTTGCAAACTTTGTTGAACCATATCTTTCGGAGCGATGCCAACAAATTGTTGAAGCTGTTTGTGTAGCAGCTGAAGGATTGGGCTACTCACCTCTTGAGGTTGCACTCTCCTGGGTTAGAGATGCACCAGGTGTTACAAGTGCATTAATTGGAGCTAGAACTGGCGCACAGCTGCGCGGTATTCTTACTGTTGAGCAAATTACTCTGCCTGAGCAGGTAAGACAAGCATTAAATGAGGTTTCGGCCTCTAGTTAAACATTCTCCAAAAATTCGTATAAAACTCGAACTCCAAATTTTAAACCGTCAATAGGTACGCGTTCATCTACCCCGTGGAAGAGAGCAAAGAAATCAAGATCCTTGGGTAGCTTAAGAGGAGAGAATCCATAACCAACAATTCCTAAATCATGTAGGGCTTTATTGTCCGTACCACCGCTCATTAAGTAAGGAACTGGAATTCCCGCAGAATCCTCACCAGAGATCGCATCGCACATGGCTTTAACTAATGGACCGGCAAACTCAACCTCAAGTGCGATATCGCGAGTTAATATCTCAATCTCAATTTCATCACCAGCAAGTTTTTTAACAGTCTCTTGTAACTGATTTTCATGACCAGGAAGGAATCTTCCATCTACCATCGCACTTGCACTCTGCGGGATCACATTTACTTTATAGCCAGCCTCTAACATCGTTGGATTTGCGGTATTTGAAATTGTTGCACCCAGCATCTTTACCGCATCGCCAAGATGATGCAGGAGTGGTTTAACATTCTTTGGGTCATATTTATCGCCAGTTAGTTCGGCAATCTTTCGGAAAAAGACATTACTAGTTTTTGTTTCTAATTGTGGCCACTCATAGGCACCGATTCTTGCAACAGCATCAGCAACTTTTGTAACTGCATTATTACGATTTATAAATGAACCATGTCCGGCGGTGCCTTTAGCGGTTAATTTCATCCATTGAATACCTTTTTGAGCTGCTTCGATCAAATAAAGGCGATGTTCACCAGTTATTGTTACTGAGAACCCACCAACCTCTGAGACTGCTTCACTGTAACCATCAAAAATTTCCGGACGATGCTTAACCAGCCAGCGAGATCCATAATTAGAACCAGCCTCTTCATCAGCAAAGAAAGCTAACAAAATATTTCTTGGCGGTTTATAACCAATACGTTGCCACATTCGCACTGTTGCCAAGATCATGGCATCCATATCTTTCATATCAACTGCCCCACGGCCCCAAATAAATCCGTCTTTAATCACGCCACTAAAGGGGTCAACCGACCAATCAGCGGCGTTGGCAGGAACGACATCGATGTGTCCATGTAAAACAAGTCCGGGCCGGCTTTGATCTGCTCCTTCAACCTTTGCAACCACATTTACACGGTTTGGTGCAGTTTCAATTAATTCACTCTTAATACCAACCTCGGCTAATTTACTTGCAACATACTCAGCCATTGCTTTTTCATCGCCTTGGCCTTCGCCATGGTTAACACTTGGAATTCGAATCATTTCCTGGCAAAGCGTGATCGTTTCATTCTCTAATTCAATGATCTGCTCTTTGCTCAATTTCATAGGGCTATTCTCCTATATAAGTGCGATTTCCATTGAATTCAGATTGCGTTAAAATAAAAGCAGGTCCGGGTGGCGGAATTGGCAGACGCGCTAGCTTGAGGTGTTAGTGCCCGTAAGGGCTTAGGGGTTCAACTCCCCTCTCGGACACGCCTAATTTTCTGTGGTTATCAATAGAATCCGCAGGTGGATATATCAGCAGCGCAGTTAATTCGGGACATTCCAGATTTTCCAAAACCTGGCATCCTTTTTAAGGATATTACTCCCCTGCTTGCTGATTCAAAAATATTTAAGCAGTGCTGCCAAGCAATCACAGATCTGGCAGCTGATGCAGATTACATCGCCGGCATTGAAGCTCGTGGATTTATCTTTGCAGCTGCAGTTGCGACAATGAGCAATAAAGGATTTATTCCGATTCGAAAAAGTGGCAAGCTGCCTGGTGAGACAATCTCAAAGAGTTACGACCTTGAGTATGGCCAGGCAACCCTTGAAATTCATGCCAATTTAATTCCAACGGGCAAGAAGGTTTTAATTGTTGATGATGTGCTCGCTACTGGTGGAACCGCTGTGGCTGCAACGGATTTGATAATCGCAGCATCACTAATCCCAACCTCTCTCGTCTTCTTGCTCGAAATACCCGTATTGGGTGGAAGATCACGGATCAAACAAGCCCACAGTGGTCTACAAATCCAGACAATATTGGCAGAATAACCACATGGCCGAACTCATCTACTACTGCGGAACAATGGATAGCGGTAAATCCACATTGGCACTTCAGACTGCCCATAATCATCGCTCTCGTGGCCGTGATGGAGTTATTTTTACAAGTAAGGATCGAGCCGGCAAAGGTTTAATTTCTTCACGACTAGGTTTACAAATTGAGGCATTAGAGGTTGATGTTGATCTAGATATTCATAAATTAATTGTTGAACGGTTATCAATCGGTGGCCGGATCAGTTTTATTATTTGTGATGAAGCACAGTTTTATACAGCAGAACAGATCGAACAACTTGCAAAGATTGTAGATGGCTTAGGAATTGATGTTTTCGCTTTTGGAATTCTCTCTGATTTTCGAACTAAATTATTCCCAGGCAGCGCAAGGTTAGTTGAGCTAGCAGATCGGGTTCAGACATTGCAGGTTGAGGCGTTATGTTGGTGTGGTGAGCGCGCAACACATAATGCAAGAACTATTGATGGAAAAATGGTTACTGAAGGTGAGCAAGTTGTTGTTGGTGATGTAAGCACTACCTCAACAGTTGCCTACGAAGTTTTATGCCGCCGTCACCATATGCGCAAAGTTACATCAAAGATTTCTAATCCAGCGGCAGAACAATCTCTGCCGTTTAATAACTAACCGAAAGGCAACATGAAAACCAAGGGATATGCCGCAAAATCAGCTGGAGCTTTACTTGAGAATTACGAATTTAATAGAAGAGATCTTCGCCCTAGAGATGTAGCACTTGATATTTACTATGCCGGTATTTGTCACTCAGATATCCATCAAGCACGGGAAGAGTGGGGTCCATCAATATTTCCAATGGTGCCTGGTCATGAAATTGTTGGAAAAGTTACTGAAATCGGTTCGCAGGTAAGCAAGTTTAAAATTGGTGAAATCATTGGTGTTGGAGTTTTCGTAGATTCTTGTCGTAAATGTGCAAGCTGTAATGCTGGCCTTGAGCAATATTGCGTTGAAGGTATGACTGGTACTTACAACACCCTTGAGCGAGATGGTAAGACAGTTGCGATGGGTGGGTATTCAGATAAGTTTGTTATTGATGAGGATTATGCAGTTCACGTTCCTGCAAATCTTGATCTAGCCGGAGTAGCACCACTTATGTGCGCTGGCATCACTCTTTATTCACCACTTAAGAATTGGAATGCCGGACCTGGTAAAAAAGTCGGCATCATGGGCTTAGGCGGACTCGGTCATATGGGACTTAAATTTGCTCACGCATTAGGAGCAGAAACAACAGTTTTCTCTCACTCTCCCGAAAAAGAATCAGATGCTAAATCAATGGGTGCTGACCACTTTGTGGTAACAAAAGATATTAAGAGCTTAGAAAAACTTAACAAATCATATGACTTAATTCTTAACACAGTCTCAGCTGACTTAGATCTTGAACCATACTTACAACTATTAAAACTAGATGGAACCTTAGTTGTGATCGGCCTACCTGGTAAGCCATATTCAATAAATGCTGGCACATTACTTGGCCAGAGAAGATCTCTTGCTGGTTCAATGATTGGTGGAATTGCTCAACTACAAGAAATGCTTAACTTCTGTGGTCAGAAAAATATTGTAAGCGATGTTGAGGTTATTAAATCTGATTACATCAATAAGGCATACGATCGAACAGTTGCAAGTGATGTTAAGTATCGCTTTGTGATTGACGCTAAAACTTTTTAAACAAATTGATGAGCAGCTAGCGCTAGCAATGGCGCTAGGGCAAGTGCTGGTAGAAGATCGCCAACAGCAATCTGTTTAATCCTAAGCAATCTAAGGGCAATACCAACTAGCAAAATACCGCCCACTGCAGTCATTGCTGAAACTTGGTAGTCAGTCAAAATTGAACCTAAAAATAAACCGATTGCAGTCCAAGCAAATTGGTAAATTCCTACTGGCAAACTGGAAAGCGCTACGCCCCAACCAAGAGATGCGGCGAATGCAAGGGATGTAAAACCATCTAATGTGCTTTTTAAAACTAATTGATCAATTCCAGTCCCCATACCATCGGAGATGCTGCCAAGAATTGCTAGCGGTCCAATTGCAAAAATTAATGAGGCAGAAACAAACCCATCAACAAAATTAGATCCGCCATCTTTGCTAAACCTCTTTTTCAAATTTAGTCCGAAATTCTCAAGTCGATCTTCAATGCGAAGCAATGACCCAAGCACTGCACCAGCTAACAGTGAAAATACAACTACTAAAATTACCCAACCTTTAGGCATAGAATCTTGCAAATCTTTATGCCAATAAGCAGACAATGCATCAGCTGCAGAAATAATGGTTACACAACCTAAAACATCTGTTATTAAATTCCTTAATTTTTCACTTATTCTTCCGCCAATGAAAACACCTAAAGTTCCACCAATAATTATTGTTAATATATTTAAAACAGTACCAAAGCCCGGGAACATCTAAGCAAACCTAACAAATGATGCAATGCCAAAAACTAAGCAGTAGATCGCAAAAGGATAAAGTGTTTTAGTCTTAAACCACCTAACCAAAAATGAAACACTAAAATAGGTAGCAACAAATGAAACTAGAGACCCAACTAGTATTTGGCCAAGCAACTGCCTCGCATCACTAGTAAATAGTTCTGGTAGTTTAACAATTGCAGCTCCGACAATTACTGGCAAGGAAAGCAAGAACGCAAAATCAGAGGCGACTGAATGATTTAGCTTGCGAAGCAAGCCGGCGCTCATTGTTACCCCGAACCTACTAATTCCGGCGAATAGTGCCAGGCTCTGACCGAAACCAATTACAACTGCGCTCTTTGCATTAACTCGATGATCAATCTCGGCATCTGAATCATGGTACTCATGAGTAATATCGCGCCTTGCTAAGCGCTCTGCAGTTATCAACAACAAACCATTAATAGTTAGAAAAATTGCAGAGTAGGCAGGCTTCCCAAAAATACTTTGAAAATAATCACCAAAAACAACGCCAAGAATTCCAACTGGAATAGTTGCAATTACAATGTAGCCAAGAACTCTAAATGGGGTTGTTTGAAAATTTCTAGATTTTAAAGCGATAACCGTTCCACCAATTAATCCCAGCCATCGTTTTCTAAACACAATAAATAGTGCGACTGAGCTAGCAAGATGCATAGCAATAGTGATTAATAAATATGCCTGATTTTCTTCACTAATAAACTCTCTGAAGGATCCCCCAATCCATGCTGGTATCAAAATTGCATGTCCGAGGCTTGAGATCGGAAACAACTCAGTTATACCCTGAATAAAACCGGTTATTACTGCCTGGCCATAGGTAAAACTCAAGATAACCCAATCGGTAGTTGTTGTGAGATAGAGTTTAGCAGTGAGCATGCCAACAAACGGTGAAAATTTGTCCAAAAGAATCGTTAATATGTTAAGGCCCTCACGAACAATTCCAGTCACCCCATGGCGAGCTGATTCAACCTGGTCACTAGGTACTGGCAAACATCATATTCAAAGACTTGCGATTCTTTTTTTGGGTTTAACAATATTTGGAATTGGCGAAGCATTTTTAGTAGTAACTGGGCTTGGTAATTCACCTTGGGTAGTTCTTTCAGAAGGAATATCAGTCCATACTGTTTTAAATATTGGTGAATCAACATTTTTGGTTTCAGTTCTGGTGCTTTTGCTTTGGATTCCGCTTAAACAAAGACCGGGATTTGGCACAATCGCAAATATCGTCGTAATTGCAGCCGCTATTGAGGTTGGATTATTTTTTATACCAGTAGTTGACAATATTTTTTTAAAATATTTCTATGTTTTGTTTGGAATTGCATTAGTTGGCGCCGGCTCATCGCTTTACATAACCTGCGGACTTGGCACCGGGCCTCGCGATGGCCTGATGACTGGATTGCATTACCGGACCGGGGTGCGAGTTGGCAGGGTGAGATTAGGAATTGAGATTATCGCGGCCAGTACGGGAGCTGTGCTTGGAGGCTCATTAGGCGTCGGAACCCTGCTATTTGCACTACTTATTGGTCAATCGGTGGCAATTTCTCTTGGTGTCGTAGACCGCCTTACTACCAAGTAGCCAATAGATTTAAGCCATTCCCTCGGCTTGTTAGACCGAATCTGACAACATGTCGAAAACACCATGTCTAAAAAACAGAAAGGTACCTCCATGCTTGATAGCTTCTTTAAAATCAGTCAGCGTGGCTCAACCGTAGCTCGTGAAGTTCGTGGCGGAGTCGTCACATTTTTCACAATGGCTTACATCGTTGCGCTGAATCCATTAATCATCGGTCTTGCAAAAGATGCTGATGGAAAATTCATTGGCGGAGGAGACGCACCTAATCTTGCATTAGTTGCAGCTGCTACCGCACTTATCGCAGGCGTTATGACCATCCTGATGGGCGTAGTCGCAAACTTTCCATTAGCTCTTGCTACCGGTCTAGGTTTAAATACCTTCGTTGCCGTTGGCATTGCCTCCAAGATGACCTGGGCAGATGCCATGGGTCTTATTGTTCTTGAAGGCCTAATTATTCTTGTCTTGGTACTAACTGGATTCCGTATTGCGGTTTTCAAGGCTGTACCTAGTCAACTAAAGATCGCTATCTCTGTTGGTATCGGCCTTTTCATTGCATTAATTGGATTAGTTGATGCCGGTTTCGTTCGTAGAACCGGATCTGGTCCAGTTCCTGTAACTCTTGGTGACAACGGAAATCTAGTTGGTTGGCCGGTAATTGTTTTCGCATTTGGTCTGTTCTTAATGATCGGATTAACTGTGAAAAAAGTTAAGGGTGCGCTTCTAATTGGAATCGTTGCAGCAACTGTGGTTGCTATCGCAGTTGAATCAGCATTTAAAATTGGTCCAAACTTTGATGGTGCAACTGGAACAGTGAATCCAAAAGGCTGGGGCTTAAATGTTCCTGCACTTCCTGATGCAATTGCAGCCACTCCAAAGTTTGACATCATTGGTGATTTCAACCTTTTAGGTGGATTTGATCGGATCTCAGTAGTTGCAGCAGTTCTTCTAGTATTTACACTTCTACTAGCTGACTTCTTTGACACTATGGGAACAATGACTGCAATCGGCAGCCAGGCAGGTCTAGTTGATCGTGATGGCAATGTTGAGGGTGCTGAACGCATTCTTCTTATTGACTCACTAGCAGCTGCCGCTGGTGGTGCTGGTTCAGTTTCATCTAACACTTCATACATCGAATCAGCATCTGGTGTTGGTGAAGGTGCAAGAACAGGTCTAGCTTCAGTTGTTACTGGAGTTCTGTTCCTCCTTACAACCTTCTTGGCGCCTCTTGTTGCCATCATCCCTTACGAAGCTGCTACCCCAGCTTTAGTAATTGTTGGCTTCTTGATGATGTCTCAAATCAAGGGAATTGATTGGGATGATCTTGGAATAGCAATTCCTGCATTCTTAACAATTATCTTGATGCCATTTACTTACAATATTTCTGTAGGTATCGGTGCAGGATTTGTTTCATTCGTAGTAATTCGCGTATTCCAGGGCCGTTCAAAGGAAATCCATCCTTTGATGTACCTAGTATCAGGATTATTCATGGTTTACTTCTTGCAATCACCAATTAATATCTGGACTGCATAAAAATAAATCAAATAAAGGGGCGGACCAATTGGTTCGCCCCTTTACCATTTAACGGGAGTTAATCCCTTTTCCTGTAAACGATTATTTACTTTACTAAAAGGTTTGGAATCAAAAAAGCCACGATAAGCAGAAAGTGGACTTGGGTGAGCAGAATTGAAGACATCTGCATCCGCAAAAAGATTACTTACTTTCTGGGCTTCGTTCCCCCATAAAATTGCTACTGCGCCATTATTAGCAGCAGCTTGAATAATTTTTTCAGTGAAATCTTGCCAACCAAGATTAGAATGCGAATCAGATTTACCCGACTCAACCGTTAATGATCTATTGAGTAGTAGAACACCCTGACTGGCCCAATCTGAAAGATCGCCATCAGACCTATAAATACCTAAGTCATTATTGAGCTCGGTAAAAATATTTTTCAATGATTTAGGAAGTGGCGCAACGCCTGCTGGTATTGAGAATGCTAACCCCATCGCATATTTTGGATTTGGGTAAGGATCTTGGCCAACAATTACAACCTTTACTTGATTAGGTGGTATTTGTAAGGCACGAAAAATACTCTGCTGTTCTGGGATAAAACTATTTGTAAGATTCTTTGAAATTTGCGCTAATAAATTTAAATCGACGAATTCATGCCATGGCTTTGGAAGTAATCCAATTAGATCAACGGGCACGGGCAAAAAACCGACCACCCTCTTCTTGTACTGAAATCTCTAATCCATACGCAACTGATAAGTTTGCATCGGTAATAACTGATCGAACCTCACCTTGAGAAATTACGGAACCATTTCGTAATAAAAGTGCATGAGTCGTACCAACTGGGATCTCTTCGATATGGTGAGTAACAATTACGGTAGCTGGGGCTAATGGATCTCTAGCAAAGGTTTCAATTCGCTTCAATAGATCTTCTCGCCCTCCTAAATCGAGCGAAGATGCTGGCTCATCTAATAACAATAACTCTGGATCAGCCATAAGCGCTCGAGCAATTTGTACTCGCTTCTTCTCCCCCTCACTTAATGAACCAAATAAGCGATCACCTAACTCGCGAACACCAAGGGCGGTTAGCAGAGCCATTGCTCTTGACTCATCCCACAAGTCATAACGCTCTTGCCATCTGCCTAACATCGCATAAGCAGCGGTCAGCACTACATCCATAACAAGTTCATCATTCGGTAATTGTTCAACCAGAGCTGAGGAGGTTAATCCAATTCTTGTGCGAAGTTCAAATACATCAACTCTGCCAAGTTGCTCTCCTAAGATTTTAATTGTTCCGGTAGTTGGATGAATTAAGGAGGAGCAGATTTGCAACAAGGTAGTTTTACCAGCGCCATTTGGTCCCAGGATTACCCACCTTTGACCCTCAAGTACTTGCCAATCAAGTGGACCGAGAATTACTCGTTCACCTCTGCGGACGCTGACATTTGATAACTCCAATATCGCGCTCATAGGAGTGAAAGATACCCCGAGTAGGTGGTGAATATGGTTAATCTGACCCAATGCCGAATAAAAATCCCCCTGCCTTTACCGGACTAATTCTAGTTTCAGGCGAAGATCGTCCTGGGATTACGCAAAGTCTGATGAAGGTGCTTTCGCAATTTTCAGTGAGTGTCATTGATGTCGAGCAATTAATTATTAGAGATCGTCTGCTTCTAACTGTTTTGATCACACTTGATGAAAACCATGCTGAAGCAGTAGCGGCTGACTTACACATCTTGCAAGAAGAAATAGGCCTAGATATAGCTATCGATTTTGTCCACCATGAACAAATGAATGAGAATTCAGAACTACTGAATGTAGTAATTATTGGCGAGAGCATAAAGCCAATTGGACTTGCTGCCGTTGCAGATGAAATTGGCCGGCTTGGTGGAAATATTATTGCAATACGTCGTACTGCTACTACCCCAGTTCTAGCAATTGAATTAAATATAAAGATCCCTAATAAATCTATAAAAGAGATTCAAAGGTCGCTAGCTAAAATCGCGATTACAAATCGTATTGATCTTGCAGTAGAGCCAAGTTCTCGGGCGCGCGAAGCTAAACGATTAGTCCTCCTAGATATGGACTCAACACTAATTGAGCAAGAAGTAATTGATTTAATTGCAAAACATGCCGGCAAACTTGATCAGGTTTCTCAAATTACTGAAAGCGCGATGGCTGGTGAATTAGATTTTGCGCAAGCATTATCAGCCAGAGTCTCATTACTTGCCGGACTTGATCAATCAGTTATTGAAGAGGTCCGAAATGAAATAACGTTAACAAACGGAGCAGAGAAATTGATAGAAACACTTCATAAACAAGGTCACAAGGTTGGCGTTGTCTCTGGCGGATTTTTGGATGTGATTGAACCAATTCTCAAAGACTTAAAAATTGATTTTTATCGGGCGAATAAATTAGAGATCGTGAATGGAAAACTGACTGGCAAAACCAAGGGTGAGGTTATTGATCGAGTCGCTAAATTAAATTCTTTACAAGAGTTTGCAAAAATTGAAGGAGTTGATCTATCTCAAACAGTCGCAATCGGAGATGGCGCAAATGATCTGGATATGATCGAAGCAGCCGGTCTTGGAATTGCATTTAATGCTAAACCTAAAGTTGCCGCAGCTGCCGCCACAACTATAAGTACCTCAGATCTTTCGACCGTACTACTTTTAATGGGAATACAAACTAACCTCTAAAACTATTGCTAGCCAGACTCCTAAGTTTGACAATGGTTTCTGCCGGATCAGAAGATTTATAGACAGCGCTGCCAGCTACAAAACAGTTTGCGCCTGCGCTGGCTGCTGTTTCGATTGTAGATTCAGAAATGCCGCCATCCACCTGCAACAACGGGAGTGCTTTACCTTCATTTATGAAAGCTCTAGCTTGAGAAACTTTTTCCATCTGGTCAGTCATAAATGATTGCCCACCAAAACCAGGCTCAACCGTCATAATTAAAAGTAAGTCCAATTCATCAATAAATTCTTCGACTTGAGCAAATTTTGTTCCCGGCTTAATAGCTAAACCAACTTTTGACCCATTTGATTTAATGCTTAAGATCGTTTGTTTAACATTTATCGCAGCCTCAAAATGAAAGGTTACGGAATCACAGCCATTTTCAGCATACTTAGGGGCCATAACATCAGCATCCTCAATCATTAGGTGAGCATCAACCGGAAGTTTTGAAAATGCAATAATCTCTAAAGCTCGCTTAAAATCAAAAGTGAAGTTGGGAACAAATTTATTATCCATTATGTCCAAATGAAGCTGATCAGAGACCTTTGCAACCTTTTCGATTTCACCTTCAAGGTCATCAAAATTTGCATTTAGAATGCTCGGGTTTATAAAAATACGGTTATCCATACCAGTATTTAACCTGCCTTTTCAAAAAGAACCATAAACATTGCGTCAGATTGGTCTTGGTGTGTCCAAAGTTGAACTGAACCATCATCTTGAACTCCTTGGGCATGAGCCAGAGCAAATGAATTAATAGGTGAGATCTTCATATCTGAATGAGTATCTAGGAAATCAATCACCTGACCACGGGTTTCAGCAAGGTGTGGCGAACATGTCACGTACGCAATTATTCCGCCAGGTGATAATAATTGGTATGCACTTGATAACAGATCTCTCTGTAAAACTACTAATTCTTTTAAGTCTTTAAGAGATTTACGCCATCTCGATTCGGGTCGCCGTCTAAGGGCACCGAGTCCGGTGCACGGAGCATCAACTAAAATCCGATCAAATAATTGATCAAAATTATTCGGATTAGTTCCGTCAAAACTTACTACTTGCTGATTATTAACGACTCGCTTTACTAGTTCTGCGCGATGCGGTATTGGTTCATTTGCTAGGAATTTAGCCGATGGATCTTGCTCTGTTAGTGAGTGGAACAAGTACGCAGCTTTGCCACCTGGACCAGCGCACATATCTAGCCAAGACAACCCTGGCTTCATGGTTGCTAAGAAATTCTCAACAACTAATTGTGAGCCTCGATCTTGTACACCGGCTCTTCTCTCAATAATCGGAGCGAACTCGGATGGAATACCAGGTAAATTTACTCCGTTTGGGTAACCGGAAATTTTTGTTGCCCCTAATTCAATTAACTCATTAATATTTGATTTTCCAGGCCAGGCAACAATATCTGGCGCTGCTGGAAGATTATTGGCAACAAGTAATTCTTCAACTTTGCCCCAATCCTTTATCTGATCAAAGAATGATGAGATTATCCATTCTGGATGGCTATATTTAATTGCTAATTTTTCAATCATTGGTAGTTTTTCTA
>Ga0209299_1001036_pt1 | contig 15647 bp, 15 predicted proteins | sample S_140806_MF_Meta_FD_187326 | JGI IMG/M metagenome (GOLD analysis project Ga0209299, IMG submission 187326) | Freshwater microbial communities from Lake Simoncouche, Canada to study carbon cycling - S_140806_MF_MetaG (SPAdes) (version 2) | ecosystem: Environmental > Aquatic > Freshwater > Lake ...
GAAGAAGATGGTTTGCTAGAAAACGCCACCCACGTTGGCAACCATTTACGTTCTGCGTTGGAGAAAAACTTATCGCATCTCCAAGGCGTCAAAGAAATTCGTGGACAAGGCCTGATGCTGGGCATTGAGCTAGAAAAACCCTGCGGCGTGATCATGAACCGGGCCCTAGAAGCCGGTTTGCTTTTGAGCGTTACAGCCGATACCGTGATCCGTTTGGTTCCACCACTCATCATCACTACTGCAGAGGCCGACGAAATCGTCTCGATCTTGGTGCCTTTGATCAAAAGCTTTTTGGCTGAAAACGCATGAAACACTTTTTGCAATTCACCGACCTCACGGTAGATGAACTCGCCTACGTGTTCACGCGCGCATCTGTGATCAAACGCAAATTCAAAGCCTACGAAAAACACCACACGCTGGCTGACCGCACACTGGCCATGATTTTCGAAAAAGCTTCTACTCGTACGCGCGTGAGTTTTGAAGCGGGCATGTACCAAATGGGTGGCGCGGTCGTGCACTTGACGACGGGCGACAGCCAACTCGGTCGCGCCGAACCCATCGAAGACAGCGCCAAAGTGATCAGCCGGATGGTCGACTTGGTGATGATTCGCACCTTCGGACAAGACAAGATCAACAGCTTTGCCGCCAATTCGCGCGTGCCAGTGATCAACGGTTTGACCAACGAGTTTCACCCGTGCCAAATCTTGGCTGACTTGTTCACCTTCATCGAACACCGTGGCGATACGCTCCATCCACTGCAATGTTTACGCGGCAAGGTTGTCGCTTGGGTGGGTGACGGCAACAACATGGCGAACACTTGGTTGCAAGCCGCAGATATGTTGGGCTTTACTGTGCACCTCAGTACGCCCAGCGGGTATGAAGTCGACCATGCTATTGCAGGTTTACGGTCACGCGATAGTTACAAGGTGTTTAAAAACCCCATGCAAGCCTGCGAAGGTGCAGACTTGGTCACTACCGACGTGTGGACCAGCATGGGCTATGAAGCAGAAAACGCAGTCCGCCAAGAAGCATTCGCCGATTGGTGCGTCGATGCTGACATGATGGCGCAAGCCAAACCGAATGCCTTATTCATGCACTGCTTGCCCGCTCACCGGGGCGAAGAAGTTGCGGCTGATGTGATTGATGGACCTCAGTCAGTCGTTTGGGACGAAGCTGAAAATCGCATGCATGTGCAAAAGGCGTTGATGGAGTTTTTATTACTGGGTAAGCAATAAGCGCTTAATTAAATTCCTGCCGGATAAACCGGCCATTCGAATGTAGTTTGATCAGTTACCCGTTTTGAAATCACAGGTTTGCTATGCGCTGAGATAACCATACAGCCACGGTATATCCATCAGCCTTTTGCCTGCCGAACGCAAACCCACATCTCTCGCCCACTGCATTGGACCGGTGGCGTGAAAAATTTCTCCATTGCGAATCGCACGCGCTTGCACGCGGGCATTGCGTTGCCAACGGGCTTGCGCGAAAGCTGCAAAACGTTGGCGCACATCTTGGTTGGCCAACGTAGTCCATTGATGGGCTAACTCCGCTGCATCCTCAATGGCCATACCTGCGCCTTGGGCTAAATAAGGCCGCATGGGATGCGCGGCATCACCTACCAAAGCAACGCGAGCTTGCGCGTGTTGCGCGGCATTTTGCATGGGTGGGCGATCGTATAAAGGCCATAAACGCCAGTCACCGCAGGCTTCGACCAGCGCTTGTAAATGTGAACAAGCACCCCTCAACGCGCTTTGCAGGTCGGCACGCGTCTCTATTAAAGATTTAGATAAATTCCAATCTTGTAAGTCTTGGTTTGCAACACCGTACATCTGTCCTTCGGTGAGGCACACCACATTGAGCCATTCACCGCCGCGCACGGGATACTGCACGACATGTACCTTGGGCCCCATCCACACCGATACATCTTGGCTTCGCAAATGCGCTGGCAAGTCAGTTTGCGCCACTAATGCGCGGTAAGCCAAATGTCTTGTCATGCGTGGAAGACCATCGCCCAACACTTGTTGGCGCAATGTGCTCCAAACTCCATCGGCGATCACGAAAGCGTTGCTGTATTCTTTTGTAGTCTGTTCTTGTGCACGCTTAGATAGGACCTCGTTCGTACCTTCTAACGCTTCACCCAATGAGACAGTGACACATACTTGCTGAGAATCCTGTTGCACGTTCTGCACAAGAGAATCACATTGCACATGAACGCCCGATACGCGCGCTGCATGCAGCAACACATTTTGTAAATCTGCACGATGGATAGTGAGGTAGGGAGCGCCGTATCGCGTCGACATATCAGCCAAGGGCGAAGTAGCCAGGACTTCACCCGTGCTGACACGCCGCGCTTTCAAATTAGCAGGGTAAGAAGCCACCTTTTGCATAGCAGTCGACAACCCCCACGCATTCAAAATGCGCGTGACGTTGGGGCCGAGTTGGATACCAGCACCGACTTCCGTTAATTCAGGTGCGCGTTCCAAAATTTGCACAGAAGCATCGGTACGCGCCAGTGCAAGTCCAGTGGTAATCCCTGCAATACCTCCACCTGCGATCAATACTTTTTCTGACATGGATGACATTGTGCATGGCACTTACGCAGTAGTTGCTTTGTGCAACTATTGGGGAATCGGTTACGGGAGCACAGCACCTTAGCTTGTTCCTCTATAAATTCTCACAATGACTTTATGATCCAAGATTCCGACACCATAGTTAGGCGACCCATGAAACGTAGAACTCTTCTTCAAGTATCAGCGGTCTTAGCGCCCTCTCTGGCGACGCAGTGGGCCCAAGCGCAAGACAAATACCCTAGCAAAACCATCAACTGGATCTGCCCATATGCTGCTGGCGGCAACGCTGACAGCCGCTCACGCCAAGTTGCCAAAGCAATGGGCGCAATATTGGGTCAACCCATCATCATCGACAACAAAGCAGGCGCTGGCGGCAATATCGGCACCGAAATAATTGCGCGTAGCAGACCCGACGGCTACACCATTGGAATGGGTAACTTTGCGCCTCTCGCCGTCAACCACGCTTTGTTTAAAAAATTGAACTTCGATCCCCTCAATGATCTTGTTCCCATTGCATTGATTGAGCGCGGTCCTTTGATATTGATGGTGCGCAACGATTCACCCTATAAGAGCGTGAAAGACATCGTTGCGGCCGCTAAGGCTGAACCGGGGAAATTGAGTTATGCATCAGGTGGTATCGGGGGATCTCATCATTTAAGTGGCGCATTGTTTGAACACACAGCGGGCATCGACATGATCCATGCTCCTTACAAAAGTGGTTCAGCGGGCGCAACCGATTTAATGGGCGGTCAGGTGCAAATGATGTTCGAGCAAATGTATGTTGCGATGCCCGCCATCCAAGGCGGGCGTATGCGCGCATTGGGCATCACCAGCAAAAACAGATCGCCCCTGTTACCCAACCTGCCGACTATGGGCGAGCAAGGCTACCCTGCGGTGGAGGTACTGAATTGGCAAGGGCTTATAGGCCCCAAAGGTTTACCCGCCGACATCATCAAGCTGCTCAACAGCGCTTGCAACCAAGCCTTGCAAACTGCTGAGGTGAAAGAAAAAATCTTGAGCCAAGGCAACGAGCTTGGTGGCGGAACACCGGAGTTGTTCGCCGCACTCATCAAATCAGAGGCGCCACGATGGGGCAAAGTGGTGCGGGATGCGAAGATTGAGCCGGAGTAAGCATTAGGCACTTGCTGCTGCTTAGCATCTAGGATTAAAGAACTGCTTGCAGACCTTTGCGCTCCAAAATATTCAGTAGTTTGAGCGATGGGCCACTGGGCTTTTTGTCTCCCAATTCCCACTTTTGGATCGTGGAGACGCTGATATTGAGAATTGCCGCAAAGACTGCTTGGCTTACTTGCTCCTTTTCGCGTAATTGTTTGATTTTTATCGGAGAAATTGGCTTCACCTCTAGATTACAAAGCGCATCGAACTCGAGCATGCGGCGCTTGCTAATGAGGCCACTGTTATGCAAGCCCAAGGCTGATTCATGGACTTCTTGAAGTATTCTGCTTTTACTTTTTGCCACCATCACATATCTCCATTTAATTCAATGAGTTCCCCAGCAATGACTGCATTTGCTAGCTGACTCGGCTCAAAACTCAACAGCGTGAGTGCCAACTGCTGTAAAGATTTGAGCTCATCGCTGTCAATATTCGATCTTTCATTCTTTTCAAATCCGAATAGAAAGAACCAACGTTCAACAAACTTGGTTGCAACAATCGTTCTTGCCCCAGAACTTTTTCCTCGACCATGAAGCGCCAATCGTTTCTTCACAACATACCCACCAAGATCAGCGTCGAAAAGGCCATTGACCATTTCTTGTGTTGCGTCTAAAAGATCTTCTTGGGTTACCTTGTTTTTCCGCATCCATCTCGCAAAGGTTTTGGTTGCGAAGACTTGTAGTTTTGTTGTCATTGAAAGTATTGCACCTGGTGATACGATTGTCAAGCAAACTCTGACGTAAGTGTTGTTTTTAGCTAATACTTTTATACTAATTAATCAATGACTATGGAGCAATGCAAAACAATTTAAGTGCAGGTAACACTGATACCAAAAATGAAAAAGGGCCCCGAAGGGCCCTTTTGAAATATCGCCAGAAAGGTATTGATTTAAGCCTTCACCGCCTCAGCAGCTTCTTGGTACTCAGCAATCTGGTCAAAGTTCAAGTACTTGTAAATCTTGCTGCCATCCGCGTTGATGACGCCCATGTCAGCCAAGTATTCAGCTTGCGTTGGAATGCGCCCGAGCTTAGAGCAAATCGCCGACAACTCAGCTGAGCCCAAATACACATTCGTGTTTTTGCCCAAACGGTTAGGGAAATTGCGGGTGCTAGTGGACATCACCGTGGCGCCCTCTTTGACTTGCGCTTGGTTACCCATGCACAAAGAACAGCCTGGCATTTCCATGCGTGCGCCAGCATTGCCGAACACGCCGTAGTGGCCTTCTTCCGTGAGTTGCTGCGCGTCCATTTTGGTGGGTGGCGCCATCCAGAGCTTGACAGGAATATCGCGCTTGCCTTCAAGCAATTTGGATGCGGCACGGAAGTGACCGATGTTAGTCATACAAGATCCGATGAAGACTTCGTCGATCTTGGCGCCAGCGACATCGCTCAAGGTTTTTGCGTCATCAGGATCATTCGGGCAACACACGATAGGCTCTTTGATCTCGTTCATATCGATTTCAATCACATCAAAGTATTCCGCATCTATATCAGCTTGCAATAACTGCGGATTGGCCAACCAAGCTTCCATCGCTTGAATACGACGCGTGATGGTGCGTGGGTCCGCATAGCCTTGGGCAATCATGTTTTTCAACAACACAATATTGCTTTGGATGTATTCCATGATTGGCTCTTTATGCAAGTGCACGGTACAACCAGCGGCGCTACGCTCAGCAGATGCATCAGCCAATTCAAAGGCTTGCTCTGCTTTCAAATCAGGCAAACCTTCGATCTCCAAAATACGACCTGAGAAAATATTTCTCTTGCCCTTTTTCTCGACCGTCAACACACCTTTTTTGATGGCGTACAAAGGAATCGCGTGCACCAAGTCGCGCAAGGTCACGCCAGGTTGCATCTTTCCTTTGAAGCGCACCAAGACGCTCTCCGGCATATCCAAAGGCATCACGCCCGTTGCAGCAGCAAACGCCACCAAGCCAGAGCCTGCAGGGAAAGATATACCAATAGGGAAACGGGTATGGCTGTCGCCTCCAGTGCCCACGGTGTCAGGCAACAACATGCGGTTGAGCCAAGAATGGATGATGCCGTCGCCTGGCTTCAAACTGATACCACCGCGATTGCTGATGAACTCAGGCAACTCGTGGTGCATCTTCACGTCCACGGGTTTGGGATAAGCAGCGGTGTGGCAGAACGATTGCATCACCAAGTCGGCGCTGAAGCCCAAACAAGCGAGGTCTTTCAACTCATCACGTGTCATGGGGCCTGTGGTGTCTTGCGAACCCACCGAAGTCATGCGTGGCTCGCAATAGGTACCTGGCAAAACCCCTTGACCTTCTGGCAAACCGCAAGCGCGACCCACCATTTTTTGCGCCAAGGTGAAACCTTTGCCATGGCCTTTTGGCACTGCGGGCAAACGGAACAATGTCGATGCTGGTAAACCTAGCGCTTCGCGTGCTTTGGCAGTCAAACCACGACCGATGATCAACGGAATACGACCACCGGCACGCACCTCGTCAAACAACACATCGCTCTTGACGGTGAAGGTTGCAACTTCCTTGCCGTCTTTCAAGGCCTTGCCTTCGTAAGGGCGCAATTCAATCACGTCGCCCATATTCATTTGCGACACATCGAGTTCGATCGGCAATGCACCAGCGTCTTCCATGGTGTTGTAAAAGATTGGAGCGATTTTGTTGCCCAAACACACACCACCGAAACGCTTGTTCGGCACAAATGGAATGTCTTCGCCAGTGAACCACAGCACGCTGTTGGTGGCTGATTTACGGCTAGAACCGGTTCCCACCACATCGCCCACATACGCCACCAAATGACCGCGCGCACGCAAGTCTTCGATGAACTTCACAGGACCACGCTTGCCATCTTCTTCGGGTGTGATGCCGTCGCGTTTGTTTTTCAACATCGCCAAGGCATGCAATGGAATGTCAGGACGACTCCACGCATCAGGCGCTGGAGAGAGGTCATCAGTATTCGTTTCGCCCGTCACCTTCAACACGCTGATGGTGATGCTCTTAGGCACTTCAGGACGGCTGGTGAACCATTCAGCATCGGCCCATGACTGAACGACTTCTTTGGCAAACGTATTGCCCTTGTCGGCTTTTTCTTTGACGTCATGGAACTGGTCAAACATCAACAAGGTTTTCTTTAAACCTGCGGCAGCAACTGGCGCACAAGCTTTGTTGTCGAGCAAATCGATCAATGGTGTGAGGTTGTAACCACCAAGCATGGTGCCCAACAGTTCGGTAGCTTTTTCAGCAGACAACAACGCACATTTTTCAGTGCCGTGTGCCACAGCCGCGAGGTAAGAAGCTTTTACTTTCGCTGCATCGTCCACACCAGCAGGCACGCGGTGGGTAATCAAATCGACCAAAGTCGACTCTTCACCCTTGGGAGGGTTTTTCAACAACTCAATCAACTCGCCCGTTTGCTTGGCACTCAAAGGCAAAGGTGGGATTCCCAACGCAGCACGTTCAGCCATATGGTCTCGGTAAGCTTTCAACAATTAATTGGAATTAATTGGGGTCAGGTACAGATTAAAAATTAGGGTCAGGTACACATTTATTTTCTAGCCACGCTTGGTGCTGGGCCATCGAGCAAATTGAATGCGGGACCTTTTTTCATGGCTTCTGCCACAGCGACTTGCACGGGGCTTTGGCATTCGTCGGCCATGCGTTGGCCGAGTTTGCTGTTCATCAACATAGATTTGTTCGCAAGTTGCAACCACATGGCTCCAGCTTGGGCATCTTCTAACCGGATTGCACCGGTGGCGGTGGGCACTGGCGAAACATGGAAACGGTGTTTACCCATTTGCAACGTAAAGAAGCCTCGGTTTTGTGTGTCGGGGGTGATGTGCACCACATTGCCCATTTCGCACACGATGCGTCCAGTGTGGACTTGTTCGGCGACGGCCAATGCTTTTCCGTCTAAATCAAGAGCAAACGCACTTGGCGCAAAAATACCGCAGAGAACAAATACCAGAGAGGATAAGAAAGGGCTACCGTCAACACCCCGCACAAATGCTTTCAAAAAATTGTTTTTCAAGCTTGGATTCAATGTCTCATGCATGGCTGTCTCCGTTTGTATGTGTAAAAAATTCCAGCACCTCTTTTGCCAAATGTCTGCCGGTGCTGTGCGCACGTACCAACACCTGCCAATAAAACCTGTAACTCGCACGGTCATGCAAATGGCCTTGGTGGCTGATTGGTGCCCACTGCGCCTTAAATCCTGCCAAGACGATTTCGCTAGCCAACTCTATTTCTGCGACTTTGGGCGACAAAGCCTCTAGTATGGGACGGATTTGTGAAGGATGGATGCTCCACATCCTGGTAAAGCCAAATTCTTGTGCGGCACGCTCAGCCGCGGCACGCATAGCGTTGGTATCGCTGAATTCGGTCACCACACAGTGCGACGGCACTTTGCCATGGGCATGGCAGGCGCTTGCAATTTCTAACTTGGCGCGAACCACCAGTGGATGGCTGAACTGCCCCGCAGACTGCATAGCTTGCGCAGGGATAGCGCCGTTGTGGGTCGACACAAAGTCCATCAATCCAAAGCTCAAAGACTGAACCCGTGCGTGACCAGCAATCGCAAACGCGTTGTGCACTGCGGTGGGTGATTCAATCAACACATGGATAGGCAGATCTTTAGCGCCCGCTGAAAGCAATGCTCGCTCGGCACGCTCCACATCAGCAACAGATTCCACCTTAGGCACCATGATGTGCGACAAGCGCTGGCCTGCTTTGCCAGCAATAGCCGCAATATCGGCCTCAAAACTAGGATGGTCCACCGCATGCACGCGCACCGCAACGCGGGCGTTTGCGTCAGCAGTTAAAGCAAGTTCTGTCACCAGTGCAGCATGCTCTGCTTCTCCGCCCACAGGTGCTCCGTCTTCGCAATCGAGGGTGACATCAAACACGCAGGTACCAAATTCCTGCGTCATCTCGGCTTGCAGTTGCAAGCTTTTGCGCATCCGCGCCTCGACGCCGCTGTAGTGATCGCACACAGGGATCACGACACCAGAGGCCTGGGCCCCTAGCAAGACGTCGCGCGGATGGCTCAAGTCAGTCTCGCGGAAGATCAGACCAAATGGGCCACGCCCGCTTGTTCGTCGGTCAACTCTTTGAGAGTTTTGTCAATGCAAGACTGGCTGAAAGCGTCGATTTCCAATCCTTCGACCACTTTGTATTGGCCGTTTTCGCAGGTCACAGGGAAACCAAACATCACGTCTTTCGGAATGCCATACCAACCTTGTGAAGGAATACCCATCGTCACCCACTTGCCGTGTGTGCCCAATGCCCAGTCACGCATATGGTCGATGGCAGCGTTGGCGGCTGATGCTGCCGAAGACAAACCACGCGCTTCAATGATGGCCGCACCACGCTTGCCCACCGTTGGCAAGAACACATTGGCGTTCCATTCTTGGTCGTTGATCATGGTCTTGACCGATTGGCCAGCGATGGTGGCGAAACGGTAGTCGGCATACATGGTGGGCGAATGGTTGCCCCACACGCACAATTTTTCGATATCGGCAACGGCTTTGCCTGTTTTGGCAGCGATTTGGCTCAAAGCGCGGTTGTGGTCCAAGCGCAGCATGGCAGTGAAGTTGCCAGGCTTCAAGTCAGGCGCAGACTTCATGGCGATGTAGGCGTTGGTGTTGGCCGGGTTACCGACTACCAAAACTTTGACGTTGCGCGACGCAACCGCGTTCAAGGCCTTACCTTGAGCAGTAAAGATGGCGCCGTTGATAGCGAGCAATTCAGCGCGCTCCATACCAGGACCGCGTGGGCGTGAACCGACCAACAAAGCGTAGTCGGTATCTTTGAATGCAGTCATGGGGTCCGAATGCGCTTCCATGCCTACCAGCAACGGAAATGCGCAGTCTTCGAGTTCCATCATCACGCCCTTGAGGCCTTTTTGGGCTTTTTCGTCAGGAATTTCTAGCAATTGCAAGATCACGGGCTGGTCTTTGCCCAGCATTTCGCCTGAAGCGATACGAAACAACAAGGCGTAACCAATTTGGCCAGCAGCACCGGTGACGGCAACGCGAACAGGCTTTTTGCTCATGATGAAAACTCCAAAAGTAATAAAAAGATGGCTTTCTGCGAGTTTACCCGCGAAATCGACAAGCTAGCAGTGTCTTATGTCTTATAGAAGATATGATCCAGCCCATGGACAGCCTCACGCCCGCCTTCAGTCCCCTGTACCAGCAGATCAAAGATTTGATCTTGCAAAGCCTACAAACTGGCGAATGGAAGCCTGGGGAAGCCATTCCCAGCGAAATGGACCTCGCCGCACGCTACCGCGTCAGCCAAGGCACCGTACGCAAGGCGATTGATGAACTGTCTGCAGACAACCTATTAATACGCCGCCAAGGCAAAGGCACTTTTGTTGCGACACATGCTGAACAACAGGTTCAGTACCGGTTTTTGAAACTACAGCCCAATAGCGGCGACAACCAGCAAGAAGGCCCCGCTGACCGCACCATCATTGACTGCAAACGCCAGCGGGCCAACGCTGACATAGCGCGCTCACTGAGCCTAAGGGCCGGCGATTCAGTGCTCCAAATCACCCGCGTTCTCGCATTTGCAGGCGTTCCCACAATCTTGGAAGATATTTGGTTGCCCGCCACCCCTTTCAGAGGGCTGACTGCAGAGCGACTGAGCACCTACCGCGGACCCATGTATGCACTGTTTGAGACCGAATTTGGCGTGCGCATGGTGCGCGCCGAGGAGCGCATCCGCGCCGTCAACCCAGATGCTGATCAGGCGCCACTGCTGGGTGTCTCGACCCAAGCACCGCTATTGAGCGTAGAACGCATAGCTTTTACTTACAACGACGCTCCTATGGAGCTAAGACGTGGTCTTTACCGAACTGATATGCATCACTATCGCAACGCGCTAAGTTGACATGTCATCAAGTTAGGTTGCAATAGAATGAAACGTTATTTAGATATTCTGACAAACCCCAATAAGGATTTCACCCATGACCGAGCTTGCCAAAAAGCGGCCTGAATTTCGAAATATCAACGCGTTGGTGGACCTTCCAACCTACCGCCTACCAGCGGCAGGATTTGTGTCCATCTTGCACCGCATCAGCGGATTTGTCATGTTTTTGTTACTCCCCTTTTTGGTGTGGATGTTTGACACTTCGGTGTCGTCAGAAATTTCCTTCGCCAAATTCAAAGCCGCCTTCAATATTGGCGTGGGTTTTGTACCCGGCATCTTGGTGCAGTTGGTAGCTTTGGTCTTGATTTGGGCCTACTTGCACCATCTCATTGCGGGTGTTCGCCACTTATATATGGACGCCCACCATGCGGTGAGCAAAGAATTCGGCAAATCCTCTGCCGTGGTGACCTTGGTCTTGAGTTTGGGGCTGACTGCCGCCCTAGGCGCCAAGCTATTTGGTCTTTACTGATTTCCTAGGAGTATTTCCATGTCCGTGAATTACGGTTCTAAGCGCATCGTCGTCGGTGCACATTACGGTCTGCGCGACTGGCTTGCCCAACGGGTTACTGCCGCACTGATGACTGTGTTTACTTTTATTGTTCTTGGCCAGTTGCTGTTGACTTCTGGGGAGATCGTTTACGACAAATGGGCTGGCATTTTTAGCGGCCAATGCATGAAGGCATTGACCTTCTCGATCTTTATTGCTCTGACCTACCACGTGTGGGTGGGCGTTCGCGATATTTGGATGGACTACGTCAAACCTGTGGGTGTGCGTTTGTTGTTGCAAGTTTTTACTTTGGTTTGGCTGGTGTCGTGTCTCGGCTGGGCCATTCAGGTTCTCTGGAGGCTGTAAGTCATGACCGTTAAAAGTTCCATTCCCCGTCGCAAGTTTGACGTGGTCATCGTGGGTGCCGGCGGCTCTGGCATGCGCGCATCTTTGCAATTGGCACGCGCTGGCCTGAACGTCGCTGTGTTGTCCAAGGTCTTCCCTACCCGTTCACACACTGTCGCAGCCCAAGGTGGTATCGGTGCCTCGTTGGGCAATATGAACGAAGACAACTGGCACTACCACTTCTATGACACCGTCAAAGGTTCAGACTGGTTGGGCGACCAAGACGCGATCGAATTCATGTGCCGCGAAGCCCCTAAAGTGGTTTACGACTTAGAGCACATGGGCATGCCTTTCGACCGCAATCCTGACGGCACGATTTACCAACGCCCCTTTGGTGGCCACACCGCGAACTACGGTGAAAAAGCAGTAGAACGCGCATGCGCTGCAGCCGACCGCACTGGCCACGCCATGTTGCACACGCTCTACCAACAAAACGTCGCTGCTAAAACGACTTTCTTTGTGGAATGGATGGCGCTCGATTTAATCCGCGATGAAACTGGCGATGTCGTTGGTGTCACCGCACTAGAAATGGAAACCGGCGAGCTCTACATCTTGGAAGCCAAAACCACGATGCTCGCTACCGGTGGTGCAGGTCGCATCTTTGCAGCGTCTACCAATGCGTTTATCAATACGGGTGACGGTTTGGGCATGGCAGCGCGCGCTGGCATTCCTTTGGAAGACATGGAGTTCTGGCAATTTCACCCCACAGGCGTAGCCGGTGCGGGCGTGTTGTTGACCGAAGGTTGCCGAGGCGAAGGCGCGATTTTGCGCAATAGCTTGGGTGAGCGTTTCATGGAACGTTACGCACCTGCTTACAAAGATTTGGCACCACGCGATTACGTGTCGCGTTGCATGGACCAAGAGATCAAAGAAGGCCGCGGCTGCGGTCCTAACAAAGACTACATCAACCTCGACATGACCCACTTGGGTGTTGAAACCATCATGAAGCGCTTGCCTTCGGTGTTCGAAATTGGTCACAACTTTGCCAACGTCGACATCACCAAAGAACCTATTCCTGTGGTGCCCACTATCCATTACCAAATGGGCGGTATTCCTACCAATATCCACGGCCAAGTAGTGACGCAAGACGCTAGCAACCAAAGCGTAGTCGTGAATGGCTTGTATGCAGTGGGTGAATGCTCCTGCGTGAGCGTGCACGGTGCTAACCGTTTAGGTACCAATTCATTGTTGGACTTACTGGTCTTTGGTCGCGCTGCTGGCAACCATGTGGTGGAGTTCAACCAAAAGAACAAGCACCACAAACATTTGCCAGAAAACGCTGCAGATATTTCTCTCGCGCGTTTAGCACGTTTGGAAAGCAACAGCACCGGCGAATACGCACAAAACGTCGCCAACGATATTCGTGCTGCGATGCAATACCACGCAGGTGTTTTCCGAACCCAAAAGTCGATGGACGAAGGCGTGGAAGAAATCGCCAAATTGCGCAAACGTGTTGAAAACATTGGTTTGAAAGATAAATCAAAAATCTTCAACACCGCGCGCATTGAAGCACTGGAAGTAGAAAACTTGATTGAGTCCGCAGAAGCCACCATCGTCTCTGCAGCAGCACGCCGTGAAAGCAGGGGCGCCCACACTGTTGACGATTACAGCGACTCGCCAGAACATCCCAACGGTCGTAACGACACCGAGTGGCACAAGCACACGCTGTGGCACCGCGATGGCAATAAGCTCACGTACAAACCCGTGCAAATGAAGCCACTCACCGTGGACAGCATTCCCTTAAAGACCCGTACTTTCTGATCAGGCACACACCATGACAAAACGCACGTTTGAAATTTACCGCTACGACCCCGATACCGATGCCAAGCCATATATGCAATCCATCGAGGTAGAACTCGACGGTACGGAGCGCATGTTGCTTGACGCATTGATGAAACTCAAAGAAGTTGACCCCAGCATCAGCTTTCGCCGCTCCTGCCGCGAAGGTGTCTGCGGTTCTGACGCGATGAACATCAACGGTAAAAACGGCCTCGCCTGTTTGACCAACATGAACACCTTGCCTGGCAAGATCGTTTTGAAGCCTTTGCCTGGTCTGCCCGTCATCCGCGACATGATTGTTGACATGACCCAGTTCTTCAAGCAATACCACTCGATCAAACCTTATTTGGTCAACGACACACAACCACCAGAAAAAGAGCGCTTGCAGTCACCCGAAGAGCGTGACGAGTTGAACGGTTTGTACGAATGTATTTTGTGCGCGAGCTGTTCGACCAGTTGCCCCTCTTTCTGGTGGAACCCAGACAAGTTTGTGGGCCCTGCTGGTTTGTTGCAGGCCTATCGCTTTATTGCTGATAGCCGTGACCAAGACACCGCTGGCCGTTTAGACAACTTGGAAGATCCATACCGCTTATTTCGCTGCCACACCATCATGAACTGCGTCGATGTATGCCCCAAGGGTTTGAACCCCACCAAGGCCATCGGCAAGATCAAAGAGTTGATGGTGCGTCGCGCAATCTAATATGAACGTTGAATCACCCTTTCGCGACACCTCTGTCGGCGACCCACTGCTTGAAGGCGTGGCGGGTGATCAGGCATTGAACGAGCGGGCCTTGAGCAAACTGCGTTGGCGTAGCCGTCGTGGATTACTCGAGAACGATTTATTCATCCAAAAGTTTTTTAACCAATACGAATCGCAACTCACCGTGGCACACGCCCGTGGCTTGTATGCATTGATGGATTTGTCTGACAACGATTTGCTTGACCTCTTGCTCAAGCGTAAAGAAATGCCAGACACCGTGACACAAGAAGAAGCACTTGAGGTGCTGAGTATGTTGAGACACTGAACGCAATACTGACATTAGGAAAAAGACCATGAAACTCTCAGACAACAAAGCCACTCTGTCGTTCAGCAACGGCAGTCCCAATATTGAAATGCCTGTCTACCAAGGCTCTATTGGCCCTGACGTGATCGATATCCGTAAGCTCTACGGACAAACTGGCATGTTCACGTATGACCCAGGCTTCTTATCTACTGCTGCTTGCCAATCTGGTATCACCTATATCGATGGCGATAAAGGTGAATTGCTTTATCGCGGTTACCCCATTGAACAACTCGCCACCCAGTGCGATTATTTAGAAACGTGTTATTTGTTACTCAAGGGCGAATTGCCAAACGCCACACAAAAGCATGATTTCACCAAGCTTGTTACTAATCACACCATGGTCAACGAGCAGATGCAATTTTTCTTGCGTGGTTTCCGCCGTGATGCGCACCCCATGGCCGTTATGACTGGCTTGGTAGGCGCCTTATCGGCCTTCTACCACGACAGCACTGACATCAATAACCCAGAGCACCGCGACATTTCTGCCATCCGTTTGATTGCAAAAATGCCTACCTTGGTCGCCATGGCCTACAAATACACCATTGGCCAGCCTTATATGTATCCCAAGAACGACCTGAGCTATGCAGGCAACTTCTTGCGCATGATGTTTGGTACGCCTTGCGAAGAGTATGTGGTCAACCCAGTACTTGAGCGCGCCTTGGATCGCATCTTTATCTTGCATGCAGACCATGAACAAAATGCGTCGACCTCTACCGTGCGTTTGTGCGGCTCTTCTGGCACCAACCCCTTTGCAGCGATTGCTGCGGGTGTGGCTTGCTTATGGGGCCCAGCCCACGGTGGCGCCAACGAAGCGTGTTTGAATATGCTTCAAGACATCCAGAAAATGGGTGGCGTTGCCAAAGTAGGCGAATTCATGGAGAAAGTCAAAGACAAAAACTCTGGCGTCAAACTGATGGGCTTTGGTCACCGCGTGTATAAAAACTACGACCCACGCGCCAAGCTCATGCAAGAAACCTGCAATGAAGTTTTACAAGAACTTGGGCTTGAGAACGACCCCTTGTTCAAACTTGCCAAAGCACTTGAGAAAATCGCCTTGGAAGACGACTACTTTGTGCAACGCAAGCTCTACCCCAATGTCGACTTCTACTCTGGCATCGTGCAACGCGCCATTGGTATTCCTGTGAATTTATTCACCGGTATTTTTGCATTGGCTCGCACGGTGGGTTGGATTGCCCAGTTGAACGAAATGATTGGTGATCCCGAATACAAAATCGGACGTCCGCGTCAGTT
>Ga0209299_1001039_pt1 | contig 15607 bp, 22 predicted proteins | sample S_140806_MF_Meta_FD_187326 | JGI IMG/M metagenome (GOLD analysis project Ga0209299, IMG submission 187326) | Freshwater microbial communities from Lake Simoncouche, Canada to study carbon cycling - S_140806_MF_MetaG (SPAdes) (version 2) | ecosystem: Environmental > Aquatic > Freshwater > Lake ...
GAAAGAAAAAGTTGATAGTAGTGTTGATAGTAGAGGTCAGCCCTCGCCCGTGTTTAGTTTTGTCCATACGGCAGGGACTGCTTCGTTCTTGTCTAGAGCTTCAATAATCTTGAGTGCTCGCTTCATTTGCGTGATCCTGCTTTGCAGGTCGTCTCTTGGCGCAACCGAGTGCTTGCGCTCAAGCGTTTCCATCTCCTTTCTTGTCTTGTTAAATAATCTCGATTTAGCCTTCTCGTGTTGGTCAGGCAGCATCGTGCGTTGGAAGGGTGTCTTGCGCTTGCCCCTTGGGACTACGGGTACTGCCTCGAACAGCAAAGCGATCTTCTCCTTGACCCTAGCGGGTATCCAGTCTGTCCAGTGCTCGCCATCGTTGGGCAGTCCTTTGTCACGGGCTATCTGTATGGGTGTGTACTCAAGCGCTTTGTATGGGGCGTCTAGCATGGCTGTGAGCTTCTCCATGACCCTGATGTACTCGCTGAAGGCTAGCGTTCGTTCTTGGGGAACAAGTTCCCCGCCGTATCTCAAGCCAACACGGGCATTATTTATCTCGTAGCGCAGGGGTGCGAGTACGTTGTCCCATTCGGCTTTGCGCTGGGTGCGGGTGATGCGTGAGACACGCATGGTTTCTTTGAGGTCTGCTACTTCGGTTTTTATCCTTTCGATCTCTGCGGGGTGTAGGTTGCGCTCGGTGAGGCGGTTGTGTAGCTCGTTGGCTGAGAGTTTGAGGTAGGTTTCGTACATGAGATTATTTACTCCAAAATTGAGAGGCGGCCAAATGTCCAACACTACAGGGCGTGGACTAAGAAGCGTGTAGGTTCGGAACCCGCACCAATGCTAGTGTAGCAGGAAAAGTGTCCGATGTATCTATCTTATTTCAGAACAGCTAGCGCCAAAGAAAAAAAGAAAGTCCTTGGAAAAAAGAAAATGCTCACCCCCTGATACATACATCTATATATATATAAGAATAATAATAAGATAGATAGATAGGACAGTTTTTGCGGAGCGCTAGTATTCATGCGGGTTGCGGGGTTACACCAAACTTAGTTCGGGGGTTGTAGTGTTGGACATTTGGCCATGCCTTGTTTTTTGCGTCAATAATCTCGCATTATAGTGCAGGTCGGGGAACTTGTTCCCCAAAAGGTAGGTTTAGTTGCTTGGGTTGTGCGCTTATCCATTCGAGAGCTGCTTCGTCTGTGCTGAATACACGCCCTCTTTCGGTTAGTTTTTTGTTGAATACATAGACGACGTAGTTGCTACCGCCGTTGGGGTAGTGGTATTGCAAATGGTACTCGTTTGCGCCCAGTTGAACGATGCCTACTTCTTTGACTTTGTATTGGTTGAACAGTTGATACATGATGAACTCCTTGAGATTATTGATTTGACAGGAAATGAAACAGCGGGCAAGCATCACGCTTGCACCGCCAGACGGGGAACAAGTTCCCCAGATTATTTAAACGCAACAGCGTCACGCAACTGAGCAAGCAACTCATTGAACTGTGCCTTAGTAAGACCAGCTTCAATAATCTCAGATGCGATCGTGCTCACAAGTTGCTTGGGTACAACAACTGTGGGCTTACTGCCTGATGTGCGACCAGTGCGACTGATGTGGTCACGGAACTTTGCACCACCAGTATTGACAGCCTTCTCTTGCTCGGCTGTGCGTTGCACCCTAGTCTTGTTGCAAATAATCTCGGCTTGCTTGCGTGAACAGTCTAGGCGACCGATCACATAGTTCAGCACCCAATCGTACCGCCATTCGCTTTGCTTCTCGGCACTGAGCTTCACGTACTCTTTGTGCCAAGCAAGACTTGCGTCTAGCGTGATGCGGTCTGTGCGACCAATGCCCTCTGCGAATTGCTGAAAGGTTACTACTACTGTCGTTGCTTTAGTCATGGTTCTCTCCTTGAGTTGACTATGGTTATATCGGGGAACAAGTTCCCCATCGATCGAGCTATCTCTCAACCGATGCCTCTATTTTATCAAATGGGTACTTTATTCTCCTTTTAGGCATAGCAATTAGCTAGTAAGTTGACCCCACCCATCCCCCACCACCCCTATTTGGGGTCGCCGTCCATTCCGCCTATAAACACTGTTCCATAGCCGCAATCCAAATTTTCAAAAAACAGGATCCAAATACCTCTATTACGATCCCCCACCCCATAAAAATTATAAAAAAATTCCAAGGTACCTTGTCAAACGTTGGACAACACCGAATAAAAAAAGCCCCGACCTTGCGAGTCGGGGCTAAGAGGCAACACCTCAAGGAGAAGCAATGAACAAATACAAAGACTTGCACAATTGCCGAAAAGAAGTGTACACTAACTGCAACGAGGCAACAAGTGCAACGCCAGCACAAACCCTACGCAATGCTAGAACATCTGATTAACGGCGAGTTTGAACCGGAGATTGTCGAACAGACAATGGCCAAGCTACAGCTTTTTCAAGATGCGGAACCAGCGCAAATAGTTGATGCGCAAGTCCAAACGGCGCAGTGGTTAAAAGACTTAGAGCTAGGTGATGAGGAAGCAGAGTCCAAGGCAGACGCACAAGCCGCACGCCAATCGTTCGCAAGTCTGGTTACAGGCCAGCCACCACAGAATACACAGCAAGCACTAGCTAACATAAAAGCGCCAGCGGCAGTACAGCACTTGGTTGGGATGCTTACAGCATACGATTGGGCGTTTGTCGAGCAGGCCAAGGAGCTCAGGGGTTTTGCAGTAGCTAAGATCCTAGAAGAAGTAGAACACCCAGACGCACGCATACGCCTGAAGGCGCTTGATATGCTCGGTAAGGTTACCGAAGTGGCGCTGTTTACTGAGCGGGTGGAAGTTAAGAAGACCCAGATGACAGACGTGGAGCTTGAGACGCGTATTAAAGAAAAGCTCAACAGGTTCATGGGTGTGATTGACGTTGTAGACGTTGCGGAAGATAAAGATGAAGCCTGAGAACTTCACAACCCTGAGTAAGATTGAGCTAGAGGCAATGTCTAAGGCGTTGCCGCACATGAGCGTCAAAGAAAAGATGGAGTTGTTTGAAGATTTAGAACTCAGGGAGTCCCGCGCCAGACTACAGGCAGCTAAAACAAACATGCTGGGCTTTGCACAGGCGGTATATCCGGGCTTTAAGATCGGGCCGCACCACAGGAAGCTAGCTAAAATCTTCACCGACGTGGTCGAGGGCCGCAAAAAGCGCGTGATTATTAACATCGCGCCACGTATGGGTAAGTCTGAGTTCTCCTCTTACCTGTTCCCTGCATACTTTCTAGGTAAATACCCTGATAAGAAGATCATCATGGGCACGCATACTGCGGGTTTGTCGGAAGACTTTGGGCGCCGCATACGTAACTTGATCGATTCGGAGGAGTACCGTGAAGTCTTTCCAAACACAATGGTGGCTGACGACCAAAAAGCAGCCGGAAAGTGGTCTACCAGCGCTGGCGGTCAATACTATGCTGCTGGTGTCGGCGGCGCTCTTGCTGGCCGTGGTGCTGATCTGTTCGTTATCGATGACCCTCACTCGGAGCAGGACGTAAAGTCCAACTCTCGACTTGCGTTTGATACGGCTTGGTCTTGGTTCCAGACGGGCCCGCTGCAGCGTTTGATGCCGGGCGGTGGGATTATCATTGTGATGACGCGTTGGTCGCTCCTAGACCTGACTGGACGCTTGATTGATTACCAAACCAAGAACCCTGAAGCTATTCCATGGGAGATTGTGGAGTTGCCGGCCATATTGAACGAGGGCGATGAGGACGAGAAGTCTCTTTGGCCAGAGCAGTGGTCACTGGAAGCGCTAAAATCCACCAAGGCCAGTATTGACCCACGGTATTGGAACGCGCAGTACATGCAGCAGCCCACGTCTGAGAACTCAGCCATCGTTTCACGCAAGATGTGGCGTATTTGGGAGCAGGATGACCCGCCAAGGTGTGAATACGTCATCCAGTCGTGGGATACGGCGTTTGAAACCAAGAACAACTCTGACTATTCTGCTTGTACAACATGGGGGGTTTTTTACAATGAGGAAGAAAACGATTCGCCTCAGCTTATCTTGCTGGATGCTTTCAAAGACAGGATGGCTTTCCCTGAACTCAAGGTCATCGCGCTTAAAAACTACAAAGAGTGGGAGCCAGACGCATTCATCGTTGAGAAAAAAGCCGCCGGTGCACCACTGATTCAAGAACTTAGGGCGTTGGGGATCCCAGTGCAGGAGTTCAGCCCGTCAAGGGGTAACGATAAGATGGTGCGGGTCAATGCAGTTGCGGATTTATTCAGCAGTGGTAAAGTCTGGGCACCCGACACACGCTGGGCACGGGAAGTAATTGAAGAGATGGCCGCGTTCCCAGTTGGGGAGCACGACGACTACGTAGATACGACAACACAGGCGCTGCTACGCTTTAGGCAAGGCGGCTTTATCAGTTTGGACACGGACGAGAAAGACGAACTTGAGCTCTTTCGCCGCAGGAAATACGAATACTACTAGGAACACACATGGCAACGAACATCGACAAAGCGCTGTACCAACAACCAACGGGCATTGACGCACTAGGAGAGCAAGAGTCCCCACTAGAGATCGAGATTGTTGATCCCGAAGAAGTCACCATTGGCATGGACGGGATGGAGATCACCCTTAAGCCCGGAGAAGGGGACACGGACGAGAACTTTGACGATAACTTGGCCGAGTACATAAGCAGTGGCGCGTTGCAGTCGTTGGCAGGGGACTTGGTGTCTGATATTGACAACGATAAGAATGGCCGCAAGGATTGGGAGAAGACGTACGTTGATGGCCTCAAACTTTTGGGCTTGCAGATAGAAGAACGCACAGAACCTTGGAACGGCGCATGCGGCGTGTTCCACCCAATGATTACAGAAGCTGTTGTGCGCTTCCAAGCTGAGACGATCACTGAGACGTTCCCCGCCCGTGGCCCTGTGCGCGCTAAGATTCTGGGCAAAGATACGCCAGAGATGAAAGAGATCGCGGCCAATATTGAAGACGACATGAACAACGAGTTGACGGAAGTCATGACAGAGTACCGCGCTGAACATGAGCGCATGCTTTGGTCACTACCGGCCACAGGCTCGGCGTTTAAGAAGGTCTACTATGATCCCAATTTGGGACGTCAGGTGTCGATGTTCATTCCTGCGGAAGATATGTATCTGCCGTACGGCACAACGGATTTGGATACCTGCTACCGCATCACGCACGTCATGCGTAAGACCAAGAACGAGATTGTTAAGCTTCAGCAAGCGGGTTTTTACATTGACATTGATCTGCCTGATGCCCCAAAGGATTTGACAGATATTCAAAAAGCCAAGGACAAAGAGACCGGCTTTAGTGACCTGAACGACGACCGCTACACCCTGTATGAGTGCCACGTAGATTTGAACCTTGAGGGCTATGAGGACAAGGACGACTCTGGTGAAGATACCGGCATCATGCTGCCGTACGTTGTTACGTTGATTAAAGGCTCTAACGACATTCTGTCAATCCGCCGCAACTGGAAGGAAGATGATGACCTCAGACTCAAGCGCCAGCACTTCGTTCACTACCAATATATTCCGGGTTTTGGAGCTTACGGCTTCGGGTTGTTCCATCTTATCGGAGGCTTTGCTAAATCCGCTACATCCCTCATGCGACAACTTGTCGATGCAGGAACACTTAGCAACTTGCCCGGCGGCCTCAAGACACGGGGCCTCCGTATCAAGGGAGACGACACACCAATCGCACCCGGAGAATTCCGTGATGTAGACGTTGGCTCGGGCACGATCCGCGACAACATCTTGCCGCTGCCGTACAAAGAGCCGAGCGCTACGTTGTTTAACTTGATGCAGACCATCGTTGATGAAGGTCGCCGCTTTGCCGCGACTGCTGACATGAAGGTGTCTGACATGTCTGCGCAGGCTCCCGTTGGTACAACGCTGGCTCTCTTGGAGCGCCAGTTAAAGGTGATGACTGCGGTGCAGGCTCGTGTGCACTTTGCCCTAAAGCAAGAGTTCAAGCTTCTCAAGAACATCATCCGCGACTACACCGACCCAGACTACAAGTACACGCCTGAGTACGGCTCAAAGAAAGCAAAGAAGGCTGACTACGACTTGGTGGATATTATCCCCGTGTCAGACCCCAATGCAGCCACCATGAGCCAGCGCGTGATCCAGTACCAAGCCGTGATTCAGATGGCGCAGATGGCTCCGGACATTTACAACTTGCCAGAGTTGCACCGCGGTATGCTGAACGTGCTGGGTATTAAGAACGCTGAGAAGCTTGTGCCGATTGAGGACGACCAAAAACCAATCGATCCCGTGCAAGAGAACCAGAACGCACTCAAGGGCAAACCGCTTAAAGCATTCATACACCAAGATCACGCCTCGCACATTCAGGTGCACATGATGCTGCTACAAGACCCACTGATTCAGCAGTACATTGGCCAGAACCCACAAGCGCAAAAGATCATGGGCGCAATCACTGCGCACATTGCAGAGCACGTTGGTTACCAGATGCGTCAGAAGATCGAGCAGCAGCTCGGTATGCCCCTGCCACCCGAAGACGAGAAGTTGCCACCACAAGTGGAGATTGCGTTGTCGGGCATGATGGCTCAAGCAGCGCAGCAAGTTCTTATGCAGGATCAGGCCAAAGCCGCGCAGATGCAGGCACAGCAGCAAGCACAAGACCCCGTCTTGCAGCTACAGATGCAAGAACTCCAGATCAAACAGCAAGAGTTGGAGCTGAAGAAACAAAAAATCATGATGGATGCTGCCGCTCAAGCAGACGCACAAGCTCTAAAAGAGCAAGAAGTCAGCGGTCGCTTGGAACTCGACGCCCTTAAAGTGGGCGCACAAATTAAAGAGTCCCAAGCCAAGCAGCAGTACGAGCAAGAACGTGCCGGTATCCAGATGGGTGCTGACATCGCAAAGAGTAAAGCCCAGATGGATTTACAAGCGCGTACTACGGCGCTCCAAAATAGTAGCAACCAACGTGAGCCCAAATCATGATTCAGGACTTCGTACGCGTATTACGTGAAAAATTACGCACTGACATGAACAACTACGCCGATGACTTGGCTGGGGGTTCGTGCCGTACTTTTGAAGAGTACCAAAAACTCTGCGGGATTATTCAGGGTCTAGCCCTTGCAGAGCGTTATTTAATTGACCTTGCACAGAAAGTTGAAGAAGCTAATGAGTGATCTTGATCTCTCCCCCGGTGCTTATGCACTGCCTGAACCCATCCAATCTTTGGATGCACCCGAGCCTGATGCTTCAGACGAAATGAAAGCCACGCAACTCCCCACCCCAACAGGTTGGAAGATTCTTTGCGCTGTGCCAGATGTCGACGAGAAGATTGCAGGATCAAACCTGTATAAACCAGTTGAGTTTATGCGCCAAGAAGAAACAGCCACCACCGTGTTGTTTGTTCTAAAAGTTGGCCCCGATGCGTACAACGACACCACCAAGTTTCCTAACGGAGCATGGTGTAAAGAGGGCGACTTCGTGTTAGTACGTACTTACTCCGGCACAAGATTTAAGATCTTTGGCAAGGAGTTCCGTCTCATCAACGATGACCAAGTTGATGCTGTTGTGCAAGACCCTCGCGGCCTGACCCGCGCTTGAAAGGAAGAATATGGCTGAACCGTACAAGTTCCCCGACGAAGTTGAAGACAAGATGACAGACAAAGTCGAGTTTGAAATCGAAGGGGTAGATGACATAGAGATTGAAATCGAAGACGACACGCCCGAGCGTGACAGGGGCCGCAAGCCCTTAGACCGTGAAGTGCTTGATCCGACCGACGAAGAAATCGAGTCGTACTCCGACAAAGTCAAAGGACGCATTAAAGAGCTGACCCACGCCCGTCATGACGAGCGCCGTGTCAAAGAAGCCACAATGCGTGAGAAGCAAGAGCTCGAGCGTCTTACACAACAGTTGATTGACGAGAACAAACGTCTCAAACAAAACGTTTACACAGGACAAGAAGCCATCATTCACGGCGCCAAAGAAAAGGCCGAGACTGAGCTGGCTGTGGCACGCCACAGACTTAAGATGGCCCAAGAGTCTTTTGATACGGACGCAATCATTGAAGCCCAAGAAGCTTTGATGGACGCAAAGGTTCGTGTTGAACAAACAAAAAATTATCGACCTACCCCTTTACAGGAAGAAAATTTTGATGTACAAACGCAACAAGCCCAACCTTCAAGGGTTGAACCGGACGAAAAAACTCTGCGCTGGCAGGCAAAAAACCAGTGGTTCGGTCAACAAGGGTTTGAAGAATACACCAGCTACGCACTAGGGCTGCACCAAAAGCTAGTCACAAACGGAGTGGATCCCCGCTCTGCTGAATATTTCGAGCAAATTGATGCTCGCATGAAGTCAACGTTTCCTGATCTGTTTGGTCGGGGCAATGACAAGCCAAGGTCTGGTGAGGTTCAAAGACGGCCTACGACAGTGGTTGCCTCCGTATCTCGTTCTACGAGTGCAGGAAAAATTAAGCTAACTCAAACGCAAGTAGCGTTAGCGAAAAAATTTGGTTTAACCCCACAGCAATACGCTGTTCAAGTAGCAAAGTTGGAGAATTAAGATGGCTGAAACTATTGACCGTTCAAATCGTGACAGTAAATCACGCGATAAATCTGCTCGTACGGTATACGTACCACCGAGCAACCTGCCCGATCCGACACCTGATCCAGATTACACGTTTCGCTGGATAGCGACTCATGTGCTAGGTCAGCAATTAGCCAACAACGTGTCCTTACAGATGCGCGATGGCTATGAGCCGGTGAAAGCAGTGGATCATCCGGAACTGGCTTTGTTTGGCAACAACGCAAACGGCAATGTGGAAATTGGTGGACTGATGCTTTGCAAAGCCCCCAAGGAACGCATCCAAGCCCGCGCTGAGTACTATGCCAACCAATCTCAAGCCCAGATAGATTCAGTTGACAATCATTTCATGCGAAATAATGACCCTCGGATGCCCTTGTTTGCTGACCGCAAGTCATCATCAAGTCGCGGACAAGGATTTGGTTCTGGTTCTAAATAATTTTTAGGAGTCCTTCATGGCTTATCCCATCATCGACGCCCCCTACGGCGTCAAGCCGGTCAATCTGATCGGTGGTCAGGTGTTTGCTGGTTCTACCCGCAATCTACCTATTTCCTATAACTACGGCACTGCGATTTACTACGGTGACTTGGTTACGTTAGGTACAACCGGCTCAAACGCTGGTTTTATCGTTCCTTCTGCTACAAGCACTAGCTTGGTTAGCAAGGGTACCGTTGGTGTGTTCTTGGGCTGCTACTACACAAACCCAACTACAAAACAACGTCAGTACGCTCAGTACTATCCCGGCTCTGTTACCGCTGGTGACATTACTGCGATCGTTGCTGATGATCCTGACCAAGTGTTCAAGATGGCTGCAGTGGCCGGTGCTTCCACCACCACTATCTCTTCATTCCCATCAGCGATGGTTGGTTTGAATGCAGTGTTGAACACACCCGTTGGTAGCACTACTTCTGGTAACTCTGGTGCCGGTTTGGTTGCTGCAAGTACTACAACTGCTGTTGCCTCTGGCGGTGCGTTCCGTATCTTGAACTTGGTTCCTGATACACAGATCAGCACTTCTGCAGTTTTCGTAAGCACTACTACAACATCGTTCGTTGTGTCCGGTCTTACAGTTGGCCAAGTCATTCCTGTCGGAACTGATCTTTTCCAATTGGTTGGCGGTCAACTTCAGCAATTGGGCGTTGGCGCAAACGTGGCTACTGCCGCGACTGTGACCACAACAGGTAACACTACACTGACAATCAGTGCAGCCGTGACCACCACACCCACTGCTGGTGCAACGATCGCTTTGGTTCAATCTCCAGAAGTTCTGGTTAAGTTGAACTTTGGCGTTCACAACTACTACGCTGCTTAAGGAGTAACTTACCATGGCAATTTCACGCGCACAACTACTTAAAGAACTGCTCCCCGGCTTGAACGCTTTGTTCGGCTTGCAGTACGCCACCTACGGCGAAGAGCACAAAGAAATCTACGAAACAGAGAAATCTGAGCGTAGCTTCGAAGAAGAGACAAAACTGTCTGGCTTCTCTGCTGCTCCAGTCAAGAACGAGGGTTCAGCCATTGCTTATGACAATGCGCAAGAAGCGTTCACGGCTCGCTATAACCACGAAACCATCGCCTTGGGTTTCTCAATCACTGAAGAAGCGGTTGAAGATAACTTGTACGACAGCTTGTCTGCTCGCTACACCAAGGGCTTGGCTCGTGCTATGGCTTACACCAAGCAGGTTAAAGCTGCATCCGTTTTGAACAACGGCTTCAGCGCATCCTACCCCGGTGGTGATGGTGTTGCTCTGTTCTCTACAGCGCACCCATTGGTGTCTGGTGGCACTAACAGCAATCGTCCTTCAACCAATGCTGACTTGAACGAAACATCGTTGGAAAACGCCGTTATTCAGATCGCTGCTTGGACTGATGAGCGTGGCCTGTTGATCGCTGCTAAGCCTAAGAAATTGATCGTGCCCCCAGCACTTCAGTTCGTTGCTACTCGTTTGCTCGAAACCAGCCTGCGTGTTGGTACAACAGACAACGACATCAACGCGTTGAAGAACAATGGCTCGATTCCTGACGGCTACACAATCAACCACTACCTGACCGACACAACCGGCTGGTTCTTGACAACTGACGTACCTAACGGCTTGAAGCACTTCGAGCGTATGGCGTTGTCCACATCTATGGATGGTGACTTCGACACAGGTAACGTTCGTTACAAGGCCCGTGAGCGTTATAGCTTCGGCTGGTCTGATCCATTGGGCGTCTTTGGCTCCCCCGGTTCAGTTTAATAAAACAGCCCCCCAAGGGTAAGTTTGAGGCCACCTGCGGGTGGCCTTTTTGTTGTCATAAAGTTAAACTACGATGGACTTGCAGCCGCGGTGGCTGCATAAAAACAGGGGCATATCATGAAATTTGAAATGGAATTTGGTTACTTTGGTAACAACAAGCTGTCTATTGAGACTAACGACTTTGACATGATTCAGATTTTTCAAGAATTCGTGCAATTTCAGGAAAACTACGGCTGGGCGGTTGAGTACGTAGCTGCACCTGACGACGATGAGTTTGATGACGAAGAAGATGAAGACACAGAAGAAGAGTTAGACGGTGCTGAAGTTGAAGCTGCTGCAGAAGCTGCTAAGACAGAGTGATATTAGGGGGCTTCGGCCCCCTTCTTTTTGGCTTTTTTGTTTAGACGTTCGTCATGGTGGTGAATGCGGTGGCAGTTGGCGCAAAGCACAACGCACTTCTTGACTTCTTCCATAGCCCGTTTAAAAGCTCTATTCTTGAGCAGTTTGTTGATTGAGGCTTCTTTGGTGTTGCTGTCAATGTGGTGAAAGTCAAACGTGGCTGGGTGGTTTTGCCCACATTTCACGCAAGCTAGTGTAGCTTTAAAGCTACGCCACTGATCTTTATACGCCTTGGCTGAGGCTTTGCTTGCAGCAATTACAGTGGCTTTATTGTTAGCATAGTACGTACTTGCGTACGTCTTTTGTTTAGTTTGCTTAACAATTTTGTCTTTATACGGCATGTTTAATTTGGTGCTTCCAGTACAGTGCCGTTTTTAAACCCCAAGGTTGAGATGGCTCAAACATTTTGAAACCTGTAGCTATCAGGCTATTAGCAGACGCGGGGTTTTCGTTGGTGTCAGTGATGACCCAGTTCATGCCTAGTGCCTTGGCCTTGCGAATACGCGCCTTAATAAGTTTTTTCTGAAGCCCGCGTCCACGATGAGCGAGTACAACACCTGCCCGACAAAGATACATGGTATCAGACCAACGAGCAGAGGGAACAATACCAGCGAACCCAACAGCTTCACCATCATGTGTGTAAGCGACATACCAGTATTCCTTGTCTGTAATTTTGTACACCACATCTGCGGGAAGACACGCTTTTTGGAGCAACGTCAACAGTTGCACCACTTCTGGTTGGCGGGTATCAACAGGGACAACGCGGTATTTCATGATCGTATAATGCCAACAAATTATGACAATAAAAATAATTGTTGCACACTCAAAAATACCGTGATATAAACACAGTAATCCGGGCCTTCCGGTGCATCAAACAGTCCCGGCTGACGACATACAGATTGATGCGCCTAACTTGTATGTAAGGAATTATCATGGGATTTGCAACACACCTTGGCCCTTGGCTGCTCGGCACTGTTAAAAACACAACCGGCACCACTGCTGGCACGATCCGCAACATGGGCGCTACCATCGTTGCCCAAACTTACACTGCTCCCGCTTCTGTTATCTTGGCAAGCCCTACAGCGCAGCAAATGTTTGTGCTGCCTGCTGGCGCTAAGATTCTTCGTTTTGGTCTGGAAGTGAATGTTGCATTGACTGGCGCTACTAACTGCGGCGTTACTATTGGCAGTGCTGGCACGGCTAACCTGTATATGGCTTCGGTCAACACTGGCACGTCAGCGGTTCAAACTTCTCCAGCTACAATTGCAGCGGCAACTTCTGGTATTTACGACAGCATCGGCGCAACAGACGCAATCATCTTTGGCACGTTTACTGCAGCTACTGCTGACGCTACTGCTGGTACGATTACTGTCACTGTTGAGTACATTGTTCGCGGTTCTGATGGCGCTGCTAACCCCAGCCAAGTCTAATTAGTCTAGGGGGCTTCGGCCCCTATTTTTAAGGAGATTGATTATGGCTAATCTTGGAATCTGGCGTTCTATATCCCAAGTGGGTACGTATGAACCGTTTGAATTACAAGTATCGCGCGGTCAAATTCAAGGCCACTCAATTGTTACAGTGTCTGGTTACAATTCTGATGTTGACACTGCGTGGGAGATGATTACTCCAGTCGGTGACTTGTCTTATGCCGCCGCCGCCTTGCAAATGACTGTGAGTTCTTCCAGCGCAAGCGATACTTCGGCCGGTACTGGCGCACGAACGGTGTTGATTACAGGTTTGGATGCCAACTATGCAGTCATTAGTGAGAGCGTGACCATGAATGGTCAGACCGCTGTGACAACCACAAATTCATTCTTGCGCATCAACAATATGTTGGTGACAACCGCAGGTACTGGATTGGCAAATGCAGGAACTATTTACATTGGTTCTGGCGTTGTAACTTCTGGCGTGCCAGCAACTATTTACAATTTAATTTCGATTGGTTACAACAACGCAACCTCAAGCCAATACACAGTACCCGCTGGCTATACTGGGTATTTGGTTGTTGCTCGAATTGGTTTGGCGCAGGATACCGGAACCAGTTTAATTACTGCAAGAACCCGTTTTGTGGGGACAAATGGAATTGCCATCACTGGCCCATTGCTTGTTACCAATAACAATATTTCAACCCAACCATTTCCCTATCCTCTCTCAATTGCTGAAAAGACTCGCATTCAAGGCGAAGCAATTGGCGGTGCAGCAAACAATGAAGCGGCTGGTTTCTTTGAGTTGGTGCTTGTTCAAAACTACATACAGGGCACAAATGGCTAAGAGTCCAGCATGGCAACGCAAAGAGGGGAAGTCCGAGAAGGGTGGCTTGAACGCCAAAGGACGGGCTTCCTACAATGCGGCAAACCCCGGGAAACCGGGACTGAAGCGTCCTCAACCCGAGGGCGGCAAACGCCGCGACTCTTTCTGCGCCCGTATGGAAGGCATGAAGAAGAAACTTACCAGCGCAAAGACAGCCAACGATCCAGATTCACGGATTAACAAGTCTTTAAGGGCGTGGAAATGTAAGGATGGTGGCTATGTAACTGCGGCTGATGGCTGCGCTACAAAAGGCAAGACAAAGGGGCGGATGGTATGAGCACTAACTCAGACACAGTCAAAAGCACGCTGGATATTGTTTCGGTGTTTGCAACCGTAGGATCGTTCTTGGAAATGTTTACCCCTGTGTTCGGTCTTATTGGCGCAGTCTGGACAGTGATGCGGATCGCCGAGATGATTTCGGGTAAACCCTTTTCTGAGTTGATTCGCAGGAAAAAGGGTGACTGACTATGGCAGCGCCTTTACTTGGACTTGCTAGCTTACTTGGGCGTGAGTACGCCTATACAAGACCTACTTATGCCGAGCAAGACGCCATAATGAAAGTTGTGAGCCCGCAAACGTACTATGGCAACCAACTGATTAACTACCTTACAAACAAATTTAATATTGATAGTGATTTATCGCGCGCACAAAATGCAATGGAGCAGGCGTCTCGTGTATCTTACGATAACGGGCCAAAAGGCATAAGCCAAGAAGAGTACGACAGACAGATGGCAGAGCTAAGTGCAAAAGTAAACGCGCCTGAAAATGCAGGCAGAATTGAAAACTACGCACGCGATCTAGATTTTGGCACTATATCGCCTGTAGATTCCAACTACGTTGGCCCGCAAACAGAAGACAGTGTTAGATTTCAACTTGGTGAAGCGATGCTCCCAAGAAGTTTAGAAAGTGTGCCCGTAGAAAGTAACTTTACACCTGCGCAACTTGACGCTTTACGTGAACGTATATACGGTGTTACACCGGAAGTTGGCCCCCAACAAGAACCCAGTCAAGCTCCCGGTGGTGGTGGCTTTGGTGGTGCTGGCAGTGATTTTATGCCGAGCGGGTATGAAAAAAACCCGTTTGAAACGTCGTATGAAGAAATTGAACAGTATCTACGCGGTGGTGTTGTTGGGCGTAGGATGGCATAATGCAAAGTAAAAAGTTTGGTTCTGGCGGGATGACCCGTCCAGATGTTCAGAAGGTGAATAAGTCTAAAACCCAACACGGGAAAATGACTTTTTTTAAAGAAGGTGGTGATACTATGGCTTCCAAAATGAACGCAGGCATGATGGCAATGATGGCCAAGAAAAAAGGCACTAGCAAAATGGCTGGTGGCGGTATGGCAATGGGCAAAGTTAAAACAGCCGCCCCTAGCCGCGATGGTATTGCTGAAAAAGGCAAGACCAAAGGTACCATGATTGCCATGAAAATGGGCGGCATGACCAAGAAGATGAACAAGGGCGGCAAAGCCTGTTAATGTCATGATGGCCAGCCGTGGTATGGGGGATATCTCCCCCTCTAAAATGCCCAAGGGCGTCAAAAAAGCCCGGCGGGACGACACCGACTTCACGCAATACGCTGAAGGCGGTAAAGTGAATGCGGCTGGCAATTACACAAAACCAAGTCTTCGCAAGAGGATTGTGTCTCAAGTAAAAGCCGCAGCAACGCAGGGTACTGGCGCAGGTCAGTGGTCAGCGCGTAAAGCTCAGCTTGTTGCCAAGAAGTACAAGGCGGCAGGCGGGGGTTACCGAGATTGAAAGCGCCTCAGCAATCCCTTAAAGACTGGGGCGATCAAAAGTGGAGAACCAAAAGTGGTAAGAAATCTTCTGACACGGGTGAGCGATACCTTCCTAGTGCTGCAATTAAATCTCTCAGCGCGGCTGAGTACGCTGCTACAACTCGTGCAAAGCGTGCTGGCAAAAAAGCCGGGAAGCAATTCGTAGCTCAACCTAAAAGCATTGCAAAGAAAACAGCGGGGTTTAGATAATGGCTAGAAATACACCATACTACGACGATGAACCTAAAGGTGGCGGAGGTGGTGCGCCTGCTGGTGGTGGAGGGGGCGGCGGCAGAGGTAACC
>Ga0209299_1001041_pt1 | contig 15581 bp, 15 predicted proteins | sample S_140806_MF_Meta_FD_187326 | JGI IMG/M metagenome (GOLD analysis project Ga0209299, IMG submission 187326) | Freshwater microbial communities from Lake Simoncouche, Canada to study carbon cycling - S_140806_MF_MetaG (SPAdes) (version 2) | ecosystem: Environmental > Aquatic > Freshwater > Lake ...
TCGTGGACCTCTGAATGCCATAGACGATCCCATGCCTCAACATCTGTAATCACTGAATACATCACGAGGACTGGGTCATTTTCAAAGATAGTCATATCTGCGATACCTGACTTCTCAAGTTCGGCAATCATCTCTGCCCAAATCGCATCGTGGTGCATTTTATATGTCGCCAAGCTGCCTGGCTTTAAACGCATAGTGAACGCTCTTCTTACCATTTCTTCCTCTTTCTCTTTCAATCGGTCTCGCTAACAATTGGTAGGACTATTCGTTAATTAATTTGATGAGCTCGCCATCATCAACACCGCTGACCTCACGTGTACTGACACCATCCTTGACCACAACTATGCGATCGCACAAGGTGGTTAACTCAGAGATCTCCGTTGATCTAAACAAGATGCCCTTACCTTCAGCAGCAACTTCGCGAACAAGGCGGAAAAGCTCGACTTTAGCCCCAATATCTACACCTCGCGTTGGATCATCGAGCAGGACCAGCCCTGGACTGATTTCTAGCCATTTGCCGATAACTACTTTCTGCTGGTTGCCACCAGACAGATTCCCAACATTTACTTCAACGCCCTCGGTTTTGATTACAAACTTATCAACTAGCCTCATGGCAGTTGCAGCCATCGCTTTTTTAGAGATCAGTAGCGTTCCTTTTTTATCTCCACCTATCGCAACGTGAGATAAATTATCTGAAACAGTTCGCTCCAGCATCAGCCCTACCCGTTTGCGATCTGCAGGAATGAGGGCAACACCATCACGCACGGAATTCTGTGGGCTTAAATGGCTCTTCTCCACCCCTTGAACTTTCACCGTACCGGCCACCTTTGGCCGCGCTCCAAAGAGAGTTTCTAGTAGCTCATCGGCGCCAGAACCTATCAGCCCAGCAACACCAACAATTTCACCTGCTGCAACGTTTAGCGAAATGTCTAGAACCTGCTTACCATTACTGAGGTTTTTCACTTCCAAAACTTTTGCAGCACTTGCATATAGATCTGCACTGCCCGACTTCTTGGCGATGGAGGAAGCGGCTTTTTCTCCCACAATGCCACCGATGACAGTTGGAATATCTAGATCCTTAGTTGGCTTAGAGAATACGAGTGAGCCATTTCTCATCACAGTGATGTGTTCTGCTACTGCAAACACCTCATCTAATCTGTGGGAGACATAAAGCACTGTCGTTCCCTGCGCAGGAAGTGATTTCACTAAATCAAGTAAGCGCTTACTTTCTCGTGCATTCAGGGCTGAGGTTGGTTCATCTAGAATCAGTAACTTTGGTTTTTCAATGAGCACGCGCGCAAGTTCAATCAGTTGTTGATCTGAAAGTGGCACTTCACCGACAATACGATCGAGTGGAACATCGAGGCCAATTGACTTCAGGACCGGTAGCGCAATTTCAGCCATCTTCTTTCTAGCAATAAATGGGCCGATGCGCATTTCACGATCTGGAAAAAGGTTGGTTAATACATCACGATGTTGGAATAATCGCAGCTCTTGATACATGATGCCGATGCCAAGCTTTGAGGCCGATTGCACCGTGAAGGAGGAGAACTCCTCCCCCATAACTTCGATACTGCCCTCATCAGGGGTAACTCCACCCGAAAGAATCTTCATAAAAGTTGATTTACCTGCGCCATTTTCACCCACAATGGCATGGACTTTATTTGCCTCTAAATCTAAATCTAACCCGTTCAGGGCCTTGACCCCGCCGTAGCGCTTGGCCAGGCCACGAACGGAGATCACGTTATGAACGCTTTGAGAATTCAATTCGTGATCTCCATTCGTGGTTCTTGTCCCGTTTACTTACTAATTAAGCAGATTCATCTGCGATTGGCTTGAGGTTCTTCTGCCAATCCTTGATGTAACCCTTAACAGTAGGATCGTAGTACTTACGAGTCAGCGCCTTTGAAGCTGACATTTTTTGCAATTGCGCAAATGTGAGCTTAGCTGCATCAAATGGCTCAATGACCTTGGTTGCAGTAACAATTTCTGTTCCTGAGTTCAAGAAGCCAGGCTTGTTAATCTTGATCTTGTTTCGGATGCTATCTACCAACACCTGAACAGGAAGATAACCCTGAATGAATGGAGTCTGTCCCAAACTGATGTCGGCAGTTCCATTTGCTAGAGCTTCGAGGTTTCCAGTGGTGAGGTCATAGCCGCCACCAATTGTCTTTGACTTGGCAGCTGCATTTACTTTACCGATGCTTTCAACATCGGGAGCGCAGAGACCAACCATTGCAAGTGCATCTGGATTTGCAGCAAGCAGACCTTGCCATGCGGCGAAGTTCGCTGCTGAGTCAACCTTGACATCTGATGGTCCAATAATCTTGATACCAGGAGCCTTAGTCAAACTTTCTATTACACCCTTTGATCGGTTTTCCAACACTGGGAATCCTGGGTAGCAATTTCCAACGATGACGCCACCCTTAGCGGTAGCTCCACCGATCTTTTCCAAAACCATCTTTCCAAGAAGACGTCCGGATTCAACAGACTTCTCACCAACATATGGTCCGTTAACTCCTTCGCCAAGTCCGTTGAACATGACGATAGGTGTTCCAGCCTTAATGATTGCGTTAAGTCCCTTCACCATTGACGCTGCAGGTACAGAAGTTGCAATTCCATCAACACCAGATGCGGCGAGGTTTTGCACCGCTGTGAGTTGAGCATCGCCTTCAGCACCAGCTGGGCCGGTTACTACGAGCTTTACATTGAGGTCTCTAGCAGCCATTTGGGCTGCATCGATAATTTGTTGAATGAATGGATTACCGATTACGTGTACGACGAAACCGATGGTCAGTCTTTTCTGCGCAGCTTGCGCAGGAGTGGCTACTGCGCTGGCAGAAAAAATCAACGCTGTAACAACTGCTATTGCACTAAAACGTGCATGACGGCTCTTGATTGTCATCTTTTCCCTCTCCTTCTTTTCTATTCAAGCAATGCTCCCGATGAGCAAGGTTGAAACTTGGTTTAGCTGGCTCGAGCTTTTCGAACTCGAACAATTTGATCCACACCGATTGCAAAGATGATGACGAGCCCGGTTACCAGGGTGCTCCACACTGCATCGATTCCTAAGAAGACAATTCCAACTCCGATGACTCCAACTATGAGTGCGCCGACGAGTGAACCCCAGACTGTTCCTGCACCACCTGAAAGCGGAGTTCCACCAATGATTGCCGCTGCGACAACCGGCAGCAGCAAGTTAGCTCCAGTACTTGGATCCACTGCTCCTCGGAAACCAAGGAAGAGAATTCCGCCAATTCCCGAGACAACTCCCATCAGCGTGCAGGTGAGGATCTTGATCTTCTTGGTTGGTATGCCGGCTAGACGCGCCGCCTCTGGATTACTACCAATAGCAAGAATTCGATATCCAAACCGAGTCTTATGCAAAGTCAGGTGAAGTACCAGAAATGCAAAAACTACGAAAATCAAAATGAAAGGAACTGGTGTTTCAATATCACCACCGAGAACTCTGAAGAAGATATTTTCAGTAAGTTTCTTTTCTGTTGGGACAACAGAACCTGATTTATTTGAAATTAGAGATACACCCTGATATACCGAAGCTGTACCTAAGGTAACAATGATCAGTGGAAGTCTCATGACAACGGTGAGCACTCCGTTGATTGCTCCCATAAAACCACCGGCACAGATTCCAAAAATGATTGCAATCCAGACCGGAACTCCAGCAATCATGGCTAGCCCTGCAACTACAGCAGAAAGGTTAAGGATCCAACCGAATGAGAGATCAATTTCTCCCATGGAAAGTAAATACACAATGCACCCGGCAAGAAGTGCTGAGATGGAATAGCTAGCTGCAAGATTGAGAAGGTTTTCAGGCTTTAAAAATGTCGGGCGCATCGCACCCACGATGCCGACCAGAACAAGGAGCGCGAAGATTACGCTCGCCTCTTCTGGAAATTTAAATCGACGTGATTTAACCTTCTGGGACATGCCGTGCTACCCCCTCCATAGAGTGCGCCTGTGGAATCCTTTCCAGGCTCAATATGGGAATGAAACTCCTAACCTGCATGAATGTCAATAGGTTTTAGGGCGTTTCAAAGGGATTCCCCTAGCCAGGTGAGGTCTCAATAACTTAAAAACCGGCACGGGGGGTCACTCCCCTACCGGTTACCTTTCAATAACTTTTCGTCTCAGCACTACTCGTATCCGAAATAATCTCTATTCCGGCGCTAGTACCGAGTAAAGATGCTCCAGCGGCAATTAATTCACGAGCTTGCGCTAAATGTTTAATCGATCCGGAAGCCTTCACTAAAACTCCGCCCTTGGCCCGCTCTACTAAATATCGGACGCTCGCAGGGTTAGCTGTCTCTATCTGGCCACTACTTGCATTCTTTAAATATGCAACACCAGCCTCCATGGAGAGCTGCACTGCCAATTCCTTCTCTTCTGCAGTAAGCAGTGGAAGTTCTAGCATCACCTTAATCGGAACTCCAGATGCGCGCACTACGCCAGCAATGTCTTCTCGGAACTCGTCATACATTCCAGATTTGAGCCAACCAATTTGAACGCCAATATCAATTTGTGTTGCGCCTAGTCTGACAAGTTCGGCTGCCTCTGCCGCTTTGCCAGCGCTCGTCATCACACCGACGGTGGGAAAATCTAAGGCTGAGGCAACTTCAATTCCTGTTCCTTTTAGAATTGATGCGGTGAGTGGGACCCATGATCCAGCAACCATTGCGGCGCTAAAGCCATACTTAATGGCATCTTCCACGTGCGCAATCATCTCTTGTCGAGTTGAACCCACTTCAATCTTGGTATGTTGAATAAATGGGGCTAGTTGAGCTGGGGTTAAATTTGTGGCATCTACTGTGCTAGACATTTTTCGATCTCTTCTCTAGTAGGTAGTGAATCAATAACTCCGGCAATGCCAACAGAGTGTGAACCTGAAGCGGTTGCAAATTTCACACATTCATGAAAATCACGCCCTTCAGATATGGCAACAGCTAAGGCTGAGGTGAAACTATCTCCAGCACCAGTGGTATCAACTACTTTCTTAGCCTTAATGGCCGGAACTGCATAAAAAGCGCTGCCATCATCGACAAGGGATCCTTCAGAGCCCAGTGTCATGACTATCTTGGCGCTGGTCTTGAGGCGCATCTGGGCAATGAGTTCCTTTGGGGAAAGCCCGTGGTTTCCAGGCAAGCCCAATAAAACCGGGGCCTCTGTTCGGTTGGGAGTAATGACATCAAACATCGACCATGACTCTGGCGGCAATTTCACTGCCGGGGCTGGATTAAGAACTATTAGGCAGCCTTCTTCTCGTCCTATTTTCAGCGATGCCAGCACGGCAGGAAGTGCCAGCTCCATTGATATTACGAGCACATCGGCCGCAGCAATACGTGCGCGGAAACCTTCAACATGCTGTGGGGTTAATTCATCAAGTGCGCCAGCTGCAACAATGATTCTGTTCTCGCCATCGGCTTCGACCAAGATAAATCCCACCATGGTGTGGCCCTTACCGGTGACAACACATGAATCATCAACGCCCTCTTCTTTCCAGAGCGCAAGTGCACCTTGTCCAAAATCATCAGGGCCAATAGCGGTGAGGAAGCTGACTTCTGCGCCAAGTCTGGCCGCACCTATCGCTTGATTAGATCCTTTACCGCCTGGTCCAGCATCAAATTCGCCACCCATAAGAGTCTCACCGGCTTGTGGAAGTTGCGGAATCCGCATCGTCATTCCCACGCCATAACTACCAACAACTGCGATTTTCATCTGGCTCCTAGATTCGCCTCACATATCCCGGCAAAAGTACTGTCTTACCAGCCATTGTCAATATCCAAAGTAAGAGCTGCTAAGCACCTACCTCATTGCTCATTTCCTGAACTTAGGCAGATGAAGATCGAATTGGATAGAGATGACGCGGGTAAGTATCACTACTACTCCCCCAATAATTGCTGCCAGATTATCTGTAATGCTCAGCTGATGCAGGGTAACAAAGGTAATCGCACCCATCATTGATGATGTTCCAATTGTTTCGCGGTGCAGCAATACCGGCTCTAATTGACAGAGAATGTCTCGCAATAGCCCACCAGTAACAGCTGTGATAACCCCTAGAAGTATTGCGGCATACCAAGCCACATTTTCCTGGAAGGCCAACTGAGTTCCAGACATCGTCGCTACCGCAAGGCCAAATGTGTCCATGATCAAAAGCGTCTTTCCAATATGTGTCACACGTCTAAATGCCAAGGTGATCACTGCCGCAGCAATAATGCTAAGAACAATCCATCCATCGGTGATCCAGATGGGAGTAAGCCCGAGAAAGACATTTCGAAGAGTTCCGCCCGCAACAGATGCGATGCCTGCAATAAATGCGATCCCACCATAATCAAGGCCCTTATCTGCAGCCACCCGAGCCCCCACCAGTGCAAAGACAAAGGTAGAGAGCAGGTCCAGGATATGTAGCAGGGTCATGGGTACAGCCTAGAGAAGGGAGCGCAAAGAGTGCGAACTCATTTAGCCTTTTATCAGCCCATTCTTATACAAGTAGTCAGCTGATTCCAGAATGCTTACCTGCGCTGGAATAAAGCTGATACCCAGCAATCGCTCTGCCTTTGCATGGCTAATCAACGATGGCTTTCCAAGGTTTGCTACGACTGACTTAATTGCCGGGTCAAAGAGTGAGAGAAACTTGATTAGCAGATTAGGTGCCGGAACCGTCTTGACCTTAGATTGTGGATAGTTCACTTTGAGAAGCTTTGCAATCTCCATAAATGATTTGGTCTCAGAAACAGACAGGATTCGCTCCCCTGCTGTGGCGGCGACTTTGATGGATTGCACGTGCATTCTCGCCACATCTTTGACATCCACAATCGGCATGTTCAAATCAGGAACCATAGGGTCTTTACCTTTGAGCAATCTTTCCACCAAAGATATTGATGCTCCGAAGTTATTATCTAATGGAGCGCCCAATACGAGTGCTGGGTTAATAACTGTGAGCCCAATTTCAGGTGCTTGGTTCTTAATGAAATCCCAGGCAGCTTGTTCAGCTAAAGTCTTGGAACGGATATATCCATCTTTGCCGGCTGGATGATTCACATCAGTCCACATGCTCTCGTCATAGGCGTTAGCCCCTGCCGGTAAATCACGAGCAAAAATTGCAGCCATGGAGGATGTGAGGATCACTCGGGTAATTCCAGCCGCTTTAGCTGCGCGCAGCGCACGCAGGGTTCCTTCAACAGCTGGGCGAATCAATTCATTCTCATCTTTTGGTGATCCAAGTGGGAAAGGAGATGCGGTGTGCATCAGTACATCAATACCAATTAACGCTTGGCTCCACCCGGCATCCTTTTCTAGGTCCAGTTCTACAAATGAGAGCTTGCTTGCAAGATCTACTCCATGAGTAACGTGTGGGGCAACTGCCTTAAGCACCTCATCACCTTTACTGAGCTTGCGCACAGAAGCACGCACTGTGTATCCATCGTTAAGAAGTTGCAGGGCGATGTGTTTGCCGATGTATCCACTGGCACCCGTGAGTAAAACTGTGGTCATAGTCAAGAGCCTGTTCTCTGAAGCGGGAAGATGTAACTTCTTAGAATCCTACTAAAAAGGGTGACGACTGCACAAAACCGCAAATACATTCCATTTACATCACATTTGTGCTCTTTTCGACAATTGCCTCGGACTCCTTCCGTAGAGTACAACCCGTGGATAAAAGCGTTGGACTCTCAAAAGATAAGAATTGGTGGCGCCAAGCGGCCATCTACCAGATCTACCCACGTAGCTTCGCCGATTCAAATGGCGATGGGATAGGTGACCTCAAAGGAGTTACTTCTCGTATTCCATACTTGAAATCACTGAGCCTTGATGCTGTGTGGTTAAGTCCTTTCTATCCATCGGCGCTAGCAGATGGTGGCTATGACGTTGATGATTATCGCGATGTGGATCCAAAACTTGGAACCCTTGCAGATTTTGATGAGATGCTCACAGAACTACATAAAGTTGGTATTCGGGTATTTGTCGATATCGTTCCTAACCACTCCTCTAATTTGCATATCTGGTTTAAAGAAGCGATTGCAGCAAAGCCTGGCTCTAAAGCTCGCAACCGTTACATCTTCCGAGATGGACGAGGAAAAAACGGCGAGCTGCCACCTACTGATTGGGTTTCACATTTTGCGCCGAGCGCCTGGACCCATGAATCTGCCATGGGTGGAAAAAGTGACCAGTGGTACATGCACTGGTTTGCACCTGAGCAACCAGATTTCAACTGGGATAACCCAGAGGTTGAGAAAGAATTCCTGAAAACACTCAAGTTCTGGGCAGATCGTGGCGTCGATGGTTTCCGTATCGATGTGGCACATGCGCTGAAGAAAGATCTCTCTGAACCGCTACGTAGCTTGGCAGTATTTGAAGGTCTGCAAGAGCGCGGCAATAAGGGTAAGGGAATCCTGGCCGACCGCGATGAACTCTTTAAGATCTATAAAGAATGGCGAAAGCTTTTTAACAAGTATGACCCACCCCGTGTGGCAGTTGCAGAAGCGTTTGTTCACCCTGAGCGACTTCCGCTCTATGCAAGTACGAAAACTTTGGGTCAGTGTTTTGATTTCCGCTTCATTGACACTCCATTTGAAGCAGCTGCATATAAGGAGAGCGTGCAAGATGCGCTCGAACTGGCCTTAAAGAACAAGTCTTCTTGCACATGGACACTTTCAAACCACGATCAGATTCGTCATGCAACAAAGATGGGTCTGAATCCCGCAGTTGATCGTCGCACCTGGATGCTCTCTAATGGAACCTCTCATCCACTAGATGCAGCCTCTGGTACACAGAACGCACTTGCGGCAACCCTCTTCATCTTGGCTCTTCCTGGCAGTACATATATGTATCAAGGTGAAGAACTAGGTCTGCACGAAGTAACCGATATTCCAGCAAGTCAGATTCAAGATCCGCAATACCTACGCAATAACAAGATTGATAAGGGTCGAGATGGATGCCGCGTGCCACTTCCCTGGGAGAAATCAGGTTCATCTTTTGGTTTTGGAACAGGTGGAGCACATCTGCCACAACCACGGTGGTTTGCCGATTACTCAGTTGAAGCGCAAGAGAATGACCCAAACTCGGCGCTCTCTATTTATCGCATCGCACTTGGACTTCGTAAATCACTGATTACTGAAGAAAAGATAAAGTGGCATAAGACTGGCAATTCATCTGTCTTGCACTTCTCGCGGCCAAATGGATGGCATTGCATCACTAACTTCCGTGGCGCGCCATACCCAATACCTAAGGGAGAAATACTTATCTCTTCTCACCCGCTGGCCGATGGGAAAATTTCAGCCGGCACAACAGTTTGGCTTAAGAAGTAGAACTAGTTCTTTAAGCGACACCAATGATGTCGACTGAGAAGACGAGTGTTTCATTCGGACCAATAGGTCCAGATCCAGCTGCGCCATATCCCATCGATGGTGGAAGTATCAGCAATCGACGTCCGCCCTCTTTGGCTCCAGGCAAACCTTTCTGCCAACCTTCAACTACCCCCGCTAACGGAAATGTTGCAGGCTCCCCGCTCCATGATGATTCAATGATCTTTCCAGTTGACCAAGCCATGAGCGTGTAGTGAACTGTCAAAGTAGATGTGGGAAGAACTTCTTTCCCTGTTCCAACGATGATGTCCTTGGTTGTTAACTCTGTTGGAGCGCTACCTTCTGGCTTAGAAATTGTGGGAACTTCTCCTGCTACTGCAGAAACTACCGGTAGCACTGTTGCACCTGATGACATTTTCTCTCCTCCTGTAACGTTGAGACCGACTAGGACGGTGAGTCCAATGAGCGAGGCTGCAATGACGCCAGCTAAAACTTTGCGAGTGGTCTTATTAATTTTCTAACTCCTTAATCAGGTTGAAATCTCCACCACCGAGTTGGCCTTGATCGCGATACATCTCTAACTTTGCCCGAGTATCTGCAATATCTAAATTACGCATAGTTAATTGCCCAATACGATCTGTTGGTCCAAAGGCAGCGTCTTCGGTGCGCTCCATCGATAACTTATCTGGGTGATAACTCAAAGCAGGTCCAGTTGTATTGATAATTGAATAATCATCACCGCGGCGCAGACGAAGTGTGACTTCGCCAGTAACAGCCGATGCCACCCAACGCGTGAGTGACTCACGGAGCATCAAAGACTGTGGATCGAGCCAGCGTCCCTCATAGAGCAAGCGACCAAGTCTGCGACCTTCAGCATGGTAGTTAGCAATAGTGTCTTCATTATGAATTGCAGAGATGAGTCGTTCATAGGCGATAAAGAGCAGCGCCATACCTGGAGCCTCATAGATGCCACGAGACTTCGCCTCGATAATTCTATTTTCTATCTGATCACTCATTCCAAGGCCATGGCGACCACCAATTTTATTTGCTTCATTCATCAGCGCCACGACATCGCTAAAACGTTGGCCGTTAATTGCAACTGGGCGGCCTTGCACAAATTCAATCTTCACATCTTCAGAAATAATTGATACTGAAGGATCCCAGAACTTCACGCCCATAATAGGTGTGACAATTTCAATTGACGCATCAAGGCTCTCTAAGTCTTTCGCCTCATGGGTTGCGCCCAAGATATTTGCATCTGTTGAGTAAGCCCTTTCAGCGCTGTCACGATATGGCAACTTGTTGGCAACTAACCACTCAGACATCTCTTTGCGGCCACCGAGTTCGCGCACGAAATTAGCATCGAGCCATGGCTTGTAGATACGAAGATTTGGATTAGCAAGCAGGCCATAACGATAGAAACGTTCGATGTCATTACCTTTATAGGTAGAACCATCTCCCCAGATCTCAACTTTGTCATGCAACATCGCACGAACCAGCAGCGTTCCTGTTACCGCGCGACCAAGTGGTGTTGTGTTGAAATAGGCCTTTCCACCAGAGCGAATATGGAAAGCTCCGCAGGCAATAGCAGCAAGACCTTCTTCGACAAGTGGAGTCTTGCAATCAACAAGGCGTGAAATTTCTGCGCCGTACTCTTTTGCGCGAACCGGAACTGAATCAATATCGGTCTCGTCATATTGGCCAAGATCTGCGGTGTAGGTGCAGGGCACCGCACCTTTTGCGCGCATCCAAGCCACGGCGACAGAAGTATCGAGTCCGCCAGAAAAGGCGATTCCGACTTTTTCACCGATAGGAAGTGATGCAAGGACTTTGGACATAGTGCGAAGTCTAACCTTTGATGAGCGATGCTAGAGCAGGTTTAACTTTCCAGAGCGCCAGCATCTCGTCATATTTCTGCTTTTCTGATGCGTCAGCGCCGGCACCGGTCTTTACTGCGCGAATCATGAGATTTCGCGGGGTGTGCTCTCCCCCAATAAATTCAATCGCCTCTACCCGATATCCACGCAATTTCATGATCTGCATACGTAGCCCATCGGTGAGCAAATCCCCGAGGCGCTCTTTCATAATTCCATTGCGGGTAATAATCGACCACGGCTCAGGAGCCTCGTGCATCTGTGCCTGAATGTCATGATGACAACAAGGTGCTATCAGCGCTAGCTTTGCATCAGAATTAATCGCCCACGCGATTGCATCATCAGTTGCTGTGTCACATGCATGAAGTGCAATGGCTATGTCAGCTGAGGCAAGAGTGGTATCTGCAATTTCTTCGGCTCGAAACTCGATTGTCGAAGAGATTCCTAATTGCTGAGCAATTTCATTGTTGCGATCACGGGCTGCTGTGCGAACATCAATACCGATGACTTTAACTGCCATACCTTGGCTACGTAGATATTGATGGGCAGCAAATGTTAGGTAGGCATGACCACAACCCAGATCAACGATAGTTAAAGGCTTGTCATCACTCGGTTGGGCGATATGCCCGGCCTTGATTGCGCTGGTCAGTGTTGGGGTGAGTAAGCGCAAGAATTCTTCTACCTGCTTATATTTATCTGACTTGCTGGCTTTGAGATTTCCCTGGCTATCAGAGATTCCAATTGCAATCAGATAAGGATCAGATGGATCAAGTAATCGAGACTTACTACGGTCGTGGGCAAGCTCTTGTTCGCGTTCGGTTGATTCGCGGTGGACGAGCGCTTCACCTTTCTTGGTAATTCGAACACTGATTGATTGGTGGGTCTGTTCCAAGAGAATATTGGTGTAGCCAGAGCGCATTAATTCGTTAAAGGGGGCTTGACCTGCCTCATAATTCTTCGTTGTCATCTGGCGACCATCGCTATGACTAACTTGAATGGCAATCGAATCCTTAATCAATACAGGCCGCATATCAATACGCTCGTGTGCAGTCTGCATATTTCTGCGGCGACCAGAGAGCACAACCCTGACTAGCGATTTGGTATCGTCAAATTTTTCGGCGAGCTCAGTAAATACATCTTCGAGATTGGCATCGCTCACAGGTACAAGTTTAGTCTTTGGCTAAAGGAAGGCTCACCACTACCGCTAAGCCACCCAGGGCGCTCTTGCGCAGCGAGAAGGTGCCGTTCAGTTTCTCAATAACTGCAGACATGATGCTCATACCCAACCCGGAACCACCATTTTCACGTGACCGAGATTTATCAAAGCGATTGAGTGAACGAATATTCTCGGCATAAGCGCTCTCGGGTAATCCTTGCCCGGCATCTTCAATCATGATGAGGACGTTCTTTCCGGATCTAGTACCCGTAATCGTTACTGCCGCATCCGCACTGGTATGGCGCATGATGTTGGTAAAAGCATTTTGAATAAATCGTGAGAGGTAATCTCTGGAAGCCACTACCGATAAGTCATTCTCAATTTTTAAGACTACTGTGCGCCCAGGATTGAGAGTAGTGAAGTCAGTTCCATGAGCACTTAATAACTCACTTAGATCCATTTTTTCGATATCTCGGCTTCCGCTCTCACCCAGTTCTGCAAGAAGCAGCAAATCTTGAATCAAATTCTCCATCCGATTGATTTCAGTGCCCACGCGATTAAATGCACGGTCTTGGTCTTGCTCAGATGCCAGCTGCTTCTTACTGAGCATCTCCACATAGCCTTTGATTACCGTAAGTGGTGTGCGCAATTCATGGGATGCATCGCCAAGAAATTCCTGCATGCGGGCAAGGGATGCAGATTCATCTCGACGGTTTGTTCGCCTGAAGTAGAAAAACAGCAGTAATCCTGCAATCAGATCGACAAAGAAGGTGACAATTGCCAACGCGCGTATATTGGCTTCAAAGTGTTCAGTAATTGCCTTAGTAGATCGGGCAATAACAATGAAGCCGTCGTGATCAAGGCGCACTGTTCGCATTTGAAACGGGTCAGCTGCACTTATTGAGATTGGGCGAGTAGCTGCCTTTTCAATCACATCTTGATCAGGTGCGCCTTCATAAATCAAAGTTGATTCGCGAACCAGTGTCTCTTGCCCCTCCTGCGTCAGTAAGGTCAAAGTTGCATTGAGAGTTAACTGCTCAATAGCAAAGAGAGCGGCGCCAATAGATTGCTCTGGATTATCTAGGGCAGCTTGTGCAACAAAATCAAGGGAGGAATTTACTTCAGATAATTCAGCGCTCTGGGTGTGAAAGGCAGAGTAGCTACCGATTCCCAAGGTAACCACTGTGACCAGCAAAATTGTAAATATGCTGGTTCTGGTGCTGTTTGAGATCTTCAACTCTTCTCCGTAAGAAGTTGGAAGCCGACCCCTCTTATCGTCTTGATGCCTTCATAACCATCTCTATGCAGTTTCTTTCGTAGGTAGGAGATATAAGTGTCAACAACTGTGCTTTCAGATTCAAAGGTGATTCCCCAGACCTCATCGAGCAAATATGTCTTACTCAATACTCTTCCCTTGCTTTCAAGCAAGACATGCAAGAGCCGGAATTCTGTGGGAGATAATTCCACAACTTCACCGCTAAATGTGACTTGATGGGTGTCGTTATCGAGTTTGATAGGGCCACTGCTTAAGCTCGAATCTGAAGTAACGGTGAATTGAGTTCTGCGCAAGATAGCTCTTACCCGAAGTACGAGTTCCTCAAGACCACGCCATGGCTTTGTCACATAATCATCAGCACCCAGAGCTAATCCACGAGTGATGTCAGCGCGATCACCGCGCGCACTAAGCATGAGTGCAGGAGTATTATCACCGGTACTTCTAATGCGCTCAATAAATTCAAAGCCATCCATCATCGGCATATTAATATCAACAACAAGCAGATCTGGTTTAGTTGTGCGAAGCAAAGTGAGGGCTACCATCGCATCAGGTGCGACAACGGTTTCAAACCCAGCGAGTTTGAAGGCATCGGCGAGTACCTCGCGGACACCGACTTCGTCGTCAATAATCATGATGAGTTGGCTCATGTGCCCAGCCTTTCACGCAATTCCCACTTTTTCTACCACTTCACGCGCATGCACACGAAACCGCTAGGTGATTCACAGAAGATTCACACCACATCTTGAATACTATTGAGTCATGAAAAGAGGCGTATCCGCAGCGGTTATCTTCGCTCTCTGCTCGCTCTCATCTTTTGGCCAGTCTGCGGTTGCCGATCAAAAGACTCCGCCTCCTCTGCCTTCAGGAATTCTCGAGCAATTTAAGAAAGATATGGATGCCTTTAACGCAGCGATGGCACTTCGCGACCAGCAAATGCGTGAAATAAACCAGAGCTTTTATTTAGCCATTAATAAAGCTAATCAAGATGCTCGATCATCTATGCAAATTGCAAGTAAGCCAGAACAAAAGATTTCGGTGATTACAATGAAGAAGAGTGCAGTTGCTGCGGCGATTTATGCTCGAGAGAGTGCAATTATCGCACTTGGCCAACCGCCTATACCTCCAGTGGATCCGATGCGGATGCAGAAGGGCCAACCAAGAGAAAAAGATAAGCAGGATAAAAGAGAGAAACAGTCCCGCTAATTAATCTTGCACATCCACTTTCATAGTGCGCAGCGTGTGCCGGTCATGGCTCTTCTCACGTTCATGAATTTTTCTAATCTGTAATTCAACGCTTTTAACAGCTTCATCAAATGCCGCCACATCATTAAACGATGCAGCCTCTGCACGTAGTAGTGGGCCGGAACCGTGCGAAGTGATTATTACTTTATGGGAATGTTTACCTTGACGAGGATTAGCCTCATGCATTACTTCCACTTCGATGCGATCTATGGTCACGCTAAAGCGATTCATAGACAGTAATTTCTCTTCTGCTATCGATGAAAAATCACTGGCGAGTTCTGCATGGCGAGGGTGAATAATGATTTTCATTTCAATAGCATCCCACTACCGGGGATAAAATGTAAGAGTGGATTTATTTGGAGAGTGGCAGCAGGTAAACCACTACCGTGAGCACTGCCGCAAGTGAGAGAGATTGAGTGAGAATGACCACCGCAGTCTTTCGATCGGCTGCTAGCGCTGCCTTATCCTGTACGCGCGAGAGCTGACCTAATTTGCCGAAGTTAAATGTTCCCATCAGGCCGTAGGCAAGACAGAATTTTCGTTTCGATTGCACCCAACCAATAGCTGCAACGGCCAGCGGAATAAAGATTCCAAGTCGCAGCGAGGGTTCAGCCTTTGTTGAGATAAATCCAATAAGAGCGCTCACGCTAAGAGCGCTTCCAATAATGGCAACGACTTGGCGGCGGCGAATTTCTCCAGTACCGATATTGCAAGAG
>Ga0209299_1001043_pt1 | contig 15553 bp, 13 predicted proteins | sample S_140806_MF_Meta_FD_187326 | JGI IMG/M metagenome (GOLD analysis project Ga0209299, IMG submission 187326) | Freshwater microbial communities from Lake Simoncouche, Canada to study carbon cycling - S_140806_MF_MetaG (SPAdes) (version 2) | ecosystem: Environmental > Aquatic > Freshwater > Lake ...
CCCGATCGCGCACCCGCTCCAGGGCCCAACGCAGGTTCACGGCGGTGGGGCGGGTGGCATTGAGCTGCTCGAAGGCCGCCGCCAGGGCGCCATCGGAGGGGTCGTGCTGGAGGGCCAGCATGAGGCCGTAGGCGCCGGTCACTCCGATCAGGGGGGCGCCCCGCACCACCATCGTGCTGATCGCATCGGCGGCGGCGTCCAGGGAGCGCAGGGAACGGGTTTCAAAGCGGTGGGGCAGCAGGGTCTGGTCGATCACCCAGACCGCCTCGCCGCCCTCCTCCAGGCCGATGGTGCGCCAGGCCTTGCCGTCAATGTTCACGGGTCTCCCCTTCAGTGCCCCAATCCTGAAGGATCGGCTGCGGCCCCCAGCGGCAGGCCGCCTACGCCACAACCATGCCGCAACGACTGTGAAAGCAAAAGAGGGATACCTTCGCTGAAACCCCACTGCAGGTCGCCGTCATGGCAGGAAACGCCTTCGCCTGGGTCGAGATCTACGTCCAGGATCTGGAGCGGGCCAAGGCCTTCTACGAGACGGTGTTTGGCTTCCAGCTTGAGAAGCTGGAGAGCCAAGTCCCCATGTGGGCCTTCCCCTCCGACCCCAGCCAATGGGGCGCCGGCGGCGCGCTGGTCCACATGCCAGGTGTGCCCTCAGGAGGCAGCGGCACCCTGGCCTACTTCAGCAGCGCAGACTGCATCAGCGAAGAGGGGCGGGCCGTGGCGGCCGGCGGCAGTGTGAAGCAGACCAAGATGTCGATCGGCCCCTTTGGGTTCATCTCGATCCTGGAGGACACGGAAGGCAATGCGATCGGGCTCCACTCGCTGGCCTGAGGCGCCGAACGGGTGTGCTCACTGAGAAAACCGGCGGTGCACGGGCTGGGTGCAGTGGTGGCCGCTGCGGATGCCGATACCGGCGGAATCCAGCAGGGAGGCGAGATCGTTGTCATGGAGTCCCTCCAGCGTGAAGGCCGTCAGGGCGCCGCGGTTAGCCGGCCGATCACCGCTCCTCTGTATCGCTCCTATTTGCCGCTCCGATTTGCCGCCCCGATGTCCCGCCCGATGTCCCGCCCCATGCCCGCCCTGCCGTTCGCCAACGGCGACGCCATGCCCGGCCTGGGCCTCGGCAGCTGGCGCCTGCCGCCCGAGCGCACCGCCGCCACGGTGCGCACCGCCCTGGAGCTGGGCTACCGCCACCTCGATACCGCCTCCATCTACGGCAACGAGCCCCAGATCGGCGAGGCGCTGCGGCAGGCCTTCGCCGATGGGCTGGTGCGGCGCGAGGAGCTATGGATCACCGGCAAGCTCTGGAACGACTGCCACGAGCCCCACGAGGTGCGGCCCGCCCTGGAGCGCTCCCTGGCGGACCTGGGCCTGGAGCAGCTGGATCTGTATCTGATCCACTGGCCGTTGGCGCAGCGGCGCGGCGTGGCATTCCCCAGCACCCCCGAGGAGCAGTTCAGCCTTGAGCAGGTGCCGCTGGCCGCCACCTGGGCCGCTATGGAGGAGCTGGTGGATCAGGGGCTGACGCGCCACATCGGCGTGTCGAACTTCAGCGGCGCCAAGCTGAAGGCCCTGAGCGCCGGGGCCCGGATCCGGCCGGAGGCCTTGCAGATCGAGCGCCATCCGCTGCTGCAGCAGAACGAGCTGATCGCCTGGTGCCGGGAGCACGGGGTGGTGGTGACCGGCTACGGGCCGCTGGGTTCGAGCGGCCCCACCCGGCCGCCGCTGGTGCTGGAGCACCCGGAGGTGGTGGCGCTGGCGGGGCGACGGGGCCTCACGCCGGCCCAGCTGCTGCTGGCCTGGGGGATCAGCTGCGGCACCGCCGTGATCCCCAAATCCGTGCAGCCGGCGCGGCTGGCCGAGAACCTTGCCGCCGCGGGCGAGGTGCTCGATGGGGAGCTGATGGCCCGTTTGGCGCGGCTGGATGAAGGGAGACGGCTGATCGAGGGGCGCTTCTGGTGCCTGGAGGGGGGGCCTTACACGCTGGAGGGCCTGTGGGATGGGGAGCTGGTGCCCGGGGGCTGAGGGAAGGCCCGACGGCGATGCAGGAAGGGCGGCATCGGCACCCCCCAGACCATCACTGCACGCGCTGATCGTTGTGGCTCAGCCAGCCGGCGATATGCCGGCCGTTCGGGTCGTGGTGCGTCCAGTGGATCACCCCACCCTTGGCATTCCAGGCGTATTCCCCGAAGAAGGCGACGCGATCGCCGGATTTCAGGGCCCGCAGACGCGGGGCGCGATCGATGTTGTGGGCCACGAGCACCTCATGGCCGGAATCCAGCCGCAGGATGAAGCGCTGATGGCGGCTGCCCGCGTTGTCGTCGGAGAGCACCCGTTCCACCACGCCATCGCTGGCCACCTGGATGCCACTGCGCTGGGCCTGAAAGGCCCTGGCGATGGCCTGATCACCCGCATCGGAGGCGGGCGTCAGCCAGGCGGTGAGCTGGGTGCCGATCGGCGTGGTGGTGAGCCAGGCCAGGGCCAGCACCACGGCCGCCGCAGCGGTCAGCAGCCACCGCGAGAGCTGCTGCGGCTGGCTAGGCGTGGGCGGAGCAGGCGTGGGCGGGGCAGGTTGCATCGTCTGTCGGATCGGCGAACGGACTGGGCCTGCCCATCGCCGGGCGGATCGTAAGGGAGGTGGAAGCCCTGGCTGTGGTCAGCGGGCAAGAGGCCGCAGGGGCGCTGAACGGTCGGTTGGCCCGCCTTGAGGGCTGATGGCTGTTTCCGCCAATGCCCACTGGCCTGAACCTGAATTCGACCTGCACTGGCACCGGGCCTGAACCAGGGCCGCCCTAGTCCAGCCGAGGATGGGCCGATGCGCTGGATCCCCCTCACCCTCGGCGCCCTCGGGGCGCTGTTGCTCGTGCTGGCCCCCGGGGCCGAGCTGAGCCTGGCGGCGCGGCCTCTGCCGCAGGAGCCGCTGGCCTGTCTGGGCGAGACCCGCTCGCTGATCGTGTCGAGCGGCATGCCCTACACGCCGGTGCGGGTGCAGGGGCGCACGGGCTTCTTCGTGGTGGACCTGGGGGCTGATGGCAGCGCCATCTCGCCGGACACGTTCTTGGGGGGTGCGGCGGGAAAGGTGGCGGTTGGTGCGGGGAGCGGCGGTGGGAACAGCGCGGCGGGCGCTGGGAGCGCAGCGGGTGGTGCTGGGGGCGCGGCGGGACCAGTGCCGCTGCCGGGCAGCTCCGACCGCTTCGCGGGGGTGGACTTCTTCGGCCCGTGGGCGCCGCTACGGCTGAGCGTGCAGGACCACAGCGGCATCCGCGGCCCACTGCCCCAGGCGGGGCTGATCGGCACCGATCTGCTCAACGCTCACGTGATCACCCTCGACTACGCCAATGGCCTGCTGCGCCGCGCCCCAGCAGGGGGCTTCTGCAGCGATGGCGAACTGCGCCGGGCCGGCTTCCAGCCGCTTTCCAGCCGCGACTACTACGGCACCAGCGGCAGCGCGTTGCGGTGCCCGGCGGCGCCACGCCGTGGAGGGTGCCCCAACATCCCCACGATCCCGCTACGGATCGGATCCGTGGGCGCCGTGGCCCAGGTGGACACCGGCTATGCCGATGGCCTCAGGCCGCCCTCGATGAACATCAACCGGGCTCTTTTGCAGCGGCTCGAGAGGGCCGGAATGCCCCTAATCCGCGAGCCCGGGGCCGATCTCACCCTGAGCAGCTGCGTGCGCGGTGAGGTGGAGCGAGTGCTGGCCTACCGCCTGGCCGCCGGCCGCGCCGTGGAACTGGTGGGCAGCGATGGCGGCGCGGTGCGCCGGCTACCGGGCGTGACCCTGTTCCTCAAGGACAGCCCGGCTGCGATCCAGGCCTGCGGCGGCATCGGCACCTGGAGCGAACCCGCCGCCCAGCTCGGCGCCAGCTTCGTGAACGACGGCACCCTGGTGGTGGATCCCTTCAGCCAGCGGCTGTGGTTCCGGGGTGGGGGGGAGAGCCCTTAACGCAGCAAAGCAATCACAAAACCAACACGGGAGCCAGGCCAGTTGCAGACCTTGGCTGGCAACACATACACGACTGCAACATTTTGATAAAGATGCTTTACACGCAATCTCAACCAGCAATAATGCCAGGCGAAAGGAAATCAATTTGCAAGCACTAGAGATCCATCGGGTGGGCTTTGGGCTCAACAATCTGCCCGCCAGAAGTCGAGTCAGATACCCAGGCCAAACCAAAAACGCAAAAAAAGACTGAGGGAAAAGTCATTGGACCACACCAATATGTCCGACTATTACGATGCCATTATGACCAATGGCTACTACGACTACCAGGCGATTGCCAATGAGCTAATGCACTATTCATTCTCAGGCAATAGCCTTGAGGTTGGATGTGGCACCGGGTTGATCCTTGAGGAGCTTGCCCAGCGATGCTCAACTGGAAAGATCGTTGGGATCGATCTCACACAAGCCATGCTCGCGATCGCGCAAGAGCGGCTGCGCCGATTTTCAAATATTCAGCTAGTACTGGAAAATGTGTTGCACTTATCGCTGCAACAAACATTCGATTTGGCATTTTCTTATGGTGGCGTCTGGTATTTCAGTAAGGATGCCAATGCAGAGCCAGTACTGGTGAGTCACATCGTTGACGAGGGCGACAATCATCAAGGTCTAGAGCAAGTCAGCAAGCACCTAGCACCTGGAGGTTCGTTGTTGCTAGGCATTCAAGGTCCGCATCATGACTATCAGGCTGCCATTTCAGGCGGCATGATCTATTCCCAAATAATAACTCCACAGACCACGGGGTTCATCAAAGACTACCCACTGAGCGATGGAGCCACAGTCTTGATGCAGCAAACAACCCAGTACCGAACCTATTCTTTTAAGCAAGCGAAAGCGATGCTTGCCACCCATGGACTCGAATATCAGGCCGACGACACAAGTCAACTATTCATGGAGTTCAAAAAACGATGAAGATCGGCTTTATCGGCACTGGCTCTATCGGCAACCCGGTGGCCATGAACCTACTGCAGGCAGGACATAGCCTCTTCATTCATGACATTCAACCCAAGGCATATCAGAACCTAGAGGATCGTGGAGCCGTCGCCTGCGCAACACCTGCGCAGGTAGCCTGCCATGCCGAGATGATCTTCCTATCCCTGCCGAGCAATATCGAGGTTAACGAAGTCTGCTTTTCCGAAAATGGTTTGCTCAAAACGATCAAGAAGGGTTGCTACCTATGCGATCTGACAACGGTTTCGATTCAGTTGATTCCTCAATTAGAGGCCGCCGAGAAAAGCCTTGGCTTTCATTACCTAACCTCGCCCGTTTCAGAAGGCGTAGACAACGCCAGACAAGGCAAGCTCTCGATTTTCGTGGGTGGCGACAAGAAAAACTATGAACACTGCCTGCCAGTGTATGCCTGCATTGCAAAGGAAGTGATCTATACAGGTAGTCATTTCTCGGCTATTGCCGCAAAACTCTTGACCAATTTGCTATGGTTTATCCATGCCGCTGCGATTGGCGAAGCCTTGATCCTTGGTGCCAAGTCTGGCATTGATCTGCCTACCTTAGAGAAAGTGATCTTAAATAGCTGTGGCAACAGCTGGGTGGCTTCGCATGATATACCTTCAATCTACGATGGAAGCTATGATCCAAGCTTCAGCATCAGGCTGTGCTGCAAAGATCTTCGCCTGATCAACGAGTTAGCAGCCCAACTCAATGTGCCAATTGAAATGGGCGCTCTTGCTGAGCAGATCTTCAGAAGGGCAAGCAATGTCTATGGCGAGGATGCGCCAGAGCTTTCCGTCGTCAGATATCTGGAGGAGATTACGGAAACCCCCCTGAACTCAAGAAAGGATGCGAACCTTGATTCATAGCTGATCGCCTCGAAATTCACGTCAAGCCATCTTACGATGAAAGCGTCGTCATGAGTTGCCTCATTGACCATATCCGATATTGAGCGATTACATGCAGCAGCTCTCAAGCGCAGAGCCCCCCCGCCGCTAACCCTCCCACAGCTCCGCCAGCTCCAGCCGCAGCCCCGGCAGCAGCTCGCGCCCTTCCAGCACCGCAGCCGACTCGATCCGCTGCATCGCCTCCGCCTGCCAGATCTCCACCGCCCGCTGCTGCGGAAACAGCAGCCAGCCCAGCCGGGCGCCGTTGGCGAGGTAGGCGGCCATCTTGCGGCGCAGGGCTTCGCTGCCGCGGGGGCTTTCATCCGAAGCACTCACCAACTCCACCACCAGATCGGGGCACAGCGGCGGAAAGCCGCGGCGTTGCTCCGGCGTGAGCGCCTGCCAGCGGTCCAGCCGCACCACGGCCGCATCGGGGCTGAGCACAGAGCCATCGGGGAGGCGGAAGCCACCGGAGCTGTCGAACACCTTCCAGCCCCCCTGGCCGAGAGCCCAGAACTGCAGGCGGGCGCTCAAAAGGTTGTTTCGGGCGCTGGTGTCTCCACCTGTCGGGGTCATCGCGATCACCTGGCCAGCAGCCGTGAGTTCAAGCACCGCCTCCGGGTTCGCCTCACACACCAAGGCGAACTGCTCCACGGACAGCCGCAGCTCAGGTGGCAACAGCAGGGGCGCCAAGGCCATGGATGGAGCCTCGGCGGGAGAGCCCGTGGCAGGCGTGGCAGCGGGTGGGGCGATGGTCATCGCACCGGCGGAGCGTGTTTTTCAGGCTAAGCCGGTTGTGCTGCAGGTGCTGCCGGAAGCAGGCTCCCGCCGCCCACACCTCCCATTGGAACTGCTGCAGCACCCCATCGAGCTCGCTGAACGACTAGTTCGGGCTCTCGGGCTTCCCATCCACGCTCTTCCGCTAACGGCGGTTGCGCTGATCAGCTCGTGGTGCTGGTGCCCAGGCCCGGGGCCTCGCGGGCCAGAGTGGGGCAAGTGAGCCAGCGGCCCGTGGCATCGGCACGGGGATTGGTGGCGCTGGCCTGGCGTAGCCGGAGGCAGAGCAGTTCCTTCACGCTTTCGCGGATGCCCTGGCACTCAACGCTGGTGAGCGGTGGCGGGGATGATTCCGTGCCGATCAGGTGGGCCGTGCTGGCCTTCACGTTGCGCAGCAGGCAGCGCTGTTCGCCACGGCTCAGAAACAGCAACACGTCGCCCTGCGGCATCGTGAATCCCCAGGGAACGTCGCTCTCAGCTCCAGCACCACCATCAACAGCAGCCGCCACCTCCGGATGGCTGACAGCATCCAGGGCCTGGGGCAGTTCGCCGGGGTCCGGCCAGCGGAGCAGCGCCAGTTCGATCGCTGAGCGAGGTTGGAGCACCTCCGCTTCGAACATCGCGATCGCCTCCTCCCTCTTGGCCGGTTGCCGGGCCAGCACATTCGCCAGACCGAGGAGGTAGCTCCGCTTCGCGCTCGTCTGGGCGGGCTCACGCTTGATTGCCTGTTGCCAGTGAGCCTCTGCTGCCTCGGTTTCCCCCAGGAAATTGGCGTAATACCCAAGCCGGGCATGGGCTACAGCCAGGCCGGGATCGAGCTGTCGGGCCCGCTTCCAAGCGGCGCCTGCCTGATGCAATCTCTCCGGATTCTGGGTCTGGGCGAAGGCCATGAAGGCCTGATCCCCTTGCCGCACCTGCCAGCGCGCCACATGGGGACGGCCCAGGAACCAGGCCAGCGGCACCATGAGGGCCAGTGCTGTCAGGCCTCGTCCGCCACCGACACGGCCTAGGAGCCCGCGCAGTCGCCCGGAACCAGGCCAGCGGGATGATGCGGGGCCGTCAGGTCCGCCAGATTCCAGCAGAGGCAGAGGCGATGCGCTGGCTCCTGGCCCACCAACATCCGTGCCATTAGCAGTGCCGGCGATTGCCACACCCTGGAGGCTGAGCCGCTCCAGGATCCGCTCGCTGACGGTGACGTCGGGCAGATCGGCGATGTCGAGGTAGCCGTCACCCGGCAGAATGCCGAGCTGGGAGAGATCACCCGGATCCCCGAGGCTGAGCAGCATGATCCGGCCGCTGTCGGCGCCGAGCAGCAGCTGACGGATCCAGCGGATCTCCAGGCCGCACCAGGCCTTGCGCGGGTAATCGTGGCTGAGCACCACCACGATCAGCTCGCTCTGGTCGCGGTAGAGCGGTGGCAGGTAAACATCCAGATTGGCTCGGGCGAATTCAGCCTGGTGGAAGCGGTCGTACAGCACCCGCTCCTTGCCGAAACGCTGGGCCATGGCTTCCGCCACCGGTGCCACCCGCGCTCGGTCTTCACCGGCATAGGAGAAGGCCACGGTGAAGCGGCGGCTGGTGGCCGTCTGCCCTGCCCCTTGCAGAGCACCTTTAGGCGGAGGCGCGCCGGACGCGGGCCCATCCATGGGCGGGGTGGCCGCCAGAGCGCGCTCGCCGCCGTGACGGCCGCGCCGGCTGCGGATCCCTCGGCTGATCCGCCCCCAGGCCTCGGCGTTCTCCTGGAGCGTCTTGCCCTGGCTGAACAGCAGCCACAGGCCACCCCCGGCCACCACAACGCCTGCCGGCAGGCCAAGGCTCCGGACCCAGGCGCTGAGAGGGTTGCCGGGCTCCGCCGCGGGGGTGGAAGCCAGGTGCGATGGCAGCAGCACGCCCGCCCGCAGGGCTGGCAACTGGGGCGAAAGGCCGCCAGCCATGGTGAGCGCCAGCGCCCCAACGGCGCTGCAAAGGAACCAGCGATGCCCAAGCCTCATGGCGCCGTCCCGGTCCTGCTGAGCGGGAAGCTCTGGCCACGCAGGTCGCTCATCGGTGTCTGCTCGTACTTGAACAGGCGCAGGGTGAGGCGCTGCACCTCCCGCTCCACATAATCGGCCACCTCGCGCACGCCCACCTGGCCGTCGCCATTGACATCGGCCTTGCCGGCCAGCGCCTCCATCAGGGCGCCGGTGAAGATGCCGCGTTGGTTATCGGGGCTTTCCAGGGCCATGCGCTGATCACCGGCGGCGGCGAGCACCACGCGGCCGCTGAGGCGGGAGAGGCGATCGATCGCCCCCTTCTCCCCCAGCGAACGGCCACTGAGCCCGAAGCTGCCGGAGCTGCAGGTGTCGAGCACCACCACGGTCTTGCTGCTGGGAATGCCGGCCAGCAGCGTGCGCAGTTCGTTGCCGCCGAGGCCGCCGGCCGTCAGCGACTCACTGTTGCGGTACACCAGATCCTGGGGAAGAAACACGTATTCCCCCTTCTCATCGCTCACGCCATGGCCCGCCATGTAGAGCACGAACAGATCCGCCGGCCGCACCCGCTGGGCCATCGCCTGCAGTTCTTGGCGGATGCGGGCGGCGCTGGCCTGCTCATCAATCAACACCACCGGGGTCGCCACCCTGGCGGTGGAGGGGCGGCCGTTGGCCGTGAGCGCTGCGCTGAAGGCGCTGGCATCGTTGGCGGCGAAGCGCACGCCGCGGCTCAGGGCAGCATCGCGATAGTTGGTGATGCCCACCGCCAGCAGATGGAGGGTGGTGGGTTCGCCACTGGCCACCCCCTGCACATCAAGCCCCACCGGCAGCGACGCCACACCGCCGCGGCTGTAGGCGAGCAGCTGTAAGCGCGTTTTGCCGGCGGGTGGACGCAGCCGGCGGCGGTTGATGCCGGCCACCGGCGGATCGCTGCGACCCGCCAGCACGGCCCCATCGAGCCGCAGCTCCACCGGTCCGAGGCCGCCGCCGCGATCCTCCAGGCTGTAGCTGATCTCCAGGTCCCCATCGCTCAGGGTGCGCTGGCTGAGGATCGTCAGTTGCGGCGGCACGCTCGCGGTGTTGAGCGTTTGGCGCACATCGCCCACCTGGGCCGCGGCGGCGGCGATGGCGGCCTCATCGCCGGCGAGGCGGCGGGCGATCAGATCGGGCCGAAAGAACTTCTGCTGCAGCTGGGAGGCGCGGATGAACGTGCCGGCCTGGTCGCGGCCGTTGTTGAGGTGATAGCCGAACAGGTCGGCGCCGCCGGGGGAGGCGTCGTAGAAGCCCTCCGGGGTCCATTGCATCCAACGCTGGCCATCGGGGTGCACAAACAGCGACAGGGCCAGCTTGCCGGTGTCGCTGCGGTACCAGCGGATGGTGCCATCCCCCAGCGCCGCCACCACGAAGCGGCCATCGGCGCTGAGATTCACCAGCCAGGCGGGGCTGGGGGTGGAAGTGCGCCAGCGCTGACGGCCATCGGATTCAAACAGCCGCACGGCCCATTCGCTGCCGAGGGCGAAGTGGCTGGCATTGGCGCTGATCGCCAGGCTGCGGGATCTTTCGAAGGGTTCCAGCGGCAGAGGCTTGCCGGCCAGGGTGGGGGCTCTGGTGTCTTCCCAGCCCTGGATCGGCAGGCCCGTGGTGCGGGGGGGCAGGCCGCCACTGGCGGCGGCGCCGGGGAGCAGCAGGCGACGTTGCTGCAGGTCAAAACGCACCAGCCGGGCCGTTGGGCCCTGGGCGCTGCGGGCCACGGCGCGGAACTCCAGCCAGCGGCCATCCGTCGCCAGGAGGAAGGCCTCACGGCCGCCGGGGCCGATGCTGCCACCGGGGTTGTTGCGGTGATCCAGCACCGGCGGCCCGGCAAACACGGCGGTGCGCCGCAGCTGGGGATCGAGCACCCCCCAGGCCGGATCACCGCCGGCATACACCAGGCGGCCATCGGCTAGGGGCCGTAGGTCCATCACGGTGCTGTCCAGGCCCAAGGGCAGGCGCTGGGGCGCCCCGCCTACGGCGGGCCACACCACCAGGGGAAGGCTGCCGTCGCCCTGGCCGTAGCGGCCAGCGGCGAGCAGGCGCCGTCCGTCCGCACTCCAGGCCACGCTGCCGAGGTCGCCATTGCTGATGGAGCTGGTGTCGGCCGGGGCCAGAGGCTCCAGGCTGGCGCCATCCAGCACCGCCACCGCCGGGCTGTCGTCAAACCCCACGGCGATGCGGCGGCCATCGGGGGAAAAGCGGGCGGAGAAGGGATCTTTGCCACCGGGGGCGGCGCGGCGGCGCAGGGGCTGGAGGCGGCCGCTGGCGCCAGCGCCATAGAGCCGCAGCTCACCGTCGTTGCTGGTGGCGAGCAGGCGGCCGGCGGCATCAAACTCCACGCTGTAGCTGGCAGCGCCGTAGGCGCCATCGGCGGCCACCTGGGCCCAGGCCCCCTGGGCCGTGGCGCCATAGACGCGGATGCCGTTGGCACCCCCCAGGGCTGCGGCGAGGCGGCGGCCATCGGCCGAGAAGGCCAGGTGGAGCACCACATCGGGCAGGCCGGTGAAGCGCTGGAGCAGGCGGCCGCTGGCGCGATCGAACAGGTAGATCGCCGTTGGTTCGCCGGGCGGTCCGGTGAAGCCTCCCAGGGCCACCAGGGCGCCATCGGGGCTGAGGGCCACCGCATAGAGCTTGCCCTCATCCCCCTCCCCCAGCGGCACCCGCAGCACCCGCACCAGCTGGCCGCTGGCCAGGTTCCAGATGCGGGCGGTCTTGTCGTCGGAGGCCGTCACCGCCCAGCGGCCGGCCCGATCCACAGCGATGCGATTGATCACCGCGGTGTGCATGCCGGCCTCGATCGCCGGGAAGGGTTTGGGGGAGGCCGGAGGGTCTGCCCTGCTTTCCAATGGCTGCCCCATGGGGGCCTGGGCCCGGGCTGGGGAAGGGCCGGAGGCGGGCAGCAGCAACCCGAGCAAGCTGAAGGCCAACAGCCGGCGGCCAGCAAGGGGCAGAAGGGGCAGAAGGGGCACGGCGCGGCGCGAGTGGGGGAGATTTCTGCCCATCAACCTAAGGATGGCGGCTCAATCTCGCCAGATGCTGTAGCTCCAGATCGCTTCTCTTTGCGGTTGGTCCTGCGGTTTCATCGCCGCATCTTTGCTTCACCCTCCGCTCAGCTCTCTCCCCCTTCCGAAAACCGCCATCACCAGCCGCCCCCTCGCGGCGGACGATCAGAGCGTCGTCGTCGAGGGTGGCGCGATCCACGCTCGTGAGTGTCTGGGTCTAAGTGGTGATGCGCAGCAGCCAGTCACGCTTAGATTTGGTCCAGGGCTTAGAGGCCTGGATCCGCTGCAGCGCCTTCTCCAGCCGCTGCTCGTAGGGCACCAGCGGATCGCCCAGGGCCGCCCGGCGGATCCAGCCCATGATCGAGGTGGCTATCTCCTGGTTCGTGGTGTCACACGCGGGCTGTGGTGCTGAGCGCTGATCCGATGCGTCTGGAGAGGGCATCAGTGGGCAGACGGACTGGAATGGCTCCCGGTGGTCTCAACATGGTTGGCACAAGGCATCCACTGGTCGCCCATCTTGTGGGCACCAGTGCAGTGGAAGGTCTTAGCCGCAGCCTCCGCCTCCGCCTTGGTGGCGAACATCGCCTTCTGTGCCCCATGACCGGCTTGCTGGGCGCTGGCAGAAGCGCTGCCAAGGGCCACCATCAGGCCCGCAACGCTTGCCAGCAAGGGGAGTCCCGGTTGGTTGCAGCGCATGGGGAATCGAATCACTTGGTCGATCATGGCAGAGATGGCCAAGGCCGACGAACTTGTATAGCCTCCCAACGAGGCCGGGTCAGCATCGCCTTCGCCAGGCCAATCAAACGCATCAAGCTGATGTCAGGCTGACCAGAAGATGGTTGGCAAAGGAATCACCAATCGATTGACGGATAGCGCCTAACTGATGTGATGGTCTCCCCCCTATTGCCCTCAAGCTCTGTGACCTGAGGGGTGCCTTAGGCCCGATCCAGTCGGTGCAGCCCCCTCCCTCAGAGCGTCGCCCGCCCCCGGTCGTAGGCCGTGAGCCCGCAGCGCTGGGCCCCTTGCCGCCAGGCGGCATCGAAGGATTCCCAACGGAAGCTGCGGGGATCGCGGCGGCTGTGGCTGCGGTCCACCGCCTCGTGGGTGGTGACCCGGCTCATCGGGATGCCGAAGGCCGCCTGCCAGAGCAGCACCTGGCCCGCCGCCACTCGGTATTGCTCCGGGGTGTAGCCCGAATGGGCATCGCCATCGCCACGGCCATCGGGCGGGCTCTCCAGGCTCAGGTGCAGGGCCACGTTGTTGAGCGATCCCACCGACTGGGGCCGGATCCGCACCGTGAAATCGCCGAAGGCCGCCATGCCCGCCCCGAAGGCCCGGCCCGCATCGGGCACGATCCGCAGCCGCTGGCCCTCGCGGTCCAGCAGCAGGTGGTAGCTGGCCTGGTCGTCGTCACGGGGGTGGGGGGTGGCGAAGCGGCGGGCCGTGTCGGCGGCGGAGATCACCGTTTCATGCAGCACGATCAGCTGGGGCTTGTGCGGCACCTCGCGGCCGAAGGCATCGCGGCGCTGGCGCGCACCGAAGTTGGTGGCATCGGCGGGACGTGGCAACTCGGAGGGAAGCCGCAGCTTGGCGGCGCAGGCCCGCAGCTGCTCGGCGGGCAGGGGTTTCAGGCCGGCATCGGCCAGGGTCTGCACCTCAAACGGGGGGCGGGGGCCGCAGCCGGCTAGGGGCACCAGGAGCAGCAGGGAAAGCAGGGCCCCGGCGGAGCCGGAAGCCCCGGCTAGGCCCGAGCCGGGGGCACGCCCTCTCCCATTCAGGGCGGCCACAGCCCTACCCCCTCCAGCCGGAGGACCGGCACCACGCTGTCCCACAGCACCTAGGTCGTTGGGGAAATGGATATCGCTTTCCCTATCCCAGTCGCGATCGCGATCGATGTCGATCGCCATCTCGATCTCGTCGCTGTCGCGCCCTTTCCCTGTCAACCCACCGCATGCGAGTGCGTCCAGTCAGAAGCAGCGTGGATCTGGCGTCAACACCCCCGCTCTGCGGAAGGAAGCTCACCAGCCCTGCAGATCACGGCCGTTTGCCGCGCCGTTCCGCTACGACGGGGTGGTTCCACGGGCCAGACCTCCCAAACCATGGAGCAAGGCCAGGACCACTCCCCCACCCAGCCGGACCCGCTCTGGCTTCAGGAGCAGAAGCGCCTCCTGAGTGACGAACTGCGCCCATGGCGACTGCTGATCTGCACCACCGATCTGACCTACGGCCTGTTGATGGTGGCCCACATGCTCGACACCCCCGCGGGGCAGCCTTCCCAGCAGCTGCTGGGCCTCTGCCAGCGGGCCGCCGACGTGCCGGCGCTCCTGCCTGAGATCGCCACCGACGTGCTGGTGCTCAGCCAGGAATTTCTGCAGGACGGACCAGCCCTGCCGGTGCTGGGCCAGCTGTTGCAGCGCTCCTCGCCGCCCACCGTGCTGCTCAGCCTCGCCAACCCACACCGGGTGGTGATCCGGGCCGCCCTGGCGGCCGGGGTGCAAGGCCTGATCAGCCAGGAAAAGGTGGGTCGGGGCGCGGTGCTGCAGGCCGTCGCCAGCCTCGGCCGGGGCCAGGCCTTTCTCGATGGGCGTTGCCAGGCCGTGCTCGCCGAGACGGGTCCGGCCAGCCTCGAACTCACCGCCCGCGAAGTGGAGATCCTCGCCCTGGTGGCCGAGGGCTGCACCAACCGCGCCATCGCCGAGCGGCTGCAGATCGCCGAGGTCACCGCCCGCGACCACGTGCAGCGCATCCTCTCGAAGCTACAGGTGCCCGATCGCACCGCCGCCGCCGTAGCCGGCCTGCGGCTCGGCTACATCCTCTGAATCCACCGGCCGGCCATGTGCTGAGCCGCGAAGGCGGAATCCTTCATCTGCAGGATGGCGGCGGCGCAGGGGCCGTCGAAGAATCGGGGCCTCCCCCATCCCTCCCCCCATGCTCATCACCACCGCGGGCAGCACCCCAGGCATCAGCCTGAACCTCACGATCCGCAACCAATGGAACGGCGCCTTTGACGGGGAAATCAGCCTCACCAACACCTCCGCCACCGCGCTGAGCCAGTGGAGCGTGAGCTTCGTGAGCCGTTATGCGCTCAACCAGGTGAGCAACTTCACCCTCCAGCAGAGCAAGCAGGCCGATGGCACCTGGCTGATCACCCTGCGTCCCCCCCGTTGGGGCACCACCCTGCTGCCCAACCGCGCCAGCAGCTCCTACGTGCAGGGAGCCCTGCCGAGCGCCACCCGGCTGGCGAGCCTCAGCGCCAGCGAGGTGCTGCTCACCGGCAGCAGCGGGGGCAGCTCCACGCCTGCGCCGGTCCCCACGCCGACACCAACTCCCACGCCCACTCCAACCCCGACGCCCACGCCTACCCCGACCCCGACTCCAACCCCGACGCCCAATCCCACTCCGACGACGACTCCCGGCACCAGCGGCGGCACCACCCCAACCGGTGGCGGCGGCACCACAACCACCCACCTGCCACCGGGCGGCGCCAACTCCGGCAACGCCGCCGATGCCCTCTGGGGCGAGCAGTTCTTCGCTCCCTACGTGGACATGGGCCTCTACCCGGTGCCCGACCTCGATGGCCTCGCACGCCAGCACGGCGTGGGCCTCTTCACCCTCGGCTTCATCCAGGCCACCCCGGCCGGGAATGCCGCCTGGGCCGGCCTGGAGGCCCTCAGCCTCACCAGCACCAACAGCCAGGCCATCGCCCTGCGGCAGGAGGTCGCCCAGCTGCGGGCGGTGGGGGGAGATGCGATGGTGTCCTTCGGGGGGGCCGCCGGCGTGAGCCTGGCCGAGAAGCTGGCCGCTAGCGGCGCCACGGCCAACGACCTGGCCAACCGCTACCGCCAGGTGGTGGACAGCCTCGCCCTGAACCGCATCGACTTCGACATCGAAGGCGCGGCCCTGGCCAACCGGGCCGCCAACCAGCTGCTGGCCAATGCC
>Ga0209299_1001044_pt1 | contig 15551 bp, 14 predicted proteins | sample S_140806_MF_Meta_FD_187326 | JGI IMG/M metagenome (GOLD analysis project Ga0209299, IMG submission 187326) | Freshwater microbial communities from Lake Simoncouche, Canada to study carbon cycling - S_140806_MF_MetaG (SPAdes) (version 2) | ecosystem: Environmental > Aquatic > Freshwater > Lake ...
GACAGCCCCGCCTGATACTGGATTTTGCTCTGGGGCATTGCCCCACCTCTCTAGATAGTACTTCCGTACCATTCTAGGGTCGAGATGGGCGCTTGGCAGGGCTTGCGGAGCTTCCTTGCTGATCAGGTGATGCTGTGACTAGAGCCAGCGGCTTGAATAGCGGCCCGTAAGGCGGAGCTGGTGGAGACGGTTGTGTTAGCTATTGAATTAAAACTGATCAATATAAACACGTGCAAATTTAAATTAGCCCTAGAATGCCCTTGGGGATCGCTGATTGTTGCGATGTAAGCACAATTAGTCTCGCATCGAAGCTTCAGCGATGCCTCGGCGTTCGAGCCCCCTATGCGCTCTGGGCAGGTTCAGCCCACCGCGGTCGCGAGGGCCTTCCGCCCCTCCACCGGCGCCCGCAGCGACTCCGCCAAGGGGGCGCAGCCGTAGTCCCGCTCCAGCAGGTCGATCACGGTGCGTCCGAAATCGCCCGGGTTGCGCTCGAACGCCTCCAGGCAGAGGCGGCCGAAGGTGCTGCCCATCGGCTCGGGGTTCCAGAGGAGCTTGCGGGCCGTCCAGGGCATCATGCTCATCGGGTCGTAGCCGGGGCGGATCAGGCCCTGATCGAAGCCGTACTGCTCCAGGTGGGTGTGGGGCTGGAGGCCGATGAAAAAGATGGCCGGCTCCACCTTGTCGGCGCCGAAGATCCGCTCCAGCTCCCGGTGGTAGGCCACGGTCTGGCGGATGGTTTCAGGCCGCTCATCGATCACATTGAACGAATAGTTCACTGACACGTGCTCCCGGAAACCTGCCTGCACCAGCAGGCGGCAGTTCTCCAGAACGGTGCGCAGGTTGTAACCCATGCGCATCTTGCGCACCAGCTCCTGGGAGCCGGAGGTGATGCCGATCTCGAAATAGTTCATGCCGGTGGCCACCATCAGCTCCGCTAGTTCGGCATCGATGTTGTCGGCGCGGATGTAGGCGGCCCAGCGGATGTCATGCATGCCATCGGCCAGGATGGCCCGGAGGAGCACCTTGGCATCCTCGATCTGCTTTCGGGCCGGGATAAACTGGGCATCGGTGAACCAGAATCCGCGTACGCCCCGGTCGTAGAGCTGGCGCATCTCCAGCACTACCTCCTGTACCGGATTGATGCGCACCGCCTTGCCCTCAATTACCGTGTAGACGCAGTAACAGCAGTTGTGGGGGCAACCGCGCTTGGTCTGAACGCCCACGTAGAAATCTCCAGCCTCGAGATACCAGGAGAGCTGGGGCCAGATCGATTCGATGTAGCCATAGTCACAGGCCGTCTTCTCGATCGCTGCCGGCTGCTCATGGATCAGGCCGGGCCTTGGTTGTTCGCCGGCCAGGTAGCAGCGCTCGCCGGTTAGCGAATCACCGCGCAGCAGTTTTTCGAGCAGCACCTCCCCTTCCCCCACCGACACCACTGTGCCCTTGGGCAGGCCCCGGCCCAGTTGTTCGTAGAACACGCTCACCGCGCCGCCGCCCAACACGGCGCGGGCCTCCGGCTGGAACCGGCGGGCCCGCCGCAGGCCGCGGCGCACGAGCCTGAGGTTGCGCCACAGCTCGCCGTAGTGGGTGCGCATTAGGCCCAGTCCCCCGAGGGCACCCCGCAGACGGCGCAGGGGGTTTCGGGCGTAGAACACCTCGAAGGAGTGCTGCAGCGGATTGCCGCCACGGCCATCCACGGGTGCGTAGATCTGGATGTCCCGCCAAGAGAACACCAGCAGGGTGGGACGGAAGGCCGCCACTGTGTCGAGCAGCACCCGTTCCACATCGAGCAGCGGTAGTGCGGCGAGATCCAGGATGCGCTGGGGTAGAGCTGGAAACTGCTTGTGGAGGTGATCGGCCAAATAAATCGGACCGATCGGGAAGATGGGATTGCAGGGAAGCCTCACCAACAGCACCCGCTGTTCGCTCACCGGGAATGCGCCAAGGGAAGAACGACCCTAACAACTTTGATCGGCCCACTGCTCAACCCACCGGGGGGGCGGAGGTGGGCGTGGGGCCCGGGCGGCATTAGCAGCCACGGAGATGGGCAGCGTGTGGGGCGGGGGCCCGATCAGAACACCACAGATCCCCAGCAGCCGGCGCAGTGGAATTCCCATACCAGTTGGCGATCTTGAGGGTGGAACCGGTTTCGGTGCTGGAGCCACCACCAATGGGGTCACAGAAAAGGCCCTTCGTGACCTGGGTACCACCCATAAAAACGTTGGAATCAACAACCCCAGTTGTGTCGCTGAGGATCTGTCGTGCTCGCTGCTTGAGTTGGCCATCGCCAGCAAACGAGGTGCCACGCAGGGCCGTATTCGTGCTGCCCCAGTAGGTGATGGAATTGCCATAACGCGTTTCCACAAAGGTGGAGTTTTGAATGCGCATGCTGGTTCACTGGGCTAACAGGAAAGCACTACCCCTCGACGACAGGCTGGTGTGGACCCGGTGATGTAGGCCTTTTGTCCCCGAAATTCGGAGCCGACCCCGATGAGACTGAAGAGTAGTTTTTGGCCGCAATCAGATCGCATTAGGTGCCATTGCTTTCGTTGTCTACGCGGTTGCCCTGGAACGCAACAGTGCGCAGGCTGAGGCCAGCCAGATTGTTAACCGTGGAGTTGTAGTTGCTTCCCTGGAGATTGAATTCGTCGTCGATGGCTTCGGGGAAACTGAACCGGAGATTGAGATTCTGAATTGTCCAGTTGGTGGGAATTACGAAGCCCTGATCCATGGCTCCTGCATCGATGCGGGTGAGGGAAGGGGCTTGGGTGCTGCAGTAGGAATTGTTGGCATTCTGAAGAAGGCAGGTGGTGTAATTGAGAAAGTTGTTGGTTCCAGCGCCGATGAGAATGCTTGTAGCGTTAAAAGCAGCGTTGATCGCATCGCGAAGGTATTGATAGCTGATGTTGCAGATTGCGAGGGTCGCGGTATAATAGGGAATTATTATAATCATATTTATCCTGGCTTGGCCTGGCTGCACGATGGTGGCCCGCGCGCTGCAGGGTGGCTTTCGGGCCCGGCGCAGGCTTGTGGTGGGGGTTTGGGAACCGGGTCCGTGGCCTGCCGTCCTGGCGCCAGCTCTTGCCGAGGCAGCCCAGACGGTCAACGGCTGGCCAGGAAGTGCGGCCTCCATGAAATTCCCTTCACACTTGCCGCAATGTTCCGTTACAGTCGCAAGTGACGGAGCCGGCTGCCGGTTTTCCGCTCCTTGCCCCTGGTCCTCCCGGTCCAGGCCAGCAGGCCGGTTATCCGTCCTTCCTTCCGTCCTGGTTCCCCATAAGGAGCCCTGACACACCCCCCTCGATCTCATGACCGCCACTCTCCAGCAGCGCTCCGGCGCTTCGGCGTGGAATCAGTTCTGTGAGTGGGTCACCTCCACCAACAATCGCCTCTATGTGGGCTGGTTCGGTGTGCTGATGATCCCCACGCTGCTGAGCGCCACGATCTGCTTCATCGTTGCCTTTATCGCCGCTCCCCCCGTCGACATCGACGGCATCCGTGAGCCCGTTGCCGGTTCGCTGATGTACGGCAACAACATCATTTCCGGCGCTGTGATCCCCTCCAGCAACGCCATCGGTCTTCACTTCTACCCGATCTGGGAAGCCGCTTCGCTCGACGAGTGGCTCTACAACGGTGGCCCCTACCAGCTGGTGGTGTTTCACTTCCTGATCGGCGTGTTCTGCTACATGGGTCGCGAGTGGGAACTCTCCTACCGCCTCGGCATGCGCCCCTGGATCTGCGTGGCCTACAGCGCCCCCGTGGCTGCTGCCTCGGCTGTGTTCCTGATCTACCCCTTCGGTCAGGGCTCCTTCTCCGACGGCATGCCCCTCGGCATCAGCGGCACCTTCAACTACATGCTGGTGTTCCAGGCTGAGCACAACATCCTGATGCACCCCTTCCACATGCTGGGTGTGGCCGGTGTGTTCGGCGGCAGTCTGTTCTCCGCCATGCACGGCTCCCTGGTGACCTCCTCGCTGGTTCGTGAAACCACCGAAGCTGAGAGCCAGAACTACGGCTACAAGTTTGGCCAAGAAGAAGAGACCTACAACATCGTGGCTGCTCACGGTTACTTCGGTCGCCTGATCTTCCAATACGCCTCCTTCAACAACAGCCGCAGCCTCCACTTCTTCCTGGCTGCCTGGCCCGTGGTTGGCATCTGGTTCACCGCCCTGGGCGTGAGCACGATGGCCTTCAACCTGAACGGTTTCAACTTCAACCAGTCGATCCTGGATTCCCAAGGCCGTGTGATCAACACCTGGGCTGATGTGCTGAACCGCGCTGGTCTGGGTATGGAAGTGATGCACGAGCGCAATGCTCATAACTTCCCGCTCGATCTGGCTGCCGCCACCGCCACCCCCGTGGCGCTGACCGCTCCTGCGATCGGCTGATCACCACCTTGGAGTCCTTCCAGGATTCCAATCTTCCTGATTCCTTTTAAGCCCCTGCTACGGCAGGGGCTTTTTAGTGTGCCCGTCTAAAGGGAGATGGCCATCAGGGCTCGCGCCGAAACCCCCGCCGCTGCCTTGTCGGCACGGCTGACGGCGTTCGTGCCCGGCCCTGGCTCAGTCCGGGAACACCGTGATGCTGGTGTTTTCCTGATAAGTGCTTTCGGCGCTTGAATCCACTTGGAAACCGGTCCAGGTGGCGAAGGGCTCCGGTTGAGTGCTGATCACGGGCCATTCAATGCGGCGCCCCCGGAAGGTGAGTCCCACGCAGGTGAGGGCCAGGTCGTCGGCCATCAGGGACCAGAGCACGTGAACGGCGCTTCGCTCATAGTTGATGGCGTCGTCCTGGAAGGGCCTCTCCGGCAGGAACCCCGGCAGGGTTTCGATCCGCCGTTGGTTCTCCCAGCCGAGATAGCGGCCGTCTTCGGTGGGATAGAACCAGCAGGTTTCATTCTCAGCATCCCGGAGCGGAAAGCGATCCAGGCAGCGCAGCGTGGCCTCCGGCAGGTTGGCCAACGGGTGATCCGGCGTCGATGGACTGTCCCCCTGCAGTTGATACACCCCCAGCCAATGGGAGCGGGGTTCGAAGTGGGGCACCAGGGCATCACAGATCAGGCGCCGACGCTCACCGGGGCCGGAACCCGCTTGCGGTGGCGCGCCCGGTTCGCTGCCGTTGCCGAATGGATCCAGGCCAGCCGCTGCGGCCTTCCCCTCCCCCACGAGATCATCGACGAGCCCCTCCCATTCCCCTGGGGCGCGAAAGATCCGCAGGGCCACGCCGCTGCGTAATCCGAAACGCTGGGCCTCCACCAGATCCTTGGCTGTGGCGCCATCGGCGGGAAGCAGCGATTCGGGGGCGAGAACGAAGACGAGGGCGTGACTCATGCAAGCAAGGCTGCTGGATGGCAGCTGGTCTGCCGGGGTGAGCACGATCTCAGCGCCAGCGCTGATCGCAGCACACCAGCTTAAACGGCGCCCCCGGGTTGCATGGACAAGGGGAGATCGCGGCTATGGGGCTTCCTCCCGCGCCGGCAGGCATGGCGGCGAATCGGCCGCGTTCTGAGGCCCTGCCGCTGGCTGCTGCCGGGCGGTGCCCAGAGCGCGCTAAGGGATGGAGATCGGGATCGGGATCGATGGCCCTGCTGGAACCCACCAACCTGCTGCTGCTGGCCTGTGCCCTGGTCTACGCGCTGATCGGAGAGCCGGCGGATGGGGCGGTGCTGCTGGTGTTCGTGCTGGCCATCGTGGTGCTGGATGGTCTGCAGCGCCACAGGAGTGACCGTGCCCTGGCGGAGCTGGCCCGCCTCTCCGCTCCCCGGGCACGGGTGCGCAGAGGCGGCGTGGATCTGGACCTGGGCGCCGATGACGTGCGCCTCGGTGATCGGCTGCGCCTGGAGGAGGGCGACCGGGTCGCTGCCGATGCCCGGCTGCTGGAGGGGGTGGGCCTCTGGCTCGATGAATCGCTGCTCACGGGCGAGTCGCTCCCCGTGCCGCGCCGGGATCCGGGGGAGCTGATCCTGGCCGGTTCTCTCGTGGCGGCAGGGCGGGGCTGGGCTTCGGTGACAGCGGTGGCGGAGGGAACCCAGCTGGGACGGCTGGGCCGAAGCCTGGGCACGGTGGAGGCACCCCCCACCCGGTTGCAGCGGCGCACCCGCCGGCTCACGGCACGGCTCACCCTGCTGGCCATGGCGGTGTGTGCCGGCCTCATGGTGCTTCAAGGAGTGATCAGCGGTGACTGGCCCCGGGCCCTGTTGGCAGGCCTGGCCCTGGCCCTGGCCTTGCTGCCCAATGAGATTCCAGTGGTGCTGGCCCTGTTCCTGGCGCTCGGGGCGCTGCGCCTGGCGCGCCTCGGTGTGTTGGCCCGCTGGCCCGCGGCGGTGGAGAGCCTGGGCAGTGCCACGGTGCTCGCCGTCGACAAGACCGGTACCCTCACGGACAACCGCATGGCCGTGCAGCGGCTGCTCACCTGGCCGGACCTCAACTCCTGGAGCCCCGGGGAGGACCTCGACGAACCCTGGCATGCCCTGGTGGAGATGGCGGTGCTGGCCAGCCGCGGTGATCCCGTGGATGCGATGGAGCTGGCGATCCAGCGGCTGGCGGCGGAGCACCTGCGCGACAGTGAGCACCTACACCCCGACTGGCCCCTAGAGCGCGAGTACCCCCTCCAGGCGAACTTGTTGGTGGTGTCGCGCCTGTGGCGCGATGCCCGGGGCCAGGGCCGCCTGGCGGCCAAGGGGGCTCCGGAGGCCATCGCGGACCTCTGCCATCTGCCGCTGGAGGCCGCCCGGGGACTCCAGCAGGCCGCCGATCGGCTGGCCGCTGAGGGGCTGCGGGTGCTGGCGGTGGCCCGGGGCCTGGAGGGCATCCCCCGCCATGGCGGCACCGAGGCCAGCGGCGATCCCCCGGCCGATCCCCATGACTTCCTGTTTGAGCCGGTGGGCTTCCTCGGTCTGGCGGATCCGCTGCGTCCGGATGTTCCCCAGGCGATCGCCACCGCCCAGCGCGCCGGTGTGCGGGTGGTGATGATCACCGGCGACGGGCCGGTCACCGCCCGGGCGATCGCGGATCAGGCCGGGCTGCCGCCGGGACCGGTGCACTGCGGTGCCGATCTGCCCGCCCAGGCCGGAGCGGCCGGCGAGTCCAGCGGGCCCGGCGCCGCTCTGAAGGCGTCGGTGGCGGCGGTTTCGGTGTTTGCCCGGGTGTTGCCCCAGCAGAAGCTTGAGCTGGTGCGGGCCCTGCAGGCCGGCGGTGACGTGGTGGCCATGACCGGTGACGGCGTGAACGACGCGGCGGCCCTCAAGGCGGCCGACATCGGGGTGGCGATGGGCCGGCGGGGCACCGCTGTGGCGCGGGAGTCGGCGGACCTGGTGCTCCTGAACGATCGCTTCAGCGACCTGGTCGCCGCCCTGGCCCTGGGCCGGCGGGTCGACGCCAATTTGCAGCGGGCCCTGGCTTACACGCTCGCCATCCATCTGCCGATTGCCCTGCTGGCCCTGCTACCGCTGCTGCTGCCCGGTGTCGCCCTGATCCTGCTGCCGGTGCATATCGCCCTGCTGCACCTGGTGATCGACCCGGCCTGCACTGTGGTGTTCGAGGCGCTGCGGGGAGAGCCGGATCTGATGGACCGCCCGCCTCGCTCGCCGGAGTCGCCCCTCCTTTCGGCCGCCACCCGGCGGCGGGCGCTGCTGCAGGGTGGCACCCTGGCGCTGGCCTCCTTGGTGCTGGTGTTCTGGCCCGGCTGCGATGCGGTAACCCGCCGCAGTCTTGTGTTTTCCCTGCTGTTGCTCGCCGGGGGTGGCTTGGTGGGCCTGGTGGGAGGGCCGCGTCACCCACTCACCGCCGCTGGCCCTGCCCTGGGACTGGGGTTGTGGTTGCTGCTGTTCCTGGTGCCCCCGTTGCGCCAGTCCCTGGCCCTGGCTCCCCTGCCCCCTGCGTTGCTGCTGGTGCTGCTGGTTGCAACCGCGGTGACGCTGGCGATCGCGTCCCTGGCGCGGGATGCCCCGGGGGTGGTGAGTGATGCCGCAGCCGTCCGCGGGACGGGGTGATGCCCTGAACGTCAGGGGCCGGGCAATCCCCCTCAGCCCCCTCAGCCCCTTCAGCCCACGGGAAGCCAGCACCCCGCCGCCGCCAGCTTTTCCACGATCATGCTTCGCTCGCTAATCCGCCCCTGGGCATCGGCGTAACGCTCGGCCTCATCGCGCCGCTCGAACAGGGGGCCGGCCACCTGATCGGGGGCGCTGCGCTCGGCCCCGTCCACGGCCCGCACCCGGTAACGACCGCGGCCGCTTTCGCTAGGGGCATTACTGCTCTCAGGCTGGCTCATGTCCCCATTTTGATGCGGTTTCGACTCACCCCTTGTTTTCTCTCAACTCTCTTCCCACTCGCCCCTGCCAGGCATCCGCGGGCGGGACCTCCGTTGGCCGGCGGGGGGTTGCAGCGCCTGGTTTTCAACGCCCGTGGGCCAGGGCGGTGGCAATCATGGCGGCGCTCACCGGGATGCGCTCCAAGGCATCGGCATTGTCGAGGAAAGCCTCGAAGCTGGCGTAACGCAGTAGGTGGGGGTCAGCGTTGCAGGAGGTCAGAAGCGTCTGCCAGTCGCCATCCCAATCATCCTCCCCAGGACGCACGGCCTGATAGGCCAGGAGCGCCTCACCCACGTCAGCGCCGTCGCCGATGCTTTCGCCCTGCCAGAGGGTTTCGAAGAACGGGCCCATGGTGGAGTCGGATCCGGTCATGGCGGAAGCGGGCAGCGCGCTCAGTCTGCTGCGCCGTTCCCGCAGTTCGGCGATGCGGAGCCGGTGTGCACGTGTTGGGCTTCCCAGATCAGCGGCCGAGCTCCAGCAACTGGCGGTGGATGGCGCGCCGGTGGCTGTCCTGTTGAAGGCGCTGGCTTAGCTCCCGCCAGCGCAGCCAGTGCTCGGCCTGCTGGCCTTCCAGCTCGTTGCGCAGCACCGGCAGATGGGGTGATTTCAGGCTGCCTTCATGACCTGCGAGGGTGTGGCTGAGGATCTGCAGATCGTGCAGCTCGCCGAGGATCTCCTGGGCCTGACGGAGCTCCTGGATCCAGGCCCGCAGGGGGGGCTTGCACCAGTTTTCCAGGTGTTCGAGGGCATAGCGGGCGGCCTTGATTCGTTTGCGTAGATCGTGCAGGGCCTCCGCGGTGGGATCCTCCACCGTCCAGCCGCCGTGAAGAAATAACGCGGCGGTGAAGGGTGCCTGCCAGTCGTAGAGCCAGGCCGCCAGGGGAAGCTGGCCCAGAGGGGTGTAGCCGGGCCGCTGCTGCCACTTGTGCAGGCGGGCCAGGAGCTTGAGGTAGCGGGAGCTGTGCAGGGCCTCCTTCAGGGTGTCGAAGGCCTGGCTTCTGTCGCGGGCCAGGCGCTTCATCGGCTTCTCCAGCGCCTGCTGTTCGTCGCCAGGAAGCCGGGGTAGCAGTTGCTGCTGCAGCCTCAGCTGCAACACATCGAGGTCGCGGCAGAGGCCCGTTCGCCGGGCCACGGCGGCGATGCGGCGGTCCGTCACGCTCTCCGGCAGCACCAGGGCCGGTCCGAACTGGCTCAGGGCGGTGCGCAGCCGCCGCAGGCTCACCCGCAGCTGGTGCAGGGGCTCGGGGTCGTTGTCGGCCAGCACCTCACCCTGGAGTTTCCCCAGCCGCCGGACCTGTCGCTGGATCAGATCCAGGGCGTAGCCGCCACTGCTGAGCACAGGACTACTCAGCACAGGATCGTGGGGCGAAGGCTGAGCTAGGTCGCCGACCGATTCGTCGCCGGCCGGTTCGTCACAGGCCGTGTCATCCCCGACCTGAGCGGCCAGGCTGGTCGCGTCCTGCATCGCCGATTCCCGCATCAAGGCCGTCATGGCTGGATCCCAAGACCTCGTTTGATCTGAGGCTAGGCAGATCTCAGGCTAGGAAACCTCAGGCTTAGCAGATCTCAGGCTCAACCTTTTCAGGTGGGGCAATCCACCCGGGTGGCAGGAGGAAAATGAGTTAGGTTAAGAGGAGTGTGGTTTGGTCGGGTTCGCCCACGATCTTCACCACCCTTTCATCACCTCGATCATGGTTTCATCACGATGAGCTTCGCCTTTCGCTATTTCCACCCCAATCCTGGATGGACCGCAACTCCTGCCGACAACACTCCTGCAGCGGCAACCTCGTTGAATGAAAGTGTTCTCAATCCGATCGCCGCACCAATCCCCACACCGATCGCCGCACCGATTACGGACACGGTTGGAAAGCATTGCATCCTTGAGCTTTATGCCTGCGATTGCGCCAAGCTCGATGATGAAGACTTTGTCAGGGCTGCGCTCAGCAATGCCGCTCTGCGCGCTGGTGCCACCCTGCTCAACCTGATCAGCCACCACTTCCAGCCCCACGGCGTGACGGGGTTGGCGCTCTTGGCTGAATCGCACATCTCGTTTCATAGCTGGCCCGAGTCGGGCTATGCCGCCGTGGATGTGTTCACCTGCGGTGACCACACCATGCCCGAAGGTGCCTGCCGGGTGTTGGTGGAGGAATTCGGAGCCCGCCATCACCAATTGCGAAGTTTCCGCCGCGAAACGCCCGGCATGATCGCGGCCCTCGAACGCCAGCCCGCCGGCCTTGATGGGCTTCCGCTGCCACTGCGTTGAACGCAGTTGGGTTGAACGCAGGTGGGTTGACCGCAGTGCCTTGAACGGGGGAGTGGCACCCGCTTGGTTGGGCCAGTCCGAGGGGGAATCCCCCCGCTGGCGAATCGCTTGATGCCGGGGTTATGCCCCGGCATCTTTCGAGGACGATCACCTTCCAGCCATGGTGATTCTCTTAACCCCAGGCCTGCAGAACCGTTTTAGGTTGCGTGCAGTCCAACCCTTTCCCCATGGCCCCTATCAGCCTGTTGCCTCCCTCCACGCTCCGTGGGGCCGCCCGGCGCTGCGGGGCGATGGCCGGCAGCCTGGCCGTGGTGCTGGCCCTGACGGCCTGTGGAGGCACCACCACCCTCAATGGTGCCGGGGCCTCGTTTCCCGCCTCGATCTATCAGCGCTGGTTCCAGGAACTCGCCGGCCAGGGGGTGCGGGTGAACTATCAGTCGGTGGGCTCCGGGGCCGGGGTGCGCCAGTTCCTCTCCCGCACGGTGGATTTCGCCGCCAGTGATGTGCCGATGAAGGCCGAGGAGATCGCCAAGCTGTCGCAGGGAGTGGTGCAAATCCCGATGACGGCCGGCGCCATCGCGGTGGCTTACAACTACAAGGGCTGTGAGCTGAAGCTCAGCCAGGCCCAGCTGGTGGATATCTTCAGCGGCAAGATCAGCAACTACAGCCAGATCGGCTGCGCCGCCAAGCCGATCCGGGTGGTGCATCGCTCTGATGGCTCCGGCACTACCGCCAACTTCACGGCCCACCTGGCGGCGATCAGCCCGGCCTGGAAGGGAGCGGTGGGGACTGGCAAGACCGTGAAATGGCCCACCGGCATCGGCGCCAAGGGCAACGAGGGGGTGGCGGCCCAGTTGCTGCAGGTGGAGGGGGGGATCGGCTATGTGGAGGAGGCGTTCGTGAAGGAACCGCTTCAGTCCGCCGCCCTCACCAATGCTTCTGGACAGGTGGTGAAACCCAGCCTCGCCAGCGGACAGGAGGCCCTGGCCTCAATCGATCTGGGCCCCGACCTGATCGGTTCCAATCCCAATCCACCGAAGGGCTATCCGATCGTGACCTTCAGCTGGATCCTTCTCTACAAGAGCGGCAATGGCGCCAAGCATGACGCCCTGAATAAGGTGTTCAGCTACACCCTCTCGGAACCGGCCCAGGCGATGGCGCCGGGCCTGGGCTTCATCAGCCTGCCGCCGGATGTGGTGGCTAAGGCGAAGGCGGCGCTGGCCACGGTTCAGCCCTGATTGGCGGCTGGGTGATCACGCCGGATCAGCAACCTGATCAGGCCGCTGATTCGGTGGCTGATCAGGTGATCCGGCAGCTTTCTGGGGTACAAACAGATTATTTTGAAAGCCGGAAAAGAGCGGGCTGATCTGTTTGGGTTGGCCGAGATCGGCCATCGCAATGCTTGCTTGCCAGGGCCAGTTGCTTCTACGGCCTGCAGCGCAGGCCGTAGTGACGGCTACAAGTGGTTACCGGGTCCGGTAACCACTGTTCGCAATGGACACCAATTGCCATAAGTGCATGCAGTTACTAGATTTGGCATTGCTGCATTGAAGTGGTTCTCGGAAAGCAGCAGCAGAGGTACTGTGGTTCTCGGAGACCACCCATGTAGCGTTATGCGTTAACGTAAATCTATGTCTGAGCCAATTGCCACCGTTGGACTGAGTGCTATTGCTGCTTACCTTGGGAAAGACGGCATTCAGAAACTGCTTGGCCCTACTGCAGATTATTTGGGTGAGGGACTGAAAGACTTTACTCAAAAACGCGTTGAAGCAATCGGACAAATATTCAGGAAGGCCGAACAAAGACTTGGACAACAGCTTGAGTCATCTGGCGAAGTTCCGCCTAAGGTTTTGAAATCGATATTGGATGAAGGATCGTATTGCAATAACCCCCTTGCCATAGAATACTTTGGGGGTATCCTTGCGACATCAAGATGAGAGGATGGCCGTGATGACCGCGGGGCAAAGATTGCCAAGATAATCGACTTTCTTTCGGCTTATCAACTTCGCTCGCATTATCTTATCTACTCAACTATTTCTAGCCTATCATCCTTCAGGCGGCTTTCCTTTCGAGAAGAAGATCGCAGCAAACTGCAAATCTTTATGCCAATGTCGGGATTCCTTGAGGCCATGAACTTTTCAAAGGCAGAGCTAAGTCAATTAGAAGCCCTATTGAGCCATATATTTGTAGGACTAAAAGGAGACAAGCTTGTAGATGATTGCTTGAAGTATGGAAGCAGAGAAGCAATTAATAAATTCATCTTTGAACAATGTTCATCTGAAGAAGACGGCTTGTTTCCAGGAGTAACCGAAAATGGCATTGTCTGTCAACCATCGGAGCTAGGGACGGAAGTATTCCTCTGGGCTTTTGGGCATGCAGATAAACCTCTAGACTATATCCTTAGTCCAGAGTTCTCGTCAGAAGTCAAGGGAATACCTAGAACCCTTCGAGGTGCGTTGCCAATCTCCGAATAGGAATAGATTGTCTCTAATGTCTTGCTGATAGTGTATGTAGATACTAGTTTTTTATTGGAAAAACCATACTAAGTTTGAAGAGCGCATAACAAGCCCCTCGAGTGGACAGGCCACCACAAAATTTCAGGTTGCCACCCAAACTCCCTGCCTGCCACTCAGGGGCAGCGTTAGAAGCATCGGATTGGTCAGCCTGCGTACCTTGGCCTTCAATCGTGCTTATGGCTGATCTGGTCATCCGATCTGGGATGTGTATCGTAGCGATCATGTGGTTATCGGACCCGCAAACCACGCCTATAGTTGGGTGGCATTCGACAAGGAGCACTGCACCGCATAGGTTTTGCGGGTATCTAGCCCGATGCCGCAGCGTGGTTCACGGAAAGGGGGGAGACTCGGGGCGGTACCTATCAGCGTTGTTGTCCGCTCAAGGTGCCTGCATTGAGCACCTTTTTCAGCTTACTGCTTTTTGCTTTTCATGGGCCACGAGTTGATGGATGGCGCAGCATCTCAGTCTCCGCTTGGTGGTGGTTGCGTCGGCCCCTTATCGCGGCTGTTGCTGATGTCGCCCCATGGGGGGCGTCATCAGACAGCCACTGGGGCCTCAACTTCTTCCTTTTAGATCGATCGTGTGTTTCTCAGGCCGTGGGTAGTTGATCTTGACGATTTCTGGTTGCTTCCAGCAGCGTGGTTGACGGCTCCAACGATGTGGATTCTCCTGATGGGCCTTGCTATACGTCTGCTGACGGATGGCGCAGATCGCATTAGCTTCTCCAAAGTGCCGTTGATTGGGCGTCATGTACTTGATGCCACTATGGCGATGCTCGCCGTTGTACCACTCGACAAAGCCTTCAATCCAACAGCGCACGGCATCCAGGTTGCGAAACCGGCGCAGTGGGTAGCTCTGGTGGTATTTCATCGTTTTACCTGATCAGCAAGGAAGCTCCGCAAGCCCTGACAAGCACCCATCTCGACCGTAGAATGGTACGGGAGTACTATCTACAGAGGTGGGGCAATGCCCCAGAGCAAAATCCAGTATCAGGCGGGGCTGTCCCTCACCCAGTTTACGGAGCAATACGGCACAGAGTCACAGTGCGAGGCAGCGCTTGAAAAGGCTCGATGGCCAGAGGGGTTTCGCTGTCCGCGTTGTGGAGGTGCACACTACGGGGTGATTCATGACAGGCGGCGAAAGCGATATCAATGCAAGGAACTGCCGCCACCAGACAACGCTGACGGCAGGGACCGTTTTTGAAGCCACCAAGCTGGCGCTCACCATCTGGTTTCAGGCGATCTATATGATCAGCCAGGCGAAAACAGGGCTCTCTGCCTTGGCGCTGAAGCGTCAGCTTGGGGTAAGTTACCCTACGTCTTGGATGATTCATCACAAGCTCATGCATGCGATGCAGCAACGTGATGATCACTATCTGCTGGGTGGACTCGTGCAGATTGATGATGATTATCTTGGCGGTGAGCTCAGTGGTGGCAAGGCTGGTCGTGGATCGGAGAACAAGGTCCCCTTCGTAGCAGCCGTGGAATTCAATGAAAAGAAACGACCGATCCGCATGCGGATGAATCGTGTAAGTGGATTCACAACAAAAGCCATTGCAAGCTGGGCTCAAAACTATGTTGCAGCCGGGACGACTGTCATCACCGATGGCCTGGCGTGTTTCGTCGGAGTGACCGAGGCCAGCTGCAAGCATATGCCAAAGATTGCAGGAGGCCGAAAGCCAAAAGAACTACCGTTGTTCCAGTGGCTCAACACAATCCTAGGCAATGTAAAGACGGGGATTGGTGGTTCTTACCATGCATTTCTATTTACCAAATATAGTAACCGCTACCTTGCGGAAATTGCGTACCGATTCAACCGTCGATTCAATCTGAAGACACTGCATCAGCGGCTCCTGATAGCTGCAGTGGGCTGCCCACCATGCCCAGAGTGGCTCCTGCGTTCTGCGGAGTCTTCTTGCTGATCAGGTCGTTTTAAACAGTGACTCGGCATAGGCATTGTCATTGCTTACCCCTGGCCTGGAGAAGGACAGTGAAATACCAAGCTCCCTCATTTTTGCCGCCAGCTTGAAGGATCGCATTGGCGCACCGTTGTCCGAATGCAGAACAGCAGCAGCATCAGATGTGATGCTTTCATCTCGACAGACACGATCAAAGAAATCACTTGCCAGTTTGCTGCATTCCAAATCCTGCACCTCTGTGCCCAGGATGCGCCTGCTCCATACATCCATCACCATATAAACGTAGTAATACTGGCCTTTGACAGGGCCGGGGACCAGGGTGATATCCCAGGCCAGCACTTGATGGATGCCCTTAGCCTCCAGCATTGGCACTGGTCTTGGCTCACGGGGTTGGCGGGCTCTACCTCGATGATTCAGTAGGTCTTCTTCTCGCATGATGCGATAGATTGTCATCTCGGATCCAACGTACTGCTGTTCCTCGGCCAGGATCGCCACAATCTGGCCCGGTGGCAGATCGGCAAAGCGAGGATCATTGATGGTGTCAA
>Ga0209299_1001045_pt1 | contig 15539 bp, 7 predicted proteins | sample S_140806_MF_Meta_FD_187326 | JGI IMG/M metagenome (GOLD analysis project Ga0209299, IMG submission 187326) | Freshwater microbial communities from Lake Simoncouche, Canada to study carbon cycling - S_140806_MF_MetaG (SPAdes) (version 2) | ecosystem: Environmental > Aquatic > Freshwater > Lake ...
CCTTGAATCGTATTGTCGACTAGATATTTGTTGTTCTTGTCGAGCATTAGCGCTGCTCCTGTTAGATGTGCATCAATAACTTTCATTGCAGGATCGGTTTGCATGAAGTGATCCATCGCCTTGCCGCGCTCAATAAAAACTTTACTGCCTACGTCTGGCATTTTACCAGTTATTCTTCCTTGCTTTCCGTCCTTCGTAATGAGGTTCTTCATCTCTTTGCGCTTACGGAATTGCTCCATCTGATCCGTTAATGCAACAATTTCATCATTGGTTTCGGGAATTTTGAAATAAGCTGGTGATCCATTATTCATGGCTTTATTCATTCCTTTTACCAGTGAAGCGGGAGAAATAATAAACCCAACACCGAAATCTTCTCGTAGATATTTTTCGAGGCGATCCATTGCGCGAATCTCTTCGGGATTCCAAAGGTTTGAAGTAGTGTCTTTTGGAGTAATCAATATTTCAAATGGTCGAACGCCCGAATAGTTCTTCTCGAAAAATTCAAAATCTCTGCGCAGTTCATCTTTTCGCGTCAATCCTTCAATGAGATAGTTATTCAACTCGATGCGCGTTATTCCATAAATACTAATCGCAGTAATAACGAGTGATCCTATGGCAATTGCTTTTCCATTGCGGAAAATCCAACGAAGCAATTGGTGAAGCTGCTTGCGCCAGAAATCGCCCCCTTTCTTTTCAACTCTAAGTTTCGGCATTGGTAAAACAAACAACACCATTGGCATGATGGTGTACGAAAGGATAAATGCAATGAAAACTCCCAATGAGGTATACAAGCCGAAGTCGCGAATAGGAATGATGTGCGAATTCAATAAAGTCAAAAATCCGAGCGAAGTGGTGATGAGCGTTATGAAAGTCGCAAAGCCCGTTTCTTTCAAGGTTTTCATCAGCGCATCGAACTTGGTTAGTTCTCCCGCTCGCAGTTCCTCCATGTACTTGGTAACAATATGCACCACGTCCGACATTCCTACTACAAACATCATGGTAGGAAGGAGCACTGTCATAATGTCCAAGGCTTTTCCTGTGAAAGTCATGAGTGCAAGCGTCCATACAATGGAAAGCAACACAATCAAGACTGGAACCCATACACCCCAGAAAGAGCGGAAGGAGATGAAAAGAAACAGTACAACAAGCAAAAAGGACGCGATGAAGAACTGAACAAATTCTCCGCTTATTTTTTCCAGATACACGCGCTGGCCTTTTGCCTTACTAGCGGTATACAAATGATCAAAATGATAGCTCGCTACAGCAGCATTGATATTATCGAGTAACGAGTCGGACTTGGCTTTCGAAATACCTTCTGTTGTCTTGATATAAATGCAAACAGATTGTGCATCTTTTGAGAAAAAAGATCCTACTAATTCGGGCGATTGATAAATAATTGCGGAATCTGCTGGCAAACGCTCTGGTTCTTCCAAATGCAAATAGGGGAAACGAACAGGTCCAAGGCCCGTGATCACTAAATTTTCTAAGGTAGTTGGGCTCGTTAGATAACTAACATCACTTATGCTTTTTAATGTATCCGACAATGAAGCTATCTTGTTTAAGAAGTCTTCTCGAAATATTCCTTTCTTATTTTCGATCGCAAGAAGAATAAACTCGTTGTCGTATTCGAATGTATTTCTGAAGTCGATGTACTTATCTAGATCAGGATCGTTGGTCGGAAAAAACGATTCGAAGTCGTAATCGAATTTTATGTTTCTCAATTCATAAAATGAGAGAACAGTGACTAGCAACACCAATGATAATGCTACGTAGCTTAATCGTTTGAAATGTTTTCGGATGAATTCCATTGAGATTCTTAAAGCGCTTCTTGAGTTTGTAATGTTCCGAAAAAAACAGGCTGAAGTGGAGGAAATGCATTAGAATAGTTATGCACCGCAGTTGATGACAAAAAAAATCCTCCCGTGTGTGCGGGAGGATCAATGGGAGGGAAATTACATTTATACCTTTTTGACATTAATGGCATTTAACCCCTTGCGTCCGTCGGCAACTTCGAAAGAAACTTTGTCACCTGAATTAATGTTTTGGTCGATTAATCCTGTGATGTGCAAAAAGATTTCAGCACCTGTGCCGTCTTCGGTAATGAAACCATATCCTTTGGTTGCATTGAAGAATTTTACTGTTCCTGTTTTCATTGTAATAAATGGTAAAAGTGTTTAATGTGAAAGGTAGTATATTTTTTTAAATCTCCTCCAAAAATTACACGTTTTTTGACCTTGTGTAACGCTTTTCGGACAAGCGGGTAGAGTGCGTCCTATCTGTATTGTGCAGAAGTATTACGCAATGTCCGCTTCCGTTCGTACTTTAACAGCGTGAAGAAAGTGTTGCTTTTTAATCCACGTTCGGGCGAACACAAACATCGAATACCTAATTCGGTGTTGCAGGTGGCTGCGTCTATTGAAGGATTGTGCGAATGGGTTATTGTAGACGGAAATAGGGAGACAGATCCATGGAAGGTGCTATCTGATTATCTCAGCACTGGAGAGTTCGATTTGTTTGGCTGTACCGTTATGCCGGGGCCGCAACTTAAACAAGCCATTCCATTTTCCAAGCGAATCCGCTCGGAATTTCCAGATGTGAACATCGTATGGGGTGGGTATTTTGCCTCTAACCAAGCGAAGGTATGTTTGGAGTCTGAATTTGTAGACGTTGTCGTGAATGGTCCGGGAGACAAATGTTTTCCCGAGTTGCTTCGACGTTGGTCTGTAGGGAACACGGACTGGAATGATATACCGAATCTCATTTTCAAACGAGATGGGAAGTTGGTCTCTACGCGTAAGGATGAGATTTATGATCAGGATAGCTTGCCTGCATTGCCATTCGATAGGCTTGAGCGATTTTATGCTTTGGATAAGTACTTGGGGAAAACCTATCTAGGCAACAAAACAATTGCGTATCATTCTAGTTTCGGTTGTCCATTCACTTGTTCTTTCTGCGCAGTAGTGCCAATTTACAATGCACGATGGAAAGGGAAATCAGCTGGATTAATTTTTTCAGATATCATGTATTTGAAGAAAAAGTATGGTGTTGATGCGATTGAATTTCACGATAATAATTTCTTTGTTTCCGAGAAACGCGTGGCTGAATTTTCAGAATTGGTGCGCAATGAGAATATGGTGTGGTGGGGAGAAGGACGTATCGATACCATTGATAAATACAGTGACGCTACTTTGAAGCTCATGCGGGAAGCAGGGTGCAAAATGATTTTTTTTGGTGCTGAAACAGGTGATGATGCCCGCTTAAAAAAAATGGATAAGGGGGGGACGCAAACTGGTAAGCAGATTCTTGAGTTCGCTGCTCGAATGAAGAATTTCGACATAGTGCCTGAGTATTCTTTTGTTTTAGGCACTCCGGGTGAGGATCAAGCCCAAACTTGGCAGCAGATCAAAGAGGATGTGGCGTTTATTCGGAAAGTCAAAAAAATAAATCCGTATGCGGAGATTATTATTTACATCTATAGTCCCGTGCCTACTGAAGGTTCCGAGCTTTTTGAAAAGGTAAAATCTGCAGGTTTCCAATTTCCTCAGCGGTTGGAAGATTGGGTGAGTCCACAATGGGAAAAGTTCGACCTGCGAAAGAATCCATTAACACCATGGCTCACTCCCGAAATGATTACATATATCCGCAGTTTTGAAACTGTTTTGAATGGATATTACCCTACCGTTTCAGATGTCCAACTTAATCCTCTGAAGAGAGGATTCATCAAAATGCTTTCATGGTGGCGCTACAAAAGTGGAATTAACATCTTACCGTACGAGATCAAGCTGTTTCAGAAGTTGTGGAAATACCGCCAGCCGGAGACGGAAGGATTCTAGGAACTTGATCTTGTGTCGTGGATTGGTTATTGCGCAAGTGTAGAACAATTGGCACACTAGGCTTGCTTGAATTGCTTCATTCGAAAATATTATTCAGTCTAACACGACATTTTCATCTAATATCTTCGACAACCAAATTATTAAAGTTATCTTAGTGGTTCAATCGTACCACTATGAAAAAACTACTATTCACTGTATTGTCGACCTTTATTTTGACATACCTTTCCGCGCAATGTTCTTTGATTGAAGTTCCATTGGCACAACGGGCTTCGGCTTCTACTTTAATTGTTGAAGGCGCAGTTGTTGCGCAACATGCTTATTGGAACGCTAATCATACCATGATTTATACGGCCAACGAAATTGAGTTGTACAAAATCTTCAAAGGCTCTGTTGGCACTTCTTCGATTGAAATCATTACAGAAGGTGGTACGGTTGGACTCGATCGTATTACGGTGGAGCCTACCTTGGAATTGATCGTTGGTCAGGTAGGAATGTTTACCTGTACACCAGTTGTTCGTGCAAAGGGCAATCTCGTTTCAAGGGGCGGACTTCCACAATTCGAAGCCTATGCATCAGCACAAGGTTTTGTAAAATACAATACGGAATCAGCGACTGCTTCAGATCCGTTCAGAACATACGGTGATCTTCAAACACAAATTTACAATGTATGTGCACCAGCGGGTAAGCAACAATATAGAACCATTAAGGCTTTTGATTTTTCGAGTACACATCGTGCTCCAGATGAAGTACTGGCAGGTCCGGTAATTTCTGGATTCAGTCCTTCAACGGTTACCGCCGGTACTCATACCATCCTCACAATTAACGGAAGTAATTTCGGAACAGTACAAGCTTCAAGCGAGGTTCGTTTTAAGAATGCAGATGATGGCGGAGCAACAACAATTACGCCGTTGGCAACACAGTATATTTCCTGGTCCAGTACGCAAATCAAGGTTGAAGTTCCTTCGGGAGCGGGTACAGGTAATTTTGAAGTATTTACCGGCGTTACAGGAACAAGTCCTTCACAGCTCACGGTCTCATACGCACATTTGAACGTAGAGTTTGATCCGGGTTCCGGAACTACTGCTTATGAGACTGATCACATCAACGACAATGGATCGGGCGGTTACACGTGGCAAATGAACACAGGATTTAATGCTGATGTAAATGCGCGCGCTTCATTTATGCGTGCATTCGATACGTGGAGATGTAATACAGGTGTGCGTTGGACAATTGGAGCCAACACATCAATTAACGACGCCGTTTCCGATGGAACAAATGTGATTTGCTTCGATAACACTGCACCGCTTTCAGCCGGAGTATTGGGTGTTTGTTACAGCTACTGGAGCGGATGTGCTTCCGGACCGAACATTATTTGGTATGTTTCTGAATTGGATATCATTTTCGATGAAGGAAGCAATATCGCTCCGCAAACATGGCAGTATGGACCATCATTACCTTCCATCAATCAATATGATTTTGAAACGGTAGCGGTACATGAATTAGGTCATGGTCACCAATTGGGACACGTAATTTCTTTCGGTGCCATTATGCATTATGCTATTGCAAACGGAAGTTCTAATCGCTCACTGGGTTCAAGTGATCTTGCGGGTGGAAACTATGTTCAGGCGAAAAGCATTACTCCAAACTTGTGCGGACCCGGTGCAATGAGCAGCATGACATGTGGGTCTCCTCCGGTAGCTTCATTCACTTCGAACAGAACATCAGTTTGTGCTGGCGGTACGGTTTCGTACACTGATCAAAGCACGAACAGTCCTACGTCATGGTCATGGTCATTTACAGGAGGAACACCTTCTTCATCTACATTACAAAATCCTGTTGTTACCTATTCGACACCGGGCGTTTATGATGTATCTATGACTGCAACAAACGGGCAAGGAAGTGATCTGGTGACCGTGGTTGGTTATATCACTGTGCATGCATTGCCAAGTGTTGGGTTATCTGTTAGTCCACTGAGCGGTACATTGTGTGCTGGTCAATCGGCCACGTTGTCGGGCACCGGAGCAACCAGCTACACCTGGACAGGCGGAGTAACCAATGGTGTTGCTTTTGCTCCTCCTTCAAGTCAAACTTACACCGTAACAGGTACTGATGCAAATGGCTGCACCAACACTGCTGTAACTTCACTTACAGTGAACAGTGCACCGTCCTTAACTATTGTTTCCAATCCGGTAAGCGGTTCTGTTTGTACCGGAAATCCTGCAACGCTTACAGCAAGCGGAGCGGTTTCTTACAGTTGGACGGGCGGAATTACCAATGGAGTTGCGTTTACTCCACCTTCAACAGCAACGTATACAGTTACTGCAACCGGAGCGAATGGATGCACCAACACCGGAAGCAGAACAATTACAGTAGGTTCATGTGCATTGCTCACTCAATTGGCATCCGGTTCATGCGGTGCAGTGAATATGACACTCGGACAAACAATTATTGCCAACACTGTTGCCGGTGCTACGAACTATGAGTTCTTATTCACCAACGTAGCATTAGGATTCAGTCAAAGCAGAATTAAAGGTAACAGCACGCCAACATTACCACTCGGTTGGATTACCGGACTTCAATATGGAAATACATACAGCGTTCAAGTGAGAGCATTTGTAGGTGGAGTGTGGCAGAGCTATGGCATTGCCTGTAATGTCTCTCTTGCATCACAAGTGCCTGTTCCTTCACTTACCAGCTGTGCAGCTACCAATATGACGCTGACCAGTTATTTATCGGTAACCGCAGTTGTTGGAGCCCAGGATTACGAATATGAAGTTACTAACGCGCAACAGCCATATAGCTTGAATCGATTGCGTGGAAGTGGAACTTCAACAATTCTGCTTTCATGGTTTGCGAATTTGCAATATGGCAGAACGTACAACGTGCGTGTTCGAGCGAAAGTAGGAGGGGTGTGGAGTGCATATAGCAGCATGTGTACATTTACTATGCAGGCTACTAATCCGCCAACACAGCTCACAACATCTTGCGGCGCTACAGGACTGACAGGAACATCATTGCTGTATTATTCTGCAGTAACCGGAGCAACGAACTACAAAATCAATATAAAAAATTCTGCATTGGGATATGATCAAACGAAGCTAAAAGGTAATAGCGGAACCTCAATGGCGCTGACATCTTTTACAGGTTTGTTGGCTAATACTACTTATACAGTAACAGTAGCCTCACAGATAGGAGGGCAGTGGGGAACTTTCGGGTCGCCTTGTACCATTACAATGGGTGCAACTGTTCGTCTTGCAGATCCTGAAAATTCAAATAGCGATGTGGTTCCTTTTGCAACATTGCTCTTTCCAAATCCAATTGGCGACGGAGTGAATCCTGTGTTGAAGATCAGTGGTTCAGATGCGCGCACGGCGAATGTGACTATTGTTGATCTGACAGGGCGTGTTGTAGCCGCATACACACGCTATGTAGAAGGCGATGATTATACAACCACACTCGACAACTTCCCGGATTTAGTTGCCGGCATGTACATGATGCAAGTACAAATTGGAGATCAAGTCCAGACAACAAAGTTTATTGCGGAATAGAAACAACGGGTTTCCTGAACAAGCAAAAGGCGTCTGTGAAGGCGCCTTTTGCTTGAAGTGGATTGATGAGAAGAAGGGTAGAACGCCATAAAACAAGAAAGCCTTCCCATTTTGGAAGGCTTTCTCTTTGTAGCGGGGATTTGCAGGCACGATCCTATGTCCGCCGCGGCGGATATGAGCCCGCCGAATTAGTGAGGAATAGTTTTGATGAAATCGCGACCAATTCCGGTCTTGAGCCATTTCCCTCTCTTGATTGCTTCTGCTTTGGTAGCAACCTCTTCAACCAAAATAATTTTCCAAGGACGATACCTTAAAGTAAATCCTTTAGTCGCTTTTTCGTTATGAGATAGGAATCGATCGGCCGGATCAGCGCTGTATCCGGTGTAATGTTTGTTATGGCTTTCAGAGTATAAAACGTAAACGTAGAACATCCATAAAACAAGAAAGCCTTCCAATTTTGGAAGGCTTTCTCTTTGTAGCGGGTATTTGCAGGCACGATCCTATGTCCGCCGCGGCGGATATGAGCCCGCCGAATTAGTGAGGAATAGTTTTGATGAAATCGCGACCAAGTCCGGTCTTGAGCCATTTCTCTCTCTTGATTGCTTCTGCTTTGGTAGCAAATTGTTCAACCAGAATAATTTTCCAAGGACGATACCTTAAAGTAAATCCTTTGGTTGCCTTTTCGTTGTGAGATAGGAATCTATCGGCCGGATCAGCGCTGTATCCGGTGTAATGTTTGTTGTGGCTTTCAGAGTATAAAACGTAAACGTAGAACATCCATAAAACAAGAAAGCCTTCCAAAATTGGAAGGCTTTCTCTTTGTAGCGGGGACAGGACTCGAACCTATGACCTTCGGGTTATGAGCCCGACGAGCTACCACTGCTCCACCCCGCATCGTATATTTTAAGAACGTTATTCTAATCTAATCGTTTTACTCTGAACCTATGTCCGCCGCGGCGGATATGAGCCCGACGAGCTACCACTGCTCCACCCCGCATCGTATATTTTAAGAACGTTATTCTACTCTAATCGTTTTACTCTGAACCTATGTCCGCCGCGGCGGATATGAGCCCAACGAGCTACCACTGCTCCACCCCGCATCGTATGTTGTTCCGCTTGTTCAACCTTAACATAATACTCAGGCTGAAAAGCGGTGCGAATATACGGGTATTATTGGCATTCGGGGAAGTTATTTTTATGAATGTGTAATCTTCACATAATCAGTTGCTTGAATTTGGTAGAATCCAACCAAATCTGCAATGAAGTGACCACCCATTCCGAATACGTTCTGTTTTACCGGAGTTTCAACCCCTGCAAATACGCTCACTTTCGCACGGAAATTATTGGAAAAATGTCCGCTCAATGGTCCAGTATAGTGCGATAATGCCAATTACTACGGATGCCGGAATCACAATTCGGTTTTTATACCACGTTTTTTTTGAAAACCAAAAACCTACTAACGCAAAGCACGCAAGTATTACAGAAATCTGCCCCAATTCCACACCAACGTTGAATGTGATTAGTGCAGTTACAAATTCTTTATCGGGCAAACCGAGTTCTGTGAGTACTCCGGCGAATCCCATTCCATGCAAAAGCCCAAATAGAAATACAACAACAATACGTGTTGGCTTGAGCTTGTCGGTAAGAATGTTCTCTATTGCCACATAAAAGATTGATAATGCAATCATCGGCTCTACAATGTGTGATGGTGGTGAAATGTATCCGTACATCGCCAATCCAAGTGTGATGGAATGCGCTACTGTAAATGCGGTGGCTTGCCAGAATACAGTTTTTAATTTCGGATTCAACAGATAAAGACAAACAACGAAAAAGATGTGATCTAATCCCAAGGGAACAATGTGCGTGAACCCAAGTTTCAAATAGATGAAGCCTATTTCTGTTCGGGGAATTCCACTAAGATCATTGCGTCCGGTATGTGCCAATGTGTAACCGGCGAAAACCAGAAGTACAGTTAGCGTTGCCTGAAATTTCCGGCGAACAGACGATGCAGTGGTAATTTCTTGCACAACGAATTACTTCAGCGGGTTGAGTAACAATTCCATTCCTTCTTTTTTCAATTCAGAATCGATGAATGGGTTAGTCTGTATTTTTTGACTTATCAGTAATTTCTGTCCTGCTGATGCAAACCCGCAATGTGATTTAATAATTCCAGCACGAACACCGGTATTTGGGGTTTTCTTTCCTGTACGCAATGCCTTTCTCATCATGAGTTCTGCAAGATAAAATTTCTCTGCTTTGTAGTATGCCCAGGCAAGGGTTTCGCATACATCGATGTTGTTCGGACGACGATTGTATTCCTTAATGGCATGTTGCATTGCCAATGCATATTCCCCTGTACGGGCATACGCCAAAGCAAGTTCACGATCGGCATAGTGACCATGACCAACTACTTGTTCGTTGTTTGTAATTTCGGGCCCAAGCATTTCGATGGCACGTTGCATCGCCGAATCAGATTTGGCTTTCTGGTTATTCAGCGTATAAAGGTCCGATAGCTCTTCGTAGAATGAATATTCTTCAATCTGTAGGTTTGCTTTTTCAAGTAACACGATGGCCGACTGATAATTTCCTGTCGACTTTTCAATGCGAGCGAGTCCGGCTAACGCGAACGGATAATCAGTGCGATTGTAATTCGCCAGATCGTAGCAGTATTTGGCGCTGTCGGCACTTCCTGTTTGCTCATAGAGCTGACCTAAAACAACTCTGCACCATTCGGTTTGCTCGAGTCCGTTGTATCCCGCACTGACTGCGAGTTTCATTGCGGAAATGGCGCCGGGAATATCGCCGTAAATTTCTCGGAGATAAGAAATACGTGAATACGATCGTATATCAGGACGGAGATTAACCATCTGATCACACATCTTCACTGCTTCATCGTAATTGCCCAATTCAACATTCGCATCGCACAGCATTCCGTATCCAAATGCACTGTTCGGATTGACCTGTTGTGCTTTTTGTGCCACTACTAATGCATCAGCGAAGTGATGTTGTGATAGCAGCACTGTTCCTTGACAACACAGTGCTTCAAAATTGTTAGGTTCTGTGCTCAGCACTTTCTCCGTCATTTGCAAAGCGGCTGCATCGTAAAATGCATGATCACCGGTTACGCGCGATTCCTGGATGTAGGCTTGCGCCAGTTGAACCATTACTTTGTTGTCGTTCGGATTTTGTTCCAACGTAACCAGTAATCCTTCAATTGCCGCTTTTGTATTCATCCATTCGGCCGACATCGCGAATGTTCCGCGGCGTTCTTTGATTTGAGCACCTTTATCGGTAGAGGATTTGTCTTTGGAAAAAATAAGAATCATCGCAAAGAGCGCTCCTGTGATTCCGATGAAAACAGCATAAATTATTTTTCTTGACTTGTTCATTGCGATGTATTCAATGCGTGAAAAGAGAAACCGCCTCTTCGCCGAAGATCGGGAATGAGACGGTTTCTACAATGCTGATTAATTATTTTGCGACTGTTACTTTCATGGATTGCATCACATAGCCTTCAGTGCTCAATGCTGCTATGTATGTGCCGTTGGCTACATTCGCCACGTTCCATTTTACTTCGTAAGTACCTGATGATTTGGTTTCATTATTCACGAGTGTAGCTACTTTCTGACCAGCTAAATCGTAAATATCAAGTGATACACGTGAAGGTGAACTTACGTTGAATTTGAATGTAGTTGTAGTTGACGCAGGGTTAGGATAGTTCTGCGCCATTACCAACGCAGGTGCGCCAATCCCAGTGCCGAAAGATGGAAGCGCAGTTATTACAGCGTCAGTTCCGCCACATCGACCGTAACCTTCCCAAGGTGCCTGAACATATGGGAATGATGTTTTAAATGTGGTGTCGTTTGCTTCGATGCCAGTTGTGTATGTAAGTACATCAATCAGATCTTGAGTAACAGGATTTCCTGAGGTATAATCATCGTACCACAAGCCAATAGCCGCAAGAGCAACACCCGATACAGCTTGAAGTTCAATGCGTGTTACATCATCTTCCAAACGACGACCATTAGGGAAGCCATCCATGTTAGGAATGAACTGCAAATTGGCGTTCTGATTGTATGCTGGATCTGTCAGACCAAGCACACACGCTTGTACAATTCCTAGCGAAGAGAAGTTCGGGTCGTTACGTGGTGTAACTGGTACAGCCATGTTCAAACGCAGCATGTCACCAAACGTTGGAAGAAAATTGTTGATGAATGGTTTTCCAACAGCCAATGGATTTCCGTTTTTCCCTGTCGCCAATTGATAAGGTGCGAGGTTAGGTACTCCTGTGTAGAAAATAGGAAGTAAATCTACAGAACGCGGTTTGCCTTGACGTAGTAGGTAATTACCGAACAAGTTTGTGTCAAGTGCAGTACCTGCACCGCCATTTGTCGCGCGAATCGGCCACAAGCCATCATTCGTATTACCGAAATCGAATGACTGAAGTGAGTTACGTTGTATACGAAGTGCTGCCAATGCTGGAACTGCTCCACCAAACAATGAATTGTCCATATAAAGTCCTAATTCAGGGTTGCAGAAGTAATTGTCCATTGCCGGATCTTCATTGTATGGAGTCAATGAATTCCAACGGTCTTTGTCTCCGATTGGAATTACTGCTTCATTAGTCAATGGCATTCCAACACGAGAAACTTGAATCCATGAACCGGAATACGATTCAGTTCCGTTTCCGTTTAGTGTGCGAATTTGTTGACGACTTGCAGATGCCCAAACTCCAATGATGTAATCGCTATCAAGAATGTTCACAGCTCCTGTAACAGGCTGTCCGTTTTTCTGTAATGTAGCGATCGGAATTTTCAGCGCGATAGAGTGTACATTTTTGCATGCAACACCATCTTCCGGCGCGTTAACACCTGTTCCGCCTGCACGTGTTTGACCTAAATCGAAGATACCTCCAAGGTCAACAAAGAACGGATCATCAGCAGGGCCGCAGTACACGGTTTCACCACCACCACCAGTTGCAGAAGCAATAGCAGAAGTCATCAACGCATCGTAGTTTGCAGCACCCAGGCCTACTGTAGGGTCGCTGATAGAACGAGGCCCGATGTTCGGAGGAGGTACAATTCCGCCTGAAACAATCGTAGAGAATGGTCCGCCATTGATACTCTTCTCAGCAACATACGTAGTCTTCAGGTTTTCCTGACCTAAACGAATGTTGAAGAATGTAGTTGGATCCTGATTCGTTTTGGAAAACGTGAAACGATACGTAATGTCGTCTCCTGCTGTTCCGTCATTCTCAATATGAATTTCATAACGGATGTTTTCTCCGAATGATGCATAGTTTGGCCCGCCTTGTGGCAATTGCAACGGAACATAGTTGGCAATGATCGTTACAGTATTCGTATCGTCGGGACTACGGAATGCATAGAGGTCGGTATTATCTGCCAACGGATCATTTGCAATCAACGGAGCTTCACGGTGACTGGATGCTTCTACAGGAGTAGACTGCGAATCCCAGAATCCCAACGCAACAGCGGTAACTGCAACGGCGGAGATTTTAAGAATTGTTCGGGTTGATATTTTTTTCATGATGAATGTCTTTTTATCTGAAGGTTACCTTCTAAAAATTTGTTGACGTTTATTGTCCGCTGTGGTTAGCATATCCGCTCCATGGCGCCTGAACGTATGGGAATCCTGATCTGAACGTGGTGTCGTTTTGTTCTACACCTGTCGTGTATCCAAGTACATCAATCAAATCTTGTGTAACAGGATTACCGGAGGTATAATCGTCGTACCACAATCCGATTGCAGCGAGTGCAACACCAGATACAGCTTGAAGTTCAATACGTGTAACGTCATCTTCCAAACGACGGCCGTTCGGGAATCCATCCATATTAGGAATGAATTGCAAATTGGCGTTCTGATTGTAAGCAGGATCAGTTAATCCAAGTACGCATGCCTGAACAATTCCGAGTGAAGAGAAGTTCGGATCGTTACGCGGTGTAACTGGTACAGCCATATTCAAACGCAACATATCTCCAAACGTTGGAAGGAAGTTGTTGATGAAAGGTTTTCCGTTCGCTAGAGGATTTCCGTTTTTCCCTGTCGCCAATTGATAAGGGGCGAGGTTAGGTACTCCTGTGTAGAAAATAGGAAGCAAATCTACTGAACGTGGTTTGCCCTGACGCAGCAGATAGTTACCAAATAGGTTAGTGTCAAGTGCTGTACCAGCTCCGCCGTTTGTTGCACGAATTGGCCACAGTCCATCATGTGTGTTACCGAAATCGAATGACTGAAGTGAGTTACGTTGAATACGAAGTGCTGCGAATGCAGGAACCGCATTGCCGAACAGCGATGCATCCATGTACAATCCAAGCTCAGGATTGCAGAAGAATTCTTCCATTGCAGGGTCTTCTGTATATGGAGTCAATGAGTTCCAACGATCTTTCGATCCAACTGGAATTACTGCTTCGTTTGTTAGTGGCATTCCTATGCGTGATACTTGTACCCAAGCACCTGCATCACTCGGATTGCCTCCTGTAGTGCTTAGTGTGCGTGTTGCCGGGCGACTTGCAGATGCCCAAATGCCAATGATATAGTCGCTATCGAGGATATTAACAGCAGAAGTTACCGGCTGACCATTTTTCTGTAAAGTAGAAATAGGGATTTTCAGTGCAATGCTGTGTACATTCTTATTAGACACACCATCTTTCTCATTAGGACCCGGACGTGTAGCTCCTAAATCGAAAATTCCACCAAGGTCAACGAAAAACGGATCATCTGAAGGTCCGCAATACACCATTTCACCGCCACCACCAGTAGCAGTTGCAATTGATGCATTCAGTAAAGCGTCGTAGTTTGCTGCACCTAAACCAACGGTAGGATCACTGATGGAGCGAGGTCCGATATTTGGTGGTGGAACAGTTCCGTTAGAGACGATGGTAGAAAAAGGACCACCGTTGATGCTCTTTTCTGCAAGATAAGTGGTATTCAAATTTTGCTGACCTAAACGGATATTGAAGAAGGTTGTTGGGTCTTGATTCGTTTTTGAGAAGGTGAAACGATAAGTAATATCGTCTCCTGATGTACCATCATTCTCAACATGGATTTCATAGCGAATATTCTCACCGAAAGATGCGTAGTTCGGCCCACCTTGTGGAAGTTGCAATGGAATGTAGTTGGCAATAATGGTTACAGTATTCGTATCATCGGGACTGCGGAAAGCATACAAGTCTGTATTGTCTGCCAAAGGGTCATTCGCAATCAACGGAGCTTCTCTGTGACTTGAGGCTTGTACCGTTGTTTCTTGCGAATCCCAGAATCCGAGAGCAACAGCTGCAACTACCGAAACCTTAATAAACGTTTTGGTACTTTTTTTCATGAGTTTAGTGGGATAAATTTTCCTTCAGAATGCTGTTGCCCACTTAATCTGACATAGTTACGGAATTCAATCTTAAACGGGTTGCCTCAACACGATTAATTTACAATGTGATCATAATTCTGATCATTTCGTGGTAAATTGTGCTTAGTGTGTCGAATTAAGCGTCAACGGGTAGAAATTACAAACAAGATGGGTTTTTTAATACTTTGTTGCCCTCCCAATTAAGTGGTCTTCCGGAAGGAACCCCCAATATCGGGAATCGTTTGAGTCATACCGGTTGTCGCCTATCACAAAGTAATAGTTCATTTTAAATGTGTATGATGGTGCAAATTTTCCGTTAATGTAGACGGAGTCGTTACGATTTTCCAATTCATTGTGTTCGTAAACAACAATCGCAGTTTTGTATAAATGAATATTGTTCAGCGACAATGTAATGGTTTGATTTGCGCGAGGGATCAATATCGGTCCGAAATTGTCTGAATTCCATCGATAGTTTTTAGACGTGTTTTGCGGGAACATTTTGTAATCGTAGCGATCTGCATCCAAAATACTCAGCGCGATGGAATTGGTCTTGCCTGATGATTCAAGCTGAACTCGTTGGGTGTCTGTCATTCGAACAGAATAGTGCAATCCATCGGACGAATGAAATTCACTCGAAATTTTCAATTTGCCGAAAAGGGAATCCGGGTTTTCGGGCCGTTTTAACGCCACAGAATACATTCTTACGATGAGTTCCGGCTCAGCTACTTGCAATCCATTGCAAGAAATAGTTCCACGTTCAATTTTCAAACTGTCACCTGGCAATCCCACGCAACGTTT
>Ga0209299_1001048_pt1 | contig 15510 bp, 11 predicted proteins | sample S_140806_MF_Meta_FD_187326 | JGI IMG/M metagenome (GOLD analysis project Ga0209299, IMG submission 187326) | Freshwater microbial communities from Lake Simoncouche, Canada to study carbon cycling - S_140806_MF_MetaG (SPAdes) (version 2) | ecosystem: Environmental > Aquatic > Freshwater > Lake ...
CAAGAAGGCGGAATAAGCCGTGGCCTCACTGGCATCATTCGACCGCAAGAAAGGTGCCGATCGTCCGGGCATCGCGGGAGTGGATGAAGCTGGCCGTGGTTCGCTCTGCGGGCCCGTGATCGCCGCCGCAGTACTACTCGACGCCGGTTTCTACGGGGAACCGACCTGGCTGCGGAAACTCTCCGGCGCGAACGATTCAAAGAAACTGACGGCCGAGAAGCGCGCGGAATTTCGCGAGATTATCGCGAAGATGGAAGCCGAAGGGAAACTCAAGACCGCCTGGGCCGCCGGCTCGGTGATGGAGATCTCCGCGCACAATATCCTCGGGGCCACGCGGCTTGCGATGGCCCGCTGCATCGCCAAGCTGGCCATCGGTCATATGGCTCCCCTCTTCGCCGCCGCAGGGACTGAGGGCGAACTCTTCGGCCGGACCGATGCGCGCACCTTCCTCGTGTTGGTCGACGGACTCCCGCTGCGGCCGTTCGCCTGGGCGCATGAATCGGTCAAAGGTGGCGACGGTAAGAGCCTCGCCATCGCGCTGGCCTCCATCGTGGCCAAGGTCGAACGCGACCGGATGCTCGTCGAAATGCACGCGCGCTATCCCGAATACGGTTTCGCCACGCACAAAGGCTACGGTACACCAGACCACGTCGAAGCCCTGCGCGCCCATGGCCCTTGCGCCGAGCATCGTGATCTCTTCGTCCGCACCATCCTCGCCGGCGACCCTCCCCCGCCCGAAGCGACCGACGGAGAGTTTAGTTTCGAATAGCCTGCTTTGGTAGGGTCGGGACCGCGTCACGACATAGCTGCCACTGGGTAGGGACGCGACTGCGTCGCGTCCGTTCGCAGAGATAGGGTCGACGAGCCGGGCAAGTCATCGGACCCCATAAACTCCGTCCGCCCACGGACGCCACGCAGTGGCGCCCCTACCTCAATACAGGCGGATGCGATATCATCGCATCCCTACCCGATCCCGCCACCTGCCACCCGGGGCTGCCACCCGCCACCCGAAACGGATAACGGATACAACTAGGACAGCACGCAGTGGCGCCCCTACCCAAGACAACCGGATGCGATATCATCGCATCCCTACCCGATCCCGCCACCTGCCACCTGGGGCTGCCACCCGCCACCCGAAACGGTTATAACAAAAAAAGGGCGCCGATCGGCGCCCCTCTTTAATTACCTGGCCCTGGCCCTGTCCCTCCGCGAAGTTTACTTCGCGGCTGGAATCTCATTCAACGTATACCATCCCTCACTGTGCCAGAGGGTATCACCAGCCTTGGCCTTGATATCGCCGAGGACGAGGTGGTGAATGCTGCCGCGGACGAGGCCGTCGACGACGAGGCGCACCTTAAGTCCGTCAGCCGAGACGGTCGCGGACTTGACGGTGGGCTCGGTCTGATCGACCTCGGGGCTGCCGTAGCTCGACTGATAGATGTAGGTGAAGGTATCCATGGTATAGTTCTTCACGTCGGCGGCCGCGGCGGCGTCGACGGGCTGCGTGAACGTGACTTCGAAACCATCGTTGCGGGCGGAGATGTCATGCATCTCGAACGGCACCTTACCCTTAAAGCGCACGCGCTCAAAGGTGAAAGGCTTCGAGCCGCGCGAACCCCAGCCGCGATTGGAACCCCCGACGAAGAGCGTACCGTCTTCCTGGTCCATGCGGACCGGGATCAGGCCGGCCTCGAAGCCGCCGAGGAAGTGGAATACGGCGCCCTGGTAGAGGCCGTTGACAAACTCGAGGTTGACGCGCTGGACCTGCGAAGCGGTCTGCTCACCGACGAGCATCTGGCTTTCCCACGGGCCGAACTTGCCCTTGGTCATATCGCACGCGATGCCGGACGGAGAATTGCCGACCTTGCCGTGCGGCAGGATCACCGCCGGAGGCACGAACTCGGGGAACTTCAGGCGCTCGGTCAGGATGCGCGAACCACTGGTGGGCTCGGGCGGCGCAGGGAAGTTCGCGAGGGCGGCGGACTTGTTGCCAGTAGGGTTACCCTGGAACGAACCGGGGCGGAGCCACTTGAGCGCGGAGGAACCATTCCAAACGCCCTGATTGTCGGTGTAGAACATATCGCCCTGAGCGTTGGCGCCGATGCCACCTGGCGAACGGATACCCGAAGTGGTCGGGACGAACTTGCCGTCAGGCGTGATGCGCGCGCACCAGCCGCGCCAAGGAGCGTGGGCATGGAACGAGCCAGTGAGGCAAAGGACCATCCAGACGTCGCCGTTCTTGTCCGGGTCGGAGCCGAAAGCGTATTCATGGTAGTCACCGCTGACGCCCCACTTGGAGCTAACGGTGTCGAAGCTGTCCGCGCGGCCATCGCCATCGCGATCGGTCAGGCGGGTGAACTCCGGACGCTGCATCGCATACATCGAGCCTTCCTTCCAGAACATGCCGAGCGGCTCGTGCTGGTTGGAAGCGAACTTGGTCCACTTGACCTTGGAGAGGTCGGCATCGTAGGCGCCTTCGGCGACCCAGATGTCGCCGCGACGGGTGCCGATGGCGACCTTCTTGCCGGGGAGCAGCGCAATCGACGACACTTCGGTCACCTCGCCCGCGGGCGTAGGGATCTCGACGCGTTCGTAGAAATCGTTCTGGCGGGTCTCGGCGACACGGATGGAGTCGACCGTAGCGAGCTTACCGGCCTTAGGGGCTTTGGCAGCCTTGGCGGGTGCAGCCGGTGCGGCGAACACGCCGACAGCGAGCCCAGCGAGGGCGAGGATCAGGGAGAGCTTCTTCATAAAGGTGGGTTACTGTGATTTAGATTAGCGGAAGGAGTAACCCAGCACGGCGGTCTCGCCGGGCTTGAGGGTGAGCGTGAGGCTCTTGTCGTTAGCGTTGGCCTTCGGGGTAGGTCCGCTGACGGCACGCACCAGCAGGCCGCCGGCGATTTCAGAGACACCGTCGGTCGGGCCGCTGACCGCGAGGTCGCGGGCGAGCACAATCGTGACGGACTTGGCGCCAGTCACCTTGAGCGTACGCGTGAGCGAGGTCTTGCCGGAATGTTCTTCGGGCAGCCAGGCGTCGGTGAGCGCGAAGCCTTCGCCCGCGGAGCGGAAGGTCGGGTTACCAGCCTTGTCGAGGTCGTAGCCCTTGAACTCGGCCGCGACGTTAATCGCGGAGAAATTCCACTCCTTCTCTTCCTTCCCCTTTTCGCGGACGTAGCGGATAACGTCGCCGGCGACGCCCTCGAGCTGGATGCCCTGACCGTCAGAGAGTTTAATGATGTTCGTGCCGGCGGGCGGCTCGTTGCCGGCGCCACGGTCGGTCCAGTGGTGGCCGCCGTCCATGAACTTGCCGTTCCAGAAGAGTTCAGCAGCGAGGTTGTCGGCGCTGTAGGCGATGTTTAGGCCGTTGGGGAAACCGATTCCGATGGCACGCGGGGAGATGTTATCGATGAAGTTACGGTAGATCGCGGCGACGCCGTCCTTAGGCTGGATCGGGATGAAGACCCTCTCTTTGGCGGGCTTACCGGCCTTGCCACCTTTGGTCTTGGAGAGCAACTTGTAGTCCTTGTCCTTCGGACCTTTCACGGCGAGCACGACGGCGGCATTGGCGCCGGACTGGACGTATTCGACGCGCATCGGGGCCTGGCCTTTCTTGAGCATGACCGGGACTTCCTTGGAGCGCTTGCCGACAGGTCCGTTACCCTTGACCTCGGCGATACGTTCGCCTCCTACATAGAGGGCACCGAAATCGTCGCAGTCGAAGAGGAAGGTATACTTACCGTCTTCCGGGGCATCGAACTGGGCGGTCCAGACGACCGCGTAATATTCCTTACGTCCAGACTGGGCGGGATCGAGAATGCCAGCGTTGAAGTCTTCCATCAGCACGGGCTTGAGCTGAGAGAAGTCGGGCAGCTCCTTCCACTTACCTTCGTAGACCGTGGCGACGAGGTGCTTGAGCGGAGACTTGGTAGGCGGGAACGGATGAGCCTTCAGGAGCTCTTCGGCGGTCCAAGGCGTGACGCGCTGGGCGGTCGCGGCGCGCACGACTTTGACTTCATCGGGCGTGACGGCGCCGGCACCGCCTGCGAAGGCTTTGCGCACGTACGTGAGCGCGGCGGCGATTTTCTCATCGCTGAGCACGGCACCCTGCGGCGGCATGACGATGTTGTAGGACTTGCCAGCGACTTCGACCGGGCCTTCGAGGCCGTTGAGCACGATCTTGATTGAGCGCGCCGCTTGGCCCTTAGGCCAGTCGCTGCCGACGAGGGGCGGCAGGCCGTTGAGTCCTTTGCCGTCGGGACCGTGGCAGGCGACGCAGAGAGTATTATAGACTTGAGCGCCATCTTCGGCCGCCGTCACGAAGACAAGCGAAGCCAGAAGGGCGAGGAGCGACGGGGTGCGCATAAGGGGGTGGCCTCATCAAGCCGCCTATTTTAGACGGTGCAAGTCGGATAGGCTCGGGAGGTAGGGACAGCACCACGTGCTGTCCTAGGTGCAAATGTGCAAACCGGCCTGCGGCCTGTGCAAAGGTGCAAAAGTGAGAGGCAAGTTTCGGGTGGCGGGTGGCAGGCCCAGGTGGCAGGTGGCGGGACTTGAGGTAGGGATGCGATGACATCGCATCCGGGTGTATCGAGGTAGGGGCGCCACTGCGTGGCGTCCGTGGGAGGACGGAGTTCGACGGGCTGGATAACTTGCCCCGCTCGTCGATTCTATCTCTGCGAACGGACGCGACGCAGTCGCGCCCCTACCTCAGGATGCCGCTATCCTTGTCACCGTGTCACCATGCCAGCATGTCCCCACGCGGCTCTGCCGCGCTGCAATCACCGCGCCCGATACAACCCCTGCGGATCGTACAGCCACCAGGCGTCGAAGGGATTGGCGAGAGCCGGAAGCTCGAAATACGGACGGCCTTTGTCGTCGACGCGCGAAGTTACGCCCGAGATTTCGGTGCGAGTAGGCGGCTGGGGAAAAGGCTGCGTCTGCGGCATGGCGGGCGGCGCGACGGGCACGGGAAGGAGGTCCAGCACGGCGGTCTCTTCGATACGGTCGATGACGTTATCGACCCACTTGAGTTCCTTAGCCTTGTCGCCAAAAGCCTGCCAGTCACCAGTGGAATCGTTGGCGTACATCTGCTTCACGAAATCCTGTAGCGAGATGCCCATCTTCTTGGCGACGGGCGTGGCCAGGCGGTCGAACCACTGGTTAGTGAAGTCAATCTGCTCCTTGAGGACGGTCATGTTGCCGCGGACAACGTTCGAGGCCTGGTGATGCAGGATGATTGTGTTCGGGTAGCAATAGGAGCGCTCGGCGAGCGTGCAGATGACGGCGGTCATCGAGGCGGCGAAGCCCTTGACAACGACATGCACCGGCGCCTTAGAGGCGGCCATGGCCTTCTGGATGAGGTAACCGGCGGCGACGGAGCCGCCGGGGGAGTTGTCGACGACGATGAAGATTGGGAACTCCGACGACTGGTTGTTATAGAAGGCGATACGCGTGCAGACGTAGTCGGCGAGCTGCTCGGTTACGGCCCCATTGAAGGAGATGCGGCGATCGCTGATATACAGGACGCCGTCGACGAGCGGGTCCTTGAGATACTTTGGCTTGGCCTTGCTGGCGATTTTGCGGGCCTCGTCTTCCTTCTGGAAACGCTGGATCTCATTGGAGAGGCGGGCGATGGTGTTAGCGGCTTCGAGCTGGAGCTGCTTGGCCTCGGCTTCGAGTTCGCGGATTTTATTAGAGCGCTCCGTCAAGCGAGCGCCAAATCGGGCAGCTTCGAGAGCGGCCTGACGCTCGAGCTTGGCGCGCTCGTCATCAAGGGCGGCGGCTTCGGCCGAAGCCTTGGCGAGGCGGAGCGAGCGCTCAGCGGTCAGGCGGGCGACCTCAGCATTGAGCGGGGCGAGTTCTTCGGCGCGCTTGGCTTCGGCGAGGGCGAGCTCGGCGTCGATACGGGCCTTCTCACCGCGCATGCGGTCAGCTTCCTTCATGGAAGCCTTCTGCTCGGGCGTCGGCTCATCACGTTGCGCGGGCGCGACGGCGGGAGCGGCAGCCGGCGCGGGCTGCGACGCAGGCGACACAGCAGAAGCGTCGGCCGGAGCGGCCGGCTTGGTAGTGGTCTGCTGGGCGAACCCGGGCGTGGCCACCAGGACGGCGAGCGCAAGGATGCGGAGGGAGGTGCGGAGATGCATGAGGATATTTTGGTTTTAAATTTAGCGGAGGACGAATTCGACGGTGGGGTCGTACATCCACCAGAGATCGCACGGGCCGAGGAGCGGGAGCTGCTGGCGGATGCGGCCGTCCTGGGCCTTGCCGGCGTTGAAGCCGTCGGGATTGGGTTCAGCCTGGATTGGAGGGACCGACGTGGCGTTGAACAGGGAGTCTTCGGCCATGCGATCCACGACGTCGGTCACCCACTTGCGGCGGCCAGCCTCGTCGCCGAGGATCTTCCAGTCGCCAGTCGAGGTGCCCTTATACATCTGAGCGACGAAGTCATCGACGGTCGTACCGATACGTGCGGCGACCTTCACGAAGATGCGTTCGCACCAGACCTTGGACCACTTGAGCTGCTCTTTGAGCTGGGTGACGTTACCAGCCAGACCCACCGAGGCCTGGTGATGCAGCACGATGGTGTTCGGGTAGACGAACGAGCGCTTAGCGAGGGTGGTGATGATTGCGGCCATGGAGGCAGCGTAACCCTTGACGACGACGAAGACAGGGGCCTTGGAGGTCTCCATGGCCTGGAGCATCATATAGCCCGACATCACCGAGCCACCGGGCGAACGGTCGATGACGATGAAGATCGGGGCTTCGCTATCGATGGCGTTATAGAAGGCAATGCGACCGCAGACGAAGTCAGCGAGCTTATCGTCGACGCGACCATTGAACGGAATGCGGCGATCAGAAATATGCAGAACGCCGTCGATGAGCGGGTCCTGCGGGTAGCTCACCAGGGCGCCACTCGCGATATCGGCGGCCTTGGCTTGGAGGCGGGCAATCTGAGCGACGGACGAGACCTTGGCGTATTCGACGGAGACTTCGGCGGTGGCGAGGCGGGCCTGCACGTCGAGTTCGGCGCGGGCGCGATCCTTATCGGCCGAAGCGACAGCGGCCTTGGCGGCGGCGAGCGCGGCATCGAGTTTGAGCTTCGCCTGCTCGGCGTCGAGCGGAGCGGCGGCGGCATCAGCGCGGGCAGCGCGGAGGACGGCTTCAGTTTCAAGCTTACGCAACTCGAGGGTCTGCGTCAGCGCGGCGAGACGACGCTGCGAAGAAGCAAGCTCGAGGCGCGCGCGGATGACATCGGTCTCAATCTCGGCCTTGATGGTCTCGGGGGGTTTCTTGACTGGGCCCTGTTGGGCCATGACGAGCGCTGCGAAGAGAAGAGGGACAAGGGCCAGGCGCGACATGGGGGTAAGGAGTGTTTTGACAGATATATGGTTCCCTTGAAGCCCATTTTTGGCAAATCTGCCCGCATGGAAGTCGACGCCCCCATCACCCTGCTCAATCGCCATACCGGCCGCATGGAGACCGAACAGGTCTACGGCGAAAAGTGGCTGCGTCGCATCTACGGCAACCCGCTCGGCAAGCTGACTCTCCACACGGTGGTCAAACGGGCCCTTTTCTCCCAGTTGTATGGCTGGGCCATGGATCTCCCGAGCAGCGCGCGTCGCGTCGAGCCCTTCGTGAAGGCCTTCGGGCTCGATCCGGCGGAGTTCGCCGACTCCGACCTGAAGTCGTATCGGACCTTCAACGACTTCTTCTATCGCAAGCTTAAGGCTGGAGCTCGCCCAGTCGACCCGCGCACCGAGATGGCCGTGCTGCCGGCAGATGGCCGTCACCTCGGCTTCCCCGACGCCTCGCGCGTGCAGGGTATCTTCGCCAAGGGCCAGACCTTCGACATGGCGGCGCTCGTCGCAGACCGTGCACTCGGCGAACGCTACGCGCGCGGCACCGTCGTGTGCTCCCGCCTCTGCCCTGTCGACTATCACCGCTTCCACTTCCCTGTCGCCGGCGTGCCTGGTGAACCCGTGCTTGCCCAGGGCCCGCTCTATTCCGTCAACCCGATCGCCCTGCGCCGAAGCGCGGCGTATCTCTGGCAGAACAAGCGCCAGCGCGTGACCATCGACGCCGGACCGTTTGGCCTCGTCACCATGGTCTCCATCGGTGCCACCAACGTCGGTACCATCATCGAGACCTACAAGCCCGGCCAGGCCGTCGCCAAGGGGGACGAGAAAGGCTACTTCCGTTTCGGCGGATCGTTTGTCGCGACCATTTTCGAGCCTGGCCGCATTAAGTTAGAGGACGACCTCATCCACGCCGGGGAAACCGCCGTGGAAGTGTACGCCAAGGTCGGCTCGCCCCTTGGTCGCTTAGCGTAAGCGCTTGCCTCCGCCGCCCGACGCGCAAACCTCAACTCACAGGTTTTGCTCGGGTGGTGGAATGGCAGACACACTAGATTTAGGTTCTAGCGCCGCAAGGTGTGCGGGTTCGACCCCCGCCCCGAGCACTTCCTGTTCTTAGGGTTATTGGGTTCAAGGGCCTACTTGCTAGCTTCAACCTCTTTCCTCAACTGATTGTAAGCATCTTCTAAACGGCCTTTTGCCCATGCTGTTCTGTATTGGTCAGTCATTTGGCTATCCATCGTCGACCCAACAAATGAAACACGCGGGGCAATCCTAATAAGCTCTTCTAAAATGAACTCCTTAAGGCGTTTAATGCCCTCAGACGTGTCATCAGCCGACATCTGCTGCCTGAGGTCAGCAAGATCTTTTCTTGCAGCATAATGCGACCTAGCAGCCAGGTAGAGGAAGGCGTAGGCCTCGGATAGACTCTTAGGAGTTCCGATACCTTTTGCATAGCATCGCCCAAGCGCGCCTTGGGCTGACCGGTTACCCTGTTTCGCAGCTTCATGATAGGAGTCGGCAGCCTTCTCGACGTCTTTGAGCGCGCCTTTACCAAGCTCATAGCAGCGCCCGAGCTTAAACTGCGCCGCCGCAAGCCCGCCACCGGCAGACTTACGATACCACCGAAACGCCCTGGCTTCATCCTTATCAACCCCCACCCCGTCAGCATAACAATCACCTAAAGTTTCTTGGGCGAACTCATTGCCTTGCTCAGCCGATTTTTGATACCAGTAAACAGCTGTTTTCCCGTCTGGCTCCACACCCAGTCCGTGAGCGTAACAAGTACCCAACTTGAGTTGGCCTAACGCGCTGCCAGATTCGGCCTTAGCTTTGTATACCTCAAACTCCTGAACCTCCCCGGGCGTCATGCCAGCCCGACAGGTTATTGTCGCCACGACAAATAAGCCTAAGTAAATAGAGTTAGTTAAAAGTCGGGGGAGACGCATCATGGTTTTGCTGTAAAAATCGAGGGGCGTGACGGGTAGATTTAGTCCGCTCACTTACCCGCTTTTTGATGGGCCATCTTAGCCTCAATTTCCTTCTGGAGCTCCTTGGCGCGCTGTTCACCGCGAGACAGGGCCGCAGGGGTCATCTTTCGTTTAAGATCAGCGAGTCTCCCCCTGGCTTCGGCATCCATAGCCCCCGCAAGGCTCCAATAAGCAAAAGTCTCGATCTCGTCTTTCGCGACGCCAATGCCATCTTGATAGCAATACCCAAGAGCACGCTGGCCGTCAGCGTTGCCTTGGTCGGCTGCCTGACGATACCATTTAACCGCCTCGGCCGCATCCGAGGCAACACCTTGGCCGCCCTGGTAAGCATAACCAAGATTCACTTGCGCGTTGGCGTCCCCCCGCTGGGCGGCTTTCAGGTTAGCTTCGGCGCGACGTTTCCAAATGCGCGATTGCTCGGCCTTGAAGCCATTATGGGCCGTCTCAGCGATTCGCATCATCCTGTCTTGGAAGTCCTTGATGAAGTCCGTGGCGATGAGCATGGCTTGATTCTTTTGCTCTGCCGAAAGCTTGAAATACGCCTCCAGCTCTTTCTCGTCCGACCTAGGCTGCCATCCCTCCCCCCCAAATGGAGAAGCTGCAGCTACTTGAGGATACCGGGCACCGGACAGGAACGCGAAAGCATAGGACCTGACCTTATCTACTGGGACCCCGCTTCCCAGGTCGTACCTTTTCGCTAAATCGAGAAGGGAAACAAGGTCGCCTAACTTGATCAGCTCTAAACGCCACTTCAGCGCAAGGGTCTCATCCTTGGGCACCCCCTTGGTCATGGCATAATCAGCTGCAGCCTTGTCATCCATGGCGACCAGACGGGAAAGCACCGCCTTCTTGACTTCGAAATCATTAAAACGAGAGGCCTCCTGAGTCTCCCATACGTCTCCGTTTGGCTGAACGACTTCTTCGATTTTATATAAAAAGCCGTTCTTCGCGAAATCCTGACTGTCGAATGCCTTCAGATAATCCAAGTAAAGGTCCCTCGCGCTCATCTCGATGACCTTTTCGCTCATTCTCGCAAAATTCCTTTCGACTGATCCGCCGAAAGGATTTCCTTGCGAGTCATAACCAAGGAGAGGAATGGCAAGGTTACGGAATTCAAACTTTTGAACCAGCTGAATCGCCGTTATGTCTGCATAATCAGACGACCAGGATGCACTCAAACTGCTCCCAGCCGGACCATCCTTGATGAGGGCAAGCATGAACTTATCGCGACAGGAACCTGATTCCGCCTTCTTTATCACTTCGGCCAAATACGAGCGGGCGAGCTCCTCGACATATTCGTTCTTACTAGAGAAACTTCGCTTATCATATAACTCCATGCCGTAATTTTTGCCGTCGTCGTAGATCTTGGCCAAGGCGATGGTGTCGTTTGGTCTCTTAAATTTATCGAACGCAAAAGTGCGCCACCTTAAATTCTCCCTGCCGTCGTGCTCGACATCCGTCGAGGACTCACGGCCGCCTCGGAATCCGTGGTTAGTGTAATAAGAAATAAGCGAGTCGACGGCATCGATGTCTCCGCGCTCCGCCTTAAGGCCTTGGAACAGCAGATAGCGCTCGCTCCAGGCGCTGCCTCCCATGCCTGGCCCGCCCGCTTGTTCTACGAATGAAGGCCTCTCTTCGAGAAACTCCGCCAATTCCCGCCAGTCGGACAGTCCCCCCGCCTCGGCCTGTTTGCGCATTAGCTCCACCCAACTGATTCGCCACTTATTGGCTTCGGCTTTATCGACTGGAAATCCATAATTACCATGCTCGTAAGTATAGATCAGATTCCTGATGAGATAATGGGAGGTTGCCTCGCTCACTTTTTTAATGGCCAACTCTCTCCACCTGCCGGCTTCGACCTTGTCGACAGGGAAGCCCTCAGCCCCCGAAGAATAAGCCCCAGCGATTGTGTAAATATCTTCAAGCGAGGCTCCGGAAGGATTTGCACGCGCCATCTCTAGCGCGGCAAGCTGCAGCTTCCTCGACTCAGCCTTCGCAGCCCCAAGCTTTTCTGAAAAGCGCGGCTCAGACTCAGAAATCGCAGAGGCGAGCGTGTGCAGAGACGCAGAAGAGGGCTCACGGGATACCCACTCCCGACAACCCTCTATCCGCCCCTTGGCATCAATGCTGTTATAGATGTTGTCCAGGATCCCCTCCATACCGTAACCATGCCAAGGTCCTGAGGTATCATCGTGGTCGAAGTTTCCTTCAAAGCGCCGCAGGCTTTCACCTGCCTTCTTGATTTCAAAGCTTCGCCTAATCCCTTTTACTATCAAATCGTCGGACATGCCTCCGAACAGTTTTTTGAAATCCTCTCTCTGGAATAAATACGGTAGCGCGTTCATATGCCCGGCTGAACTTAAGCATAGCGCAAGCGCCTCGGCCTTGTCATCCGGGACGGCCTTGCCGCTTAGGTATGCCGTAGAAACAACTGAGGCGGCCTGACCGTTCCCTTGCATCGCCTTTGCTTTATTCTGTTCAAAAATCCGTAGCTCTTCCTGGCTCATCTGAGCCAATACTTGCGTGGCTGTCATTGCCACAACCGCACAACATAGAGTGACTAGACAGAAACGGTTCAAAGAGAGGGGCATTGAAAACTCGTATAAGAAACCATATTGATAGTCAATCGAGCCGGCTAGAAACATATCGGGCCTCAGACTGGGGCGTGCGGCCTTCACTAATCCCTATTTTCCAACGCAAAGAGATGCTTATATTCTGCACAAATACAACAATTTCGGCCGATTCCACCCCGCCCTCCACCGGTGAACCAGCATGGCGCTTCGCTTACCGTTACGCCCGTACTTGCGCAGCTCAGATCACTCTTCGTTCAAAGAGTTCCCTGCCTTAGCGCCTCCCGCCGCTAGTCGAAGCATCAGGTTTAGATTCTGACGCACCAAGACGTGTGGATTTGACCCACGCACCTAGCACCCTATCGGCGCGCGCAACTGATGCGGCTAGTGACACGCACAAAGTCAAAACCAGGTCGAAATAGGTACGAAGAAAGACTATTTTAAAGCCTTGGGGCGGAGGGCACTGGTAGCAGTAGTGATAAGTCCGCCGCTGCTGACGTATTTATCCGCCTCCACCCTTATGCCTGCAACATTCCTGAGCACGGCCAGCTGGGCCTCTTGGCTTGAGCCAACTACCTTGCCTCTGGTTGGGGAGAATTTGGCCAAGGGAATCTTCATGATACCTCCCCCGACGGGAAGGTATACCGCTGATAGCTCCGCTATCATTACTACATCCGAATCGATTAGCCTTATGTTGGCATAATAACCACTTCCGCCGGACGCTGAGCTGGTATCGATTATCTTCATCACGAGAACAACGCCCGAGGACGAATATTCCATGTCGACTTTTCCAAGAATAACTTCGGAGCCGTTCACCATCGGGCGCTGCATAGGGACGAAAGAATTTTCAGCGCAAAATACCGCTAAAGGGCTTACCGCCAGCTTTGCCGCTACAGGCATATCTTTCGGCGCGCCAGGAAGTGGCTGTATTTCGGCCGAATAAAGCATCTTGAAGATGTAAACATTTCCGAGCTTTCCTGTCCCCGCACAGGTCTCGCAAGGCAAGGTCGTTGCGAATCCGTTTACGACGGTTTCGACTGTCCCCTTCTTGCACTTATGGATAGGGCAGTTTTGAAGATCGACCAATGTGATCGAAGGGGTGCTCGTCTTCACGTAGTGACCGAATGCATGCCTAGCGAGTTTCGATTCGGGACAATTTCCACTATCTGCCGAAGCAAATGCGCTGACGCCGTCGAAGTCATGGGTCGACTTGAAATCTTTCCATATTTTTTCCGCCATTTCCACTGTCTCCACGCGGCCAGGTCCGCCGACTTTCGCCAAATCAAAATCCGAGTTGGTCGTCCGCTTGAGTTTGTAGCCCGGGTTGTCCGCATTTTGGCTTCCGAATGGGCTGCCTGCCGATTGGGCAAAGACCGCGCTGTGAAAAACGAGGGAAATGGCTGTCGCTATCAGTATTTTCATAGAAAAAAAATTATTAGAACAGGTTGTGTAATCAATGTAATAGTCCCGCAACCGAGGCTCCTTGTTTCGCCTGCGAATCAAAACGCTCTTTGGCCACCGGCCACCCGAGGCTGCCACCCGCCACCTGAAACGCGGCATCCACTTTTGCACCTTTGCACAGGCCACAGGCCGGTTTGCACCCTTTCACTAGGGCAGCACGCGGTGCTGCCCCTCATAGTCACCGATTCTGCCCTCTCGTTAAAGGGCGATTGGGCAACTTAGCTGCCAATCGCTCGCAGGTAAGCGTCCAGTTCGCCGAGCCGGAGATCTTGCCAGCGATCCGACTCCAGGCGGGAGACCGTCGACTGCGTCACCCCCATGCGCCGGGCCACTTCCGCTTGAGTAAGCCCGGCCGACTGCCGCCGCGCCTCGAGCTGAGCGGTGAAATCCGTATCGGCGACCTTTTGCCGCAAACCAGCCACCGCCTTCGGCGTATAACCAAGACTAGCCGCGAGCGTGAAGACGTCGCGGTGCGGGCGAGACTTAGTCGTGCGCGTGGCCATGTCCTGATTTGAACCGCTCGACCCATGCATGGCAATATGCAATATCTGCATGTTGACTCTGCTTGTCACCCGCCCGCAGGAGCCAGATGCGCCGCAAGGGATGATCGAGGTAAAGATAGAGCCTGATGGCCGCTAAATTACCTTTCGTCCCTTGGTCGACCGCTAAGACGCCCTTCCCTTCGGGATGAACCCAGCCCGGCAAATGAAAGCCTGGAGCGAGTTGCGGATTATTCAGCCATCGGTCCTGAAAGTGCTGCAAGCGGGTTAACGCGCCATCGCAGCTGGCCCCATGGCGCTTGCGAGAGCGTCGAAAGGTACGCGCGAACTCCTCCGTCGACTCCGACACCCAAGCGGGGGACATGGCGACAGACTTTCAATGGACACAACCGCCTCAACTCAGGGAAATACCCAGTGACGGATAAACGGATACGGCATCATCGCATCCTAACCTCCACGCATCTCCCGCCACCAGCCACCCGGGGCTGCCACCCGCCACCTGAAACGATGCCTTTCACCTTTGCACTTTTGCACAGGCCGTAGGCCGATTTGCACTTTTGCACACTAGGACAGCACGTGGTGCTGCCCCTACCTCAATCCTTGCCCCTTCCCTCCCAATCCCTACCGTCAGGGCATGTTCGCGTGGCTTCGTTCCCTCTTCGCTCCGAAGACGCCCGCGCCTGATCTCAGCCAGGCGCCGGATGAGCCTATCCCGACGGAACGCGTCGCCTCCACTCGCCCGGCCAACCAGCAGGGCTGGATCGGCGTCGATCTGGACGGCACGTTGGCCGAAGCGACCTCCTGGCAGGGGATGAGCCATATCGGTCCGCCGGTGCCGCTGATGATGCGCCGCGTCCTGCAGTGGCTGGAGAAAGGTCTCCGCGTGAAGATTATGACGGCCCGCGCCGGCGACCCCGAAGGCCTCGCGGCCACGCAGGCCTGGCTAAAAGCCAACGGCCTCCCGGAACTCGAGGTCACCGACAAGAAGGACTTCGGGATGATTGAGCTCTGGGACGACCGCGCCATCCAGGTCGTGCAGAACCAAGGCATCTGCTTTCTGGGTACCTCCTATTTCGCCCGCCCGAAGGCCCCGATCCTCCCAGATGAGGTTGCCGACCGCACCTTCATCCTCGTAGGGTCCGAACCGAAAGCCCCTCCGCAGGGCCCTAAACACAGCGCATGAAAGCCTCCCTTAAGCTCGAGTATTCCCTCCGCGTCCTTTCGCAGCTCGCCCGCCGTCACCGCGGCACGGCCGTCACGCGCATCGAGGAACTCGCCCGGCTCGAGGACATTCCGGCCAATTACCTCGTGCAGCTGCTCAACGAACTCCGCGAAGGCGGACTGGTCGTCTCGAAGCGCGGCAAGACCGGCGGCTACCGTCTAGCAAAAGACGCCGAAGATATCTCCCTCAAACAGGTGCTCGCGGTCGTGGAACCCGAGCTCGTCGAGACCAAGATCACGCTCAAAGGCGCCTCCGGACCTCAGGTCGCCGCGCTCTGGCGCGAAGTCTCGAAGCGTTTCGACAAATCTCTCACCGGCTTCACCGTCGCGCAGCTGGCGCTATCGGAGTCCGGTACGGATTTCGAGATCTGAGCGGCAGAAGGTAGGGACGTGATTGCCATCACGTCCGTTCGCG
>Ga0209299_1001052_pt1 | contig 15488 bp, 16 predicted proteins | sample S_140806_MF_Meta_FD_187326 | JGI IMG/M metagenome (GOLD analysis project Ga0209299, IMG submission 187326) | Freshwater microbial communities from Lake Simoncouche, Canada to study carbon cycling - S_140806_MF_MetaG (SPAdes) (version 2) | ecosystem: Environmental > Aquatic > Freshwater > Lake ...
CTATTAACTTTTTAGATGCGATTAAGTATAATAAGAACACTCCAGAGCAACTGAAAGCATGGGAGTATCTTCAAAAGCACGTAGCACCTGAGATTCTGGAAGAGTTTGCAAAACTCTATAGAACAAAACCACCAGTTTATGGTATGCAACTTGTTTCAAAAGAACAACTTGCATTCATCTGGGGTTGTACTACTAAACTCATTCAAGATACAGAGATTGTTGAGTTGAATAAGTGTCTTAAGACTTTTGATATCACTACTCCTGTTCGTATTCGCCACTTCCTCGCACAGATTTCTCATGAGTCTGGTGGTGGAAGATATAACCTGGAATTGGCATCAGGTGATGCTTATGAATGTCGTAGTGACCTTGGAAATACTCATTCTGGTGATGGACCAAGATATAAAGGTGCTGGGTATATTCAACTGACTGGTAGAGCAAACTATCAGGCATTTGCTAATTATATCAAGGATGCCGATGTGATGGATGGTGTAGCATATGTTGCTTCTCGTTATCCATTTACCAGTGCTGGTTTCTGGTGGATGAATAATCAAATGAATGCTTTATGTGATAAAAATCCAACCGTAGAGCAGGTTACTCTCATAGTAAATGGTGGTTATAATGGATTGGATGATCGTAAGATGTATTACAAGAGATGTTGTAATGTAATCTAATTTTCTTGACTGCGTATCCAGTCCTTTAATCTATAAACATATTGACGGAGATATTTGGCTTGTTCTTCATGCCAGGTATCTCCGGTTTTTATATAAATGTCTGTATGATTGTCTATTGCTTTTAAAATTCTATGAATGGGACCATTCCAGGGTTCTCTAATCGGAGTGTTGAAGTCCCTAGACATTATTGAAAGGTTCTTGAAATATTTAGATAAAAGATTTGTCCTAAATATTTAAAAATTCTAATTGTGCGATGGCAGTTCCAGAGGTTAATATTACAATTGAGCAGGGCACAGATTATCAAGATGTGTTTACAGTAAGAAATCCAAATGGTACTCCGCTTGATTTAACTGGGTATACTGCTTCTGCTGCAATTAAAAAATTTTCAACCTCAACTACTTCAAAACCATTTACTGTTGGAATTGTAACTGCTGCTGGGCAAGTTGTATTATCTATGGGCAATACAATTTCAAATGCATTGGATGCTGGTAGATATTATTTTGATGTTGTAATCACTGCAACTGGAACTGGAAAGATTACAAAAATAATTAAAGGTTCGGCTCTAGTAAATTCATCTATAGTTGTATAAGAAATGACAGACTATAATGTTACAGTAGGATATAGACCAACATTAGGTGTAACACAACAAGCAACTGGACTTGTTGGACCTGCAGGTACTGGAATAGGTACTACCTCCAGCATTAATACTACGGGTATTATAACTGCATCTGGATTTTATGGCCCGTCTGGAGAAATTCTAGCATTTCCAACAGGATTTTTTGTGCCACCAGACAATCACTGGTATGTAAATCCAACTAGAACTGACATATACACTTCAACTGGTTCTGTTGCTGCTCCTTATAAAACTGTTGGTGCAGCATTAAGTGCAATTCAAAATGCTCTACAAACTGGAATTGTATCTTTTACTGATAATGGAGATAGTATTGCAAATCCACAATTTATTATTCTTCAAAGTTCTACAACAGAGAATATAGGACTTACAACAGGACACATTTATATTCAAGGAGATACTACAAGTGGTTCTCAAATGCCCATATGGATTTATGGAACAGTCACCATCAATCCAACAGGAGGAACTTTATATCAAAACCGATTTGGACTTTCTAATCTTGGTATTGTAAATACTGGAAGTAATCCTGGTATTGGGACAACGCACTCATTAAAAGTTACTGGTTCGGCACCTCTTCGTTGTTATCTAAATGATTGTAATATCATTGCAGGTTCTACAGGAAATCAGGCAATTTTTATGGATAATAGTGGAACTGGAACTCAATTATATGCAGAAGTTCAACAATTATCCAGAGCAGGTACATCAGGAACTGATTATGTTGTAAAAGTCAGTAAAGGATATGCATTTTTTAGTAACTGCTCAACTAGTGGTTCAACTGCTACATTTAATGTAAGTGGAACAGGAACTCTACAAATCCAGTATAGTAAGATTGAAAGTGCTGGAGAAGCATGTGTAAAAGTTGATGGTGGAACTGCTATAGTTTCTAGTACATCCTTTCTAAACACTGTAGGACATGGAGTATCAATGACTGCTGCTGGAACAGTTCTAATATCAATAAACAATTACTTTGATATACTTACATCTCCTGCTAGTAACAGAGCTATTGCTGGTGTTACTGGGGTTGCTGTTTATCATTCGAATACGGTAATTGCTCCTGGAAAAAATGCAAAGTATAGCACTGCAATTGGTGCTGGATATATTGGATTAGTAACTGCATTAACTGCATCATAATTTATTTGAGGAAGGGGGTTGACAGGATTTGCTGACAGTGCTATAATAAATAGATGTTAAGGAATGTAAAGTTTCTTAACCTTGCCGCACCAGGAATAGGCAAGTAAAATCCGTCCTTATACCTACGCAGGAGGGTTGCGTAGGAATACTTTTACCGTTCAGCACCTCCTGAACTATTACCTACCCCTTTAACGAAAAATGACTGCTACAATTGCTACACGCAAAACTTTTAATGCCTGGGACGAATTTTGTTCCTGGGTGACTTCTACCGATAACCGTCTTTATGTTGGTTGGTTCGGTGTTCTGATGATTCCAACGTTGCTTGCTGCAACCACTTGCTTTATCATCGCATTTATCGGAGCCCCACCTGTAGACATAGACGGTATTAGGGAGCCCGTATCTGGTTCTCTTATGTACGGAAACAACATCATCTCTGGTGCTGTTGTTCCTTCTTCTAATGCTATTGGACTTCACTTGTATCCTATCTGGGAAGCTGCTTCTCTGGATGAATGGTTATACAATGGTGGACCTTTTCAACTTGTTGTATTTCACTTTCTCATTGGTATCTTCTGCTATATGGGACGTGAATGGGAACTCTCTTACCGTTTAGGTATGCGTCCTTGGATTATGGTTGCTTACTCTGCACCTGTTGCTGCTGCGACTGCCGTATTCCTTGTATATCCTTTCGGACAAGGTTCTTTCTCTGATGCTATGCCTCTTGGTATTTCTGGAACCTTCAACTACATGCTTGTCTTTCAAGCAGAACATAACATTCTGATGCATCCTTTTCATATGCTTGGAGTTGCTGGTGTATTTGGTGGTTCACTTTTCTCTGCGATGCACGGAAGTTTGGTAACCTCATCACTGGTTCGTGAAACTACTGAAAATGAATCACAAAACTATGGATACAAGTTCGGTCAAGAAGAAGAAACCTACAACATTGTTGCGGCACACGGGTACTTTGGTCGTCTCATCTTCCAATATGCTTCGTTTAACAATTCTCGTAGTCTGCATTTCTTCCTTGCTGCTTGGCCCGTCGTGGGTATTTGGTTTACCGCTCTTGGTGTATCTACTATGGCTTTTAACCTCAATTGGGGTTCCGTTGAAGTAATTTAACGGCAAACATCGGATGAATTGCTGGAAACCCTCCAAAATAAAGGGCAATCAGCATCCAAGTCTCAGATACATCTGAGAAAGGTTCAGAGACTACCTGAGGGATATAGTTCCCTTAATAACAGGAATAAGCGTCCGACATCCTACTGGGATGAAGATATAGTCCACTCCTTAAAGATGGTAAATTTAAGGGTTCAGTGCAACGGTTTTAATTTTAACCAGTCTCTTATTGATAGTCAAAACCGAGTAATTCCTACTTGGGCAGACATCCTTAATCGTGCTGGTCTTGGTATGGAAGTTATGCACGAGCGTCAAGTTGTGCTTTGCGCTCTTTAAATCGGATGAATTGCTGGAAACCCCAAGTGGGCAATCAGCATCCAAGTCTTAGATACATCTAAGAAAGGTTCAGAGACTACCTGAGGAATAGAGTTTCCTTAATAACAGGTTCAAGCGTCCGACACCAGAAATGGTGATGATATAGTCCAATCCTGATAGCAATATCAGATAGTTAAGGAAAGTTTAAGAATGCACACAACTTTCCTTTAGACCTAGCGGCAGCAGAAACAACTTCGGTTGCTCTAACTGCTCCTTCTATCGGTTGATAAAATTGGGGACCCTTTACGGGTCTCTTTTTTTATGCTATAATGGACTTTAAGATTTTATAAATAGTTAAAAGATTAAACACCATAATGAGAACCACGAAGATTTGTAGAACCTGCGCCAAAGAACTTCCCACTTCTGATTTTAGAGAAGGTCGTAGAAGGTGCATTAGATGTGAAGAAAAAACCTATGCCGAAAACTGGTCTAATAAAACTCACATTACTTGTAATAAATGTAGTGTAGAAAAACTAATCTCTGAATACTACAAAGGTCATAAGAGATGTAAGGAATGCTATAGTAAAGATTATAAGGATAAAAAACCTTCTTATGATGATAAGAAGGACTATATGTTGAAATATACTTATGGTGAAGATTTTGGATTAGAGCAATACCAAAACATTTTACAAGAACAGGACGAAGTTTGTGCTATTTGTTTTAATCCAAATACTAATGGTAGGAAAGATAGCAATAACCTTTATGTAGACCACGACCATAAAACAGGTAAAGTTCGTGGATTACTTTGTAGTAACTGCAACAGAATGTTAGGATTGGTTGGTGATAATTTAAATACATTAAGTAGTGCAGTTAAATACCTACAAAAACACAAAGAATTATGAAACTTACAATATCGCAAGTTCTTGAGATGCTTGCAAAAGCAAATCAAATTGATTTACAACCACAAATTGAAATAATTCAAGATGATTATTGGATTTATTTTTGGGGGTATAATGGAGATTCGGTTATCGTCACGCAAGATGGAACCTTTATGGGTTATGGGTGGACTTACGAACAACTTATGAATGTGTTTGATGAAAAGATTAAATACCTACAAAAGCGCCAATAAGATGCTAACAATTCTCGCAGCATTCATAGCATTCGGTATCTTCCTCTTTCTAATGTCCCTCATATGATGTCCAAGATATTTGTAGATAATATTAAAAATACTTATCAGCAAATCTTTGATAGATTAAAAAATAAATTCCCCAATCAAGGAATTGACACCCCTCCATTTTTCTGTTATCATTGGTACTAACAACATCACATTATGTCAAAAAAGAACCAGCTCACGCTTGAAGAGTATAAAATAATCACGAATCTTTCTTCTAATCTTCTTAGTATTCATGGTACTAAAAAAGCAGGAAAGATGAAAGTTAATGCCATCATGAAAGCAAAGTTCATTAATGATGGAATGGAAGAACCTAATTGTGTTAATCCTGGTTGTATTAAAAAAGTCGTTTGTCGTAATTGGGGAAACTGGTCTTTTAAATCGGAATGTTCGAGTTGTATGAAACTACGCAAAGAAAAACGTTTCGTTGTTGAAGACAATTTTCGTTTCTTTATTGACAAAAAAGGACAAAAAACAGGTGTTATTATGCATAAAGAAGTATTTTGTGAAAATCATGATGGGCATTTGGGTTTTTATTGTCCAATGCCTCGTGATAAATGGTCAGGATTTGAGTTTGCCCTTGATCTAGATCACATTGATGGAAATCATTATAATAATGATCCTACCAATGTTCGTACATACTGTAAGATGTGTCACGGTAAAAAGTCCATTGAAAATGGAGACTGTAGTAATAATAAATCTTCCGCCCGTAATTTTAATGACATATGAATCAAATCCTGCTCGGTGACTGTCAAGAAGTTCTAAAAACCATTGCGGGGGAGAGTGTGCATCTAACTTGCACATCTCCTCCTTATTATAATGCTCGTGAATATTCTACCTGGCCCACATATGAAGACTATCTAAATTTTCTTCATGAGGTGTTTGTAGAAGTTTTGCGAGTAACAAAACCGGGAAGAATGTGTGCGGTGAATCTTTCTCCCATAATTGAAGCAAGGGAATCGAGGTCACATGAAAGTAAAAGACTTGCCATCCCATTTCACTTCTTCTCTTTAATGGAGAAGATGGGATGGAAATATATTGATGATATTGTTTGGGTAAAACCAGAAGGTGCTGCGATTAATCGTAATGGTGGATTTTATCAACATCGTAAACCCGTTGCATATAAACCAAACATTGTAAGTGAAACTATTTTTATTTTTCAGAAACCAGCAAACTTTTTGATTGATAAAGTTGTAAGATCTTATAGTGGTGATGTTTTGGAACAGTCTCTGGTCAAAGAAAACTATGAGCGTTCTAATGTTTGGAAAATTAATCCTGAGACTGCATCAAAGCATCTAGCACCCTATCCAAAAGAACTGAGTGATAAGATTGTTAAATATTATTCATATGTTGGTGATTTGGTTTTAGATCCTTTTATGGGAAGTGGAACTACTGCAATTTCTTGCATTGACCTTAAAAGGCAGTATCTTGGTGTTGAAATCCATCAAGAATATATTGATATGTCACAAAATAGAATAGCATCTTTTGCACCACTAGATAACTTCTTTATATGATAACCTCCACCACATCAAATAAATTCGCAGAGATTATTAGAGATACGTGGCCCAATCTTTATAGACCACCGGCAGATTTCAAACCACCAGCACTTTACAATTTACCAGAAGTGTCTTATAATAATGAAAAGACCTCAAATCATGAACAAATATAATAGTGAAGATTACTTTTCCGTCATTGAGACTAGGACTGGTAGAAAAATTTTAGATTGTGGTGACGAACAGGATGCTCATGCAATGGTTGCATTTGACCCTGCCAATCGGACAATCACGAGAAATAAGTTTCTGATGGGACCAGTGATTGATATAGAAATGCCAAAAGCACTTCCTACGAATGAAATTGCTATCAATACTAAACTTTATCAAGAGCATCAAGATGAGTGGATGGTTGATAAAATTAATCAATTACCTCAAATCAAATTGCCAGAAGGACAACAAGAACCTTTTGTTGCATGAATCATCGAAAGCATAAGCAATCTGAAAATTTTAAAAAGAAAAAGATGACTTATACTCCAGATGGATACCTAAAAGATCCCCTAGATGAAAAATGTCCATATTGTGGAAAGTCTGGCAGATCTTGTTCTTATGTAAATAGTTTAAGTCGTGCTTGGGCGAGAGACGCCTGTAAGAAAAAAAATGATAAACAAAATTAAACATTTCCTCGAAAGAGACTCTGATATTACTTACTATGATGAGTTTCACTACATATACATCACACTTAAAGAACTTATGGAAGTTATAGTAACAAAGAATAAATAACTATAAGTCGCGGGTACTTATGGTTCCTCTGCATTCTCCTAAGGACTATTTGTTCAATCTTCAGGCAACAAATAAATCAGAAGCAAAACGAATGTGGAGACAGAATATAAAGGATGCATGGAATCATGAATGTGCATACTGCGAATCAAAGGACGATATTACATTAGATCATGTTATACCTCAGTGTAAAGGTGGTCTTGATATTAAAACTAATGTGATTGCATGTTGTCATTCATGTAATCAATCAAAGGGACATATTCCATGGGAAGAATGGTATTATAATCAGTGTTTTTTCTCTATTGACAACTATGATAAAATTGTGGAATGGATGAAACCAGAGTCTCCCACAAATGTTTTTGCTTACCGTCCAAGACGCAATAATGGAACTTGAATAAATAAATGAAAGTCAGTACATACTGTCAATTTGGTAAATATCGAATGCGATAAATGTCAACTCCTATCAGGATTAAAAGATCTGCTGTTCCGGGTAAAAGACCGACAACAGGTCAACTCTTAAGTGCTGAATTAGCATATAATACTTACGACGGTGAGTTAACTGCTAAGAGAGAGCGTCCTGGAATTGGTACAGATATCGTTCGCATCGGTGCAGGAGCAACCGTTACAAATATTATCTATGTCACAAAAGACGGAAACGACACAAACACAGGACTTAAACTCGGAGACGCAAAAGCAACCATCGCAGGAGCAGTCGCAATCTCAGCAGCAGGTTCCGTTATTAGAGTTAGTGCTGGATCTTATGTAGAAAATAATCCAATTGATGTTCCCAATCAAGTTAGTATTGTTGGTGATAGTTTAAGAGAGGTCTCAGTTACTCCACAAAATCAAGGAGACCTTTTTTATGTTGGGAATGGAAATTATATTGCAGAAATGGCATTTAATGGTATTGCAAACACAGGTGCTATTTTTGCATTCAATCCCAACAAACCATCTTATAATAATCAATCACCTTATATTCAAAACTGTACTAATTTCATTCCCAATAGTATTGGAATGAGAATTGATGGTAGGTATTCAATTGGACCAACAAAGTCAATGGTTCTTGATTCTTATACTCAATATAATCAAGGTGGTATTGGAATTTCAATTACTAATGAAGGATATGCTCAGTTAGTTTCACTCTTCACAATTTGCCCAGATACTGCAGTATTTTGTGGAAGTGGTGCTGCCTGTGATCTTACAAACTCTAATGCTTCTTTTGGTAATTATGGTCTGGTTGCCGATGGAGTTGGACCAAGAAAGTATACTGGAATTATAACTCAAACTGCAGCAGCAAATAGTGATACTTTTACTCTTAATGTTTCAACTTCACCTGTAGCAATTTCAACAGCATCTTATTCTAATACAACAGGTTTAACAACGATTACAACATCAACTCCTCATGGGTTTGGGGTCGGAATGGGTGTAACGATTAAGAATTTAGCATTCCTTTGCCCATCAGCAGGTGACCCACCAGATATTCCTGTAAGAGCAATTACAAATGCGGTTTATGATAATGTAACTGGAATCACGACAATTACTACATCAGTTGCTAATCACCGTTTTGGTGTAGGAATGGGAGTCAGTCTTGCAGGACTTGGTTTTACTTGTCCTTCTGGACCAGGAATTGTAACGTATCCAAGTGGTAGAGAAGGATATGTTTTTAGAGTAGATTCAGTTCCAGCATCGAATCAATTTACTGTAAATGTCGGACCATCAACTTTACCTCATACTTATGTGTCTGGTTCTGGTGGAACTGCAACCTTTATGGGTTATACATTCCCCAGTGGAAATTATGGATATGTGTTTGAAATTCAGTCTGTTCCGAGTTCAACATCATTCTCTGTCTATACTGGAATTTCAACACTTGCTCATAATTATGTTGCAGGTGGAGTTGCAAAAATTAATGTATCACGACCTTTTGATGGTCAGGTTGTTTACTTTGATGATCTATATTATACCGTCAATAAGATTCAAGTAAGTTCTGGTGGAACTGGATATAATTCAAGTCCAGTCGTTACAATTTCTCCACCTTCAACTGACTGGGGAGTTCTGGCAACAGCAGTCGCAGAGGTAACAAATGGAAGTGTAACTGCAATTGAAATTGTTTCAAGTGGAAGAGGTTATACTGCACCACCAACTCTTACAATTGCTGGTCCTAATATTGGAATAAATACAGCAACAGCTACTTTACAACTTCTTCCTACTTATTATTCAATCTTAAGTTCGACTCCAGTTTCTTCTGGAATTTGTACGATTACGGTGAGTGATAATGTTCCTTATGCTGTTGGTGTGGGATCTACGGTTCCATTTTTTAAACAGAGTAGAGTATTAGCATCTGGGCATTCTTTTGAATACATTGGTTCTGGTACAAATATTAATGGTGCTCTTCCTGCTCAAGGTGGTGTTCCAATTCAAGATAATGAAATTGATATGAGGAATGGTGGTTCGGTTATTTTTACAAGCACAGATCAATCAGGTAATTTTAGAATTGGTGATGGTGTTATAATTAACCAAACAACAGGAACTATCTCAGGTACATTTTATTCGAAGAGTTTATTCTCTGCGATGACACCATTTATCTTAGCACTCGGAGGAGAATAACAAATGGCATTAGCACTTAACGTATTTAAAACAATTACTAAAGTTGCCACAACAAATGCAGTTGGAATTTATACTGCACCAGTTGGATATACTGGAGTTGTTCTTTTAGCACAGGCAGCAAATATTGGTGGTGGAACTCAAACAGTTTCTTTTTCTCATCAAAGATCAACTGCAGGAATCGCAGTCACAACTGAAATTTTAAAAACCTTTCCAATCTCTGGAAATGATACTGCAAATCTTGTTGCAGGAAAATTAGTATTGGAATCTGGTGATGTTCTCGTTTTATCTGCAAGTAATGCAACCGATATTAAATTTTTAGGAAGCATTCTAGAGACACTAAACTAAAATGGCAAAATACGTCAGCGGCAGACAGAAGAATCTAAAAGTAGGTATTTCATCTTATAGTGAGAATTTAACTTCAATAGAGGTAATTGGAAATGTTGGTATTGCAACTACAAATGCAACATCAAAACTTTATGTCGTTGGTGACGGATATTTTACTGGTATAGTTACTGCATCCAATTTAAATTTTGGAAATAGTTTAGTCGGTGCTGCAGGTTCTTTTTCTCAACTTAATGTTTCTGGTATTACCACATTAGGTATTACAAGTACTACAAACTTAACATCTCAGCAGTTAAATGTTTCTGGTATTACCACATTAGGTGTTACGAGTACCACAAACTTAACATCCCAACAACTTAATGTTTCTGGTATTACCACATTAGGAATTACTAGTACCACAAACTTAACATCCCAACAACTTAATGTTTCTGGTATTACCACATTAGGAATTACTAGTACTACAAACTTAACGTCCCGACAACTTAATGTTTCTGGTATAACAACATTAGGTATTACATCAGCAACAAACTTAACATCACAACAACTTAATGTTTCTGGTATTACTACATTAGGAATTACTAGTACCACAAACTTAACTGCGCAACAACTTAATGTTTCTGGTATTACAACATTAGGTATAGTTACATCAGGAAACATTTACTCTACTGGTGTAGTCACTGCAACACAATTCTCAACCGGATCTGGAACTCTTGGATTTACAACCAACACAATTAATGGACCTTCTGAAATTATTATTGACCCATCACCAGTCGGTGTTGGGACTACAAGTGGTGCTGTAAGAATTAGAGGTGATTTATATGTTGATGGTACTCAATTTATTGTCAATTCAACTACAATTGAACTTGCTGATTTTAATGTAGGTATTGCGACTACAGTAGGAACAAATATTCTTCTTGATGGCGCTGGTATTGGTATTGGTTCTGTTAATATTCGTAAAACATTTACCTATAATAATATAAGTGATTCTCTAAAGTCAAGTGAAAATCTTGACATTGCTTCTGGTAAAGTTTATAAGATTGGTGGAACTGAAGTTTTAAGTTCTACTCAACTGACCGTTGCAAATATTAATGCAACTGGCATCTCTACATTTAATGGTAACGTTTATGTGCCCTCTTCATCAGTCGGCATAGGAACTACAAATCCTCTTCAAAGATTACAAATAGGAACAGCAAATACTTTAGGAATTAATACAACTGGAACTGTTTTTGTTGTTACTTCTAATGCTGATGTCGGAATAGGAACCACCAATCCAATAGCAAAACTTCACGTTATTGGTGACGGTAGATTTACTGGAGTCATAACTGCTACAACATTTAGTGGAACTTTAAGTGGTTTTGCTTCAACAGCAGGAGTATCTACAAGTGTTATAGGTGGTATTGCATCAGTAACTCAATTGACTGTTTCTGGTATTACTACCTTCAACAATAACGTTTATGTGCCCTCTTCATCAGTCGGCATAGGAACTACAAATCCTCTTCAAAGATTACAAATAGGAACAGCAAATACTTTAGGAATAAACACAACTGGAACAGTATTTGTTGTTACTTCTAATGCTGATGTCGGAATAGGAACCACAAATCCAATAGCAAAACTTCATGTTGTTGGTGATGTATTAATTGTTGGAGTCTCTACTCTTGGAGTTACAAGTACCACAAACCTAACATCACAACAACTTAATGTTTCTGGTATTTCTACGCTCCAATCTACAACTTTAATTGGTGGTGGAACTTCAACAGGAACTGCGGGCCAAGTTCTTCAAGTTAGTGGTATTAACTCCAGTGTTTATATTGGTGGCAATCTTGGCATAGGAACCACAAATCCAACGTCAAAACTTTGGGTTAATGGTGATGTAAGAATTTCTGGTGTCGTTACTGCAACTTTATTTAGTGGAACTTTAAGTGGTATTGCTTCTGTTACTCAACTTAATGTTTCTGGTATTTCCACTCTTACTACTCTTTCTGTTGGTGGAACTACTGGTATTAATGGGCAATATTTAAAATCAACTGGAACTGGTCTTGTTTGGGCAAGTTTTACCTCACTAAGAAATAATTATAGTTACACTTCAACTGAAGGTCAGAAACAATTTGTTGCTTCCGGAATTAATACTGGTTATGTAGATGTATTCCTAAATGGTATTCGTTTAGATGAAACGAATTATTCTATTACTGGAACTGGAGTTAGTTTAGGTGTAGGTGCCTACGATCAGGATGAAATCACAATAGTTGGATTCAACACTTTAAATGCTGGTGGAGCAAGTTCTCAAACATTAGACCAAACATTATCATTTGGAAATTCTTCCAGTCTTGGAATGTCAATTGGTGTCATAACCGCAACAGACTATCGTATTCAATCTGTTGCAGAAAAAACTACACTTGTGAATGGTAATAATGTAAGTTTGGTTTATAATACTGGTGGAGGAAACGTTGCTATTTGCACCAATCCAAGCGGGAACATTACATTGAATGTAACTGGCATTCCCACTGCTAGCACCTTTGATAACTATTCTCTTGCTTTTAGTGTGATTGTAACAAATACGGGAACTGCAAGAAGTTGTACTGCCATTAACTTAAATGGTGTTTCGAAATCAATTCTGTGGTTTGGTGGTTCTCTTGCAGCAGCAATTTCTGGAGTGACTACATCAAACGGATATGATGTTTATAGTTTCACTGGAATTAATACATTGGGTTCGGCAAGTACAACTTCAAATTATATTGTGCTTGGTAGTGTAAATGGGAGTTACCGATAATGTCTCCATTTTTAACCAGAATTTCATTTAATAAAGGACTTGGTTCCAGGATTTCTGTGAGTGCTCCTGCCGCTGCTGTCTTATCAGCAACTCTTGTCTATGATTTAGATGCTGCTAATTATGCTGCAGTTCCAACTAATGGTTCAACAGTTAATGGTTTCACCTTAACAGTATCTAATGCTGGTAGCTCTATTTCTTACAGTAGTGCTAATGGTGGTTCATTTGCTAAATCTAATAATGACGGTACAGATGTTATCTATGGTGGTCCAAACTATGTTACTGATCAAAGTTATACTGTATTCCTAGCATACAAACTATCTGCAACATCTGCTGGCAGATTATTGAATACTCAAAGTGAAGCAAATAAAGATTGGTTGATGGGTGCTTATAATGGTAACCCAAATACTTTCTATCCAAACTATTCAGTCAATCTTCCATCATCAGGTGCTGATACTGTCTGGCACTTGGATTGGGCAACTTGGAATACTTCAACCAGTACAGGATTATTATATACATCAACAAGTACTGCCCCAACTAATTTTGCATATGGAGTAGCAAATGCAGGTGGCGGTGGATTTAATCAATTGAGATTGTTTAGTCGTTCTTCGGGTTCTGAAGTTCAAAGTGGTAACATTGCATTTGTCAAAGTTTATAATGGTGTCCTGACTTTATCGGAAATACAATCCTTACACGCAACATACAAAGCAAGATTTGGGTACTAATGAAATATCAAATAAATAACAATATAGAAGTGTACGCATAAAATGTCAAATAGTAGGGACATATCTCAATTTTCAGCATTCTTAACTGTTGATGACAGCACAAAGAATATTGGAATTGCTACTACTGCAACTCCTTATGTTGGCATAGGAACCACCAATCCAACATCAAAACTTCATGTTGTTGGTGATGTATTAATTGTTGGAGTCTCTACTCTTGGAGTTACAAGTACCACAAACTTAACATCCCAACAACTTAATGTTTCTGGTATAACAACATTAGGTGTCACATCAGCAACTAATTTAACATCCCAACAACTTAATGTTTCTGGTATTAGTACATTAGGTGTCACATCAGCAACTAATTTAACATCCCAACAACTTAATGTTTCTGGTATAACAACAGTTGGATTTATTACTGCAACAAATTTATATGTTGCTGGCGTAGGAACTTTCCGATCAAGCAACTTAAAAATAGTTGGAGCATCAACTTCCTTCCAATATTCTATTGCTGGTGGTGCAATTGCTACTGATTATACACTTACATTACCACTAGTAACATCAAATACTGGTATTGCTGTAACTGGTTTATCTCAAACATTTACTGCGGCACAAACATTCTCTGCAGGACTAACTGCTACTTCTACTCTTACTTTAAGTGGTTCAACATCAGGCACTCACGTTTTTGGGTCCAACCAAGTAGGTGGAACTATAACATTAGGTGGAACAGGTGGAACTGGAACAATTACATTAGGTCGTTCAACTGCTTCTCAAACCACCAATATTCAAGCAGGTGTTTCTGGTTTAGGAACAACCAAGACAATCAACTTTGGTACTGGTGGTGATGTTGGTTCTTTCACTAACATTAATATAGGTTCTGCAACTACTGATGCTAATAGTAATATTCTTATAGCAGGTGTTACGACATTTCGTAATAACAATAATGTGAATACTGACGTAACCATTAACACATCGGGGGCGTATCCTGACATAGATTTTCAAAATGCAGGAACTCTATCTGTAAATGCGGGACAATTCTTAATTTTTGATAACACTCTCACTGAATTTTTCAACAATGATGTTTCGGTTAAATCCAAATTCTCCGTCAATAGTGTAGATGATAACTCCAATGTACTCGTAGTAACTAATGAGACGAGTGGAACTAAAAATGTTGGCATTGGAACCTCAGTACCAACATCAAAACTTCATGTTATTGGTAATGGATACTTTACTGGTGTCGTTACTGCCACTACTTTTGTTGGAACTTTAAGTGGTTTTGCTTCGACAGCAGGAATTGCTACTTATGCTACTAATGCTGGAGTAAGTACCTATGCAACCAATGCTGGTGTCTCAACGTCAGTTATAGGTGGTATTGCATCAGTTACTCAATTAACTGTCTCCGGTATCTCCACATTCAACAATAATATTCATATACCTTCTTCATCAGTTGGGATTGGAACCACAAATCCACTCCAGAGACTTCAAGTAGGAACAGCAAATACTTTAGGAATTAATACTACTGGAACTGTTTTTGTAGTAACCTCTAATGCTGATGTTGGCATAGGAACCACAACTCCAACATCAAAACTTCATGTTGTTGGTGATGTATTAGTTTCTGGTGTTACTACTGCTTCCAGATTTGTATCTAACGTAGAAACAGGAACTGCACCACTCACAGTTACTTCTACTACCAAAGTAACAAACTTAAATGCCGATTTACTTGATGATAATGATAGTACTTATTATACAAATGC
>Ga0209299_1001055_pt1 | contig 15471 bp, 9 predicted proteins | sample S_140806_MF_Meta_FD_187326 | JGI IMG/M metagenome (GOLD analysis project Ga0209299, IMG submission 187326) | Freshwater microbial communities from Lake Simoncouche, Canada to study carbon cycling - S_140806_MF_MetaG (SPAdes) (version 2) | ecosystem: Environmental > Aquatic > Freshwater > Lake ...
CCCTGTACCTCCAGAAGGCGCCCATGCATACGTGTACACACCAGTACCACCCGTTGCAACAACCGAAGCAGACCCAGTGTTCCCACCGAAACACGCAACGTTGGTTTGCGTTGGTGTTAACGTAATCGCAGGCGGTTGTGTGATGTTAAACGTTTGCGTTGCTGTGCATCCTGCCGGAGAAGAAACCGTTACGGTATATGATCCTGCAGTAAGATTGGAAGCAGTTGATCCTGTTCCTCCAGAAGGCGCCCATGCATACGTGTACACACCAGTACCACCCGTTGCAACAACCGAAGCAGAACCAGTGTTCCCACCGAAACACGCAACGTTCGTTTGCGTTGGTGTTAACGTCAATGCAGGTGGCTGAGTGATGTTGAACGTTTGGGTTGAGGAACACCCGGCCGCACTCGTTACTACCACGCTGTAAGCGCCTGCTCCTAAATTGGATGCTGTTGGGCCTGTGCTCACTGCGGGAGTCCACGCGTAGGTATATGTTCCTGCGGGAGATGCCGTTGCGGTTGCAGTTCCAGTATTGACAGCATTGCAGGTAAGGTTTGTTTGTGTTGGAGTAATTATCGGTTGCGGATTGATTGTCACGGGTAAACAAACCGGAGGCCCAGGGCCGCAGGCGTTGGAAGGTGTGCAGCAGATGTTGCCAGATGTTGGTCCTGCTGTCACTGTAATTGTTTGTGTTCCCTGACCTGCAGTGATTACAGTTCCCGGTGGTACAGTCCACGCATATGAAGTCCAACCGCTACCTACCAATGTGTATTGTTGCGTGCTGCCGGCGCACATTGAAGTCGGACCACTGATTGTTGGCGCTGTATTCGGAGTTACGTTGTAGTAAATTTTTCCATTGAATCTGCGGGGTTGAAAGCTCGCCGCGAAAGCATAGTCTTTACCCGTGCCATCTTTGATTTGCAAATTTGCATTCGATGCGAAGACGTTACCTACAGCAGTCCCGTTCGTATAGTAAATTGTCGGGCCGTTAAGAGTAGTTCTTGTAATGTAGAAAGCTACAGTGCATCCTGCAGTAACTCCAATGTTCATGGATAACGGAACCGGAGTGAGTACATTTATGCCTAATCCGGTGACGTTGTTTGCAGTTCCAACAAGTGTCCAAGCAGCGGCGTTGTTTTGAAATCCAACGTGAGTTCCGGTTTTGTAGTAAATCTGCACCGGACTTGTTCCTCCGTCCATATTGACATCGAAGCAGCTGATGCTGATATTGGTCAAGGCTGTAACATCAAACATAATTCCTCTCTGCGCATTATTCTGATTGAGAGGAGTGGTTAAGTTATTAGTTGTTGGACAACCTTGAGGTGTAGGTAAATTATTAGATGGTGGGGCTGCGAACGCGTTGGCAAAAACTGTATCGCCGCTATCGTAAACTGAATATCCTGAAGAAATGCTCTGCCTTTGGGCTAAACAAGTAGTGTTATAAAGCAAACCTGCCAGGAAAGCAAATAACGCAAAAGTGTGATGGGTTCTAGCCCACCACTTAATTTCAGAGTGAATCATTGGGATTATTTGCACCTAAATTACAGCGACAATGAATTGCCTCGGTACAAACGAAAATATTTTCCAAATTCTGGAAAACCTACTTCTGCAAATACGGATTTGATCTTATTTCACCACTTCTCCATCATGCAAACGAATGCTTCTGTCCGTTTGCTGTGCCAATGCCATGTCGTGCGTGACGAGCATAATGGTTTGATGGTATTTTGTTTTCAGTTCTTTGAAAATATCGAAAACAGTTTGAGCGTTTTTTGAATCCAAGTTTCCTGTGGGTTCGTCACCAAAAATGATTGCAGGATCATTGATCAGTGCACGTGCAATAGCAACACGTTGCTGCTGTCCTCCTGAGAGTTTATTTGCTTTCTTGTCTGCTTGATCTTCGAGACCGAGCATACTCAACTTTTCCATTGCGCGCGTGCGGATAGTTTCTTTGTCGTACTTCCCCAATTTTAAAGCGGGCAACATTACATTATCAAGAACGGTAAACTCCGGAAGCAAATAGTGAAACTGAAATACGAATCCAATTTTTTCATTGCGAATGGATGCAAGTTCATTCTTCGATTTTTTCGAAAGGTCTTCTCCTTCGAGAAAAATTTGTCCTTCGTAATTGGTATCCAGCGTCGACAAAACATAAAGCAGCGTAGACTTTCCGCTTCCAGATGAGCCGATGATCGAAACAAACTCGCCCTTATCTACAGCGATGTTTACTTTTTTCAAAGCCTGAAAATCGACCGGATCTCGGAAGAACTTATCCAGATTTTTAGTTTCAAGTATCGGGCCCATGGTCAATTATTATTTTGAATTTTATTTCTCTGAGTGCACATGCGATTCATCTCAGAGAAGTGTTTTGGCGACGCATTCTTTATGACAATTTATTATTTACTTCTGATGATATCAATGGCATCTACTTTTGAAGCTTTACGTGCGGGGAAATATCCTGCGAAGCCTGTTGCCAATAATCCGAACATGTACGCTACAACAAAGAACGCCGGAGAAGAATTGAACTGCAGATATTCCAAAGCAACAAATCCGCGAACGTCCATTTTTATGTGTCCTACAATTTGCTGCAGCGCATAACCAAGCAACAGTCCGAGTATTCCTCCGAGTATTCCGATGATTAATGATTCTGTGAGAAATATTGTGCGGATGTCTTTGTCGCGAAATCCAACCGCTTTCAAAATGGCGATGTCAGGAAGTTTCTCGTAGATAATCATCATGAGAATATTGAAAATTCCGAATCCCGACACAATAAGAATTGACGCAATGATCAGATACGTTACCATATTCTGAATTTTGAAAACGCTGAAGATATTGGCATTTGCGCTCTCCCAATCTTGTGCGGTATATCCGAATTTCTCCTGAAAATACACGGAGAGCGGAACTGCTTTCTTGATGTTTTTTAATTTGATATTGAGGTCGGTAATGTAGCTTCCATCTACGTTGAGCAGTTTTTGCGCGTTGCGAATGTTGATGTATGCGCGCGAATTATCAAGTTCTACTATTCCGGACTTGTGAATTCCCACCACTTTCATTTCCAATGCAATTCCTTTAGGAGAAACTACAGTCATGTTGTCTCCGACTTTTGCAACCAACTTCATCGCCAGACCTTCGCCCAGAATAATTCCATTGGGAATGGTTTCGAGTTTTAGCAAGTCGCCGGCAATCATGTATTTGTCTACTGAGAAAATGGCGTTCTCTTTTTCAATTTCCACTCCGGAAACACGACCTGCAACTTGTGCCAATCCCATTCTGAAAATGGCTTGAGAACCGATGAAAGGAGACACGCCTGCCACTTCAGGATGCTTTTCAATTATGGCCATGATCTGTCGACCATTCTTGATTTTGGAATCTTCTTCTTTCGGTTTCTGATTACGAACAACATTCCATGTTTTACCGTCATTGCGAAAACGATCGAGCAGCGTCGGGCGCTCTTTTTGAACATCATTGTAAATGCGAATGTTTGCCGAGGTGTTCACTGTTTGATCAATGAATACTTTTTGAAAACCTGACATCAGTCCGGCTTGGAAAATGAAAATGGCAATTCCGAATGTTACGCCCAGCATGGCCACAATGGTTTGACGCTTCTTGGAAAGCAAATGCGTAATGGCAATGCGAAAAGGTGTACTGCGAAAGAAACGTATCATGTGTGGTTGCAGATCAAATAATGAAAATACGCGCTCTATTTTTCCAATTCATCAGCGACAGATATTCCTGAAAGAATCTCCACATATTCGAGATCTTCTGCGCCTGTTGTTACTTTCACTGCTTCGTCTTTACCTTTTACTTTCACTGTGTTGCCCGGCTTTAAAAATTCGCGCGGAATAACGAGAATGTTTTTCTTCTCCGCAATAATGATATTGGATTCAATGGACATGCCCGAATAAACATTCATGTTACTCTCCAAGCCAATTGTAGCAATTATTTTCGCCGTTTTGTTGCCTACGCTGATGCGTGGATAAATTTCTTTCACTTCCCCTTTCAATGCTACATTCTCGTACGCGTCAATTTCGTAGAGAATAGCTTGACCTATTTTTACAAAAGAAATGTCTGTTTCATCGATGCTCAATTCGACTTCAAATTCTGTAGCGGAACCAATTTCAACAAGTATCATCTGCGAATTCACCAGATCACCGATTTTCGGTGTGATATCATATACTTTACCGCTTACCGCAGCAATGATGGTATAATCGCCTTGGTTGGTTGTTTGCGCGTCCAGTTGCAGTTTGGCATTCTGTGATTCGGTGCGCAATCGATCGCGAGTTGATGTGAAATTGTATTGAACGCGGTGCCATGCCGCGCGCGAGTTTTCGAATTGCGTCTTGGCTTGATCAACTTGCATGCGTGAAGCGCTGTTTTGTGCAAGGAGATTTTCATACCGCTTGTAGTTGGTTGAATCAAGAATATATTTTGATTCTGCAGCCATTAAATCCTGTTTCATTGCACCCAGTACAGGTCCGTTTTCTGCAGCATTGCGCGAAGCAAGTTGAAATTGATTCTTCGCTGCATCGACGTTGATGTTGCTGATTTCGCTTCGAATGCGCAGAAGTGGTTCGCCTGCTTTAACGGTATCGCCAACGTGCACCAGTATCTCTTGTACATACCCGGGAAGTCTTGCCGAAACTTTGTAATCATCTTTCGGAAATATCTTTCCCGAAGCGTAGACTGCCTGCGTAAGATCTCTCTTAGTTGGGAGTGCAGTTTCTGTTTTGTTACCGCAAGAGGCGAGTAACAAACCAAGCAATAATGGTGCAATTGTTTTCATCGGGTAAGTATAAAAAAAGGCGGGATAAGTTCCCGCCTTAATATTAATGACTGTTATCAGTCGCTGGTTCATTTTCTGTGTGAGCAACTTTCTTTCCTCCACCTAACAGTTTTCTCAGGCGAATGCCTGTATTCTCGGAAAGTATGTACATCACCGGAAGAACAAGCAACGTTAGAATGGTTGCGAAACTTAATCCGTAAATCATTGTCCATGACAATGGACCCCAGAACGCAACACTATCACCTCCAAGGAAGATATGTGGGTTTCCTTCTGCAAACAATGTGTAGAAGTCAATGTTCAATCCTACTGCAAGCGGAATCAATCCTAGAATTGTTGCTGTAGCGGTGAGCAATACTGGTGTCATACGTGTTTTACCAGCTTCAATCAACGCTTCACGTGTTTTCATTCCGCGCTCTTTGAGAATTTCTGTGAATTCCACAATCAGAATTCCGTTACGCACCACAATACCTGCGAGAGCTACAATTCCTACACCGGTCATGATAATGGAAACGTTTCCTCCGAATATTGCAAGTCCGAGGAACACCCCGATTACACTGAAGAGAATTTCACTCAGGATAATGATTGGTTTTCCGATGGAGTTAAACTGTGTAACGAGAATCACCACGATCAAACCAATAGAGGCCATGAGTGCCCAACCAAGGAATGCAGCTGTTTCTGCTTGCTCTTCTGCTTGTCCGCCCATTTTGATTTCTACTCCTGGGACTTTGTGTGTCAATTTCCACTTCTGAACTTGTGTTGTAACGTTCGCTGCAACTTCATTAGGATTGTAGCCCGCAAGTACATTCGATTCTAAAGTGATGATACGTTTCTGTGCTTTACGTTTCACCCCGCCATAACTTTTTCCGTAATAGATATCAGCGAAAGAAGAGAGAGGAACATTTCTGATTCTTCCACCCATGTTCATATCACGGTAAGTGAATTTGAGGTTGTTCAAAGCATTGAGATCGCTACGTTGATCTTCCTGATAACGAATCATGATTGGGTATTCATCGTTCTCATCACGGAACTTCGACGCTTCTGCACCGAAAACGGCGTTACGTAATTCCATTCCGATCATACCTGTAGAAATTCCTTCACGGTTCGCGCGTTCGCGATCAATGTTGAATACGATTTCAGGTTTACTTGACGCCACGTCACTCTTCAATCGCTCTACACCGTCGATATTCAAACTGTCGAGATACAATTTCAGCGCATCTCCGGTGGATGTCAATGCCTCCAATTTGTCGCCGGTAATTTCAATGCTGATTGGTTTTCCAACCGGAGGACCACCTTGTTCCTGCTCAACAATAATTGACGCATCAGGAATTTTCGTTTCACCAAATGAATGCTGAATGCGTTCAAGAATGGTGCGTGTTGATTTTCCGTGACGTTGTGCGAATTCAACAAATGCAACTGTCACTTTCGCTTTGTGCGGTTGAACAGAAAGATCGGGTTGATTTGGATTTCCTGCGCCGAACGCCACGTTAGCGATGATCGAATTCACGACATCAGTATCCGCACCAATGAGTTTATTGATGCGCTCTTCTACTTGTAATGCAATGGCGTTGGTTTTGTTTTGATCAGTTCCAACAGGCAATTCGATATACGTGTAGATGAAGTTTGGTTCTGCTTGTGGGAAGAAATCAACTTTTGGTTGACGCATTCCAAGACCAATAAACGAGATAATGAACAATCCTACCATTGAGAACATGATTGTCCATGGATGGTCAATAGCCCAAACCAATTTGCGTCCATACCATTCACGAACGCGTGGCCAAAGTTTTTCCTGGAAGGAGAAAATAGCACGACGTAACAAGTAGTGGTGAAGAAGTACGCAAACAAGAATGAACAGGGTAAAGTTCCCAGTGAAGGAACTCCCAGCAAGGTAACCAATCGCTGCGAACGCAATTGCAAATATTGCGAAGCGCTTCAACCATGAAGGCCATGCGTTGTTGCGTGCCGATGCTGAATCATAATGACGCATGAAACTTACAGCGAACACTGGGTTAAAGATGTATGCAACGAACAATGAAGCAAGCAAGGTAATGATCAGCGTTATGGGCAGGTAGACCATGAACTGTCCGATGATTCCCCCCCAGAATGCCAATGGAATGAATGGTGCAAGTGTGGTGAGTGTTCCAGAAAGCACAGGCAAGAATACTTCTCCAGCAGCGAGTTTCGCCGATCGGACAATACCTAATCCTGCGTTCTCGAGGAATATACGATGCGTGTTTTCAATTACAACAATGGCATCATCTACTACAATTCCCAAGGCGAGAAGGAACGCAAATAGAACGATCATGTTCATCGTGAATCCTATACTATCGAGTACGATAAAGGCAACAGCCATTGACAATGGAACGGATAGTGCGACGAAGAATGCATTGGTTGCGCCCATGAAAAACATCAATACGATCAATACCAACACGAAACCGATGATGATCGTGTTGATTAGATCGTGCAGGGTAATACGCGTACGTTCAGATTGGTCACCAGTGATTGTTACGGTAACGTCATCCGGAATTTGCTTTGATGCTTTCATCTCATCTATGATTGCATAGATTTTGTCGGAAGCGTCAACAAGGTTTTCTCCGGAACGTTTGATGATATTAAGTGTGATTACATCTTTACCGTCCAAACGTGCGTAGCTTTCTTTCTCTTTATATGCATCTGCCGGAATATCCGCTACATCTTCAAGATATACATGAGCTCCCGCTTGAGATCCAACTACAATTCTTTTGAGTTCATCAACCGATTTGAATTCCTTCTTCACGGAGATGGTACGCTTCATTCCATCGGTAGTAACTGTTCCACCAGAGATGGTCATGTTTTCGTACTGTATCGCACGTTGAATATCACCAAGTGTAAGCTGAAGCGCTTGCAACTTGTACATATCCACGTTCACTTGAATTTCGCGATCAAGGGCACCAACCATGTCTACACGGGTGATTTCTTTCAATGACTCAATGTGATCTTTGATATCTTCAGAGTGTTGCTTTAGTTTCTTCAGGTCCGGACCTGCCACGTTCACGTACATGATTGGAAACTCAGAGAAGTTTACCTCTTGAGTGTTTGGTCCGGAGGTGAGTTTCTCTGGAAGATCTTTCTTCGCCTTATCAACGGCATCTTTTACTTTTTGCAGGGCAACAGAAACTTCAACATCAGTGTTGAACTCAACCATTACGTTACAGAAATCCTGAATAGAGTTGCTCGTGATTTTCTTTACACCGGAAATACCTTTGATTTGTTTTTCCAATGGCTTAGCCACGAGGTTCTCCATATCAGTCGGAGAAGTTCCTGCGTAAATAGTAGATACGTATATCGTCGGAACTTTTACTTCCGGAAAATTTTCTTTCGGAAGTTTTTGGTAGTATAAGTAACCGGCAAAAGAGAGGAACACCAGCAAAATGAAGGTGGTCGTCTTGTTGTCGATGGCCCACGAGGTGGGTTTGAATTCTTTGATTTTATCGAGCATAACCGTTCGGTTAATACAAAAGTCTTAGGATAGAATTATTTGGTTGGAGCAATTACGTCTCCCGGATTCAATTCGTTGGCTCCTTCAATGATCAGCTGATCTCCTGCGTGCAAGCCGCCAGTAATTTCTGCCATTCCGTTGTAAGTCCAAGAATAGGTGATGTCGCGTTTTTCAGCAACTACGTTTTTGTCTTTCGTTACAGCAACAAATACATAGTTAGTTCCATTCGTGCTTTGCTGAATGATCGACAAGGGAACAACGATCGCCGAATCATTTTTGTAATCACTGATTTTCATCACCGCGATCATGTTTGGTACAACATCCGCCTCATTTGGACTCAATGCAACTTCTACATTGAAGGTGCGGTTCATGTTATTGATGATACGTCCTGCGTAAGTGATTTTGGTGTCGATCGTTTTGCTTGCATCAGGTAGTGAAACGCTAACCTTGCTTCCTGTCTTCACTTTCGTTACGTATCCTTCTGCCACTTCTCCTTTTACGCGCAACATACTTGTGTTGACTACTGTGATGTTAGAAAACCCTGGAGCCGCCATTTCGCCTGCTTTGATGTTTACCGCATCAACAACTCCTGCAATTGGAGCTTTGATTTTTGCCATGTCAATTTGCTCCTGCAATGCTGCAACTTGCTTTTCAATGGCTTCATACTGCGTTTTAGTTTGCAGGTACTGAATTTCAGATCCGATTTTTTGATTCCACAAATTGGTTTGACGATCATAAACCTGTTTTGCTAGGTCGCGTTGAATTTTTAATGATGCCAATTGCTGGGTCATTGCATCGGCGTCTAGTTCCGCAAGAATTTGTCCAGCGGCTACTTTGTCGCCAGCATGCACATATACGCGCTTAACAAGTCCGGGCATTTGCGGCCCTACAGCAACACTTTCTTCAGCATCTACGTGACCCTGAATGTCGATGGAATGCTCGAAGGAAGAGATTGCTAGTGTTTGAAGTTTGACTGGTTTGCCGGAAACAGCGTTGGCGCCGTCTGTTTTCGCAATTTCCAGTTCGAGCTGTGCAATTTCGTTGCGTAATTTTTCGAACTCAGCTTTTTTTGCTTTTAATTGATCTTCTTTTTTGGCTGCACCTCCGCAAGAGGCGAGAATCATTGCGGCGAAAAGAAGAGTGATAACGTTTTTCATAGTACTCTGTATTTTTGACGTGGCGTAAAGTTTAGTTCTGGAATGTCCCCATTGCTTTATCGTAATCAACTTTCGCGATTACTGCTTCGTACAAAGCATTGAAGTAATTGGTTTGCGCTTCTTTCAAAGCAGTTTGTGCGTTGATGATTTCAAGGTTAGATCCGACTCCTTGATCATATTTTTTCTGCGCAACATCAAGAACGCTTTGCGCGAGTTCCATATTCGATTTCTGTGATTCTAATGTTGAAGCCGAATTCTGCAAGGTTACACGGGTAACGGCTTGTTGCATATCAATAGTACGCTGCATCATCAGCATATCATTTTCTGCTTGCATAATTCCAACTTTAGCTGTTTGAATTCGGTGATAGCGTTGCATTCCATCGAAAATCGGCATGTTGATTTGTAAACCGATTACGACAATAGGGTACCAACGTTTGCGTGCGAAGATGTCGAACTCTTGACGCTGTGCCTGTGCTGAAGCGCTTGCAAATGCTGCAATTGTTGGCAAATAGCCAATGCGTTCTGCTTTGAAAAGTAATTGCTGTCCTTCCAGATTGCGCTGCATGATTTGATACTCAATACGATTGTTGTAATCGAATCTTCCGGTCATCGGATCTGCAGGCTTGAAGTTAACATCAGCAAGTTTGTCGGTCAGAATCAATGTAGCCGATTGATCCATTCCCATTTGGTACTTCAGAAGGACCAGAGAAAGATCAAGAAGACGTTGAACGTTTGCTACTTCTGTAACCACGTTATTGTAAGTTACAGTGATACGATCAAGATCAATTTTCTCTACAAAGCCATTATTATAAAGCGCTTTTGTATCGTCCATGATTTTCTTGATACGTGCAACGTTGGCTGCGAGTAAATCTTTACGCTCCTGGTTTACCAATGCAGTATAATACGCCTTCGTTACTTCACTCGATGCTTCGAGTTTGGTACGTGCAATATTTTTTACGGCGAGATCTTGATAGACTTTCGCTCCTTTGAGTCCGTACAGCCATGAACCGCTGAATAATAACTGGCTTCCGGAAAACGACGCCGTGGCACTGTACTTCGTTCCAAATTGTACAGGGATAAATGCTCCAGCCGGACCGCCGAAAATTTCTGCAGGAATAAGTGAAGTTGGGATTTCAAGAAAATCTTGAACCTGGAAGCTGCTGTTAATTTGCGGGAGTCCAATACCGAGAACTTCTTGTGTTTTTTCTTTCGCTTTGATCTGTTGCAACTGAGCATCACGCACTTGAGTGCTGTTGTTCAGACCGAATTCCACGGATTGCTTCAGCGAAAAGGAATAAGTGGCAGTGTCTGTTTGCTGTGCGGACAAAAGTCCACCCCAAGCAATCATAACCGCGCTTATTAACCAAATCTGTACTGTTTTCATAATTATTGATTTTGAGCGGTTGGTTTTTTGGTTAGTCGTTGAGTCGGATGAAAACACATAATATTTTACTCCTCCTCATTTATTTGTTTGAGTTTGTTAATAAGCCTGTGACCTTTCAAGGTGCAGACCCCATACAGGAAATGCTCCACCAAGGCTGTTTGAACATCAATAATGGAGTGTTTTGAAGGAGGGAAAACGCTAGGATTAAATCCCATTTCAATTTCTTCTACCCGAAGGCGCGCAACGATATCGGAATTAACATCATTACGCACCAAGCCGTCTTTCTTGCCCTTTTCCAATGCACGTTGAACCATACCAAATGCTACTTCATTCCTGAATTTCGAGAAGAGATCCCATGATCGCGGATGATACTTACGCAAGTCGTAAATCATGTTCGCATTGACAGTAGAAAACATCTGATGCATTTTGCGCATGTGTAGAAATACTTCTTCTACAACATTTGGCGCCTTGGCAGCAATTGCTTCGAACTCTTTGGAATCTACCAGGAATTGTCGCTCCGTAAGAGTATGTACTACCTCATCTTTATCTCGAAAAAACTGGTAAATGGTTTTCTTAGACATGCCCAAATCCTTGGCGATATCGTCCATCGTAACGCTCTTGATCCCGTATTTCGAGAACATCAAGTAAGCGCCATGCAGAATTCGATCTTTGGTATCGGGTATTGACATTTCGAAGCAAAACTATGGAAACATTTTTTGGTTTTAACGTTTCTTCGATGAAATATCTGCCAATCTCGACGAATGGACGGTTTTGTTTTATTTTCAAGGCACTGAAAAACAGTAGAATAAAACAAAATACGCGTATTTACATGCATTTGGACGAAAGGGGGTCTTCCTCCGAAGAATGGATTGATTCGTAAAATTGGCAGCAACCGGCACGAGACATTCAATTTTTATATCCTGCCAAAGTGTGTGACACCGGTGGTACAGATGAATAATGCTTGGCAAAATGCACTACATGTGACACTTCGTGCTTCGACTCAACGAATCTTTAGCCTTAATACCGACTCTTTTTCGTTTTTTTGTAGCCCAATTAACAATCCAACGAAATGGCTTACGAAACGATCAAAGAACTATTGCACTCTACCGAAACAGATCGGGAAGTGACAGCAAAGGGATGGGTGAGAAGTGCTCGCGGAAATAAATATGTTCAGTTCATTCATTTGAACGACGGTTCGACCATCAATAATATCCAAGCAGTTTGTGATGTCGTGAAGTTTGATGAAGCAATTCTCAAACGTGCAAGTGCTACTGGCGCTTGTATTGCGGTTAGAGGAAAACTTGTTCAATCGCAAGGCAAAGGCCAGGCTTTGGAAATTCAAGCAGACAGCTTAGAAATTTACGGCGATTGCGATGCAGAAACATATCCGTTGCAGAAGCGTGGACAAGACAGCAAAGACAAAAAGCCGGTTACGCTTTCATTGGAGTTTCTTCGTGAGAAAGCACACTTGCGCCCGCGTACAAATACGTTCGGAGCGATCTTCCGTATTCGTCACAACATGACGTTTGCGATTCACAAATTTTTCAACGACAAAGGTTTTTACAACCTGCATTCGCCAATTGTTACTGGTTCTGATGCAGAAGGTGCAGGAGAAATGTTTCGCGTAACTACGCTTGATCTTGATAACGCTCCAAAAGGCGAAGACGGAAAAACAGATTTCTCGCAAGACTTCTTCGGAAAGTCGACACACCTTACCGTAAGCGGACAACTTGAAGGGGAATTGGCTGCACTTGCGTTAGGTAAAGTATATACGTTCGGACCAACATTCCGTGCAGAGAATTCAAACACGCCACGTCACTTGGCAGAGTTCTGGATGATTGAGCCGGAAATGGCATTCGCAGATATCAACGACAACATGAATCTTGCAGAAGAAATGTTGAAGTACCTCGTGAACTACGCATTGACCCATTGCAAGGATGATGTTCAGTTTTTGAACGATACATACGACACTGCGCTTGTAGCACGTTTACATTCTGTAGTTGAAAAACCATTCACGCGTATTTCATACACAGAAGGAGTTGAAGTTCTCAAGGACGCACATTCGAAAAAGCATTTTGAATTTGTACCTGATTGGGGCAAGGATTTACAAAAGGAACATGAGAATTATCTCGTTGAACATTTCGGCGGACCTGTAATCGTTACCGGTTATCCGAAAGACATCAAAGCGTTCTACATGAAACAGAACGATGATGGAAGCACAGTGCGCGCGATGGACATTCTCTTCCCATGGATCGGTGAAATCATTGGCGGATCGCAGCGTGAAGACAACTACGAGAAATTGTATGCACGTGTGAAGGAGATGAACATTCCGGAAGAATCACTTTGGTGGTATTTGGAAACACGCAAATACGGTTCATGTGAGCACGCTGGTTACGGACTTGGTTTCGAGCGCTTGTTGTTGTTCGTTACAGGCATGACGAATATTCGCGATGTGATTCCATTCCCTCGTACACCAAAGAATGCGGAGTTTTAACTGCTGAGCGAATTATTGCTTTGCAACAACCACTTTGTAATTCTCAACTTTGCCATCTGCGAAACCAACTTTGAGAATATATAACCCGGCCGCTTCAGGAGCAATTATGGTAACGGACTGTGCATTGCCTGCACTTTGTTGGGAGACCAGATTTCCATTGATCGCGAAAATGAAAATTTCACTTATCGATCGATCAGCTGTAAATGAGAAATCGTCTGATACCGGATTGGCGAATTGAGTTCGCGGAGCACACGTTTCAGCTACATCCAACGGACTTCCGCAATTGAGCGTGCGTTGCGTTCCGGTATTCATTTCTTGCATCGATGCACTGTTTACGGATAATCCTCCTGAAACATTGAACGAATAATTTGCATCAACGAAAGTCGGGGAGAACACTGTGGGTTGTGTTCTGCGCTCATTGCATCCGGTATATCCTGCAGAATCTGTAATGAAAAGATATGCTTGCAAGCTGTCACCAAAACTTCCGGTGTATCCTGAAAATGCAAATCCTGAATTCGGAATGACGGCAACACTGAAACATTCTTCTTTCAACGCTCCGCCATATACCATTGACCACAATGTATCACCCACATAATTCACTTTAACAATCCATGCATTCGCACTGTCGGTCCCGCGAGAGTTAGTAGGACTGTATGTTTCTGTATAGCCTGCGAAGATGTAGCCTTCTCCGGGAACTTCCTGAATACAATAGCTGTCCTCTACCCAAACTCCGCCATATTGTTTCACCCAAACAAGATTGCCTTGAAAATCGAGCTGCATGAGAATGTAATCGTAGTTAGAAAATCCTTCGGAGTTTGATCCGCCACACACAATATATCCGTTTGGCTGTTCAATAATATCCATGCTCTCATCCCAACCTGCACCACCAATTACTTTCGTCCACAAGGTATCTCCGTTACCATCTGTTTTTACGATCCAGCAATCGCAAACACCTTGTCCAACGCTTAACGTCTTACCGCAGAAAATATATCCTGAATCGGAGGTTGGAATCACATTTACTGCATGATCAATTCCCGGGCGACCGATAATTTTCGTCCACAATGTATCTCCGTTTCCATCGGTCTTCATGAGAAATGCATCGTAATCTACAGGTGCAGATTCAATCAATCCTGCAGAGATGATTGATCCATCAGATAATCCCTGGACTGAATACGTAATATCATACAACGAACCTCCATAGTTTTTCCACCATAGCAGAGATCCGGAAGAATCAAGCTTGAACATGAATGCGTCTCCATCCGGATCAACAGAAAAACTTTCACCACCCACTAGAATTCCATTGTCGCTCGAAGGAGAAACCGACAATGCTGTTTCAGCACCACCACCTCCGTATTGTTTGCTCCACAAAATATTTCCAGATGCATCCGTGCGTGTCACCAAAACATCTTTGCCTCCGAAGCCGGGATTCAGTGTATTACCCGCGAAAATGAAATCCCCGTTGTTTAAACGAATCATCGGATAGTTTTCATCATTCTCAGGAGTGCCGAAAACTTCTTGTGCGGATTGCGCATGATAAGCAACACGCAAAGTCAAGAGAAACGTAAGGAAGAACAGGCGCATATCCGTTGATTAGATCACTGCAAGATAGCGAAAACTGAATTGATCAATTGGCGGCCTGTCATTCTAAAAATCATCACCCTCAGGCGCATCTTCTTCATCTTTTCCTTTCTTGAAGTTGATGGTGTTTTTGTCTTTCTTGTTTGGATCCTTCGGATCGGGTTCTTCTTCGTCTTTCAGCGTGGTATCTTTCTTGAACCACCCGAACTCATTGTGCAGAATTTGTTTCAGATTTTGTTTTTCCTGCTTCAGTTCTTCTCTCTTCTGTTCAATGAAACCTTTCGCATCCATGTATTTTACTTCCGGATCGTCGATTGGTCCTTTCATTGACACGTACAACTTGTAACGTTTGTTTCCATCGGTTTCCACTTCACCAAATTCATTGTTTTCTTTCTTCGATGTTTTCGCTTTACGTGTGCGAATTTCATCCAGCGAAACAACGAAGTGATAGTCGATCATATTGTCGAAATCGTGCGTACCGGAAACAACAAGATCAACTGCGGAAGACTTGATTTCCATCTTCGGCATATTCACAACACGGTCTTTTATTTCAATCGTGTTGTGAAGCTCACTGAATTTAATGTCTTTGAGCTCTTCAATATT
>Ga0209299_1001065_pt1 | contig 15410 bp, 11 predicted proteins | sample S_140806_MF_Meta_FD_187326 | JGI IMG/M metagenome (GOLD analysis project Ga0209299, IMG submission 187326) | Freshwater microbial communities from Lake Simoncouche, Canada to study carbon cycling - S_140806_MF_MetaG (SPAdes) (version 2) | ecosystem: Environmental > Aquatic > Freshwater > Lake ...
CGCCGCCACCTTCTCCTCCTCCTCCTCCAACGCCGCCCCCGCTTTCTCCTCCTCCTCCGCCGCCGCCAACACCAACCTCGCCTCCTCCTCCTTCTTTCCTTCCTCCTCTTCCTCCTCCTCTTTCTCCGTCGCCGTCTCCTTTGCCGCCTCTTCCGTCCACACCTCTTCCACCTCGTCCTTGTCCTCTTCGTTCTCTTCGGCATTGGCTTCCTCTCTCACCTCTTCCGCCTCCTCCTCCTCCGCCGCCGCCGCCTCCTCCTCTAGTGTCGCCACACCAACCACTTTCGCCTCCATCTCCACCCTTGTTGAATCCGCCAGCCCTATCACCTTCGCATCCTCCACCTCCACCTCCTCCTCCTCCTCCTCCTGCTCCTGCTCCTCCTCTAATGTCCCTGTCTCCTCCGCCGCCACCTACAATGCCTACCCCGCTACCTCCGCAGCAGCCTTCACAAACTCCTTTACCACTTCTTCTTCCACTTCCGCCTCTGCCGCCCCCGCTGACTCTGCTGCATTTGCCTTTTCCGCGGCCTCTGCTCCCGTCGCCTCTTTTGCTTTCACAACCTCTGCTTCCGCCGCCTCTGCCGTTTACGCGGCCACCACCACCTTCGCTTCCGTCTTCTCCGCAGCCTTCGCAACTTCCTTCTTCAATGTTTCCGAAACTGATTCCAACACAGTCGCAGTCGCTGCTGTTGTTTCTGCAGTCTCTGCTGGTCCCTCCACAACATTCTATGTCTTCTCCATCACAGACACTGCCGCATGCACCTTTGCTGCCTCTATCGCAGCAGTAGCGTCTGCCCCTGACAGATGCTGTAGCTGTCCTCGTCGTTGTCGTCAATGCAGCAGGTGATGGAGCTGTCCTAGTCAATGTCGCTGCAGCTGCTGGTGTTGCCTCAGTCAACACAGCAGCGACCACGTCCGCGGCCCTTGATGTAGTGGCAAAAGAAGCAGCAGCAGCTGCTGCTGCATATGTTGCTCCTGCCGTCGCCGCCACCGCCGCAGATGCTGCCGTTGTAGCTTTCAACAATGTCGCTTTTGCCGCCTCCACAGATGCCGCTGCAGCCAATGCAGCTACTATTGCTGATGTCGAGGCCTTTTCCGCCAGTGCTGCAGCGGCCGCCTTTGTAGCAGACTTTCTCGTGGCTGACGCCATTTCCGCTGAGGCCGCCGCCTCCGTTTCCAGTGATGCCGCTGCCAGATTGATCAGCTTCCTGGCAGCTGCAGCAACCTGCACCACTGTCGCAGTTGATGCTGCCTTGTCAGCTGTCTCCACTGTTGCTGGTGTGGCTGTGGCCGGTGTTGCTGCAGTGACTTCGTCTGCAGCCTTGGCTGCCACGACTACAGCAGCAGTGACAGCAGTGGTTAACACAACTGCTGCAGTTGCTGTGAGAGTCACAGTCAGAGCAGTATTCACTGCTGCCTCCGTTGTTGGCACTGCTGCTGCAGCCATGGATGCAGCTGCTGCAGCTGCTGTAGCTGAAGCAGCAGCAGCTGCTGCGGCTGATGCTCCGCCGCTGTCGTCGTCTCTGCCGCTACCGCTTTCATCCGCCTTCACAAGTCTCGTTGCAGACTCAGTTGCAGATGTTGCACATGTCATAGTAAATGTAGACACTGTTACTGTTGCATCTGATGACTGTGTTGCAGCGTCGCCGGCCTTACCGCTGCAACCAGAGCGGCTGCGGCAAACGCTGAAGTGGCTGCATGTGACGCCGCCGCCACTGTTTTTGCAGCTACCGCTGCTTCCGCTGCCGCCATCAATGCCTCCACCAAGGATGCCATCTCTGTTGATTCTGCTGTTGTTGATGCTGCGGCAGAATCCGCTTCCACTGTTGCTGCCGCTGTCAAATCTGTTGCAGTTGTAGCCACTTTTGCAGCAGTCGCTGGTTCCGCAGCTGATAATGTTGATGTTACCAATGCTGCCAGCGCAGTTGCTGTTGTTGACTATGCAAGTGTGGCAGAGGCGGTCACAGCCTTTGCTGCCGCGGCAGCGGGCGCCGCGGCGAAAGAAGCAGCAGCTGCACGTGGCACCACTGATACTGCTTATGCACCAGCAGATGCAGCAGCTTCTGTTGCCTCTTCCGCTGCCACCATTGATGCCTCCTATGTGAGGTACCCTGCTGTTGTTGTTGCTTCTGCCGCCGCCGAAGCTGCCGTGCCAATCCCCGCTGCAGCTGCTGCCGCTGCTCAATCTACGGCATTTATCACAGCTTTTGACACTATCACTGCTTCTGAAACAGATGCTGTAGCTGTCACTGCTGCTGTTGGTGCTGTGACTGTCTCCAGTATTACTGCCACGTCGCCCACAACCAAATCCGCGCCCATCCCTACCACAGACACAGTAGTGGTGGCAGCAGTGGCAGCAGCGTTTGACTTCATTGATGTTGTTGTGGTTGCCGTTGTTGTAGCTTCCACAACCGACGTATTCGCTGTTGGCACTTATGCAGCTGCCTCTGACGTAGCATCTGCCGCGGCAGTATGCATAGCTGCTGCGAATACCGCCGCAGCTGGCGCTGCCGCCTCCCTCTAAGTCGCTTTCGCCTTCGACATAGCAGTCTCCGCCGCGGATGCAGGTGGTGCCCCTGCTATTACTGTTGCCGCTACTGTCTTTGCTGATGTCAATATCATAGCAACATTCGCATCTGATGGATTGGCAGATGCAGCAGCAGCACTTGGTGCTGGTGCAGCAGCCGCTACCGCTGCCGATGCAGCTGCTGCCGTCTCTGTTGTAAACGCCTGCCCCGTCGAAAATGCCAACATTGCCTTCTCCTCTACCGCCAAAGCAGCTGCCGCCTGTTTCTTTGTCACGGATACTGCTGCTAACGCAGTTACCGCATTTGCCGCCTTGGCAATCGCTCTTGTTGCCGCTTGTGCGGCAGTGCTTCATGCTGTCATTGCCACTATCATAGTTGTTGCTGTTTTTGCCGCTGTGGTGTATGCAGCAAAGGTCGTGTCTGCGGTCATTGCTGGCGCGCTCGCAGAAGTAGCTGCCACTGCGTGTGACGTCACTGCCCCTCGTGTCGGCACAAGGGGAGTGGTTTCCGCCTCTGACCCCGCTTATGCCGCTGCTGAGTACACCACCAATGTAACTGCTGTTTTTACCACTACTGTTGCCGCTGCCGCTGTTACAGCCGCTATCTCCACTGTCGCAGCTGCCGCCGCCAAATTTGCTGCAGTATTTGCAGCCGCCTCTGTCGTGGTCGCTGCTTCTGTCGCAAAACTCGCATTCATTGCAGTTGACATCGCCACGTTCGCTGCAGCTGTTGTTGTTGCTATTTTGGGGGTTTACTGGTTTTGATAGTCTGAGCTCAGCCCTCCAGCAAACCTCCCTTACTTGCACTTCAGACCTTGACCTGCCTAGCTCAGCCATCCAGTAAACAGTTGATCTACCTGGCTCAGCCTTCCAGCAAACCTCCCTTACTTGGACAACTGACCTTGACCTGCCGGGCTCAGCCCTCCAGCAAATCTCCCTTACTTGGACTTCTGACCTTGACTTGCCGGGCTCAGCTCTCCAGCTAACCTTCTTTACTTGTACTTCTGACCTTATTTCGCCCGGCTCATCCCTACAACAAATCTCCCTCACTTGGACTTCTGACCTTGATTTGCGGGGCCCAGCGCTCCAGCAGTCTTTTGTTGGCGTCGCACACATAAACAACAATGCACGCCGGGTACACGCGATCTGATTTTCTACTATTGAGAGACTTGTAATTGGCTCATTCTCTGCAGTTACTTCCAGTTCTGGAATGGTTGAGTTCGACCAATGCATGTTCTCAAATATTGATAGCACATCATCAGAGGTAGATATTACGTGATTTCCCAACCTCATATACAACGCTGGTAGTTTTCTGCTGGGTTTCCAGCAACAATATTGTGTTAGTCTTGTATGTATCATGTTTTGCTGATGGTCTTCAGGGCTGCTGTGCGTGCTGTATAAACGAAATCTAGAGCAGCCAATACTGCGTCCACAGAAGCCTGCAAAATGTTTGGTATTGTAGATGCGGGAATTCCAAGTTCTTTCATGTGCCGTGTCCAATTGCTTACGTCTATTGAGCCTCGAATCCCTATGCTGAATGACATTATACTTCCAGTCCACCCGCTCCCTAGTTCGCGGGTGAGAGAATCAACTACTGGTGTGTATTTACTCACCTTGTATTTGTCTGATGCAATTAGACTTGTTGGACTAGAGTCAAAACATCTTGTGTATTCCAGAAAACAGAGCTTCTTTTTCTTCCAATTTATTGCTATGCCGTCAGGTCGTTTGCGCTCTAGTGAGCATAGTGGTATGGAGCTCCTTCGCAGGTCTTCCCGTGCTGTTTTGTTGTGTTCTAATTCATCTTCAAGCATATCGAGTAGCTCAGTGGGGTCGTCCAGTGTGGTAGCCAACCATTCAGGATCTTCATAGTATGCTTCACTGAGCAGCCTCTTTATGCTTTCTCCGCCAGCCACAATCTGAGATAACTTTCTGCTGTCGTTCAAAGATAACTTGATATCTGTAATTAGCTCCGAGATTAACTGGATTGCTTCTTCATGCGGATCTTCTACTGACAGTGTGTCGTCATGAAGGAACTCAGTTAGTCTTTCCCAAGCCATGCTTCGATCAGATGGTACTGGAAGAGATTTGAGGGAGGCTACACTCATTTCCTTTCGCAAGACCCAGTGTTTGTTTGCTTTCTCAGACAAGAGCTCGTATGCAGCATCCCATCCATGGTGGTGTGCCTTCCTTCGTGCATGCTGAAGGGCTGGGCATAGACATTGTGCATGACAAAGAGTTTCTGTTCCTGTTCCACACAGAGGACATAGGCTGAGAGGAGATAACCTCCACTGTTGTAGTTTAGCTTGAACTGGTACAGCGTCTCCAAGGGTTTGCAGCAGTCGTCTGCTGGATGCGTTGCTGTGCATAACTCGGAGGGCCTTCCCGAGTAGTTGTCTCCCACAGTCAATTCTGCTCAGAAAGGTCTCTGTTCTGTTCATGTATTTTGATTTTTGATGTTCTTCTACTTCATCAAGCGACTGTTTTGATTCCCTCAGTGCTGCAAGGGAGCTGCGGGCAAGCGACTCAGTCAAAATCTTTCGCAATCGTGGGCCCCATGTACTTGTGACTTTTGCAATCTTACTAGTGAAGTAGCATCTTGCTTGATCATATTCAGAGAGTTCTGGGGGGTTTGATTCAACAGCTTGGTCTGCTGCCTCATCTGCTGCCTCATTCATTGGCTCTCCTGTATGTGCTCGAACTTTGACAAACAATGTTCTGGCCCCAACGGAAGCTCGATTGTTGAGAGAATTCACTAGGGCAGTAATAATGCTCTGTTGTGGATGTCGTTGGAGATCTCTGCGAAAATCGTTCCTGTGCATGCTCACTAGATTTTGGAGAGATGTCATGCTATCAGTTAAAATGGTCAATGGTTCTTCCAGGGAAGCTGCCTCAGTGGCCATCAACAGTCCTGATAGCTCTGCTGTAGTTGAGCAAGGGTCTCCATGGACGCCTCTCCGAAGTGCTGGTCGTCCATCTAAGAATACTGCAGAGCAGCCCATGCACCCATCTGCTCGTACTGAGCCATCTGTGGCAGCAATTGTGCCTGCCAAATTATAATATTCGCCAGCTGGCCCAAAGACAGCTTCTTGCATGATTCTGTTACTTTTTGACAAAGGGATCTTCCCAGATGAAGTCAGTGGCATGAGAGCAATCTGTTGCTCCAGATTTAACAGTTGATCCTCTTGGGTATCTTTTGCTACCCAGAGTTCCCAATCATCACTTGACTTGGAGGCTCTGATATCTCCTGTCCGCCAGCTTCCTGCTCTTGCGAGAAGGGGAAGTCCACGTTTGAGGCGGCATGCTATTTTTCCTATGATGAGCAGTTCACGCTTTACAATGGTTGAACACGATTTTGCTCTAGCTAGTATGTACCATGGTTTGGGTCGAGCAACATTCAACCATTCAAGAGAAGTTTGCTGGTCACTATCTGACATGGCAGTAATAAATATAATGGGGATTTGTTTTTTATTTGATTGGCGAGTCCACCCTTCTCGATCCACTGTATTAGTCCAAGAGGACAAAAATTCGGAAGATGCACAGAGTGGTGAGTTTCCAATTGTGAGATTAGCAGAAGTAGCTGTCTGCAAATAGAAATATGCTTGTGCACTCAGACAGCTTTTGTTTGCTTCTGAGAGTTGAGCAATGCGCGCCCAAGCTCCCAGAGAGTTGAGACAGTCCGCGTTGTAATTACGAAGAAATCCAAGCCGCGACTGTGTCACGGTGCACACATGGGTCTGTTTGCTCCCAGCCATACAATCAACGCGAGTAAGTGATCTTGCAGTCACAAGAACAAATGATCCAACACGGTTGACACTTTCAGTTGAATCATGCATTATGATGGTAACAAAATCTTTATTGAGAACACACTTGGTGTGTGTTGTAGCAGCTATGGGCTGCAGGCGGATAGGAGCTTCACATATTATGGCTGGAGCTGGGCTAAACATCTGCAGTTCTAAATCAGTGTTGTTTGGCTTCCCCCAAGTTTCTATAGAAAACGAAAAATCAGTGCATAGCTTAGTTGGTTTGAAGCCAGGTACTATCCATTGGACGTTTCCGTTTCCACTGACCTGTTTCCACGGAAGCTTGGTGGGTCTGGAAACACCTGTCAGGGTTGCAGCTTGCATCCAATGTGAGAGTGTAAACATCCCCCTGTTTCTATCCTCAATTGAACAACTGTTGTCTGACTCCATATTATCCAGAACTCTCCTCTTAAGCCCATGCCAGCTAAGCTGTGTTATGTCGTTGCCTGTTATGATGAATGGGAGCTTCGCTTGAAGGTTCAAGTTGCTGCTCAGGCACAAGAGTCGCGCCATAGGACAGTCAGGGAGTATCTTTGACTCAATCAGTGCTTGTGTAAGCTCTTGTTGTGAGTGACATCCATGTGTTTTCAGCATTTCCTTGTATTTTAGCTGTGCACAAAGTAGAATATCATCCTGGTGCAGCGTGAGTTGCTCAACGTGGAGAGTCAACGCCTGCAAGAGAAATACCTTTGGATGGGTCACAGGCATTCCTCCTTGTTCTTCTGGGAACTTGAATAGTGCTCCTGGATATGAGCTGGGCAGGCGCCATGCTCCTTTCTGCAGGCGGATCCAGATTGAATGGAGCTTGTTGAGTTGCCGGTCCGTCCATGGCACAAGCGCTGCTGAGTATCTGAATCGTGATGTTGCGACACTGTGCATCACAGCAGACATTTGTGCAGTGGTGTATCCATGTTTGGTCACAATGGGAACAAGCTCTGACGTGACTGAAAAAATATGAGCTATTTCTTCGTCCCAACTCCCAGACAATGAAAATCGAAATCCAAGGTACCTGAACGCCTTTGAAGCAAGAAGCTGCTCCAGTGGTGTTCCATTCATGGTAACTGTTGAGAAGTTAGGAGTGGTGTTCGTTTTGAAGTCCCATGCAGAGATTTCCGATTTGGAGACATTGACTCGCATTCCAGACCATTTGCAAAAAACGTCTACAGCATCAAGGAGTTCTACCATGCTCTTGTTTGAATTCGTGACCAGAGTAATATCGTCAGCGAACGCACGACCTGGAGTGCGGGTGCCGCTTGTGCTCTTGTGTCCTAGTCGTTTCGCATCAAGTACATGCAGCAAATAGTTGAAGATTAGTGAGAATAGAAGTGGGCTGAGTCCGTCCCCCTGCTTGGTTCCGCGAGTCAAGAATACCTTGGCGGAGGTGCCATACACTGTATCTGCCTGGTAGTAGCTGTCTGAATACAGCTCCTCAAGCATATCCACATCAGGCACACCTATTTCTCGCAACCATCTCCAAAGTGCTGGGTGATCAACACTATTAAACGCGTTAGCAAAGTCAAGGAAGGCTACGACAATTGTTTCTTTGCGCTTCTGTGCTTCTTGGTAAGCCCAAAACAGCGATTGTGCTTGCCGGCCGCATGAACGGTGTCTTCTAAATCCTTCTTGCGAGGGGTGCAGTAAGTTGTGTCGCTCACTAATGGCATATAGCCTGTCCGTGAGAATAGAAGTGTACAATTTGTAGCATGCTCTGAGCAATACGACAGGTCGATAGTTTTTGCAAAGCGTTGGATCGCCTTTTTTGTACAGTAGCTTGATTAACCCCCCCTTCCAAAACTCTGGTATTGATTGTGTTTTGGAGAGAAGGCCATTAATTGCGTCTAAGATAGAGCTAAGAAGTTCGTCTGGGCCGTCCATGAGAAATTCGTAGAGGATGCCGTCTTCTCCAGCTGCTTTTCCTCTTGCAAGCTTGCTAATTCTAAACTTTAGGTCTTCGCGTGTGATGACACCTGCGAGGGTTTCACATGCTGAAGAAGGCACTTTCGGAATATCCTCTGTGGGAAACGGAAGCGTTTCGTAGTCCTCTTCGTTTACTATAGCATCAGAGAAAGTGCAACAATGTGTGCAGAAGTGACGAATGGTCCGAGTAGGGGTTGTTACAGATACAGGTATCAGTCCTGGGCAGTGACAGCAGCTACACTGCATACGAGTTGCGGCAGCTTCTCCAGCTAAATGACTTTCCCAAGCTGTCAGACGATCACTGGATGTATGGACATAGTGTGTCTGAGGACAAGAGACATATACTTCATGTCCGTCTGCAAGCTCCAGCAAGGATCCGAGTTGGCCAGCAGGGATATTTGTAATCTGCAGAGCTTGAACGTTTCTAGGTTCATGACTCACTAGGTTAGTCTGTTCTTGTTCTAAAGTAATGAGGACTGTTGGTGCTGTGAGAGATATGGCCTCCTGGAGTTTGGAGAGTTGATCAGCACAGATGATTTTTAATTGGTTCGGGTATTCAGTTGCGACAAAAGGGGATGAGATTAAGGGGCCCTTTTTTCCTAGTAGCCTTTGGATTTCTCCGCTGCCTCCATGGGACATTCGAGATATTCTTGATTCACGCGCTTGCACAGCTGCTTTTGAAATTTCAGTATGTCTCAACGCTTTGAGATCTGAAGTGAGAGTTTCGAAGCGCTCTCGCAAAACCTGCAGCCATGCTTTAGACCATTCCTTGTTATTTGTTGCAAAGGGATCTGAGATGGTGGAGTACTGTCGTTTTTCAAGAGGCAGAATACCTCTGTCCCAAGCGTCCCGCATAGATTTTGAAGGGGGACGTGGGCCAGGGGAGTCCCGCCTCTTCATCAGATCTGTTCTTGCTGATTTAACTATCCTAAGAATGGACACCAGCTTCCTAAAGCCAGAGCTGTGGAATGGAATGAGAGATGTCCTGTTGCCTCCTGCCATCCCTAACACTTCTTTTGCAGTGTTTAGAGCTATGGTTTGTGCAGTGTCTGCTCGACTCAAGGGGTCAGCTGAACTTGGTATTTTTGATATTCGCTGGCTCACTAAGTCAGACCATTTTACTCGCCTTTCAGACCAGTGTTCCATTTTCAGTCTTTTAGGTTTTATAATATTCCATTTTGGCGGCAGTGGAGAGATGATGCTGTCGTCCAAGGACATGCAAATGATGGAGTGGTCATGCACAACATGTTGTGCTGGCAGCACCATACATGTAGGCGTATTGGGCAATCGAACGACAAAGCGGTCAAGTACTGCTGATTGGTCATGTGCATGAGAGCACCATGTTGGGTCTGTTGGTTCAACTGTTTTCATCATGCTTATGGAGTTCAATTTGAGCCAAGAACTTAGTCGCTTGTCAGCTGCGCTGGTGATAGAGTCTGCAGAGTATCCAAGTCTTGGTGAAAGTGATGCATTCCAGTCTCCGCCACACACAATGTGCTGGACTTTCGGTCCCCACTCAGCCACAAGTACGCCAATGAGGTCTAGTAATGCCTGTTGTTCTCTATGCTGTTTTGACTGGTAGTTGTAGATATTCATCCACATAATTACAGTATCTGTATGAACATCTAAGGTTCTAATGACTTGCAAACGTGACGCAAGTTCCCTGACACTACAAGTAGAGTTGGGGCTTATCAGTTTACTAATGTCTACTTGGGTGCCTCTTGCAGCTAGTGCTCTGTGTACAAATGTGACCACTCTGACTTCATCACAATTTCCCTTGAAAGTTGTCCTGGTAAAAAGTGCGTACTCGGGTAAAAGTTTGTTTGCAAAGTTGCAGAAAGACTTTGTTGATGATGCAGTGAGTCGGGCATCTTGAATCATGACGACACCTGGATTTTGTGTAAATAAAGGCAGAAGATGCAGAATGCTGTCTCGTATGCCACTTGGACCAACATTAGCACTGAAGATTATGGTCTGTGCTGTTGGTTGGTCAGGTGGTGATCCAGGTATGCTTTTCGTTGATGGAAATACGGATGCAAGAGGTCTTTCTAGGCTCAGAGCAATGATGTCTTTCGATATTTTTGAAAGCCTTGCATCAGTGCTGTTGGGATGCGTGCTGTTTGAAATGTCCTGCATTTTTGTGGCGGACACCTCATTGGCAGGTACTTTGCTTGTTGTGACAGTCAGCCTGCATGAATCTGTACTAGTTTCAATGTGAGATGTTGCCCCATAGTTAAAGTAAGAAAGAAGCTTCCACAACAGCCATCGTCGCACATTACGGGTATGTGTATGTGTTAGCTCTTTTTCTCGGGCAAAATTTGCAGATGCAAGTATGCAAGTGGCAATAGTGTGGGAGCCGCAGTCGTATGAGTTCTCTTGTTGGAGAACTGAAGCTACTGTTGATGTCCATTCACCAGTGATATCTGCAAGCCGACAAATTTCAATTACAAGTTCTTCGATTCTCCTGGTCAGTTGGGATCGACCAGTTGTGAGAATAGTTGAGTTGCTATCATAAGAGGTAATAGTTCTGAGTCCGAAGTCCACGATTATGGTCAACCAATGCGAATTGTTGAGATTAATTGGGACTATCAAAGTTTTGGTTATACAAGGGTTAAAGTGTTCATATAATGCTAAGCTTTTGACTTGTACTGTTTCGCCCCCAAATAGTCGTCGACTCAACCAGGGGGAGACTGCAGCTATGTTTGACCCTATCAGCCACACATCTACTGGGGTATGGGTTGGTTGTCCATGCTCGTCCGCAAGACATGCCAAGATAAAATTAATACATGAGCTGGAAATAAAACCCCTGGTTGGGTTGCAGTGAGAGATGTTTTCATTGACATTGAGCTGGAAAAGGTCTTCATCACAGACATTTCCTCCAGGAACCCGAAATGCTATGAGTGAGTTGGGAGGGAGTGACGTGCTTCCGTTCGGCCACACGTCTTCGTCCAGGAGGATATCCAGTAGATGCCTATCAACTCGATTGGCGACACTGTGTTGAACTGTCATCAGTGGTGCCCAGGAAATCTGCTGTGCTTTGAGGCGGGCTATGCGCCGGTTGTTTTTTTCAGTCGCGCGTTGCCCAACAGATTTCTTTGTTGGTGGGAGGTTGGATGGGGGTGGTGCTATGGGTAAAGACAGGGGAGAATATGAAACACTGGTATGCTGTTGTGGATGGTGACCTGGGGGTGCAATGGCGGTGTGTTGGTTTGTATGCGTCGTGAGAGGTAATGGTGGGTGGAGAGATGAAAATGGTTGGCCAGGCACAGCCTGTGTGAAGGGGGGTGCCTGGTAGTGAATGTTAGTATGTGCGTTGAAGCTGGCCGGGCGAGTGAGGTGGGGCTGAGATGGGATTCCTAGGATGGGATATGGAGGAGGTAAATGGTAGGTTGTGTGTATTGTGTGAGAGGGCCAGGTGTGAGGTGTTTGTCGGACGTGCGAGTGGTAAGAGTGATTCAGTGTGGGGAGGGGTGAGCGCAGAGGTTGATAATGAATCTGCGGAGGTTGATAGGGGGGCGGTGGGTCGACGATGAGTGTTGACGTGTTTGAGAGTGTGTTGAGTGTTGAGGGGGGAATCAGGGGTGGGGGATACGGAGGTGGTGGGAGATGGTTTATGTGTGTTGGATGAGAGTGCCAGGGGTGAGGTGTGCGTGGAAGGTGTGAATGGTGAAGCGAGGACGTTATGGGGGGGTGAGAGGTAGTGTTAGGAGGTTGATAAGGTGGGGGTGGATCATAGGTCAGGGGCATAGACGTGTGGCTGAGATGAAGGGTTGGGCTGAAGGCGCCCCTCCCCCCCCACTCAGTCGTATAGACTGGGTGAGGGGGGAGGTGGCCATGAAATTGCGGGCAGGAAACATATTTGTGAGTCGTTGGGCGGAGTGCGAGGAGCTGTGTGGTGTATGTTGCAGGCGAGTGAGGAGGAAGAGGTGTGTGGTTTGGGGGTGGGCTTGGCATTGACAGTTGGGGGAAGGGGTGGGGTTGTAGTAGTTTGGGGATTATAAAATTGGTTTGACAATGAAACATAAAAAGGTGTTAATTAGCGTGTGGGTGTAGTGCGTGTTTGGATTGGATTGGTGGAGACTTAATGAGATGTGAGTGAAGTTACAGGTGGGTAAGGCTAGATAAGTAATGAATATACAATAGATTGATTTATCTGCAACCAGCTTGCAGCCGCCCAAGCGCATTTAGATCGCGCTCGGAAATTTGGAGGCAGCACTCTCTCGGCAGAGGCAAGTGAATGCACTTTGTTCGGAAACGGCCCGTCATTCCCCAGGCCTGTGAGAGAAGCTTCCCAGGCAGAGACTTTTGAAGTGCACATGCAGCGTTTGAGGCTTGTGCTGAATCTTCAAATGTTAAAACAAGGCCAAAGGCTGAGTGTGTTGGCGTTTTGGCATTAGAATTCTGGATTTGGCAACATAGAATCTCAAGTTCTGCATTAGGTATCGACGATGAACATTCTTGTTTGACGCATTCGATGAAATGATTCGTTTGTTCCTTGAAAAATCCTGCGTTGGTCATCCACCGCTTTTCTATCGGACCAATTACCAGGCACTGCCCAGGTGTGAGCTTCACGCCCTGGTTTGCACAAGTGATTTTGATTAAGGTCTCTGAGACTCTCTGAAGAGTGTCCCGTGAGACTTGCGGCCACATGATCTGCAATTCTGATGCTCCCATATTTAGAGTCATGGTCTTGCCAAGATTTCCACGGGTTGAGGATAGGATTTTGTCACAGTCTCCTTCTACAATGAGAAGTTTCTCGCTTCCCCCATCTAGTCTCCCCAGACGAACCTGAGTTGGACCCCATCGAGCTGTTTCTTCCAATAAACTAGCAATTGCTGGTTCTAGTTCTCGGGGGCCCATGCCAAACAAGTTTGCTAGGCCCATGAGTTTCATGGAGTCTTCCTTTGAGAGTGCTACTTCCACTTGGTTGGGGCGATTGGCCAAGTGCACTGTCAACCTTTTTTCCAGAAGCCGTCCTGAGAGTAACATGTTGAGCTGCTGTCCTGGTTCAAGGGAGAAGGAGACTTGAATCTCATCAGACTCCAGTGATTCCCCTTTCTTGTAGGGAGGAATATTGAGACGAATTGACTTTCTTGTTTCCGGAGAGATCTTGCTTCCAATCGCCTTACTTACAATTTTTGAGATAGCCTCCAAAGCATTTTCGTCATTAGCTTGTCGCGAGTTCCAGTGTTCTGGCGTTGGAAGGTCGTTTCTGGTCAGATGTAGCAGAGTGATGTTATTCTTGCCATCTACCAGAAATTCCGAGGCAGGTCTGGGGGGGGGAAACAGGTTCCCTCCTCTGTGTAATTCTTGAAGTTCTCTCAGTTCCTGCTCATCAAAGTCAGAAAAAATTTGTAGAGCTTTGCTGATGCCTTTAGATGCAGACGTCCAGCCGAGTTCCTCTTCCTCCTCCGAGTCCCATTCGACCTGCAGGCTTGATTTGTTGCAGACAACATTTGAGTATGACTTGTTGGTGTCCAGCCTCATCTGAGAATCAGCTTTGATCTGAGCCTGGCTACCATTCATCTTCTTCGCGTTATTATGTAGAGCAGAACTTATTGTCATGTTCTTGCCGAAGAAACTGAGATAGAAATCTAGGAAATCGTCTTTTTCGCTTACTTGCGAGAAGACACAACGTTCAAAGTGAGTAGAGTCATGATCACACAACACAAAGACAAATTCTTTTGCATCTGAATTGGTTGAATTCAGCACCTCGCATTGCCTTGTGACAATTGTTCTGTTGGTTGTCTCTTTCAGAAATACAAAATGAGTGTCTGCAAAAATCCTGTCAACAACTGGTTTCTGTTTGTCACACTGCAAAGCTAGGGCAAGAATTTCGGCACTGAGGAATCCTGCATTCTGGAGATGTTTCTTTGTTGCTTTGAAAAGCGCTTCCCTGCTCTTGCATCTGTCTGGGTCATTTAAAAGACTAATAGCGACCGCAATCTTGTCAGGATCGTCGTCTTCCAAGTTGTTGAAGCATTCAGTCAAGTAGATTCGTGCAGCAGCAGGTGGTACCGCGAGCGAGGAGCCCAAAGCATTGAGGCAGCAGTTATTTCCGGCAGAGCTGGTTGTTTTTACTATACCTTCAAGTTGAAGCTCAGGAGTGATTTCCCAAACAATAATTCGGTCATCTGAACTTTTGGTCTGTATCAAGGTCATGGTCACAGTGGCAGCGCTCGATGGCCTGGCGGCAACACCGTCACCATGAGCCTCCCGCTGCTGCTCTGCTGCGCTCGATGGCCTGGCAGCGACGCCGTCACCACCAGCCTCCCGCTGCTGCTCTGCTGCGCTCGATGGCCTGGCGGCGACGCCGTCACCACCAGCCTCCCGCTGCTGCTCTGCTGCGCTCGATGGCCTGGCGGCGACGCCGTCACCACGAGCCTTCCGCTGCTGCTCTGCTGCGCTCGATGGCCTGGCGGCGACGCCGTCTCCACTAGCCTCCCGCTGCTGCTCTGCTGCGCTCGATGGCCTGGCGGCGACACCGTCACCACTAGCCTGCTGCTGCTGCTCCGCTGCGCTCGATGGCCTGACGGCGACGCCGTCACCACGAGCCTGCTGCTGCTGCTCTGCTGCGCTTGATGGCCTGGCGGCGACGCCGTCACCACTAGCCCCCCGCTGCTGCTCTGCTGCGCTCGATGGCCTGGCGGCGACGCCGTCACCACGAGCCTTCCGCTGCTGCTCTGCTGCGCTCGATGGCCTGGCGGTCACGCCGTCACCACTAGCTTCCCGCTGCTGCTCTGCTGCGCTCGATGGCCTGGCGGCGACGCCGTCACCACGAGCCTGCTGCTGCTGCTCTGCTGCGCTTGATAGCCTGGCGGCGACGCCATCACCAACAGCCTCCCGCTGCTGCTCTGCTGCGCTTGATGGCCTGACGGCGACGCCGTCACCACTAGCCTCCCGCTGCTGCTCTGCTGCGCTTGATGGCCTGGCGGCGACACCGTCACCACGAGCCTGCTGATGCTGCTCTGCTGCGCTAAATGGCCTGGCAGCGACGCCTTCGCCACGAGCCTCCCGCTGCTGCTCTGCTGCGCTCGATGGCCTGGCGGCGACGACGTCACCACCAGCCTCCCGCTGCTGCTCTGCTGCGCTCGATGGCCTGGCGGCGACGCCGTCACCACGAGCCTTCCGCTGCTGCTCTGCTGCGCTCAATGGCCTGGCGGTCA
>Ga0209299_1001068_pt1 | contig 15382 bp, 11 predicted proteins | sample S_140806_MF_Meta_FD_187326 | JGI IMG/M metagenome (GOLD analysis project Ga0209299, IMG submission 187326) | Freshwater microbial communities from Lake Simoncouche, Canada to study carbon cycling - S_140806_MF_MetaG (SPAdes) (version 2) | ecosystem: Environmental > Aquatic > Freshwater > Lake ...
GGATCATGTCGTAGAGATCGCTCACCTTTTTATCGGCGTCGGCGAGGATCGGATAATCCACCGTGGTGTTCTGGGTTTCGTTGATGTCGCCGATCCAGCCCTTGTGGCTTTCGGCGGTGTCAACGCTCAGGGCGATGGTTTTGACGTTGCGCTTCTCCCACTCGGGGCGGAGCCGGGCCACCTCACCGAGCTCGGTGGTGCAGACGGGGGTGTAGTCGGCGGGGTGCGAGAAGAGCACCACCCAGCTGTCACCAGCGAAGTCGTAGAGATTGATGGGACCGAGCTGGGAGTCCTGGGTGAAATCGGGAACGGTGTCGCCGAGTTGCAGCGCCATGGTGGGATATGGATCAACCCTTTGATGTTGGCACAGGCCCCCCCGGGCTGCTGGCCGCGGTTCCGCCCGTGCTCCGGTCCGCCGGGGCGGCCGGGACGACAGCGGAGGCGGGCCAGTGGCTCAGATGGCGGCGCAGGTTCTGCAGGCCCAGATCTGCTGTGGCAGAGATGAACAGCATCCCCGGCACCAAGGCCTGGGCCCGATCCAGCTCGCCGGCGGGGCAGCGGTCGATCTGGTTGCCGATCACCAGGCGCGGCGGGGTCGCCCCGAGCCGATCGAGCAGGGCGTTGACGCTCGCCAGCTGCTCCGGCCAAGCCGGATCGCTGAGGTCTACCACCAGCAGGAGACCATCGGCCTCTAGGGCCTCCTCCAGGGTGGAGCGGAAGGCCTCCACCAGCTGGGGCGGGAGGTCTTCGATGAAGCCCACCGTGTCGGTGAGCAGCAGGGGAAGCACCGGGCCGGATTCTTCGTCGCCGGGACCGTGGGGTCTGCGTCCTCTGGCAGCCCCTTCGTCGGGATCGTTGGCGGCTGGGGAGGAGCCGTCGTTCGTGCCACCCAGGCGCACCCGCCGGGTGGTGGGATCGAGGGTGGCGAACAGCCGGTTCTCCGCCAGCACCCCTTCGCCCGCCCTGGCGCCGCTGAGGGCATTGAGCAGGGAGCTCTTGCCGGCGTTGGTGTAGCCCACGAGGGCCAGGCGGCGCTGGCCGCGGCGGCCTTGGCGCAGCCGGGCCCGATGCTCGCCGAGCTCGCGCACGTCGCGCTGGAGTCTTTCGATGCGCCGGGCGATGGCGCGGCGATCCTTCTCGAGCTGGGTTTCGCCGGGCCCGCGGGTGCCGATGCCCCCCCCCTGCCGCGAGAGGCTCAGGCCGCGGCCGCTGAGGCGGGGTAGGCGGTAGCGCAGCTGGGCCAGTTCCACCTGCAGCCGGCCGGCGGCGCTGGCAGCCCGCTGGGCAAAGATGTCGAGGATCAGTTCGCTGCGGTCGCTCACGGGCAGATCGACGATCCGCTCCAGGTTGCGAGCCTGAACCGGCGTAAGTTCCCGGTCGGTGACCACGAGGGAGGCTCCAAGGCGCCGTGCCTCAAGGGCGGCCTCCCGCAACTTCCCTTCGCCCCACAAGGTGGGTGCCGCGCCACTGGAGCGGCGCTGACCGACCACCCCCACCGGCTCGCCGCCAGCGCTGCGCACCAGCCCCTCGAGCTCGGCGAGGCGACGACCATCCCGGCCCGCTTCACCGCTGATCAGCACCAGCAGGAGCACCCGCTCGGCGCGGCCGGGGGACGTGCTTCCCGCTGCCTGGTGGGGAGTGGCGGCGGCCGCGTCTCCGTGGAGCCCGGAGGCGCCTTGGCGGGATGGTGTCTCCGGATCTGAAGTGCTCAGGAGGGCCGGATCCAGGCTGCAGAGCGCAGCCAGCTCCCCCTCCAGCTCCTGGTGCCAGGCATCCTCCCCGGTGGGCTGTGGTGTGAGCAGGGAGGCCGGCCAGTGCCCCCCCGCCGCCGCTTGGCGTGAAAAACGCAGCCAGAGCCGGGGGGCCAGATCCAGCCCCACCACGGCTTCGCGGGCCCCCGGTCGGAGCGGCGGCTGACGGGCCGAGCCGGCACAGGTCATCAGGCGCAGGTCGCTGCCCTGGCGGCGGCTGGATCCGGGAAGTTTCTCGAGCAGGCGGCCCGAGGCCTCCAGATCCCCGATCCAGAGGAGGCGGCATAGTCCACGGCCGTCCACCACCAGGGTGAGGGGTTCCTCGAGCCGTTCCGCCTCGGCCGCTAGGCGCTGCAGGGAGAGAAGGTCGGCCACCGCATCGGCGGGATGGCGGCGGTGGCAGATCTGATCGAGCCGGCGCCGCTCAGCCGGCCGGAGGCCCGCCGTTCTGCCGGCTACCACAGCCTGTTTCATGCCGGACCGGCCGCGCGGGAGGTCATGGGCTCAGGGCCGCCAGCCAGCCGGCGGCCGCCTTGACCTGGAGCGAAAGCCTCGGCAGCCGGGCGAGATAGGCCAGGCGACGTACCTGGAATGCTGCCGGCCCGGCCAGGGTGATGCCGGCGCCGGTGACGGCAGCCTCACCCTTGCCCAGGCTCAGCATTTCACCGAGGTCGTTCCAGCGGAACTCCTGCAAGGGCTCTCCCCGCAGCGAACGGAGCAGGTTGGCCGCCACCACCGGTGCCTGCTGGAAGGCCACCTGGGCGGTGGTCGGCAGGGACCCATACGGGGAGGGATCGGCCTGGGGAACGGCGGCGAGATCGCCGACCACGAATACGGAATCGTGGCCCCGCAGCCGCAGATCCGGCCCACAGGGCAGTCGGCCACGAGCATCGGCGCTCACCTCTGGGCTGATCCGGGGGGGGCGGCAGCGCTGCCCGGCGGTCCAGATCACCCCCTGCACGGGCACAAGCTCCTGCTCCCCCTCCGGCATCCGTCGCACCACCAGCCGGTCGCTGCCCACCTCCACCACCTGGGTGCGGGTGCGGACCCGCACATCGCGACGTTGCAGGCTCAGCAGGGCCTGCTCACGGTTGAAGGAGCGGGAGCTGGGCAGGAGGGTGTCCCCCTGTTCGATCAGCTCCACCACCGCGTTGCCCGCCGTCAGGTCGGCGAGTTTGCAGGCCAGTTCGACCCCGCTCGGGCCTCCCCCCACCACCGCGAGGCGCTGCAGGGGGCGGCCCGAGCCGGCGAGCTGGTGCACCAGATCCTGCAGCCGTTGCACATCGGCGAGGCTGCGGAAGCTGAGGCTGTGGCTGTCCGCCCCGGGGATGCCGAACGTGTCGGTGCTTGCCCCGGTGGCCAGCACCAGGCGCTGCCAGGGAATGCGCCGCCCCGCCTCGGTGTGGAGGCAACGGGCCGTCAGGTCGACCCGCAACACCCGGTCCTGCAGCCAGGCCACCCCCCGGCCGGCGAGAAGGCTGTCGTAGCGGGGGGCGATTTCCCAGCTCCGCAGTTCACCGCTGAGCAGCTCGTAGAGGAGAGGCAGGAAGAGAAAGTGCTCCTGGGGCTCAACCAGCAGCACCGGTGGGTGGTGACGTTCGGCCGCCAGGGCCAGGGCGGTGTACAAACCCCCGAAGCCGCCGCCCACGATAACCACCGCAGCGGACGCGCCCAGACCGGCTACCGCTGGCTCGGCCGGACGGGCCGGACCGGGACCGGCGACTGATGCATGGGTGCCGCCAGGAGCGCCGTCGGCAGGAGTGGAGCCCAGGGGATTCATGGGTGGAACCCTACCCAGGGTCAACCCCCAAGGGTGATGATGGTCGCTATGCCGAGTCTCCTTTCCACGGGAAGCCTCCCCATCAACGCCTCAGTTTCCGCTGGTTTCGACGCCATCGAGCCCGTGGCTGCCGCAGCACCGCCGCTATCCCTGGCGGCACCCCCCGATCCGGGCGGTGCCGATGCGGGGATGGCCGTTGTGGCCGGCGCCGGTGCTCCCCTGCCCCCCGAAGGGCGCGGTGGGGTGGTGGACGCGGCTGCAAGCTCTGCGCAGCTCGAGGCTCTCGATGCTCCGGCCCGGCTCGACTGGGCCTACCGGACCTTCGGTGCGGGCCTGGCCCTCACCACCAGCTTCGGCATCCAGTCGGCCGTGCTGCTGCACATGGTGCGTGAGCTCGCCCACCGCAGCGGTGTGCAGGTTCCGGTGATCTGGGTCGACACCGGCTACCTCCCGCCCGAGACCTATCGCTACGCCGAGCAACTTCAGGGGCTGCTCGGCTTCGACCTGCGGGTGGTGCAGGCCTCGATGAGTTCAGCCCGGATGGAGGCCCTGCACGGGCGGCTGTGGGAGAGCGGCACCCTGGAGGATCTCGAGCTCTATAACCGCCTGCGCAAGGTGGAACCCCTCGACCGGGCCTTTCAAGATCTGGGCGTGAGCTGCTGGGCCAGCGGCGTGCGCGGCAGCCAGACCGACCACCGCCGCGCCATGGCCCCCCTCCAGGCGGTGCGGGGCCTGTGGTCGCTAAGGCCGCTGCTCAGCTGGAGCCGCAAGGATGTATTCTATTACATGGAGGCGCATGGCCTTCCCCAGCATCCTCTATTTGAGCAGGGTTATTCCACCGTGGGCGACTGGCACACCAGCGCCCCCGACGATGGCACCACCAGTGGCCGGGCCACCCGCTTCGCAGGGCTCAAACAGGAGTGCGGAATCCACCTGCCCGGGCTGATGGGTGAGGGCATCTGAGGTTCAGGGGGCGCCGCCGGCGCCAGAGGCGCGCTGGCTGCTGATCGGCAACAGCCGCTGGCACTGGGCCGTTCCGCCGCTCGCCGCCGATGGCCCCCTGCGGGTGTGGCATGACGTGCCCTGGGACGGCGATCGATCAGAACGGGAAGGGGGGGGCGCCGGTGCTCCGGGCCAGCTAGTTGTCGAGTCCGGCCGCCTGCTCGGATGGGCGGCCGTCGGCGCGGTGCCGGTGGATCTGGTTCTGCCGCCCGAGGCCAGGCTCCAGCTGGCTGAGGTGCCCCTGCAGGCGGCCCCGCCCTGGCTGGGGATCGATCGGGCCCTAGCGGGCTGGTGGGGTCGGCGGCTGGTGGCCGGCCCGGTGCTGGTGGCCGACGCCGGCACGGTGCTCAGTTTCACCCGGGTGGACCGGGAGGGACGGTTCGCCGGCGGACGCCTCCTTGCGGGTGCGGCCCTGCAGCTGCGGGCGATGGCCGGGGGAACGGCCCACCTGCCCGCCCTCGATGCACCCGCCGTTCCGGTGGATGCCTTGGCAGCGGATGCGGTTCCGGTGGATGCAGTGCTGGCGAATGCACTTCCGGCCCCCTGGCCCCACGACACCGCCCAGGCGATGCGCTCCGGGGTGCTGCGAGGCCTGGCGGCGGCGATCGCGGTGGCGGCGCAGGAGGCCCTTCAGGAGGAGCCGGACTGCCGCCTGCTGCTCACCGGTGGGGATGGTGCCGCCCTGGCCCCCCTGCTCGAGCCTGACCTGGCGGTGGAGCAGCGGCCCCACCTCTGCCTGGAGGCCCTGGCCGCGCTGCGGCCTGCGGGCGATCAGCCCAGCCCGAGGTCGCTGAGGATCTGATCGGCCATGGTTTCGGCCTTCACCTTCTCGTACACGAGCTCAAGCTTGCCCTCGGCGTCGACCACAAAGGTCTGGCGGAGCATGCCCATGTACTCCTTGCCCATGAACTTCTTGAGGCCGTAGCTGTGGTAGGCCGTGGCTACCGGGCAGGGTTCGGTGTCGGTGAGCAGGGTGAAGGGCAGGGTGTATTTGGCGATGAACTTGCCGTGGCTGGCCGCGTTGTCTTTGCTGATGCCAAGCACCCGGATGCCCTGACTTTCCAGGTCGCTCCAGCGGTCGCGGAAGTTGCAGGCCTCCTTGGTGCAGCCGGGGGTGTCATCCTTCGGATAGAAGTAGATCACCACCCGCTGGCCCCGCAGCGATGAGAGGGTCAGAGGCTTGCCGTCCTGGTCGGGCAGGGTGAAGTCGGGGGCGGCATCGCCGATCGCAAGGCCCATGGCTCCATGGCTTTCGAGAGCCTCGAGCCTAGGAGGAGCCCAGGGTGCCGATGGGGAGCGGATCGGGGGCTCGGGGCCCCAGGGCGGTGAATCGACTGCTCGCGAGCCTGTCGGCCGCAGGCGATGGCTGGCCGAGGCGCGGGGGCCGGCGGGAGGGTTCAGCCGCGGGATCTCGGGGCGCTCGGAGGGCCCGCTCCATCCCTGAGTACCTTGCTGGCAGCCCCCTTCTCCGCCGTGCCGCCGCGTTCTCCCGTCGCCCAGCTGCTGGCCTGGTGCCAGGGCGCTGGTGGCCCCCTTCCCGCCATCACCGCTCGAACCAGACCGATCTCCAGGGGGCTTGGCCCTCTGATCGGGGTGGTGTTCATCCTGCTGAGTCCCGGGTCGCCGGCCGCCGCCGCTGGAGCTGGCGCCCCGATCCGCTGGAACACCGGTGGCGCGGTCTGGTCGACCAGCCAGGGGGCCTTTGACACCTTTCTGCGCACCGGCGAGGTGACCGATCGGGGCCTGGCAGAGGGCCTGGCCGGCTCCGGCTGGCCGGTGGATCAGCTGCGGGCCGCCCTGGCCAAGTCCTACACCGTCGACTTTCTGGCGGTGAGCCGTTTTCTGAATTCGGAGACCGGTGAGCGGTTCCTGCGGCGGGCCTCTACCAGCTACGGGCCCTACGACAGGATGAACACCACAGCGGTTCCGGCCCTGCGCTCGGCGATCCTCAGCGACGCCGTCGATGGCTCGATCTCCTCGGCGGGCATTCTTCGGGCCCTGCCCACCGCCTTCCGCCTGGCGGACAACGGCAACGGCCACACAGGCGGCCAGCCGATCTGCGCCCCCGGCCACTGCCGGAGCGGCACCGCTCAGTGCACCTCCCTGCTCTCCTGGTACGCCTTCCTGCCGGCCTGCATCCAGGCCCGGCAGGTCACGGCGTCGGAGGGACCTCAGCCTTCCGCTTCCGCTCCCTGAGTCTGCGGGAGGTGGCCTTCGAGGCACTGGGCGCTGACGGGCTCTCCAAGCTGGTGCGCAACAACCGATGGCCCATCGGCTGGGGCAGGACGATTCCGAGCTGCCCGCGAAACAGGCCTTCCAGGTCCGAGGCCTGCTGGGGGTCCAGCCCCACCTCCAGCCGCCGCCGGTAGGTCGCCCCCGCGCCGAACCAGCGCTGCAGCAGCGCCGCATCCAGGCGCAGCTCCAGGGTCTCCTCCCAGGCGTCCTCGCTGACCTGCCAGCCCAGCTGCTCCAATTCCTGCCGCACCGCGGCGCTCCGCTCAACCCCTGCGCTTTCGTCTCCCTTCCCCTCCGCTCCTCCGAGCCAGGCCTGCTCCAGGGGAATCGCCGCCTCCAGCAGCCGGCGGGCCGGCTCGGGGGATGGGCGCCCACCGGCCAGGGCCGCCAGCAGGCTGCCGGACGGGCCGAGACGGGGGTTGCTGAACAGCCAGCGCCCCCGGGCGCCCGGAGAAGCCAGAGCGGTGATCAGCTCCAGCCACGACCGCCGCTGATCGGCCCCGAGCCGGCGGAAGGGCTGGCGAGCGGCGATCCATTCGAATCGCAGCCCCTCCTCCAGGGCATGGGTCAGCCCGGCCGGATCCTCCGGGGCGACCTCCAGTAGCCGGGGGCGCCGCAGGGCATCGAGCATCTGCAGTTGGGCCTCCAGCCGCTGGCGCTCCTCGGCGGCCGCCACAGTGATCACCACCTCCCCTTCGCGGGCGGCCTGGAGCGGATCGAGGGCCCAGAGCAGGGAGTGGGCCTCTAGCACCAGCACCCGGTCGAGCCGGCCGATCGGGGCATCTTTCCAGAAGCGGCGGCGCAGCTGGTCGAGCCGTTCCCCTTCGGCGGTGGCCTGGCGCTGGAGCCACCGCTCCAGCAGGGGATCCTGCGGGGCGCTGCTGAGCAGGTCGGGGCGATCGAGGGCTGTTTCGGCGGCGGCGGCCAGCTGGGCGGCGCGGCGCTCCTGCAGCCGCTCCCGCCGCTCCCCTTCCCAGCCCAGGGGGCCCGGCTGCCAGAACACTTGCCCTTGCAGCGCTCCCGGCAGATAGTGCTGGGCCACCCAGTGCTCGGCGTAGGCATGGGGGTAGCGGTAGCCCACCCCATCGCCGAAGGCGTCGCCATCGCGGTTGGCATCGCGCAGATGGGAGGGCACCTCCTGCCGCCGCGCCTGCCGCACCGTTTTCACCGCATCGAAGAAGCCGAGGCTGCTGTTGCTCTTCTCGGTGCCGGCTAGGTAGAGGGCGGCATGGGCGAGGGGGTAGAGGCCCTCCGGCAGGCCGATCCGGTCGAAGGCGGCGGCGCAGGCTTCCACTACCACCATGGCCTGGGGATCGGCCAGGCCCACGTCCTCGCCGGCGGCGATCAGCATGCGGCGGAAGATGAAGCGGGGGTTCTCGCCGGCCTCCACCATCCGGGCCAGCCAGAAGAGGGCGGCATCGGGGTCGGAGCCCCGCAGCGACTTGATGAAGGCGCTGATCGTGTCGAAGTGGGCATCGCCCTGTTTGTCGTAAAGCACGGCCCGCTGCTGGATCGACTCCTCGGCGATCGCCAGGTTGATCTGGATCATCCCCTCGCCGTCGGGCGGGGTGGTTTCCACCGCCAGCTCCAGGGCATTGAGCAGGCTGCGGGCGTCGCCGCCGGCCACATCGAGCAGGTGGTCGGCCGCTTCGGGGCTGATCGCCACGCTGCGGTCGCCGTAGCCCTGCTCCCGATCGGCCAGGGCCCGCTCCAGCAGGCGGCGCAGATCCTGGGGTTCGAGGGGCTGGAGCCGGAACAGCCTCGCCCGGCTCACCAAGGCCTTGTTCACCTCGAAGAAGGGGTTCTCGGTAGTGGCGCCGATCAGGCTCACGGTGCCGTTCTCCACCCACGGCAGCAGGGCGTCCTGCTGGGCGGTGTTGAAGCGGTGCACCTCGTCGATGAACAGGATGGTGCGCAGGCCGTGGTGGGCCAGCCGCTCCCGGGCGGCTTCCACCTCCACGCGCAGGTCCTTCACCCCCGCCAACACAGCGTTGAGGCTGCTGAAGTGGGCGCGGGTACTGCCGGCGATGATCCGCGCCAGGGTGGTCTTGCCGGTGCCCGGTGGGCCGTGCAGGATCAGGTTCCCCACCCGGTCGGCGGCGATGGCGCGGCGCAGCAGGCGGCCCGGGCCGAGGATCGCCTCCTGGCCGGCGAACTCCTCAAGCGTGCGGGGCCGGAGGCGATCGGCGAGGGGCGCGATGCGGCGCAGGGTTTCTTCGCGGCGGTGGCTGAACAGGTCGCTCACGGCGGTTCGCGCACGCCACCATCCTGGCGCCATTGAGTTCCCCTGAGGCCTCGCGTAAGGTTCGGCCCAGCTATCCCCGCCCCGTGCGCCTTCGTCATTCTGCTTCTCTGGCGGTGGGTCTGGCGATGGCGGCGGGCCTGGCGGGCTGCAGCGAGAGCCACACGCCGGCTCCAACGCCGCCCCAGGTGCAGCTGATCAATCCCCGCACGTTCAACACCCTCGATTCGGCTGACTACCAGAGCACCCTGGAAGCGATCCGTGAGGTGAGGCTCTCCTCGGAGATCGCCGGCCGCATCACCGCCTTGCCGGTGTATGAGGGCCAGCCGGTCAAGCCGGGCCAGCTCCTGTTCACGCTGGATCAGGTGCAGCAGCGGGCCACGGTGAACGCTGACGCGGCCGAGGCCCGCAAGAACCGGCTCAACGCCGAGCGCTACATCTTCCTGAACCAGCAGGGCGCCGTTTCCACCAAGGAGCGCGATTACTACGTGACCGAGGCGATCCAGAGCCGCGACAAGCTGAATGCCTCGATGGCCACCCTCGCCTATAAGAATGTGGTAGCCCCGATCCCGGGCTACGTGGGCAACCTCAACTTCAAGCTGGGCGATGTGATCAAGCCCGGTGAGGTGGTCACCAGCGTGATCGACAACAGCCGCCTCTGGGTGCGCATCGATGTGCCCGGTGAACTGGGCGACCGGGTGCGGCCCGGCCTGCCGGTGATCCTCAAGGGCCCGGATCCGCGGCGGCCCAAGGCGATGGGGCGGGTGATCTTCGTGGCCCCCGCCCTTGATAAGGATCGCCAGACCCTGCTGGTGAAGGCCGAGTTCAACAATCCCGATGGCTCGCTGCGCAATAACGAACGGGTGAGCGCCACTCTCATTTTCGGCCAGCAGCAGGTGCTGGCGATCCCGCAGCAGGCGGTGCTGCTCCAGGCCGGCAAGCCCTTCGTGTTCCTGGCGGTGAGCGTGGACGAGGCGAAAAAACGCTTGGGCCGCGCCATCGAGCCCGAACCCCTGCCCAACCTGCCGGTGGCGATTCAGGTGCCGGTGACCCTCGGCACTCTGCAGAACGGCGTCTTTCCTGTGAAGGAGGGTCTCACCGCTGCCGACACCGTGGTGGTGGGCAACCTGGCCCAGCTACGCAGCGGCCTCTCGGTGCAGCCGGCCACGGCGATGCTGCAGCCGGCGGCTGGCATGCCGCCAGGTCCCGCCGGGGCTCTCCCACCCGTCGGGGCCCCCTCGCCCGCTGCCTCCAGGGCCGCGGCGCCGACCCCCGGGGCCATGCAGGCCCCATGAGTCTTTCCGATACCTTCATCCGCCGCCCCGTGCTCAGCACGGTGTGCAGCATCTTGATCCTGATGGCCGGCCTGATCTGCCTGCCGCTGCTGCCGATTGAGAACCTGCCCAACATCGCGCCGCCCACGGTGCAGGTAAGCGCCAACCTGCCCGGCGCCGATGCCCTCACGGTGGAGAGTGCGGTGACCGGCCCGCTGGAATCCCAGATCAATGGGGCGCCGGGGATGGATTACATCACCTCCACCAGCACCGGCGAGGGCAACAGTCAGATCAACGTGTACTTCAAGGCGGGCACCGATCCGGATATTGATCAGGTGAACGTGCTTAACCGGGTACAGACCGCAACCCCCCAGTTGCCTCCCCAGGTGAATGCCCAGGGGGTGACAGTGCAGCAAACGGCCAGCAGCTATCTGCTCGTCTACAACCTCACCTCCACCCAGGGCCAGTTTGATCGCAACTACCTCAACGGCCTGCTTCAGTTGAATCTCATCTATCCGATCACCCGGGCCGAGGGGGTGGGCCAGGTGAACATCTTCGGTGCCAGTGATCCGGCCTTTCGGGTGTGGGTGGATCCCCTCAAGTTGGCCCGCTTCAACCTCAGCGTGGACACGGTGGAGCAGGCGATCCAATCGCAGAACCTGGTGGTGATTGCCGGCAGCATCGGCGGCCCCCCGTCCACCCCCAGCAACCGCACCACCTTCCCGCTCCTGGTGAACGGCAACCTCAAGACCGTGCAGGAATTCGAGGATGTGGTGATCAGCAAGGGCCCCGACGGGGGCCTGATCCGGATCGGCGATGTGGGCCGGGCCGAATACGCCTTCCAGAACTTCAACCAGGCGGCGATCAATGCCCGCACCGGCTATCCGTGCGTGGGCTTCGGAGTGATCCAGCTGCCGGGCAGCAACGCCATCAGCACAGCCAGGGCGGTGGATGAGGTGCTCAGCCAGTTCCGCAGCACCCTGCCGCCGGGTGTGGTGCTGGAGAAGGTGTTCGACCAGACCGACTTCATCAATGCCTCGATTTCCGGCGCTCTCGATGCCCTGCGCGATGCGGTGGTGTTGGTGCTGCTGATCATCTTCCTGTTCCTGCAGGATTGGAAGGCCACGGCCGTGCCCGCCCTGGCGCTGCCGATCGCCCTGCTGGGGGCGATGGTGTTCGTGAAGACCTTCGGTTTCTCGATCAACGAGCTCACCCTGCTCGGCATCATCCTGGCCACCGGTCTGGTGGTGGATGACGCCATCGTGGTGGTGGAGGCGGTGTCGGCACGGATCGAGGCGGGCGACCGGCCCTTCCAGGCGGCCTCCAATGCGATGAAGGAGCTCACCGGCGCGATTCTGGCCACGGCCTTGGTGCTGCTGGCGGTGTTCATCCCGGTCACCTTCTTCCCGGGTGCCACCGGCGTGATCTATCGCCAGTTCGCGCTCACGATCGTGTTTTCGATCATCGTGTCCACCTTCAATGCGATCAGCGGCAAACCCTTGCAGTCGGCGTTGCTGCTCGGTGGTGGCAAGACGGAGCCCCGCGGCATTCTTTGGACCGTGATCGGCGGCCTGTTCGGTGGTCTTTATGGCGCCCTGGCCGGCGGTTGGGTGGCCTCGCTTGTGCTGGGGCTGCTGGGGGCGGTGGTGGGTACCTTCCTAATGCCGATCTTCACCGCCTTCAATGCCGGTTTCGAGCGGCTCTCCCGGGCCTATGGCCGCATTCTCAAGCAAGCGATTCGGCTGCGGCGGCTGGTGGCCCTGGTGCTGCTCGGCGGCGTGGCCCTCACCGGCGTGGCCTTCGCCGCCATCCCCACCGGCTTTGTGCCCACCGAAGACCAGGGCTATGGCCTGGGCATCATCCAGCTGCCGCCCCAGTCGTCGATCGAGGCCACGATGGAGGTGGCCTCCAAGGCCCAAGCGATCCTCGCCAAGGAAGCGGAGATCATCTCCGGCGAGATCGTGGGCGGCGCCGGCTTCAATGGCGGGGCGCTCAACCAGGGCCTCTTCTTCTTTGGGCTGAAGCCGATCGATGAACGGGGCGGCAAGGGCCAGTCGGCCAAGGAGATCATCGCCCGGCTCAACAAGCAATTCCATCAGATTCCCGGCGCCCTGGTGATGGCCCAGTCGCCGGCGGCGGTGCCTGGCTTCAGCGCCCAGGGCGGCCTCTCCTTCCAGTTCAACGACCTCAGCAATGGCGGCTACAGCCCCACCGATCTTGATCAGATGGCGGGCAAGCTGATCGGCACCGCCAAGGCCAGCGGCAACTTCTACAACCTCTACACCCAGTTCGTGAGCGATGCGCCGGTGTGGCGGCTGGACGTGGACCGCGACCGGATGGCCTCGCTCAACATCGATTACAGCCAGGCGATGCAGGTGCTCGGCACCCTCAATGGCGGCAGCTTCATCAACCAGACCTACGAACAGCAGCAGTACCGCCAGGTGTATGTGCAGGCCGATGGCGCCAGCCGCGATGTGGTGCAGTCGCTCAACAACCTCTATGTGCCCGATCGGAGCGGCCAGCTGATTCCCCTCTCCAATGTGGTGAAGGCCCGCCTCGATAGCGCGCCGCCGATCATCAGCCACTTCGACCTCTACCGCACCGTGCTGATCCAGGGGGTGGAGAACTTCGGACGCAGCAGCGGCCAGGCGATCGACAGCCTGATGGCCACCTTCCGCCAGATGGGCTTCAGCAACATCGGCTCCGACTGGTCGGCCCTGACCCGCTCCGAGGTGCAGGCCGGCTCCCTGGCGGCCCTGGTGTTCGCCCTGGGGATCGTGGTGGTGTATTTGGTGCTCTCGGCCCAGTACGGCAGCTACATCGATCCGCTGATCATCCTGATGACCGTGCCCCTGGCGATGCTCGGGGCCCTGGCCTTCCTGGTGCTGCTGGGCCAGGTGAACAACGTGTATGCCCAGGTGGGCCTGGTGACCCTGATCGGGCTGGCGGCCAAGAACGGCATCCTGATCGTGGACCTGGCCAACCAGCGGATGGAGCGCGGAATGACCGCCAGCGAGGCGGCGATCGGCGCCGCCAGTTCCCGTCTGCGGCCGATCCTGATGACCGCCATGGCGGCCCTGGCCGGCTTCTTCCCTCTGATGGTGGCCACCGGTGCGGGTGCCCTGAGCCAGCGCTCCCTCGGCGCTGTGATCTTCGGGGGCCTGCTGGTGGCCACCGTGCTCAGCCTGTTTGTGGTGCCGTCGTTCTATGTGCTAATGAAACAGCTTGAGGCTTCTTGGTTCCCCACCAGTGGCGAGAAGGAGGTGCTGCCTGCTGATGCCCCCAGCGAATGAATCCGGCTGCTGATCCCCCCGCTGATCCGAGCGATCCCTCCGCGATCAGCGACCCCCATCCCTGAATCGCCAAGGCCCCGATGCCCCTTCCTCCCCCCCCCGGATACACACCACGCCGCCAGCTGAGGGTGGATCGCCGCCGAATCCTCTTCGCCGCCAGCCTGGCCGCCGTGGCCGGCACCGTGCTGATGGTGCTGGTGCACCGCGCGGCCCACACGCCGGGCCAGCCGATCAAGCCGATCCCCTTGCTCGGGGCCGTGATGGTGGTTGCCGGTGCGGCCAGCTGCGGGGCCTGGGGTGAAACCATGCGCCAGCTTGCCCTCACCCAGCTGGGAGAGCCGGATGGGCCGGAGGAGATCTGAGGGGGAGGTGAGCGATGTTGCCGGCTGGCTTGCCAAAACTGATTTGCTTCAGTTAAATCGTTTCAGCTAAATCGGCCGGCCAAAATAATAGGAACTAAATTTATCACACGCAGGGCTATGCGCAAAGCCTCGGGAATGCTTGATAACTGCCCGGCTGCTTCGGCGGCACGCAGACCAGGCGGTAGTAACGGCTACAGGTCGATAACGGGTCCGATAACCACTGTTCACAACGAACACTTCTGCAGTGAACTGCCTGCGGTAGCTAGGGTTGGCTTGGTAGCAAGGAGGTGGTTATCGGACAAATGCAGGAGCGCTGCCGTGGTTCTCGGAAACCATCCAATAAGCGTTAGGCGCTTGGGGAGAGGCATGAGCGTGGCAGAATCATCGGCAACCCTTCCCATATAACGGTCAGATGACTTCGGAGAAGAATCTTATTCAAGAGTAAGTCAACGCCAAACTGTTGCAAGCACTAATTCTGCTGAGCAGGCAGCATGAAATTATTGCCTATCTGCATGAAGAAAGAGAAGTTAATGTGCTCAAAGAGTTTGAAGATACAGTTTCCAAAGGCAGTCAATCAGTTTCATGTGTCTACCCAGTCTACGAGTATGTATTCTCATTGACAGACAATCTTGCAAGATATCACAAGATCCTAAATAGTTTGCCAAGAGTCAGCCAGAAAGACGCAATAATTTCCAGCTATAATCGCTTGTTGGCGCCGCTCAAGGATGCGAGGAATAAGCTTCAGCACATTAACCGGCACTTGGACAATACGTTTTCTGGTCCGCTGATGGGGCCTATCTGCTGGAACCGAGATAGCCATCAATTCATTGCATCACTAAGTGACGCAGCAAAAGCAAACTCCGTTGCCGGAGTCGCACTCGATACACACACTGGAAAGTTTGTGGCGCAGTTTGTGTATATAGAAAATGAAATTCACTATGATCTTCATGGGATAACTGCGGAAACTAGGGAAGTTCATGAGTTTGTGGTCAACCGATTTGATGTTCAAGTTGATGGCAAGCCCTATGATCCATCAATGCATTTCCAGGCGTCTAGAACTGACTTTGGGCTTTTATTTAGGTAGCAGATCCAAGCTTCAAAGGGCTCGAGCTGTGTATTGATATTTTTAAAAGCAGCACCTAACATCAAAATACAGCGGACGGGACAAAAGGCTACTTAAGATCGCATTGAGTCTTTATCCGCCGCTGATTTAGAGCGTTCGAAGGATCGGGAAGAGCGGAGCGGAAACTGCCCTGATGGAAGCCAGCGATGTTGGCATAAGCAGACCCTGCGGGCCAATTTCGAGAAAAAACTCCGTAAGCGTTCAGGGGTCGGGACAGCACGCGGCGAACTCCGTCTCTTCTGAACCCTTGACAGCGGCCTGATTCTTGTTTGCATCTCAGGCAGAGACTGTTGGCGATGGGCACCCCGCCTCCTGGGATT
>Ga0209299_1001069_pt1 | contig 15379 bp, 18 predicted proteins | sample S_140806_MF_Meta_FD_187326 | JGI IMG/M metagenome (GOLD analysis project Ga0209299, IMG submission 187326) | Freshwater microbial communities from Lake Simoncouche, Canada to study carbon cycling - S_140806_MF_MetaG (SPAdes) (version 2) | ecosystem: Environmental > Aquatic > Freshwater > Lake ...
CAGGTCGAGGCGTCCTTTAGGGCCGTCGAGCGCATCGAGGCCAACGGCCGCACGGTGATCCCCGGCCTGATCAATGGCCATGCCCATCTGCCGATGACCCTGTTCCGCGGCCTGGCCGACGATCAGGATCTCGATGACTGGCTGCAGCACACGATCTTCCCCGCTGAGGCGATGAACGTGGATGAGGCCTTCGTGCGTTGTGGCACTCGCCTGGGCGTCGCCGAGCTGATTCGTGGCGGTATCACCACCGTCTGCGATATGTACTACTACGAGATGGCGGTAGCCGAGGAGCTGGCGGCCGCAGGGTTGCGGGGGCTGCTGGGTCAGGTCTTGATCGACTTCCCTGCTCCCGATGCCGCCGACCATGCCGCCGCCATGGCCTGCATTGCGCGCTTCGTGGATCGCTGGCAGGGGCACCCTCTGATCACGCCGGCGATCGCTCCCCATGCCCCATACACCGTGGCGGATGATCATTTGATCGAAGCCCAGGCCTTCGCTGTTGATCGGGCCAGCCCCCTGATCATCCATCTTGCGGAAACAAACCACGAGGTTCAGGAGAGCCTGCGGCTCAAGGGAGCAAGGCCTGTGGAGCACCTCGCCAGGCTCGGGCTGCTGAGCGACCGGATGGTGGCGGCCCATGTGGTGTGGGCCGAAGCCCATGAACTCGATCTGCTCCGCGACCACGGTGTTGGAGTGGTGCACAATCCCCAATCGAATATGAAACTGGCCTCGGGGGTGGCACCGCTGCCGGGCATGCTGGCCCGTGAGCTCGCGGTGGGGCTGGGCACCGATAGCTCGGCCTCCAATAACGACCTGAGCATCTGGGAGGAGATCGACACGGCTGCCAAGTTGCACAAGCTGATCAGTGGTGATCCCACGGTGGTTTCGGCTCTGGAGGCCTTCGAGATGGCCACGATCCGCGGTGCTAAGGCCCTGCATCTCGATGCACAGATTGGCTCGCTGGAGGTGGGGAAACGGGCCGATCTGGTGGTGCTGGAGATGGAGGCGATCAACCAGATTCCGCTCAGCAGCATCTACTCGGCTCTGGTTTATACCAGCAAGGCCAGTGATGTCTGTGATGTGCTGGTGGAGGGACAGGTGTTGCTGCGGCAGCGTCAGCTGCAGACCCTCAATGATGCGAAGATCGAGGCAGAAGCCTTGGCCTTTCGCCACCAGATCATCGAGCGGCTCGGCTTGGTGCCCTGACTTGGTGCCCTGAAAGGTGCTCTGAAGCGATGGGATTCTTGGATCGGTGCCGCCGTAGGCCCTCGTTAGGCTGATTTGAGCTCTAGTCCACCCATGCCGATCTTCCGCTACGCCGATCCCGAGGGCGTGGTGCATCACGGCCTGCTCCACGCCGACGGCAACCGCGAGCGATTGGAGGGTGCTCTCTTCACCACCCAACGCCCCAGCGGCGAGGCAGCCCAGGTGGTCCGGCTGCTGGCGCCGATCGAGCCGCGGGCTCTGCTCTGCATCGGCCTCAACTACCGCCGCCACGCCGCCGAGACAGGCGCCGCCATTCCGCAACGGCCGGTGCTGTTCATGAAGTCGCCGGGGGCAGTGCAGGATCCGGAGGCGCCGATCGAGTTGCCCACTGCCTTGGCCAGCCATCAGGTGGACTACGAGGCGGAGCTGGCGGTGGTAATCGGCCGGCGCTGCAAGAACGTGGGCGTGGAGGAGGCGCTGGGGGCCGTGCTCGGTTACTCCTGCGCCAACGATGTGAGCGCCCGCGACTGGCAGAAGCGCCCCGAACTCGGCGGCGGCCAGTGGTGCCGCGGCAAGAGCTTCGACACCTTCGCGCCCCTCGGGCCGGTGCTCGTTCCCGCCGCCGAGCTGCCCGATCCCCAGGCCTTGGCGATCAGCACCGGCCTCAACGGCGAGCGGGTGCAGGACGGCCACACCAGCGACATGATCTTTTCGGTGGCCGAGATCATCGCCTTTCTTTCCGGCAGCACCACCCTGCTTCCCGGCACTGTGATCCTCACCGGCACCCCCGAGGGCGTGGGCATGGCCGCCAATCCACCGCGCTGGCTCAAGCCCGGCGATCAGGTGGAGATCACGATCGAGGGGATCGGCACACTTCGCAATCCGGTGGTGGCGGAGGGGGCGAGAGCGTCACCAGTGTGAGTTCGGCAACATCACGGGCAGATCGACATGGTGTTGGTTGTGTTCAGTGACGTGGACGTCATCCTCCGCCATCAGGTTCATCGTTTCACTGCCTCCGCAGCTGTCCGCCCCAAGCAGGGGCTTCAAGGGCTCACCGAGCTCAACCGGCATCCGCGCCATTAGTCGTCATCACACAGAGATGGCTCGTGGTGGCGCCGGGCACCTGCTGGGGATCAATCCGTTGATCAAAGCTCACCAGCCGGCCGCCATGGGCCACGGCCAGAGCCAGCAGATAGGCATCGGTGATCTGGCGAGGACCGAGAATTCGTTCCCAGCGAATCAGACCTTCCTGGAGCAGGCTGATCTCTTGGGGCCAGAAGGCATGGCTGGTATGGCCGCAGGCCTCGGCCAGACGGGCCGCCACCTGCTGGGCGGGTTGCGTGTTGGGATAGGCGGGCTGCGCCGTATGCATCACATGCCCACTATCGAGCAGGGCGATGATCACATTCACATCCAGCAGGGCCCGCATCAGATGCCTTCGAGATCGCGCAACTTGTCGATTTGTTTGTTGCTTACCAGCTGTTGATCACTGGCCGCAAAGGGACGAATCCAGCTAGAACCGGAACATCAGAGGGCTGGGCTCGCATCTCTCCGGTCAGGGCATAGCGCAACAGCCTCGAAACCACTTGCCCAGCCGAAACGCCTTGACGGCGAGCCAACTCCTTGGCGGCAGCCAGCACATCGTCTTCGATATCGAGCGTGGTTCGCATGGCCAGCCGTTGCCTGCGCTCCATGATCGCAACAGCGCACCAGGTCATCTCAGTCGTCCCCATCCCCACGACCCAGCTCGCGCAGCTAGCCCCAGGAGCCTGGATGTCGTCTGCCGGAGCCGCCGAAACGGGACCGACGCCAGGTGCTCTGCAGCTCCTGCAACACGGTGCGGGGTTCGCCAGGCCGCCGGGCCAGGGCGGCAAAGCCGAGGGCCAACGCCAGGCTGGCGAGGGCATTGCGGAGCAGCTCGGGCAGCAGGAGCAGGGGTGTGCGGGGCTGGCTGGCCTCGCGCTCGCGCTTGATCTGCAGGGCGGCCTGATCGAGCACGGCAGCCACCTGGGCTTTGAGCAGGGGCAGGGGCTGGGCGATGTCGGCGGGGCCGAGCACCGGGCCACTGAGCTTCTGGAGCTGCTGGTTGAGATCGGCGTTGCTGGCGGCGCTGGCCACGGCCTGGCGCAGGGCCTTGAGTTTGGCCTCGGCGCCCTGGATGCGGGCGGCCTGGGCGTTGTTGACCGTGCGGCTGGTCCGCAGGCCGGCGATGGTCTGCAGGGGGAGGAGCAGCAGGAAGCCGAGGGCGGCGGCCACGGCCAGCTGGCTGCAGAGGCGGGCGCGGTTTTTGAGCAGCGGATCGTGGGGCCCCAGCTCAGCGGCGATCTGCAGCAGGGCCAGGCCGAGCAGGGGGAAGGCGGCGCCGTTGATCAGGGCGCCGGCCATCCGCAGCTGCCAGGCCGGATCCAGCAGCTGCAGCGGGAACAGGGCAGCAACCACCAGGGAGGCGAACAGCACAAACAGCACCAGCGCCACCACGCCCAGGCCCGGGGCGGAGAGGAGCACGGGAGTGCCGGAGCGGGAGGATTCGGAGCTGGGAGGCATGGCGGACCTCAAGGGCTAGAGCGCAGAGCAGGAATCGCCGCCCATGGCGGCCACAAAAAAGCCCCGCCGATGGCAGGGCCGACAAAGAGAATTAGGGCTGCAATTAGGCCTTGGACGGTGTGATCAAGGGAGTGGCGATGCGCCTGCGGAGGCGGCGGCTCAAGCCGAAGGCGGCGCCAGCACCGAGCAGGGGTAGGGGGCCAGGAACCGATGATGTTGGATTGGAAGTACAGGGACCAGAGCCAATACAAACATTGATGGATTCTGATGTGCCGTCAATGGTCCAGGTGCCAACCAGACCAGTAGCCGTGAAGCCTTCGCTGGCGAGGCTTTTGCCGTTGAAGATTGCGCTGCTGAAGAATGGTTGGCTCAGAACGTAAGTCGAGTCTATGCGGATGTGTGGGGATATGGATGGGTCAGAGGATGGACGAAACCTGAATGTGAATCCACTCACTAAATCTGCACCACCAAGGAAGCCGTTGCCTCCGTAGCCCGCAGGGCCTGATATGGCGTAACCCGGAACGCTAGCAGTGGGACCCGTGCAAAGAAGGGAGGGAAAACCGTTAAACTGGCCAGAAAGAAAGCCATTAGCACCACATTGACCGACGGTAGTTATCGAGCCAAGCTGAGACAGAGATCCTTGGACGGTTACCTTCAAATTCGGGCCGTCATCAAAGATGTTCACGTTCAGAATGGCCTTGGCCTGCCCCTGGCTCAGCAGCAAGGCGGCCGGAGCTGCCAGCAAGGGCGATAGCCTCTTCCAATATTTTGGCAGTTGATGAAGGGCCATCATTGCAGAACTATGCAAATGTGCTGCAATTTTGCCCCCCCCCTGAAATTGCGTGCATCTTGGTGCCGGTCAAGTAATTGACACATGCGGTAATCCTTTGTTGATTAGGTGGGTCTAACCGGGTCGCCGCCTTCCAGTGCCCTTTGCTCCTGGCGATTTTCCGTCCTTCTCCGTTGAACAACCAGCTGGGGCTCCAGAACCAGGGGCCACCGATTTTGGCGCTGCCCTGGCTGGCTGGATCGGCGTCATCGCTGTGCCGAAGCGTGGTCAGGGGTTCCTCGTTCCGGCCGGCCTGATGCGCCACCCAGGGGCGCCCATCCTGGGCAGGGCAAGCGCTCAGGATGGAAGCAGCACCTTGGGCTGCAGGTTCAGGCGCTGGATCCGCCGGGCAAAGCCCTTGTCGTCGAAGGAGGCGATCAGCTCACAGGAACGGCAACTGGCGTGGTGCAGGGCGTCGGCGAAATCGAGGCCAGAGCGCAGGCCTGCCACGGCCTGCTCCTGGCAGGGGCGATCTTCCAGCGTGAGGCTCTCCAGGCTCAGCAGGTGCTCGAAGACCCTGAGCACATCAGCCACCGGGAAGCGGTAGTAACCACGCAGAACCCACTCCAGTTCGAGGCTCACGGTTTTGGGCAGGAACAACGGCCGGCCGGACTCAATCAGGGCGCGGGCTGCTGTCCGCTGGCTCTCTGCGGCGGGATCGGCACCATGGGCATCGGCCTCAGCCACGTAGTAACGGGCCAGCACATTGGTATCGAGGCCGATCACGGGCTCAGCAGGGTGGCGGGATCGAAGTCGACCGGCAACGGAGGCTGGCTGCTCTGCAGTAGCCCGAAGCCACTGGTGGGCATTGGGTGGGGCGGCCTCCAGGCGCGAACCTCGATGTGATCCCCCACCACCGCAAAGCTCACCTGGCTGCCACGCCGTAGTCCGAGTTGTTGACGCACGGCCTTGGGGATGGTGACCTGGCCTTTGCTGGTGAGCGCACGCACGGCGTCAGAGATCTCGGGGGCGATCTCCGGGGTGGTGGCGTCGGGAGTCATCCTGGATCGCTTGAGGAGCAGGTCGTACCTGGTAAGAATAGGTTGTGCGGCGTCGGCGGCTGACGAGGACATTGCGGAGCAGCTCGCTGAGCAGGAGCAGCAGGGGGGTGCGGGGCTGGCTGGCCGGATCGGCGCCACCGTCGTGCGGTGCCGAGCATCAGACCCCCGCCAATCCCAGAGCGGCCCGCAACGCCTGCTCCAAAGCGTTCATTTCAACGGCGCTGAGCCGGGTGAGGGGGCCTTCGCCGATGCGGTTGCGATCCAGGGCCCGGGGTTGCTCCGCCATCGCCCAGCACTCGCGCAGCAAGCGGTCGCGGGCGGGGATCAGCACCCGCAGAGCTTCGGCGCCGTGGCGTCGCTGGCTGGTGAGGGGCACCACCAGCAAGGTGGCGAGGCCCGCTTCGGTGAGCGCATCGGCCTGGATCACCACCACCGGCCGCACCTTGCCTACTTCAGCGCCCTGGTTGGGGTTGAGGCGTGCCACCCAGACCTCACCGCGGCGCATCAGCGCCACCACGGTTCAGCCGAGGTCGCGGTTGCGGTCGCAGGCGCCTCAGCCCCGGCCAGGGCCTCGTTCTCAGCCATCAGGAAATCGGCGGCCATCTCCCGGACCTCCTCGCAGGCGCCCGCATCGCTGGCCAAAGCCACCGCTGCCTGCCTCAGGGAGGCTTGCGCCCGTCCTTCCCGCCGCTGGGAAAGCAGGGTTTCCAAGGCCTCGCGCAGCAGCTGGGAGCGAGGTTGGCCACTGAGTCGCGCTTCCTCATTGAGCTGTTGTTCCAGGTGGTCTGGAAGTCGGATGCTTACAGCACTCATGGAACGCCACTGACATGATGCAATCAAGTTTACGAGATGCATGCCAACTTGTATGACAGACACGCATCTAATGTTGAGGCGATCACCTCACAGGAGCACCAACTGGCGTGGTTTGCCCAGCGGCTGATCGCTACCGGTGCCACAACCAAAGGCTGTCCCGTTGCAGGGCGGCGGCCATGGCTGAGCCGCTGGCCAGAAGCTCGGCGTGTTCCGTGGGCGTGAGCACCAGGGCATCGCAGCTGAGCGGCAGCGCCGCCAGGGGCCAGGCCAGCAGCCGCTGATGCTGGGGGCCGCTGCTGCCTGCATCGATCAGCAATAGATCGAGATCGCTGCCGACCCCGGCGTCACCCCGTCCGTAGCTGCCGAACAGGGCCACCCGCTCCAGGCCCGGGTGCTCCGCCGCCACCTGGGCCGCCCAGAGGCGCACCTGGCTCAGCACCTGCTCCGGCTCAGGCCAGCGCAGCAGCGATTGCGTCAACGATCGAACGGGCATGGCGTTGGGCGTCCTCGCTCTGGAGCCGGCCGAAATGGTCGGTCGGGGCCCCATCGGGCAGGCTATCGGGGTAACGCGTCGGGATGTAAAGGGCATCGAGGATGCGCAAGCGGTCTTCCAGATCGCTGACGCTGGCCGCCAGCTCAGCGGCGACGGCCGGAGGCAGATCGCGCCAGGAGCGCCCGAGGCCGTGGCCCCACGCCTGCTGACCATGGCCCAGGTGCAAACCCTTCAGGGCTTTCTCCACCGCCTGGTGGCAAGCAAAGCAGGCCCATTCATGGTGGCCGGCGGCGGCGCTGACTCCCGCCAGCGCCAGATCGGCCTGCGCCTGATGCAGCCAGTCGGAGGAACGATTCATTGCACCATTGTGGCGGCGTTGGCTGGATCGGCCGCTGGTCCTGCAGAGGGGACCGTTCTTATTCGCCTCACCCCTCCACAAAACTCCCGTGCAGCCCATAGGGAATGGCCAGCGGCAGCTCCACCACCGCCAGCTCCTCCATCGAGGCGGCATCGAGGATCACCAGATCGCTGGCGCAGCGGGCACCGTTCCAAACCATGCAAAGCACCCAGCCGTCGTCCTCGGCGGGTTCGGAGCCCGCACCGGCGGCCCGCGGCACCATCACCGGCTCGCTCACGAAGCCCCGTGGCGCGGCGCTCCACACCTGGCGTTCGCCGCTGATCAGATCGAGCTTCTTGATCGCCTGGAGCGGGTCGTTGCCGGTTTCGCGCTCGGCCACTGCCATCCAGCCGTAGCGGCTGAACAGGCCTTCGCGGCGGGGGTTCACCATCGCAAACTCACAGCAGCGCTCGCTTAGCCGCTCGGTGCGCACGGTGTTTGAGGTCAGGTCGATCGTGCAGCGCTCCAGGAGGCCTTCGGGGATCAGGTCGAAGTCGATCGTGCGGAAGTCGGTGTCGGGGCCGATTGAGGGGAAATCGGCGTAGAAGATGCTTTCCACCATCAGCGCCGGACCCTCCACCTGGCCGCCGAAGCCATCGGGCCCGGCTTCGGTGATCTCCCAGGCGTTGAGGTGGTGGAACACGAAGCCCTCGGGGGCGGGCACAATCCGCGGCGGCTGGCCCGCATAGGCGCCGCCATCGCGGGGGACCAGCCAGAACTGGGCCTGGCCGCCGGGCTTGGAGGCCAGGCACTGGGCCGCACCCTTCTGGCCCAGCAGGAAGGGAAGCGGGTTGAAGGCGATCGCGTTCTGCAGAAACACCGCCCAGTTGGGAGTGATCGCGAAGTCGTGCAGGAAGGCGAAGCCGCCGAAGCTATCGGAGCGCTCGCTCAGGAGTTGGCCGGCCTTCACGCCCTTGGCGGGGTCGTCGGCCACGGCGAACTCCATCAGCCGGATCGTGCTGCGCGGGCCGCTCTTCACGCCGAAGGTCACCATGCGCTCCTCGCCGCGGTGGCCGGGATCGAAGCGGGGATGAGCGCTAAACGCCTCGCCCGGCTTGAGCACGCCATCCAGCAGGGAGATCCCCTTGGTGTCGAGGGTTTCGGGATCGAGGGCGTGGGGAGAGCTGGCTTCCCAGAGGGCCAGCAGCTGATCGCCGAGCTTCACCACATGGGTGTTGGCGATGTTCTTGAGGCGCACGTCGAAGGCGTTGGCGAGCAGGCCGCCGGGTTTCTGGGTGCCGAACACGCCGCGATACAGCGGCTTGCCTGCCTTCTCCTCGGCCAGCCAGCCCTCCGTGCGCACGAAACGGTTGGTGAGGCTCAGTCCGCCTTGCTCGAAGCGCAGGGCAGTGATCATGCCGTCGCCATCGAAGGGGTGATGCACCCAGTGGCCGCCGCGCTCGAGCCGGCCGGGACCGTTGCGGTAGAGGGTGCCCTTGAGGTCGGCCGGGATGGTGCCCTTGCTGGCCTGCAGCGCAACGTTGCTCAGTTCCTGGCCCACGTTGCGGAAGCCGCTGGCCCAGTCGGCGCGGTCGTAGCGGGGGGTGGGCTCGGCTGGCTGCGCGGGTGCTGCCGGGGAGGCTCCTCTGCCATCTCCACTGGAGACCTGCTGGCGGCCGGAGGCGAGGGTCATGGTGTCCGGTGGGGAGGAACCTGTGGCCGAGGTACCGCAGGCTTTGGATATTAAGGATTATGAAGCATGGCGGAGGCAGTCGCAGGGGGCGGGGCTGCCAGGTGCCGACTTGGTGAATTGTTGGTGCGCAAGGTGTAGGTGTGCTGTTGTGTTTCTGATTACACAATCTGGGGGGGGGGGGTGACGCTGCGCTTTCGCTGTGAATCGGGAGTATTCACGGGTAGGATTGCTGCAGGTCCGATGGATCACCTCCAGAAAAGTTTTTTCCGTGTCGCGTAGACAGACTTCCTCTATTGGGTGGAGGTCGTTGAACACCAAGGACCATGAGGGCCTTGATTTGTCGTGTCTGCCCCGCCAACATCTCCTGTCTTTCCCGCTATCACCATGGCTGACTTCTCGATCGATCTCGATATTCTTCGTGCCCCCTCGATCAAGGCCAGCGGTGGGTCTGGCCTGGCCCAGCTGCGGCTGCGGGCCAGCGATGGGCCGCGCTCCCGTTCCCAGGGTTGGAAGTCTGACCATGACGATGACCGCGAGGACGACTGTTCACCTGAATCGGGGAAGCCCGCTTCCGGTGAACTGGTGTGGGTATCCCTCTACCTCTCCACCGATGGCCGCCTCGGCACTGACGACAGCCTTTTGGTGCGCCGTCAGGTGAGGCTCAAGGCCAACGACAACAAGCCGCTGCTGGTCGCTTTCTCCACCGCCGACCAGGCCGTGGCCGATGGCTCCTACTACCTGATCGCCCGCGTCGAGTCCGCTGGCGGGGTGGTGGACGTCAACCCGGCCAACAATCAAAGCGTGGAGCTGGTCAATGGTCGCGGCAGCGATGTGATCCTCACCTGGATCAGCTGTGCCCTCAACGCGATCCAATCGGCCGGCAGCAATGGCAAGCCCGGGGTGCCACCCACCACCGGCACTCGGCTGATGGCCATGCTCTCCACCGCCATGCTTGATGCCGTGGCCGCCTTTGGCGACAAGGTGAACCCCTACCGCTTCGATCTCACGGCCCCCAGCGGCGCGAGCCGCGAGGCCGCGGTCCTGGGGGCCGCCCAGCGGATCCTGGCCCTGGAGCTGCCAGGGGAGTCCGACCTGATCCAGGACCAGCTGTCCAAATCTTTGTCGGAACTCAAAGGCTCGAAACAAGGCATCCAGGCGGGCCTGGCCTTCGGGGCCGGTCTGGCGGATCAGGTGCGCGCCTCGCGCGCCAGCGATGGCTACAACAACAACACCCCCTACACCCCACCCGCCTCTGGCTTACCGGGGTATGTGTGGATGCCGGCCACCTCAGGTCCCACCGCCGGCGTGGCCCTCGGCCCCAACTGGGGATCGGTCACCCCCTGGGTGATCAGCGGGCCGGACGCCTATCGATCCGACGGCCTCCAGTGCCGGCCGGATGTCGACCTCAACGCCTATGGGGTCCAGCTCAACGAGGTGCGCCAGTTCGGTGGCCTGGCCAGCACGGCGGTGACCCAGAACCAGCTGCGCACCGCGGACCAGACCCAGATCGCCCTCTTCTGGGCCTACGACAGGCCCGACACCTTCCGCCCCTATGGCCAACTGATCGACATCGCCATGGATGTGGCGGCCCAAAAGAACAGCAGCCTCGAAACCAATGCCAGCCTGATCGCCAGCCTGAGCATCGCCATGGCGGACGCGGTGATCTGTGCCTGGAAGGAGAAGTACACCAATGCGCAGCCCCGCCCCGCCGATCTGATCACCGGCGCCTTCTCCGACACCGATGGGGTGGCCTCCACCGTGCGCGACAGCCAATGGCAGTCGCTGCTTTCCTCGATCAATGGCGTTCAGTCGCCACCCTTTCCCGATTTCCTCTCGGGCCACTCGGTGATGGGCGGGGCCTTCGCCAGCGTGATGACCCAGTTCTTCGGTGACAACGTGGTGTTCTCCGCTCGCTCGGCGGAACTGCCAGGTGTGGAGCGCTCCTTTGATGGCCGGATCGCTCCCGGCACCCTGGGGGATCTGAGCACCGTGGCGGTGAGGCGCAACAGCTTCTATGAGGCCGGTCTGGAGGATGCGGTGAGCCGCGTCTACGGCGGTGTGCACATCCGCGAGGCTTGCCTGGATTCCTTCAACGTGGGCCTCAAGGTGGGCGATGCCGTGGCCCGGACCTTCCTGGGCCAGGGGTCGCTCGTCTGATCGGCCGATCCCGATCCCCGGCCTCTCCCGGATCGATGAGCGGCCACCGGGGGATCAGCTCTGGGGGCCGTGACCGGGTGTGGATGGCGGAGGAGAGGCCTGGAGCCTCGAACCGATTGGCGGATGTGGTGGTTCGAGGCTTCCTCGGCGCAGACTTCAGCGGAGGCAGGGAACCTGGCTGGGTTCGCAGGGCGGCAGAGGACGCTCGCAGGGCGGATTCAGGGCAGCGTTGTCACAGGGGTGGCTGGGCACTTGGGCGGCCTTGCCGGGCGAGCTCAGCAGGCAGGTGGCGGCGGTGAGGGCGGCCAGCAGAATTGAGCGGTTCATGGTGATCCAATCACTGGTTTCAATTTAGGGGCGGCAGCTCTGTGGCGGGCCGGCGTGGTCTTCGCTACACAGCCTCCTCTCCCTTCTCCATAAGGTCGAGCTCCTCCAGTGCGGGATTCGCCATGGGTCAGGTTCCTGCCCGTCGCGTCGCCATCGTGGGCGCCGGCAGCAGCGGCTTGCTGCTGGCCTTGCTCCTGCAGCGGCAGGGCCATCAGGTGTGCCTGTTCGAGCGGGCTCCCCACCTGCGGCCGGAGGGTTGCGGCATCCTGCTGGTGCGCAGCGGTGTGGAGGCGATCGCCGCCGCCGGGATCGCAGGGTTGCTGGAGGAGATCCTGGCCGCAGGCTTGCCGGTGAGCCGCTTCGTGGTGCGCAATCTGCGTGGCGACCTGATCGAGAGCAGTCCGGCCGAACGGGAACCCGGTGAGCTGCCCTCCCTGCTGATCCAGCGCCGATCCATCCTTGAGGCCATGGCCGCTCGGCTGGATCCCGGCGTGTTCCGCCCCGGGGCGGGCCTGCTCAGTTGGAGCCAGGACGCTGCCGGGGTGGAGGCCCATTTCGACGATGGCTCCTATTGGCAGGGGGATCTGCTGATCGGTGCTGATGGCCTCCATTCACGGGTGGCGCCGCAGCTGGCCCCCTTGCGGCACCTCCATTTCCTGGGTGATCGGGTCTGGCGGGGGGTGGTGGCCGATGGATCGTTCTGCCGCGAGGGCGAGTTCTTTGTCTATGCCCGAGGCCGCGGCGTCTACGCCAACGTGTTTGACCTGGGCACCGATGCCGATGGGGTGCCCCTCACCCACTGGGGCTTTTTCCAGGAGGAGGTGCTGCCTGCGGATCGCAGCGAGCAGCGCCGCCTGCTCAGCGAGCCGGTGCCCGAGGAGGGCCTCGCCAAGCTCCCCGCCGACCTGGCCACCTTGATCCGCGCTACACCGCCGCAGCGGCAGGTGGCCAACTGGTCGTTCGACATCGACCCCCTGCCCACCCTGGTGGCGGGCCGGGTGGCTTTGCTGGGGGATGCCGGCCACGCCATGAGTTCCTCCCAGGCCCGGGGCATGACCGCTGGCCTCGAGGATGCGGTGGCCCTGGCGCGGCAGCTGGGGCTCTTGGCGGCTGAAGACGGCGGTGGGGCTGGGCAGCGCACCGCGGGGCGACCAGCGGGTGATGGCATTAGCCCTGAACCGCACGGCACCGCTTCAGCTGTGGAGACCGCCCTGCTCCGCTACAACGCCGAGCGCCTTCCCGTGGTGCACCGCTATCAGGAGCGCAGCCGCCAGGTGAGCGCCCGCACCGGCCGGATGCGCCGGCCCCGGGTGGCGGCGGAGCAGGGGCCGGGAGCCACCGGCCTTGGGCACGCCCCGTCCTCGGCGGCGGCGGCGGGAGCATCTGGCCACAGCTCGCAGGGCGGTACCGCCAGCAAGCCGACCACGGCCAGGGCTGCCTGAGCTTTCCGGCACCGTCGCTCTCAGGTGCAGGGGGGCAGCCGACGAGATTGGGGGCGCTCAGCTCCCCGCCCGCTCCAGCACCCCCTTGCTGCTGGGAACGGCGCCGGCGCGGCGGGGATCGATTTCCACCGCCTGCCGCAGTGCCCGGGCGAAGGCCTTGAAGCTCGCCTCCACGATGTGGTGGGAGTTAACGCCATCGAGCTGGCGCACGTGCAGGGTGAGGCCGGCGTTGTTGGCGACCGCCACGTAGAACTCCTTCACCAGCTCGGTGTCGTAGGTGCCGATCTTCTGGGCCGGGATCGTGAGGCCATAGCTGAGGTGGGGGCGGCCGGAGCAATCGAGGGCCACCTGCACCAGGGCCTCATCGAGGGGCGCCAGGAAGTGCCCGAAGCGGTGGATGCCGCGGCGGTCCCCCAGGGCCTTGGCGAGGGCCTGGCCCACGGCGATGCCCACGTCCTCGTTGGTGTGGTGGTCGTCGATATGGGTGTCGCCCGTGGCGGTGATCTCAAGGTCGATCAGGCCGTGGCTGCTGATCTGGTGGAGCATGTGGTCGAGGAAGGGCACGCCGGTGGCCACCTGGCAGGAGCCGGCGCCGTCCAGCCCCAGGGTCACGCGCACGTCGGTTTCGCCGGTGACGCGCACGATGGTGCCGCGTCGCGGGGCGAGGGCGGAGAGGGACGGGTCAGACACCACGGTCTGGCGGGTATGAACCAAATCATGGCGCATGCCGCCGCTGGCCAGCTGGCTCTTCCTCTTTAATTGGTGTCCGATCCCGAAGCACTGGATGGGCATGGCGTATGCGAACCAGGGGTCGGCCTCGCTGCTGCGCACCGTGGACGATGTGGTGGCTTTGCCGCGGGCTGAATTTCTCCAGGAGGGACGGGAGACGGATGGCCTGATCTGGGATCCCGGCGACGAGGCGATCCTCGGCGAGGCCCTGCCCGCGATCTTTACGCCGAGGCCGCTGGAGGGGGTGCGGGTGGATGGGCAGGCGCTCCGTGCCGAGGCCCGCCAGGCCTGGGAGGCAGCGGAGCGGGTCGAGGCCCCGACGATTTACGGGGGGTATCTGTTGCGTCACTTCGGCCACTTCCTCCATGAAAGTCTCAGCCGGCTCTGGTGGCTGGCCCCCAGCGAGGGCATGGCAACCCCGGCAAAAGAGGTTGCCGAGCGCTTGCGGGAGTTGGAGGCGGAGGTGGTGTTTTTTATGCCCAAATGGCCTGCTCCGGGAAACACGCTTCCCGCCTACATGGAGGAGATTCTCGCCATGCTTCGCCTGTCCGCCGGGCGGATTCGGATCATGGATCGGCCGCTGCGCTTTCGCCAACTGCTCATCCCGGCCTCCCTCTGGGGATTCGCGTTGCAGGCGCGGGAACTGGATCACCACCTGGGTTGCGACAGCCGCGCCTGATGCGCCACCTGCTCGCCAGCGCCGCCATGCCCCCAGCCCCGGAGGAGGCCCAGTCGCCCGGACAGGGGGAGAAGCTCTATGTGACGCGCAGTGGCCTGCCTAGCCAGCTGGGGCGGCTGATGGGCGACGTGGTGCTTGATCCCTTGCTGCAGGCGATCGGCTACACGGTGTTCCATCCGGAACAGACCTCGTTGGCGGAGCAGATTCACCGCTACTCCCGGGCCAGGGATCTGATCTTCATGGATGGCAGTTCCCTCTACGTTCTCTGGTTCGCCAAATTGCGGCGCGGCACCCGGGTGCGCGTGATCCTGCGGCGGCGGCAGGGCCGCTGGGTGTGCGAGAAGGTGCGGGAGTTGTTGCCCAATGGCCATCGGATCCGTTGGCAGGTGCTGGATGGGCTCCGGAGCGAGGCCTTGACCTCCGACAAAGATTGGGAATCTCAGAATGTGGCGGACCTGCGAATCCTGCTGCGCCAGCTCGGTGGCGCGGCACCGGCGGCCCTGCCGGACGCCGCGGCAGCGGCCCTGGCCTGCTACGCCGACACCTTCGTGGAGCAGAGCACTCCGGAGCAGCTTTCCCGGGTGGTGGAGGCCCTGATCGCCGCCCTGGCCACGGACCCCAGCGGCGCTCGCTCCCTGCGCGGGCGGATCTACCACAAGGTGCGCGGGCTGCTGGCCATCTGCCGGCTCACATCCCCGTGATGCAATACCCGGCATCCACATAGATCACCTGGCCGGTGATACCCGAGGCCAGGGGACTGGCCAGGAAGGCGGCGGTGCTGCCCACCTCCTCCTGGGTCACGGTGCGGCGCAGGGGGGCCTTCTCCTCCACGTTGTGGATCATGTCGAGGATGCCGCCGATGGCGGAGCTGGCCAGGGTGCGGATCGGGCCGGCGCTGATCGCGTTCACGCGCACATTCTTCTCGGGGCCCAGTTCGGCCGCTAAATAGCGCACCGAGGCCTCCAGGGCCGCCTTGGCCACACCCATCACGTTGTAGTTGGGGATGGCCCGCTCGGCGCCGAGGTAGCTGAGGGTGATCACGCTGGCGCCGTCGGTAAAGAGGGGCTTGGCGAAGCGGCAGAGGGGCGCCAGGGAGTAGGCGCTCACCTCCAGGGCCCGGCCGAAGCCC
>Ga0209299_1001071_pt1 | contig 15370 bp, 14 predicted proteins | sample S_140806_MF_Meta_FD_187326 | JGI IMG/M metagenome (GOLD analysis project Ga0209299, IMG submission 187326) | Freshwater microbial communities from Lake Simoncouche, Canada to study carbon cycling - S_140806_MF_MetaG (SPAdes) (version 2) | ecosystem: Environmental > Aquatic > Freshwater > Lake ...
TTTGTATTCGTTGAGCGTGGCCAACGTCGTTTTGGTAGTTTTTAAGTCGCGTACGTTGTTGTTAACACTGCGCTTCATTGCCAACAAATCGTCAACGTCGTGCCAGCTTGGCCTGTCCAACTTTCTTCTGATGAACTGTGAAATCTCGCATTTGTTCTTATCTGAACCAAGGTCTTTGTAAAAGTTCTGCCGCAACGTGTTAGGCAACAGCACAATCACTGGTCGTTTGTTGTATGCATCTTTTGCAATATCGCCGATAATCTCGTGCATGGTGCGCGTTTTGCCGCTGCCAGTTGCATGGACGACCAACAACCTGTCGACATCGGAACGGACACCCAAGGCGACAGCACGTTGCTGGTGAGGCGCCAGCGAGCCGTCACATGGTTTGCTTGCAAAGCTGACGCGGTTTGCCTGTCTCGACCTCATCATGCGGGACAAACTTGTCCGAGTGGCATTACTGCCACCACTGGCACCACTGCCACCACTGGCGCCACTGGCACCACTGGCACCACTGGCGCCACTGGCACCACTGGCGCCACTGTCACCAACATTACCAACATTGTGACTGGTGCGATTGGCAGGTTCATTGACCGGGCGGTCAGCATTGTAACTATAAATGGTTGTTTCTCCGAATTTACCAGCGCCGCCACTGAGCGGTTTGGGCATGTTGGTTTGGTCCAGCTCGACCAAGCTGGCCAGCTTGGCCAACTGGCCGTCCAGACTAGTCATTTGGTGCTGCACCGCATATGCAATGACGCGTGTGGTGGCCACGTGGCAGTCTTTGATGTTGGCCAGCAAGGCCGCCAGGCACACGTGGTCCAACCAGCTGCACCGCACAGCAAACTTCCAGGCGTCAAAGTTCTTGGCAAAGTCTGGCAAACTGCCTGCCATTTGCAACAAATAGTTGTCGGGTTGGTTGTCGCACTGTTTCAAAAAGTAAACAGCCAGTCTTTCAGCCAAGTTGGCCATGTCGGTCATGTTACTGTTTGGGTGAACCGATTGGTTGGCACGGTTGGAATGGTTGGCATGGTTGGCATGGTTGGCATGGTTGGCATGGTTGGCATGGTTGTGACCCAAACTGGCAGTTTGTCTCAGCTTTGCCAATTTATTTGGTGTGTTTGTGTTTGGTCTGTTTGGTCTGTTTGGTGTTGGTATGAATTGTGCTTGACTTGCAAATCTTACTTTGCGCTTTGACGGCCTAGTTGGCGAGATTCGTTTAGGCGATGCGTGACCAGTGTTGCGCAACATGATGAAACCAGATTTGGTCGGTTTTTACTAAACTACTATTTTTGTTTGGAATCGACTATCACCATTTAAACAATTAGCTAGAATAACATGCAACTTTTTGGTCTACATCCTGGCATGCAGCTCGGAGCCAGGCGTGTAGTATTCAACTGTTTTTGAATCCGCAACCATGAACTCGTAATTGCCTGGCTGTGCAGCCTGAAAGTTAGACAACGACTCGAATTGGCTGAATTCGCGGTAGATTTTGCCACCAGATTTAGCACTGTTAAACCGTCCAGACATGACAATGTCGGCCTGGTGACGAACATAACAAGGCACAGCCTTGGGCAGTTGTTCGACAAAGATTACTGCAGTGCTGAACCATCTGGAGTTGTACGCCAAGAACTGCACTTGCTTGGATTTAAACGTCAAGTGCCATGCTTGGTCAAACACCACCACCAAGCTGTTTGAGCCTGCTTTTTGGTCGTCAATCAACGATTGCAGCACTTGCTCGAACTCAGCAGCTGTCATTTTTGTGGTATCGTGTGTTTCGAATGCCAACCACTGGTCTGGACAGAATGTAAACACGACCGTTTTGTCGAACTGGTTCAACATGCACAGTTGCTTGGCGCATGTCGTTTTGCCACAGCCCCTTGGGCCAAACATGCAGACAATTTTACCAGGAGTAATGTTGTCGACCAGCATGTTGTGATGATCAAAGGTTTGTTGTTGTTTGGTGGTGTTGTTTTGTGGTTTGGTGGTTTGGTTGTGCGGTGGTGCGGTGGTGTGGTGGTTGTTTTTATTCAAGTACTGAAATTAACCAAACCAACATATGTATGACAGTTGGCTCAAACGCAACAAACGCAACTAAATTATTACTTGGCCGACACACCTGGCAGACCAAGCCACCAAACCACCAAACCACCAAACCACCAAACCACCTACACATCAAGCAAAAAAGTCCAGGTAGTTGCGCCGCTTCAAACGGTCTGCAGACACGCGAAACTTTGCTTCAAACACGACACGCTTGCGCAGTTGGCCAAGCAACTCATGGTCGGCGTTTCGGTCAACAACTTGAATTGCTTTTTGGAATCCAGGATGCGCCATCATGTTGATTGTGTAGTTGCACGGCTCAAACGTCTTGACCGCTTTTGATGCTTCGTGCACATCCAGAGCCAGAGTCAGGCATTGGTGTGGATGGCTTGGATTGTCGTCGTTGCGCGTTGTAAAACAAACTATTGAGCGGGCGAGCCACTCTTTTGCTTCGTGGCTGGTCAACACAATGTGTTCCATCGTGCGATAGTTCTTGTCACTTTCCAGGTGTGAAGCAGCGCTTGGTTGGCTTGCCATGGATAGCGAATCAGATGGTTGCACAGATGGTTGGTTGGGTGCGCAGTTGGTTGCAGATGGTTGGTTCTAGTCAGCTTCAAACAAATAACCAAACCAACATATGTTTGGCAGTTGGCAAACGTATTGGTATTGATGCAATGTTTGACTGCTTTTGCAAGTTGATTTACAAAAAACCAATATACCTATTTGGTTATCTGGTCAACTCTGCATATATGAATCCATATCAACAACATGCAAATATAACACCAACATGAAAATAGTATTGCCACAGAAAAGCACCAAATAGCTGCCGAAAAACCAATACATCAACCATGCCGACACGCCACGCACTGGTCAAAATGCTCGACAGTGCCATTCGAGCCAACCATCTGGACAACTCGGATGTTGTTCGGCTCAGCCGGGCTATTTCCCAGTGTTTGGCCGATCCGCAACCAACCAAATTGACCAAAATGACCAATTTGACCAATTTTACCAGTTCGGAAAGTTCGGTCGGTTCGGTCGGTTCTGGTTCGGCTGGTCAGGCTGGTTCTGGTTCGACTAGTTTGGCGAGTTCGCCATCCTCCACCAACTCGACCAACTCCACCAACTCGACCAATCCGCAACGATGTGTTTGCTACACCGACGCGTCGCCTGTCAAGGCTGGTCCCAGGCGGTCGAGTTCAGTCGGCAGGTTTACTAGCCGGGTGTCCAGCGTCTAGGCATCTAGGCACTGCAACACACAATCTGCAATTTGGTCACCACACTTGACCGACAAAAAGCCAAACGAGTGGTCCATCCATGTCAGGTGGGTGTGGCGCGCCGGATCAATCGTGGCTTCGTGCGCAAACACTTTGGAGTCGTCGTTGCTGTTGAACCAGCCAAACGAAATGGTCCAAAAGCTGACGCTGGGTCGCTCGTGCTTGCCAAGTGCGGCCAGATACTGGATTGCTGGACCAACCAGCCGGCTAGCCAAGTTGCCAACATACGAGTTGACAAGCGTTCTAGCACGCTGCGAGCCGTTCAACGGACTGGCAACAGCAATGGCAGCCTGCACGTTCCAGCCGCGTTTGTGCATGTTCATGGCTGCCAGCCCACCCATGGACTGGCCGACAAACACAATCGGCAGCATTTTGTCGTCAAACTTTTCGCAGCACAAGCAATCGACTATGTCCAGCATTTCGTCAGTCGTGCCGACATGGTTGGTTCGGCAGTCCAGCGCGACAATAATGGCATTCTTGAAGCGCTTGGCCAGCACGGCAAGAATAACTGCAAAGCTTGAAGGGTGCGATCCTAGGCCGGGAATCAAACAAATGCGAGCAACTGTTTCGGCCATGTTCTACTGTTTGGCAATGTGCAAAACTTTTAAAACTATCGTACTAGAAAATGTTTGCAAAACATATGTTGGTTTGTTGGTTTGTTGACCAAAATGTCAAACTGGCCAAACTGCCCAACCAACCATACAACCAACTGCGCAACACATTGACACTTGCCAAACCAAACCTGCCGAAACCTGCCAAACCAACCAAACCAAACTTGCCAAACCAGCCAAACCAGCCAAACTAACCAAACCCAGCCAAACTAACCAAACCCAGCCAAACCACACATCGAAACCAAACCACACATCGAAACCAAACCACACATCGAAACCAAACCAGCCAAATGTCTATTCGGTCGAGCTGTCGCTGTCACTCTCCGGCTCTGTCGTCGCAGCATCCGACTCGTCGGTCGACTGACCGTCGAGCATGTCGCACGCAATTGTCAGCTCGTTGGGTGCCAGCGCGTTGTTTTCCTTCAAAATGATTGCCGGCAAGTAAATGCGGTACCAGTTGTGCCAGGCGCTAAACAGCAAGCTGTGTGCAAAGTCTTGGTCGTAGCGGAGCATCGAGACCTGGATGACACCATACCTTGTCCTGACCAGCCTGGTGCGGTCTCTGCTGTCGTAGACTTGCGGTTCTTGCTGCCAGGCTGGCTGCTGGCAGCCAGGCGCCCAGCAGGCAAACACGATTCCAGGATGGTTAATTAGACCTTGGCCGAACTTTTCGATGCCTTGCTGCTTGGCCTGCTGTGCGTACTTGTTGAACCATTCGAAAAACGCCTGGCGGTCTTTCTGGCAACCAGACGTGCTGTTGGTCAAGCTGTCCAGCGTGTGGCTGGCCATCACCAGGTTGCACCACATGACCTGCGCGTAGTACTTGACCGACATGGGCAGCATCATCTTGTTGTTGTGGCGCTCAAACTTGTACATTTTGGAGGCAGGCGGGTCGCTGTCCAGCGGCCACCTCGGCTGGCAGGTCTTGCACTTGAACTCGACCAGCAGCCTGTCCTTGCCCATGCTGAGCACGCCGTCGGGCGACGCGCTGACCATGGGCAGTGCTTCGCAGCGCACCAGGCCGTATGTGTTCATAACGGCTTGGTCGTACTGGATGCCGGGCTCCATTTCTGCAACGAATGCCTTGCCGGCCGGGCTGTTGAGGAACTCCATGGTAGCTCTACCGGCGTCCTCCTCGTGGTCAGTGCCAAAGTTGACGATTCTGGCCAAAAAGTGATCCACTTCCATTTTCTTGGCAAAGACGTTCCACACGATGTCGCGAATCACGCTGATGGCGTCGTTGTACTTGTCGTGGTCGGCAATGCCAGCGATCGAGCTGCCAGTCAGCTGCAAGCGGCGGTGTTTGAGCCAGACTGGATTCGCAATTTTTTTCTGATTAGCATCTAGAATGTGCTGCTGCACCAGCAGGATCTCGGCTATTTGTTCGGGCGTGACGCTCTTCCACGGCACAAAGTTGGTTTGCATGGTCTGCTCGACCAGCTCGGCCAGCATTTTGGGCGACATGTAGGCCAGCTTGACAGGCTTGGCGGGTTTGGCTGGTTTGGCTGGTTGGGCTGATGGTCTGGCTGGTTGGTTTAGTTGGTCAAAGTGCTCAGCAACGTCAAAGTTGACTGTTTGGTCTGGCATCTTGGCGTCGCGCTCGGCCAGCTTGGCTGCCTGGGCAAGCAGCTTGGCTTGGTTCATTGCTTGGCCGGTTGATGTTTTTTTGGCTGGAAAGGCAAACATGATGCACAACTGTTTTGTTAAAGTCTCCAAAGTTGGTAGTTGGCAATTTAATAACTGTGTACATATGTTGCATTGCCAATAAATTGGCGCTTGTTGGACCTGGCAAGCTGGCTGTTGGCCGAATTTGTGTTGTGATCCTGCACAAAGCTCGTCATGATTTCATGCTTTTTTGTTGCTTATTATGTGGTTTGTATGGTGCTTTTGGTATCATGTACACAAACCAGTTGGTTTAATGACAACCCCACAAATTGTGTGCAAATGGCAACTACGCTGCGATATGCTGGCAAACTGTTTGGGAGTGTTGTGGTTGGCTGCATGTGTGTGGGTCTCGCGTGTTTTTACAACATACATGATGATTGAATGGATCGGTTCGGCTGGAATGACATGTTGCGTTGCTGGTGGACCATTTCATTGCTGTACGCGACTGTGTGTGACCAAATCAGGTAATTTAAACAGTTTGTGCACGAATGGCAAGCGTGGTTTGCGTTTGACCCAAATACCCGACAGACTAGACAAAATTGGTGCAAGTATAGAAAAGTACCACGACAGACCACCAGGAAGGCAGATAGTCAAAAACACAGGCATGTTGTCCAGCACACAACAAGCTGTCAATCGTTTGTACGGCATTGACAGTTTAGGCAAATGCAAGCAATGCGAACATGACAAAATGACAGGTCTAAAACACTGTGGGATTTTTAAACACACATGTGGGCAACAACGTGATGACCAATTCAAAACACCAAGTTTGACCATCCAACCAGACAACCCAACCAAACTAACCAACCCAACCAACCCAACCAACCCAACCAACCCAACAAACCCGACCAACCCAACCAACCCAACCAACCCGACCAACCCGACCAACCCGACCAACCAACCAGAACAAACAGTTCGTGCAATCCAGCTCTACTGAATTTTGTGCGTTTGCATGTTTTTGGCTTTCAACTATTTAAACAGCAATTTATAGCTTGTTGCATAAAAACTACCAGTCTAGCACTTTCCCACAAACCAACAAAACAACCAACAACACAACAAACTAAACATGACGTCCATGGTCGACGACCACACTGTGCCGACAAGCTCCAATGCTAGAATGTTGTTCTCAGATGCCGAGACAGCAACCGCCCGAGTCAAGTTCGTCAAGTCTGGTCAGCCGGACCAGTCAGGTCAGTACATCGCGGATGGCATGGATACATACTACATGCCAGCCAAACCGCACGATGCATCGCAGGCGATTAGTTATTCGGAAGTCGAACAGTACTTGCCGAAGCTTATCAGATCTTGCCGTAATGCCAAGTTGGCTACGCTTGGTTCGGCCGGTGCGGCTGGTTTGGCTGGTTTGGCTGGTTCGGCATGCCATGCCTGCGACTGGGAGAACGACACTGCCAAGTTGAAGTGCGACATTGCAAATCAACACGTCTGCGGCAAACCAGGATGTAACCAGCGTGGTCCAATTTCTTGCCAATCTGTCCGAAGACTTCCAACTGGTTCAACTGGTTCAACTGATTCAACTGGTTCAACTGGTTCAACTGGTCCAGATTCTTGCCAATCTGGTCTAACTGGTTCATCTGGTTCAACTGGTTCAACTGGTAGTGACCTCGACTCGATTCTGGCCAAGTACTATGCACAGAAAACCCTGGTGTCCAAGCCGTCCAAGCCGTCGGGTCAAACTGGTCGAACTGATCAAACTGGTCAAACTGGCGACCAGTCAATGATCGACCATTTGGCGCGGCTTGACCAACTGGCGCCCAAATTGGCACCGTTTGTTGGCCAGCACAAGTCAGTCATTGTTCCATCCATGCAGCTTGACCCGCCTGGACTGGCCGACTTGGCACCTGGTGCCCGCCTGGGCTGCAAGCACGTGTCGGAACAAACCAAGACGGACTTGAAAAGCATCGACCTGATGACCAGCCAGATCGCCGAGCTGACTGCCAGCCGCGACAAGCTGGAAGCCAGCTATGCGTCCAGCCAGGCGACGCTGGCCCAGCTGGACCAGGCTGCCAAGCAGTGCTGTGCAAAGCGCAAGTTCAGCCAGCTGGTGGCTGACCAGGTTGCACTGGTTGCGCGCTGCGCCAAACATGCTTTGTCGACCTGCGTGTTGGACCAGACGAGCACAGATCAGCCTGATCAGACCGATTCAACCAATTCGACCAATTCGACCAATTCGACCAATCCAATCTTGCAGCAGCTTGAACACAGCCAGTTGCTCGACAGCCAGGCTGCCCAGCGCGGTGTCTTGGCGCTAGAACAGGTCGTGTCGGTGCTGAGCACATGTTAAACATGATAATTTATTAAACAATTCAAATCAAAGCATACCGACACCAGGAATTGTTGTAGTATTTTGGTTTGGTCGACACTCTGACGTGCAGCCAGTTGACCGAGTTGTGCACCGAAGTCCACACCAAGTTGCTGGTAGGTTCGTTTTGCACCAGCTGGGCCAGCATCTGGCGGATTGTCCGGCAAACAGTTTGCCAAAACAGCCTGTGCTCTGCCTGGCTTGCATTGATTAGAAACAGCTGCATGTGCGCATAGTTTTTGACATGCCTGCCCAACCAAACTGGCATCGGCGCAACCAGCATGGTGCTTGCTGAGCTTCGAAAAGCAACCACACCAACTGCACCAACTGCACCAACTGTACCAACTGCACTGCTGGTTTTGTTTGTTTTGTTTGTTTTGTACTGACCATCAATGCCATCGAACCTCTCTGCGAGCTTGGATGGATTGGCACGACTCGACAGCCTTTTCGGCACTATCTGGTGTGCATATTTCAGCCTCAGCGCGGTGTCGACTGGTGTGCACCGCCATATAAACGGCTGGTCGACAGGCAGCAGCGGTCCGTTGCCAGCTTCCCACTGGTCGAGCACCTGGCTCCAACTGGCGTGCATGCTCGACCTGCCGGCCTGGCCAACCTGGTTCATCAAACCAGAACCAAAACCAACTGTACCGACCGCGCCGACCGTACCCACCGTACCCACCACACCGAACTGGTTGACATGGTTGCCCATTCAACAATGCCTGGTTGTTTGCGATGTGTTTGTTTAGTTGATTGCTTTTTTCCATCTGTTTAAAAAACCATCCAAGTTTGTCAGATTGTCGGTCTGTCGGTTTGGTTTGTTGGTTTGTTGGTTTTGGTTGAATTGCAAGTATGGACAGTGCACAGCAATCCAACACAGTTTACTGGTTGAAGTTCGACACGACTTGCGACAAGACGACACAGCAGGAAATATTAAATGCTGCCAACATAAAAAACGGCTGGGCAACCAAGCGTGGATGTAGCTTCCAAGCGCTGGGTGACAGTCACACCAATACAAACAGTACAACCAATACAACCAATACAACCAATACTGATAGTTCCAAGGTGTGCAGCGCAGTGATTCATCTGTGGCCCAGCCAGAGAATTGCAGAAACGTTTGGCGAGGAATTCCGACATTTCAGCGTCACGTCGTTTGAGACGTTGTGCAACCAGATTTACTTCAATGCTGAAAACATGAAACATGTTGCCAACTGGCCTGGCACGCACCAGCAGTACATCAACTACATCGTGCAGCACGAACTTGGCCATGCTATTTTCAACTTGAAGCACGTCGATGCTGACCAGTTTGATCGCCAGTCCGGCCAGTGCGACGTCATGACCCAGCAAACTGAAATGCGCATTCCCGAAAATGCTTTCCACAAACTAATGTGCCAACCTGGTTATGAACACTCTGTGTACGATTCGACAACAATCAAACGTGCCAAGCTGGCAGGTGGTGCAGGTGGTGCAGGTGGCGCAGGCGACAATTTGGTGGACTTTGAAGTGTGTATTGTAAGAAGCGGTACAGTGAGGCTTGTCAAAGTTACCGGTAAAGAGCGAACTGTAGTTACTTACAAGTTAAATGATGACCAAGAGGCCCATATTTTACCAACTGCGAGCATGCAAGCAAACACAGCAAGTATTGGTATCATTGCTGATGTGGTGGACAATCAAGCAATGAAAGCAGTTGCCAAAACAGTAATTAGCTATTACGGGCAAACAGTTGGCACATTAAAAAAAAATAATAAGAAGGAGGCAGACAAGACTGCAGAATTTGTGGTAGTTGACAAATCCGAATTTAACCTGGACGAGAATAAAAACATAACAACATGCTCTGAAAAAGTTATTGCCTTTACATACACACAGAGCGATGTGCAGAACCAAAAAAAGCCGAACCGTGCAAATGCACAACAAACACACGTGCCAAACCAGTCACAACCGGTTGTTGCACAACGTGTGGAACACACAGTGGAAAGTCATCTTGCACTTGATCCTATTGGCAAATCCATTGCAGTGATGCGCAAAATGCAAAAACTAACATTACCAGTCCCATCAGACACAAGAGCACAGTTGACTGATAAGCAGTTTCAATATGTGTCTCAAATAGTTTTAAAAATGGCTCATTTGGTTGGAAATCAAATATGGTTTGAACACACTGACTGGATAGACAAGTTGTGGATTGTTAATTGGCCTGGAAACGCTGACCAACCAGCTGAACCAATGTTGGAATGCATGTATTGGGGGCTGGTTACGAAAGATACAACGACCAAGCAGCCATACGACAAATTCAAACAGCTGGTTGGAGAGCTTGACAAGTACATGTACAACAGCGAACCAATGCTGCCACCCACAGATCCGACTACAAAATCGGCGAGAACAGTTAAAAAACACTTTACTGATTACTACACAGGTCTGAGAGAGCGAAAAGTCGAACAGGACAAAACAGCCGAGACCAACACCAAAATAAAACCGCCAAACACGGGCGCCGTCAGTGGTAGTGTTGGTGGCGTTGGTGGCAGTGACGTTGGTGGCAGTGGTGGCGATGGTGGTAGTGGGGTAGGTGGTAGTGGTGTAGGTGGTAGTGGTGTAGGTGGTAGTGGTGGCGGTGGTGGCGGTGGTGGCGGTGGTGGCGATGGTGGCGGTGGTGGCGGTGGCGATGGTGGCGATGGTGGCGATGGTGGCGATGGTGGCGATGGTGGCGATGGCGACGGCGGTGACGGTGGCAGCGCTGGTGATGATGGTGCCAACCATTCTGGTGCAGCTGTTGTCAATGCAAACCATGGTGGCAAAGTCAGCGAAAAAGATTGTGCTGCAATAGTTGAAAGAAACAACGACTCAAAAAACAAAGACAAGTATCAATTCGAAACATACAGCTACATCAATTTGAGTAAGCTGCCGTCGCGCGCAATATCCAAATTGCCAGACATACCCTAACATTAGAAATTTGCAATCACAATCACAATCACGCATCGTGCAATGATGAGCGACACCCCGGCTGGCGGCTAATCAGTTTGCTTGGCATAGACTAATTTTCTTGGCAAAGTTGCACAGCCATGCAACCTGGCAACTTGGCAACTTGGCAACCTGGCAATTCGGCAATCTGGTGATTCTAAATGCCAAGCTGACATCACATGTTGGTTGGGCAGTTTGCGTGGTTGGTTGTGCAGTTGGGTGCGCAGTTGCGCAGTTGCGCAGTGGGTTTGTTTGTGGGTTGGTTGCGCAGTTGGTTGCGCAGTTGGTTGCGCAGTTGGTTGCGCAGTTGGTTGTCATTGGTAAAATATTATCAAGTTGAGTGCGTTATATGTTGTCACTATAAAAACAGCATGGGTGTGTATGCTTCTCTGCCGCGCAACTGTCACGGCATTGCCGACAAAACCATGATTGGCATGGCCGACATGACCAAAGACACACCAGGCTACAAGCACCGGCCGGTGTTTGTCAGGAACCACAAAATAGTCTATCCAAGTTTAGATGGTTTAGATGGTATAGATGGTATAGATGGTATAGATAACCAACTTGCAATCAACAGGCTGCACAACCTGGCGCACTTGCCGGCAATCAGCAAGTTTTTGTTTGTGACCAGCATGCACGGTGCCCTTCACGCCAAGTGGCCTGCCAGCATCATCGGGGTGTGCGACGCCGACACGGCTAGGCTGGTGGCTGGGCAGCGCGACAAGAAAACCAGCTACGACTTTTTCCAGGTCGAACAAGACAGCGAGCAGATTACTGCCTACCAGTTCGTCATGCAGTTTGTCCAGCCAGGCAGAAAGATTGCTTACAAGCTTGCTGCTAGTCTTCCAGTCGTGGTGCACTGCCAAATGGGCATGAACCGGTCGTGCACAGCCATCTGCATGGCTGCGCTGTTGATGCACCAACTGGATGACGTCCAGATGGCCAAACTGGTGCACTATGTGCGCAGAGTCAACAAGCAGGTGCGGCACGACGTGCTGACTAACCGGACGTTTGTGCGGCTGTTGATTTGCTTTGCTGGATACATGCACAACCTGCACAACCTGCACAACCTGCACAACCTGCACAACCTGCACAACCTGCACAACCTGCACAACCTGCACAAAATTCCAACCGAAAGCAAGCTGCTCGGCTTGGCAAGCAACTTTCAGGCGCACTACCACAAAACCAAAATGCAGTATTACCACCTATTTGCCAAGCTAGGTGTTTAGGTGTTTAGGTGTGTAGGTGTTTAGGTGTTTAGGTGTGTAGGTGTTTGGTTGTTTCACGAAATGCATCATGACTTGCTTTTGCTCGGTGACGAGTTGGCCGGTTTGGCCGATCTGGGCGATTCTGGCGAGACGGACGAGACGGGCGATTGGATCAGTTTGCCCGATATTGATTTGGACGATCCTGACGTTTTTCGGAGCAGCACAGACTTGCTTGACTTGGATTGGTTGGAAGACCAACTAGTCCAACCAGTCCAACCAGTCCAACCAGTCCAACCAGTCCAACCAGTCCAACCAGTCCAACCAGTCGAACCAGTCGAACCAGTCCAACCAGTCGAACCAGTCCAACCAGTCGAACCAGTCCAACCAGTCGAACCAGTCCAACCAGTCGAACCAGTCCAACCAGTCGAACCAGTCGAACCAGTCCAACCAGTCCAACCAGCCAGGCCAGTGCGGAAAATGACAAGTCGGCCTAGAACGACCAGTTCCAGAAAGCTCAGCAGGCCAAAACGCATCAAAGTACACAAGGCCAAATCATCAGACAAGTTGTTCTATCGTTTTTCGCCGTGGCGTGATGTCTGCACACTGAGAGAGCGGTTGCGTGGCGCAGTGTGGATCTACCGGTTTTCGCCACACGTTAAAAAGTGTGTCATTCGACAGCATTTCGGCGTGTCAGCCACAACGCTGTTGCGGTATGTCGAGCAGTCATTTGATGCGCGTTTTGAACGGTTTGGCCTGTATTTTCCTGCATCGCATGCAGTGGATATGCCAACCGCAGCAAAGCAGTTTTTGCAGCAAGTTGGTGTTTTTTGAAGTTAAATGACAATTAGCTAAAACTTTAAACCGAATTCACGTTGTAGGTCTACACAATAGACCTCACCATTTGGCACAACCACCATTTGACTGTTTCTCAAAATCATTGGTTTGTCGCACTATGGCAGCCAGCCTGGGAAGTTTGGCTGATGCCGAACCAACCAGCCAATTCAGTGTTGACGCGCACATCCAGCATTTGAAGAAACGCCAGGTTGAGTTGTTTTGCCAGCAACAAGTGGTCGCGGCAGACCTGGTTCTGGCGCAGACGGCAAAGCTCGTTACTAGCAATCTGCCAGCTTTTCTTGGCTGGCGCGACACTGTGTGGACCGACTCTGCTGGCGAACTCGGCACGCTGGACTGGACCGACCTGTCTGAGCTGTCTGACATGCCCTGGTTGGACGTTTTTGACGATCTACCAAACAAACCAAACCAGCCAAACCCGCCAAACCAGCCGAACCAGCCGAACCAGCCGAACCAGCCGAACCAGACCAGGAAAAGCCGTTCTAAGCGCGCAAAGCCATCAGGCAGGCCTCAAAAAGCTAGACCAGTTGTGACTAGCACGATTCCGCCGCGGCAAGTGCAGTGGCGCGCTTTCGGATCGAGCATGAACGAGCGCATGCGAGGCGCGGTGTGGGTCTACCGCTTTGCTGGACACGTGCCATCGCACCGCATCCAGAAACACTTTGGTGTCAGTGTCAAAACGTTGATTCGGTACGTCGAGCACTCATCGGACCCCAACTTTGACAGGTTTGGTCTGTTTTTTGGGATGGCATCGCACGCCCTGGAGCGCCTCTCCGGGCAGCACGACCCGGCAGACACCTCTGTACCATGCTCGGCAAAGCAGTTTTTGGAGCAGTACGAAACCAGTTGAATAACAAGCTCGACAAGTTTCTGGCTGCAAAGTGTTGTGCCTGCTGGTGTTGGACGCAGCTGTCAGGCACAACAAGCCCTACATGATAACCATGATAACTGTCTTGGCCGAACCGAAAAGCGATTCCGACAACCTGCTGGGCAGGCTGGCGGAAACACCTACAAGTTTGTCGCGCTGCAAGCCAAAGCATCTGCCAACCAGAACTACGGATCGACACTTGCAAAGCAATCAAAACAAAACATACCGTGCTATTGATTGCCAGCATAGTTTATATGACAGCCATTTGCGAGCTGGATTCTTCGTCTACGAATGACCAAGTTAACCAGTTGCAAGTTTAAACAAGTTTAAACATCACAAAATATTGCACGCTACGCGGTCCACGCACAGCAGGCAAGTTGCACAGCCTTGCAAGCACATGCTTGTGCAAGGTCGTTCGCGCATGTACGGCGAATTTGGGTGAAGCCAGCCAATCTTGATGCAGGTTGCACACAGTGTTCGGCCGAATAGCTCGGGATGCGAGTAAGTCACGCGTTTTTCGCAGATCTGGCAGTCAAACGTGTAGGTTTGCTGGATGGCTTGGCTGGCTTGGCTGGCTGGGCCGGCTGGGCCGGCTGGGCTTGCTGGGCTTGCTGGGCTGGCTTGGCTGGCTTGGCTGGCTTGGTCATCTTCCTCACCGACGCTTGGCGCAACAAAAACAACAGGCTCACTCATAGTTTGAAGCAAGTTGGTCAAAGCAAAATCAGCAATAAAACAATGTGTGTTTGTTTGGGCTTGGCTGGGCTTGGCACCAGTTGGTCATCGGTTCAATTTTGTTTAATTTCTTTTGTTTAGAATGTAACTGGCCTGCCACCCAACTGCGTCGGCCAGCACAGTTGTCAGGCCAAAGCACAAGATGCCTGCCAAGGCATACCACTTGGCAACGCGGCACTCTACTGTGCCGGCCACCAACAAAATGCTGCAAATTGCAGTCACAACCAGCGTCACTGATGTCATGACGCGCCAGACTGGTTGGTTGGCACGGTTGCTTGCCAGACTCAAAAACAGCGACCACAGTGCCGAACTGGCCAACAAAATGCCGACCAAAACCGGTACGACTAGCTTGCTTGCAAACAATCCTGCAAGTTGGTCACTATTGGATTTTTTGGATTTGCTGGATTTGTCTGATCTGTCAAAGCAGTACCAGCACACAAAAGCAATAAAACCCAGTGCTGCCAAAATCATGAAAACGTAGTACACATACTGGTTTTGCAAGCTGATGCCTGCCCACAACTGGTCAAGCCGGGTGGTTTTCAGCAAGTAGACATACGAAAGAATGACCAAACTGCCCAGCACCAAGCTGGTCACCAGCAGCGCTAGCTGGCTGGCATCCATGTTGTTTTCAACACAACTTGGATTTTGCAAGATTGTCTGTGCTATCTTGCCAAGATAACAAACATCATGTTGGTCATGTTGGTCATGTTGGTCATGTTGGTCATGTTGGTCATGTTGGTCATGTTGGTCATGTTGGTCATGTTGGTCATGTTGGTCATGTTGGTCATGTTGGTCATGTTGGTCATGTTGGTCATGTTGGTCATGTTGGTCATGTTGGTCATGTTGGTCATGTTGGT
>Ga0209299_1001074_pt1 | contig 15337 bp, 13 predicted proteins | sample S_140806_MF_Meta_FD_187326 | JGI IMG/M metagenome (GOLD analysis project Ga0209299, IMG submission 187326) | Freshwater microbial communities from Lake Simoncouche, Canada to study carbon cycling - S_140806_MF_MetaG (SPAdes) (version 2) | ecosystem: Environmental > Aquatic > Freshwater > Lake ...
GGCGGCGACAGCCACACCCGCTTCCCCCTGGGCATCTCCTTCCCCGCCGGCTCCGGCCTGGTGGCCTTCGCTGCCGCGATCGGCGCCATGCCACTCGACATGCCCGAATCGGTGCTGGTGAAGTTCAGCGGCTCCCTGCAACCAGGCGTGACCCTGCGCGATGTGGTGAACGCCATCCCCTATGTGGCGATCCAGCAGGGCTTGCTCACGGTGGAGAAGGCCGGCAAGAAGAACATCTTCTCCGGACGGATCATGGAGATGGAAGGATTGCCCGATCTCAAGCTAGAGCAGGCCTTTGAGCTCACCGATGCCACCGCCGAACGCTCCTGCGCCGGCAGCACGATCAAGCTCTCGGTGGAAACGGTGAGTGAATACCTGCGCAGCAACGTGGCACTGATGAAGAACATGATCGCCCGCGGCTACCAGGATGCCCGCACCCTGGCGCGCCGCATCAAGGCGATGGAGGCCTGGTTGGCGAACCCGGTGCTGCTGGAAGCCGACGCCGATGCCGAATACGCCGCCGTGATCGAGATCAACCTCGATGAACTCCATGAGCCAATCCTGGCCTGCCCCAATGATCCCGACAACGTGAAACTGCTCAGCGAAGAGTCGGGCACGCCGGTCGATGAGGTGTTCATCGGCTCCTGCATGACCAACATCGGCCACTACCGTGCCGCCGCCAAGGTGCTGGAGGGCCAGGGTGCCAACCAAGCCCAACTTTGGGTCTGCCCGCCCACCCGCATGGATGAGGAAAAACTGAAGGAGGAGGGCTACTACGCCACCTTCGAGGCGGCCGGCTCCCGCATGGAGATGCCGGGCTGCTCCCTCTGCATGGGCAATCAGGCGCGGGTAGAGGACAACACCACCGTGTTCTCCACCAGCACCCGCAACTTCAACAACCGCCTCGGCAACGGCGCCCAGGTGTACCTGGGCAGCGCCGAACTGGCGGCGGTGTGCGCCCAGCTGGGCCGCATTCCCAGCAAGGAGGAGTACCTGGCGATCGCGGCCGCCAAAATCGATCCCTTGGCCGATGAGCTCTACCGCTACCTCAACTTCGATCAGATCACCGGCTTCGAAGATCAGGGCCGGGTGGTGAGCAGTGAAGACGCGGCAAAAGTGCTGGCTGAGGTTTGAGGGTCGTCAGGATCTGATCAGGGTTACGCAGACTTGGAGGCGGCTACGAAAAGGATGGCTGACGTTCCGCGAATCTCCGCCTACGGTCCGTTAGTCCTTCGTAACGGACCCTTCCCGATGACTGCCTCCTGGATGACAACCCTTCGCACCATGCTGGCCCCCCTGCGCCGCCTGGTGGTGGTGGGTCTGGCCCTCATGCTGTCCATCAACCTTGCCGCCTGCGACGGCATCATCTCCAGCGACGCCAAGAATGCCGCCCGCACGGTGGTGCAGGTGGCCAAGACCGCCGCTGACGTGACCGGCAATGAACAGCTCAAGAACGTTCTCACCCCCGTGCTGAACGTGCTGAACGCCACCGAGAAGGAGGTGAAGGCCGACAACATCCCGGCCGCCACCAACGCCATCTCCAAGTTCAAGGGCCTCTGGGATACCGCAGCCCCCGTGGTGAAGCTGGCCGCCGGCGACAACTACGGCCTGATCGACAAGGGCGTGACCCTTCTGACCAAGACCTTCGGTGGCGAGACCGCTCCCACCAAGGACAATGCCCTCACCGCCCTCACCGGCCTGATCGGACCCCTCAAAGCCCTGCTCGGCTGAACCCAGGCTCCGATCCTGATCGGCAAGGAGCACCTTCAACGCAGGCCACCCGATCGACTCGGGACAGGCCCCAGGGAGCGGCAACGCTCCCTTTTTTGTGATCACACCCTGCCCAGGACCACCATGGAGGCCCTCACCTTGGAGGCCCCGCACCGAGTAGGCCGGCGGGACGCTCAGGGACAGGCCTGGATCATGTCGTAGCAGCCGGCTACCGATTCTGGGCAGCACCGGCAGGGGCACCGATCTGGAGCAGCGGGCGGCAGGGCTTCCGGCCGGGTCGCGACGAGAACGCTGCGATGAGATAGCGCAAACACGGCCTGACCTTGGTATCGGTTGTAACGAGATGCCCACAAAGCTGGACGAACGGCCCAGCCTCTCTAGAAGTAAAGCGACCGCTGCTTCCTTTTCCATGCGCCCGATCAGCGCCATCCGTCGCTCCACGATCGCCGCTGCCGCCTTGGCTGCCCTGGCCCTCACTGGCTGCTCCGGCACCCAGGAAGCCGCCCGCCAGGCGGGTGACCAGGTAGGCCAGGCCGCCAAAGATGCCGCCACCACCACCGGCGATGCCGCCAAAACCGCCGCCACCGCCACCGGCCAGGCGGCTCTCGGCCAGGCCGTGACCCCCGTGCTCGATCTGCTCAATAAGAGCGAAGGTGAGGTGAAGTCCGGCAATCTGGCCGCGGCCATCGCTGCCATGGGTGGCTTCCAGGCCCTCTGGAACACCGCCTCCCCGGTCATCAAGCCGCTCGCCGGCGACAAGTGGCCCCTGATCAACACCGCCGCCAATCTGGTGCTCAGCACCTTCGCCAAGGGCGCCACGCCCACCCCCGCCACCGCCAGCTCCGCCATCACCGGCCTGATCGGCCCCCTGAGCGCCCTGCTCACCAAGTGAGTCCGGCAGCCCGGAGTTCGTGACAACTCCGGGCTTTGTACTGGCTTGACTCTGGCGCCAGGCCCTGCTCGCCAGACCCGTTCAAGGGGGGGCGATTCTCCGCCCATACAGCGGTGACCCCAGCCTGCCCCACGCCACCGGCAGCCGCAGTGACACGCTGGGGGCCCCAGCTTTCCACCCCCTGAACCAGGAAACCCTGCTGTTTGAGCCCGCCGTGCCGGAGGCGGGGGCCCTGCGGGTGGTGCTGGCCTTCCCGAGCACCTACTCGGTGGGCATCACCAGCCTGGGTTTTCAGGTGGTCTGGGCCACCCTGGCCCGGCGCTCCGATCTGGCCGTGCGGCGGTTGTTCACCGATTGCGGCGATCCGCCCCATGGCGCCGGCCGCGGCCGGGAAGCGGGCCTCGATCTGTTCGGGCTCTCCCTCAGCTGGGAGCTCGATGGACCCGTGCTGCTCGATCTATTGGAGCAAGAGCGCATCCCCCTCTGGGCCGCCGAGCGGCGGGACGACGATCCGATCGTGTTCGGCGGCGGACCGGTGCTCACAGCCAACCCCGAACCGCTCGCCCCCTTCTTCGACGCCGTGCTGCTCGGCGATGGCGAGCTGCTGCTGCCCGCCTTCCTCGATGCCCTGCAGGCCTGCCGGGGGCAGCCCCGGGCCGAGCGGCTCCGCAGCCTGGCCCAGGTGGAGGGGGTCTACGTGCCTGCCCTCTACGCCCCCCGCTACAGCCCCGACGGGGAGCTGCTGGCCATCGAGCCGATCGAAGCTGGCGTGCCGCCCACCATCAGCAAGCAGACCTGGCGCGGCAACACCCTCAGCCACTCCACGGTGATCACCCCGGAGGCCGCCTGGCCCTCGATCCACATGGTGGAGGTGGTGCGCAGCTGCCCGGAGCTGTGCCGCTTCTGCCTGGCCAGTTACCTCACCCTCCCCTTCCGCACCCCCTCCCTGGAGGACGGCCTGATCCCGGCGGTGGAGATGGGGTTGGCCGCCACCCAGCGGCTCGGCCTGCTCGGTGCCTCGGTGACCCAGCACCCGCAATTCGCCGATCTGTTGACCTGGCTTGATGGCGATCGCTTCGAGGGCGTGCGGCTGAGCGTGAGTTCCGTGCGGGCCGCCACCGTGACGCCCCAGCTGGGGCGAATCCTGGCCAAGCGCGGCAGCAAATCGCTCACGATCGCGATCGAGAGCGGCAGCGAGCGGATGCGGGCGGTGGTGAACAAGAAGCTCGCCACTGAGGAGATCTTTGCCGCGGCCCGCTACGCCCGCGAAGGGGGGCTCACGGGCTTGAAGCTCTATGGGATGGCCGGTCTTCCGAGCGAGGAGGAGGCCGACATCGAAGCCACCGCCTCCCTGCTGCTGGACCTGAAGAAGGCCACCCCGGGCCTGCGGCTTTCCCTGGGGGTGAGCACCTTCGTGCCCAAGGCCCACACTCCCTTCCAGTGGGACGGAGTGCGGCCGGAAGCTGAGCAACGGCTCAAACTGCTGGCGAAACGCCTCAAACCCAGGGGCATTGAGCTCCGGCCGGAAAGCTATGGCTGGAGCGTGATCCAGGCCCTCCTCTCCCGCAGCGACCGGCGGCTCGCTCCGGTGATCGCCGCGGCCCGGGGAGCGCACACCAGCCTCGGAGGCTGGAAGAAGGCCTACCGAGCGGTTCGATCCGGTGAGGGCGAGGCCATCGCCGCGGCACCGCCCGGCCTACCGCCGCCACCCGCCTGGGAAGGGGTGGTGCATGAACGCTGGGGGGTGCACACGGTGCTGCCCTGGCAGCACCTGAAGGGGCCGCTGGACAGCACAACCCTGTGGCGACACCGCAACGGCGCCGGCCTGGCGGATCCGATCGGTGACTCCTCCGGCCAAGGCCTCGGCAGCCCGCCGGTTGCCACCCCAAAGGAAGGCTGACTCAGACGGGGGCCTGGCTCGTAGACACAGGCGAAGCCCGCTGAGGCTCGGGCCGCACCATGGCCGGCAGCCCCGCCAGCAGCACCCAGCCCGCCACATTGATGCGGCTGTCATAGAAGGGCATATCGGTGGCATGGAGCGCCACCAGCACCAGCACGGCGGTCCACCAGCCCCGATCGAACACCCCGCCCCGCAACAGCGCCGGCCCCATGGCCCGCACCAGCAACGCCAGCACGAAGCCCACCAGCAGGAGCGCCACGGGCACGCCATGGCTCAGGGCCAGATCGATCGGCAGGTTGTGGGGATGGCCATGCCAGTGGCCGGTCCGCAGCGGATAGATCAGGCTGAAGGCCGCGGCACCCCAGCCCAGCCAGGGGCGCTCGGCGATCAGGCCGAGGGCGACATGCCACTGGGCCAGCCGGGTGATCTCCTGGGGGCGTTGGCCGGCGTAATGGAGGTCGCTGAGCCGGCCCCAGATCGCTTCCGGCACCACAACCCGGGCCGGAGCCTGGATAAGCTCCGGCACCCCCACCAGGCTGGCGGCGGCGATCACCGCCACGGCCAGGAGCAACAGGGGCAGCAGCCAGCCCCAGCTGAGTGGTCCGGCCACCAGGGGCACGGCCAGCAGCAGGGCCCCCCAGGCATTGCGCGAATCGGTGAGGAACATGGCGGTCACCAGACCCACGGCCAGCAGGAGCACCACAGCACGGCGACGGGGATCGAGACGGGGCTGCAGCAGAGCCGCCAACAGCAGGGGCCAGGCCAGGGCCAGCCAGGAGCCGGCGATGTTGGCGTAGTCGAACAGGCCTGCCAACCGTCCAGGAGGGTTGCCGCCGGCCTTGATATGCCAGATCACCAGACCGCCTAAAGCCTGGAAGGGTCCGTGCCAGCCCCACCAGAGCTGGCCCAGGCCCGTGAGGATCACCGGCACGGTGGCCGCCACCAGCGCCAGGGCCACCCGGCGGCGGGCCGCGGCGGTGGCGAGGTAGGGCTGGAAGCCCCAGAAGGCCCAGAAGAAGGGCAGCCAGTTGCCCAGGCCCACCCAGGACAGCCAGCCGCTGTAGGCCCCAAAGCAGCCGAGCGCCATCAGGGCCGCGATCAGCAGCAGCAGGCGGTTCGACCGGGCGGCCAGGAGCGGGCGTCGGCCCCGGCTGCCGAGGATCAGGGCCACAAACAGGAACAGGCCACCGAAGAAGGCACTGGCCGCCAGGAGGAACACACCGATCTGGAAACAGCGCCAGCCCAGGGGGGCCGCTGCGGCCGGTCTCTGGGCCAGCAGCCGACGATCAAGGGCTTGCAGAAAGGCGCTCAAGGAGGCGAAACCGAATACAGGGATTGTGGAATCCAGGGGAGATCGGATGCAGGGGCCGATGGGTCCGGCAGCAGCCGTGCCAGGCGGCAAGGCCAGCCATGCTGCAGGATCGCACCAGACCGTTCCCGCCCGGCCGCAAGCCAGGCTCCGGCGGCAACCCTTCAGGCGAACACCGCAGTCCGGCCCCGGTAGACCATCACCTGGCGGCGCAGGACCAGGCGCACGGCCCGGGCCAGGGCCAGGCGCTCGGTGTCGCGGCCGAGGCGGATCAGATCCTCCACCTCATCGCGATGGCTCACGGCCATGGTGGCCTGCTCGATGATCGGTCCGCCATCGAGTTCCTCGGTGACGAAGTGGGCCGTGGCGCCGATTAGCTTCACCCCCCGCTCCCAGGCCCGGTGATAGGGCTGGGCGCCCTGGAAGGCGGGCAGGAAGGAGTGATGGATGTTGATCACGGCGGGGAAGCGCTCCAGAAAGCCGGCACTGAGCACCTGCATGTATTTGGCCAGGATCACCAGCTCTATGCCGTTCTCCGCCAGCAGCGCCAGCTGGGCCTCCTCGGCCTCGGCGCGGTTGGCAGCGCTCACCGGGAGGTGCACGAAGGGAATGGCGAAGCCAGCCGCCACACCGGCCAGGTCGGGATGGTTGCTCACCACCAGCGCCACCTCCATCGGCAATTCACCGGAGCGGGTGCGCCAGAGGAGATCCACCAGGCAGTGATCCTGCAGGCTCACGAAGATGGCCACCTTGGGGATGGCATCGGAGAAGTGCAGCTGGCCCTCGCCGCCGAGCCGGGCCGCGAGGGCCGCCGTGGCGGGCGCGATCGCCGCCCGGGGCAGGCCAAATCCCTCCAGACCCCATTCGATCCGGCTGAGGAACAGGCCGGCCCCGGCATCGGTGTGGTGATCGGCATGGCGGATGTTGCCACCGTTGGCCGCCACCCAGCCGGAGAGCTCACTCACCAGCCCGGGGCGATCGGGGCAGATCAGTTGCAGGATCGCCGAAGGAGAGCCCATGGCCAGGTCCAACTGCGCCCATTGTGATCAGAGCGTGTGATCAGAGCGATCGGTGCGAACCACAGGGCCGGGAGGCGCCTGGGCGGGGCCATCCGGCCGGCTTCGAATGGCCCGCCGGCGCCGGCCGCGCCCCATCCCTGGGGTCAGGGCCGGAGGCAGCGGCAGGGTGCTGTTGCAACCGGCTAAGAGCCGTTCTCCACCAGGACCAGCCTCGGTACAGTCGACGCATTGTGCCAATCCATTCCATGGTCCGCCACGCCAGTCCGGTCGCCCCGGCCCCCGCAACCGCCCTGGAGGGCCTGGGCCTCCTGCGCCGCCTGGCGGCCCTGCTCCTGGCCGTGGTGCTGAGCGTTTCCGTGGCAGCCTGCAGCGGCAGCCGGGCGAGCACCCCGGCCACCCTCTCCCCCGAGGCGATCAGCGCCATCACCCGTCAGGCCGAAGGCTTCCTGGCGGCCCGCGACCGACTGCCCGACTTGGCCGACCTGGTGAACACCCGCAACTGGGTGTTCACCCGCAACCTGATCCACGGCCCCATGCAAGAAGTGGGCCGCGAGATGCTGTACATCAACAAACTGCTGCTCCCTTCCGAGCGGGCCGAAGCCACCCAACGGGCCAACGAGCTCAAGGCCTCCCTGGCCGATCTCGATGAAGCAGCCCGCCTGCAGGACGGCGACGCGCTGCGCAAGGGCTACATCAAGGTGGCCAGTGGGTTCGGTCTGTATGCCCAGCTCCTGCCCCAGGAGGTGAAGGTGGCCCTGAACCAGGTCTGAGCTCGAGGGGTTTCCCTTCGCCGTGACTGACCTGCCCCCCGGGCCAGCAGCAGAGCCTGAGCAGACCCAAAGCAGTCGCCCCTACCCCTTCAGGCCCTCCACCGTGATCGTGGTGGGGGCCGGCCTGGTGGGTGTGTCAGCTGCCTGGTGGCTTCAGAGCCATGGCCACCGGGTGCTGATCGTGGACCCTGGCGGTGGATCCAACGATGAATCCCAAGCAGCAGAATCCGGATTCGGCGACGCCGCCAGCCTGAGCGGCAGCCAGGCGGCCCTGGGGGTGCTGATGGCCCAGGTGTTTCATCGCAGCCGGGGTCGGGCCTGGCGGTTGCGCCAGCAGAGCCTCGACCTGTGGGGGCAATGGCGGCGGATCCTCGCGAGCCGGGGTCGGCCCATCCCCTGGAGGCCCGGACTGCTGCTGCTGGCCAGAGATTCGGCGGAACTGGAACGGCACAGAGAGCTGGTGGCGGACCCCACCCGGCAGGGAATGGGCCTGGAGCTGTGGACCTCCCACAGGCTGGCTGAGCTCAGCCCGGCAGCGCCCGCGGCCGTGGGGGGCCTGTATTCCGCAGCCGATGGACAACTCGATCCCAACGAGGCCCTACGGGCTTTCCATGATGACGGGGTCATGGCCGGACTATCCCGCAGGACCGGGCGAGCGGTTGCATTGGAACCCAGGGGCGAGGGCTGGCGGGTCAGACTTGAGAGCGGCGGCGGGGAGGAAGCCGAGTGGGTCCTGCTGTGTACGGGGGTTCACTCCTCAGCACTGCTGGAGTCCCTGGGGGTGTCGAAGGCGATGGAGCCGGTTCTTGGCCAGGCCCTGGAGATGGAACGGGCTGCTCACGACACCAGACCAAGACCAACAGAGCCTGTGTGGAACTGGCCCGGGGCCGTGGTGCAGGGCGGAATCAATTTGGTTCCCCGGCCCGACCTGCCAGGAGGCCGGCGCTTCTGGCTCGGAGCCACGCTGGAACCGGGCCTGAGGGCGGACCCATGGCGGCTGGAGACGCTGCGAGACCTCGGCGGTACTGCGCCGACCTGGCTGGAGGCTGCCCACGAACGGCGTCGCTGGCAGGGGCTGCGCTGCCGGCCCCTGGGGCAACCCGCACCGCTCCTGGAGCAGGTGGCGCCGGGGCTGCTGCTGCTGAGCGGCCACTACCGCAATGGCGTGCTGCTGGCCCCGGCCAGCGCGGACTGGGCGCTGCAGTGGATCGAGGGGGCCGGCCAAGGCTCCAGATCACGGACGGCCCCGGGGGGTGGGTCAGCGAGAGCCGATCAGAGGTGAGCGCCGCGCAAGGAATGGATCACCTCGCGGAGGCCATCCGCTTCGGCAACGGGTGCATAAAGCGAAAGATTGCTGCAGAACCAGAGGTAATCGGCGGCGCTGAGATTCTGAACGGCCCACATGGCCTGCATGGTTCGGAACTCATCTTCAGCGATCGGAATGGGAGGCCTCCAGATCAGGGTCCAGGGGTTGCCGCCATCAATCAGCGTAATCAGGCGCAGATCATTATTGAACGCTGTCAAGAGAGGAATCACCTTATAGGTGTCACCATGCCAACTGCTGTCAGTCACTCCGGTGAGTGTGTAACGCATCCCCACGCAGTCCTCAAGACTGCGGCAGGTCGAGAAGACATCGCAAGGGATCGTGTCGTCAATAGCGATCACCGTGCCGGGATGACTGTGACGCAGTGCATGCAGGATATCGCGATAAGTTTGCTCAAAATTATGCAGCCGTCAACAAAGATCAGATCGTATGTGGTGGCAGGATCAATGGAACCAAAGAACGTATCGCTTGGGCATTGATGCAGTTGAATGCCATCCTTGCCATGATGTGAGCTCCAGGCAAAACTAAATTCAGGATCAACCCCAACACGATTGGCCACATTGACATCTAAGAATGTTTCTCCCTTGAACACGCCGATTTCCAGATAGGTGCGACATGAAAGTGCCTCCGCCAAGCGGTTCAAGCGACGAACGGAAAACAGCGCGGATGAATCGGCAGTTGTGGTCACCAGTGAAAGCTCCGGCGGGGTCGGTGCCATCCTCCGCCCAGTCTACGGATGACAATCCTCAGGGTAGGGACAGGCTGCCTCAAGCCACGGATCAGATCGAGTCCGGCCGGCACCGCGTGGAGGGCGGAGCAGGTGGAGGGCGGAGCAGGGAGCTGAGACGAGAGGCCGCAACCGCAAAAAACCCCAGACCGAGAGGCCTGGGGCTGAAGGGGAGCAACTGGCCAGATTTCAGTTACTGCCAGGGGCGGCCATCGCCATCGGAATGCGTGGCACGGGGAAACCGTTACTGCCAAGCACGTCGCCAATCATGCGGTTGGTGTCGAAGTAAACCTGCCAGTAGTCGTTCGTGCGTGCATAGGGACGAACCGCAAGCTTCGGACCCCGTTCGGTGAACTCAAGCACTTCAATCGTGGGCGCAAGGGAAAGATCCTGATTCGGAACCTTCTTCAGGCCCTCCTTCAGCAGGGCGATCGCCTTGCCCACATCGGCGCTGTTATCAAGCTGGGCAACCAGATCAACCCGCCGGAAAGGGTGTGTCGAAAAGTTTTGGATTGTATCAGAAAAGAGCTTGCCATTGGGAACGATGTTGCGCACATTATCCGGGCTCTTGATCGCCGTCACGAACATGTCGACATCCTCAACCGTGCCGGTCACACCTCCAGCACAGATGAAGTCACCCACCCCGAAGGGGCGGAAGATCTGCAGGAACACCCCGGCGGCAAAGTTGCTGAGCATGCCGCTCCAAGCAGCACCGATCGCAACACCAGCACCGGCCAGCAGGGCAGCAAAGCTTGCGGTCTGGATGCCGAAGAAGCCGAGGATGGCCACCACGAGCACCACCCGCAGCACGGCACCAAGAACATTGATGAGATACCCCGCGACTGTGGGATCCAGGGTGCCGGTGGCGAGGGCGCGCCTCAGCAGGCGCATGGCAAACTTGATGCACCAACCACCCACCACCCAGAGGGCAAAGGCACCGACAAGCTTGAAAAGAAATGGAATAACAACGCTTGCAACCAAAGGAAGACTGCCTGTCATCGTTGAATCAATCAATCTTCTAGAAATTACAGGCGTCACCCGCCACCTACACGAACGCTACATGAACGTTGACATTTCTGGTCGCACCGCCTGTGGGATTGAATCGTGCCCGGCCATCCGGGGCGATGGGGAGTCCCGCTGGCCCACCGATCAGCGAAGAGCCCCACAAAAAAGCCCCCCTTGCGGGGGGCCAGCGGCGCAAGAATCAATCGTCAGGGTCTGGAAACCCAGACCCTGAACCTCACTTGCTCTCGGTGAATTCGGCATCGATCACATCATCGGCGGTGCTGCCGGTGGCGGAAGCACCATTGCCGTTGCCACCACCGGGAGCGCCGGCGGGAGCACCATCTGCCCCGGCCTGCTGGTACACGGAAGCGCCGGCGGCATAGAGGGCCTGCTGGAGTTGTTCCAGGGTGGCCTTGATCGCATCGGTGTCGTCCTTCTCAACAGCGGCCTTGAGGTCGGCGGTGAAGCCTTCCACCTTGGCCTTGTCGCCGGCAGCCACCTTGTCGCCGAGCTCGCCGAGCTGCTTTTCGGCCTGGTAGATCAGGGTTTCAGCCTGGTTCTTCACGTCGATCTTCTCGCGCTTCTCCTTATCCGCCGCGGCATTGGACTCGGCATCCTTCACCATGCGGTCCACCTCGTTGTCGGAGAGGGTGGAGGCGCCGGTGATCGAGATGCTCTGCTCCTTGCCACTGCCCTTGTCCTTGGCGGTCACGCTGAGGATGCCGTTGGCGTCGATGTCGAAGGTGACTTCAATCTGAGGCACACCCCGGGGGGAGGGGGGAATGCCATCGAGGCGGAAGGTGCCCAGCGACTTGTTGTCGCCCGCCATCTCGCGCTCACCCTGCAGCACGTGGATCTCCACGTTGGTCTGGCCATCCACCGCGGTGGAGTAGGTCTCCGTTTTCTTGGTGGGGATGGTGGTGTTGCGGGTGATCATCTTGGTCATCACACCGCCGAGGGTCTCCACGCCGAGCGAGAGCGGAGTGACATCCAGCAGCAGGATGTCCTTCACCTCACCAGCCAGCACACCGCCTTGGATGGCGGCGCCCACGGCCACCACCTCATCGGGGTTCACCGTTTGGTTGGGGTCCTTGCCGGTGACACGCTTGACCAACTCCAGCACCGCCGGAATGCGGGTGGAACCGCCCACCATCACGATCTCGTCGAGCTCGCTGGTGGAGAGCTTGGCGTCCTTGAGAGCCTGCTCCACCGGCACGCGGCAGCGGTCGATCAGCTTGGAAGCCAGCTCCTCGAACTTGGCCCGGGTGAGGGTGAGGTCGAGGTGCTTGGGGCCCTCTGGCGTGGCCGTGATGAACGGCAGGTTGATCTCGCTCTGGGTGGCGCTGGACAGCTCGATCTTGGCCTTCTCGGCCGCCTCGGTGAGGCGCTGCAGGGCCTGCTTGTCCTGACGGAGATCGATACCCTCGTTGGACTTGAAGCTATCGGCCAGGTAATCCACGATCACCTTGTCGAAGTCGTCGCCGCCGAGGTGGGTATCACCGGAGGTGGAGAGCACCTCGAACACACCGTCGCCAACCTCCAGCACCGACACGTCGAAGGTGCCGCCGCCGAGGTCGAACACCAGGATGCGCTCATTGCTCTTGCGGTCGAGGCCATAGGCCAGGGCCGCGGCAGTGGGCTCGTTGATGATGCGCAGCACCTCGAGGCCGGCGATCTTGCCGGCATCTTTGGTGGCTTGGCGCTGGGAGTCGTTGAAGTAGGCGGGCACGGTGATCACCGCCTGGGTGACGGTTTCACCGAGGTACTTGCCGGCGTCTTCGGCCAACTTGCGCAGCACCTCAGCCGAGATCTCCTCGGGGGCAAACTGCTTGTTGAGCACCGGCGACTTGATCTTCACATTGGCGCCGGCCTTCTCAACCGTGTAGCTCACCTCCTTCGACTCTTCGTTAACCTCATCAACCCGACGGCCGATGAAGCGCTTCACCGAATAAAAGGTGTTCTCGGGGTTCATGACCGCCTGGCGCTTGGCGATCTGCCCCACCAACTTGTCCTGGTTCTTGGTGTAAGCCACCACCGAGGGGGTCGTGCGGAACCCTTCGGCGTTGGCGATCACCGTGGGCTTGCCGCCCTCCATCACGGCGACGCAGCTGTTCGTGGTGCCGAGGTCAATACCGACGACCTTTCCCATGGGTTACCAACTCCTGGAGTGGAGAAATGCGGACTGAGAGCATCTTCAGCAGGGCCCCTCCCATGCGGCGAGGCGTGGTTCCCGAACCGCAGGCCGGCCGGCAAGAACAACAAAACCAGTGGCCACCTACGGTTTCAAGGGCTGAACCGGGTCCGAACCCGGAGCGGACAGGGTTCGAGAAACTGCCGCAGGCTCCGATCCCCGACCCTTCGCCGCCGTTCACGCCTTGACGCCTCCCGATCCCTCCGCCCGCCCTGCCTGAGCCGCCATGCCTGCCGATCCGCAGCCAACCGTCGCCACTGCAGCCCCCGGCAGGACGGAGCCCGGCGGCTCCACCGCCCTGGTGGGGGTGCTGGGGGATCCGGTGCGCCACTCGCTCTCGCCCGCCATGCACAACGCGGCCCTGGCGGCCCTGGGACTCGATTGGGTGTATCTCGCCCTGCCGGTGGCCGCCGCCGATCTGGCCACCGTGGTGGCAGCCCTGGAGGCCCTGGACTGCCGCGGCCTCAACGTGACCATCCCCCACAAGCAGGCCGTCGCCGCCCTGGCCGCCGAACTGAGTCCGCTGGCGCAGCGGCTGGGGGCGGTAAACACCCTGGTGCGGCGGCCCGGGGGCGGCTGGCTGGGCACCAACACCGATGTGGAGGGCTTTTTGGCCCCCCTGCGCGAGGGTGGCTGGCCTGGAACGCGGGCGCCTGGACAGCGCGCGGTGGTGCTGGGCTGTGGTGGCAGCGCCCTCGCGGTGCTGGCCGGCCTGGAGCAGCTGGGCTTCGGCTCGATCGCGGTAGCGGGCCGCAACGCCACCGCGCTGGCGGCCCTGCAGGCGGGCTGCCGGGAGTGGCTCCCTGCCCTGGAGCCTCTGGCCTGGACCACGGCGGACGACGAGCAGCTCTTGCAGGCCCTGGCCCAGGCCGACCTGGTGGTGAACTGCACACCGGTGGGCATGGCCTCCACCACCGACCCCTTGGCAGCGAACCGTTCACCGCTCAGCGCCGCGGCCCTGGATCGGCTGCCGCCGGAGAGTGGCGTGTACGACCTGATCTACACGCCACGGCCCACGGCCCTTTTAAGGGGGGCGGCGGAGCGAGGCTGCCGCACCTGGGATGGGCTGGAGATGCTGGTGCAGCAGGGGGCGGCCGCCCTGCGCCTCTGGAGCGGTCGCGACACCGTGCCCGTGGCCGCGATGCGCCAGGCGGCACTGGAGCGTTTACAGGCCTCCTAGCTTGGAATGCAAACCGCGCTGCCGATCAGCCACGCTGCCCATGCAGGATCCCCCCCTCTGGCAACGACTCCTGGGGGCCCTTGCCTACCTCCTCCCCTGGAGTGACGCCATCCCCTTCGGCCAGGCCCTCTATGGGCCCCTGCCCTGGCTGCGCTGGCTCGCCGTTCCGGCCCTGCCCGTGCTGCAGCTGCAGCAGAACATCCCCCTCGGCGGCCTGGTGCTCTTCCTGGTGCTCTTTCTGGCGGTGGTGCGCAACCCCCAGGTGCCCTACCCGATTCGCTTCAACGTGCTCCAGGCGATCTTGATCGACATCGTGCTGGTGCTGCTGAGCCTGGCCTTCAACATCCTGCTGGGGCCTCTGGGGGGCAGCTTCCTGGTGCACACCCTGCAGAACACCGTGTTCCTGGGGGCCCTGCTGGTGGTGCTGTTCGCGGTGATTCAGAACCTGCGGGGCAAGGAGGCCGAGATCCCCACGGTGTCGGAGGCGGTGCGGATGCAGCTGTTCTGAGGGCGCCGGCACTGCCCTCGCCGGCCATCCATGGCGGGGGGCGCTGCGATAGGTTGTGAAGTCCGTCGCTGGCGGGCACGAAGCCCGGCAGCCCCTGCGGTTCCTCCAGGGCAACCCTGGCGACTTCACCTTTTCAGGCGACCATGACGCAGCCCTATTACGAAACGATGTACATCCTTCGTCCGGACATTCCGGAGGAAGAGGTGGAAAGCCATGTCACCAAATACCGAGATCTGGTCATTGAAGCCGGCGGCGAGGTGCTCGACAACCAAATGCGCGGCAAGCGGCGCCTGGCCTACACGATCGCCAAGCACCGCGAGGGGATCTACGTGCAGCTCAACCACAACGGCGATGGCCAGCAAGTGGCTCCTCTGGAGCGGGCGATGCGCCTCTCTGAGGATGTGATCCGCTATCTCACAGTGAAACAGGATGGCCCGATGCCGGCGCCCCGTTCCCTGCCGACCGGCAGCAGTGAAACCGTGAGTGCCCCCACGGAACCGGCCCTCAGCACTGCTGAGTAGGTCGCCCATCCGGGAGCTCCGGGGAACCGCACCGAAGCCACGGAACCCAGACCAACCACCCTCCAAGAGCCGCGGATCCGATGTCCAGCATCGGAACTGCGGCTTTTTTACTTCACAAGGGCAACTCGCCTAAGGAGACCCTGGAAAACCCAGGCCATTCGCGGGACAATAGCCCTGTGATCGCAGGCCAGGACTGGGGTGATGGGCGGCAAGCAGCTTGGCTTCTCGGATTACGAGCTGACGACGACGAAGAAGCAGAC
>Ga0209299_1001076_pt1 | contig 15325 bp, 8 predicted proteins | sample S_140806_MF_Meta_FD_187326 | JGI IMG/M metagenome (GOLD analysis project Ga0209299, IMG submission 187326) | Freshwater microbial communities from Lake Simoncouche, Canada to study carbon cycling - S_140806_MF_MetaG (SPAdes) (version 2) | ecosystem: Environmental > Aquatic > Freshwater > Lake ...
TCGACGGAGTAGCCCGGGATGCTTTCCTCGATGTAGAAGCCGTCGGCTTCATCATCTTCGAGGAAGACGTGGGCTTCGTTGACGCGACCGAAGAGGTTATGGAGGTCGCCCATGATATCCTGGTAGGCGCCGACCATGAAGGCGCCGACGTAGTAAGGCTGGCCTTCCTTGAGCGGGTGGAGGGCGAGGGTCTTGCGGACGTCCTCGAGGTCGATGAAGTCGTCCACCTTGCCGTCGGAATCGCACGTGATGTCGACGAGGGTCGCCTGGACGGTCGGGCGTTCGTTGAGGCGGTGGATCGGGGCGATCGGGAAGAGCTGGTCGAGGGCCCAGTGGTCGAGCAGGGACTGGAAGACCGAGAAGTTGCAGACGTACTGTTCGGCCAGCATCGAATCGAGGCGGGCGAGCTCGTCCGGGATGTCGGCGGAGTCCTTGAGGTCTTCGCGGATCTGGCGACAGATTTCCCAGAAAAGACGGTCGGCGGCGGCGCGCTCTTCTAGGCGGAGGTTGCCGAGGCTGAAACGGGCGTGGGCTTCCTCGCGCTTTTCCTTCGCGTCGTGGTAGCGCTCGAGCGGGTCGAACTTCCGCTTGTTCTTGCGGATGGATTCCAGCTCCTTGATCAGCTGGTGGGTCTTGCCCTTGGAGGTGTCGACCTTGCCGTCGTCGCGCGTGATGCGGTCGACCGCTTCGAAGATCAGGATCGAATGGGGGGCGACGAGGGCGCGGCCGGATTCCGAGACGATGTCGGGGAGCTCCACCTTGCTCTCTTCGCAGATCTGCTTGATGTTCGCGACCACGTCGCGGGCGTAGACTTCCATGCTGTAGTTCATGGAAGACTCGTAGGCCGAGCGGCTGCCATCGTAGTCGATGCCGAGGCCGCCGCCGACGTCGAGCAGACCCATCGGGAAGCCCATGCGCTTCAGTTCGCAGTAGAAGCGGGTGGCTTCGACCACGGCCTTCTTGATCGTGCCGATGTTCGGGACCTGGGAGCCGATGTGGAAGTGGACCAGACGGAGGGCGTCCTTCATCTTCGCCTTCGCGAGGCGTTGGGCGACTTCGACGATCTCAGAGGCCGTCAGGCCGAACTTCGCGTTCTCACCGGTGCTGTCGGCCCATTTGCCTTCGCCGGCGGTGGTGAGCTTGACGCGCAGGCCGATGTGGGGCTGCACGCCCATGCGGCGCGCGATGCGGATGATGGCGTCGATCTCGGAGAGTTGTTCGACGACGATGATGGTCTGCTTGCCGAGGCGGCGACCCATCAGGGCGAGTTCGATGTATTCCTCGTCTTTGTAGCCGTTGCAGATCAGGAGAGCCTTGCGGTTCTCGAGAAGGGCTAGGGCGATGATGAGCTCGGGCTTCGAACCGGCTTCGAGGCCGAAATCATATTCCTCGCCGGCATCGAGGATCTCTTCGACCACTTCGCGGAGCTGGTTGACCTTGATCGGGAAGACGCCGCGGTAGCGACCGTCGTAGTCCTCTTCCTTGATCGCGTTACGAAAGGCTTCGTTGATCTGCGTCACGCGGTTGCGGAGCAGGTCTTGGACGCGGATCGTGAGCGGGGGTTTCAGGCCCGAGGCCTCGACTTCCTTGACGATGTCCGTGATGCGGATCTTGCGGTGGTCGCCTTTCGGGTGCACGCAGAGGTGGCCCTGAGGGTCCACGGAGAAGTTGTTACCTCCCCATCGTTTGAAGCCGTAGTATTCTTCGGCGTCTTTGGTAGTCCAGGGCTGCGGTTTGCTCACGTCGGTAGGGAGGTGGACTTTTTATCGTGCGGGGGGAAGCGCAAGGGGAAATCTCGCCTTGGCGGACGGGTTACGGCTCGACCCGGAGGCCCCCAGCGATTGTCTGACCACATGTCCGCCGAACCCGTCACCCGAGCGACAATCGCGTTACGGAAGGCCTTGGCCGGCCGTTCATTTCCTGCGCCGGCGGACTTCGTCTATCAACCGCTGGACTATGCTTGGGCTTCGCACGAGGCCTATCTGCGTCGTTACGCCGCCGCCGGCCCGCGGAAGGTGCTCTTCCTTGGTATGAATCCCGGGCCGTTCGGCATGGCCCAGACGGGAGTACCTTTCGGTGAGATCGCCGCCGTCCGCGATTGGATGGGGCTCGAGATGGCGGTCGGCCGGCCCGACAAGGAGCATCCTGGCAAGAAGGTGACTGGTTTCGCCTGCCATCGTTCCGAGGTCAGCGGTCGCCGTCTCTGGGGTCTGTTCCAGGAACGCTTCGGTAAGGCGGAGGCCTTCTTCGCCGATCACCTCGTCCATAATTACTGTCCCTTACTGTTCCTGGAGAATACCAAACAGGGTCGCAATGTCATCCCCGAGGAATTGCCGAACGAGGTCATGGCTCCGGTGAACAAGGAATGCGACAAACTGTTGCGTGTCATGGTCGAGACCCTCGGCGTCAGTACCGTCGTCGGTGTGGGTGGTTATGCCGAGACGCGGGCCCGCGAGGCCTTGGATGGATTGTTGGTTAAATATGCCAAGGTGCCGCACCCGAGTCCGGCGAATCCCGTCGCGAACCGCGGCTGGTCCGCGGCGGCGACGAAGGCGTTGGTCGAGCAGGGAGTCTGGTCCTGATGGGCCTCATCGAGGAGATTCTTGTCCGACCGAAGCTCCGTCAGAAGCTCTGGGCCTGGTGGTATCCTTTCTTCACCCGGCGCGTGCGGGAGCAGGGGATCGATTTCCTCAACTACGCTTTTCAAGAGGAAGAGGCTGCGTCTTTGGCCCTGACGGCTGCAGATGAGCCGAATCGTCCGAATATCCAGCTCTATGAGCACGTCCGCAGGGGTGTCGACCTGCGCGGACGACGCGTGCTCGAGGTCAGCTGTGGTCATGGCGGCGGCGCATCCTATTTCGCGCGCACCCATCAGCCGGCCGAATATGTCGGCTTAGATCTGAACCCAGAGGCTATCCGCCATTGCGAGACGCGTCATCAGGCCGCAGGACTTCGTTTCCTGGTCGGCGACGCCCAGAAACTGCCTTTCGAGGATGGAAGCTTCGACGTCGTGATCAACGTCGAGGCCTCGCATTGCTATCCCGACTTCCCGGGGTTCGTCGATGAAGTCGCTCGCGTGCTCAAGCCTGGTGGAAAGTTCTGTCACGCGGACCTTCGTTATCGCAATGGCGTGGAGGAATGGTTGGCGGCTTTGGCGAAGCATCCAAGGTTGAGGCTGGATGAGATGCGCCTGATCAATCCGGAAGTCATCCGTGGCATGGAGCTGAATACGCCACGTTATATCGCCATGGTGAAACAGGCGTTACCTCGATGCCTGCATGGCCTGGCGTTGGACTTTGCCGGCGTCAAAGGGTCTCGGCTCCATCGGGACGCCGTCAGCGGCGAGATGAGCTACCGTTCGTTCAAGTTGATCAAGAAGGACTAGGGTTGATTCGGGCGGGGGAGGTTCTACGCTGACTCATCCCCATGAGATCCTTTGCCTTGCTCCTGTTGGCTGGTGTCGCCGCCTTTGCCGCCGATCGACCCAATATCATCTTCATTCTCACGGACGACCAGGGCTACGGCGATCTCGGCGCCCACGGTAATCCCATCCTCAAGACACCGAACCTCGACAAGCTCCGCTCCGAGAGCGTCCGGTTCACCGATTTCCAGGTCTCCCCGACCTGTTCGCCGACGCGTAGCGCCTTGCTGACCGGCCGTCACGAATTCAAGAACGGCATCACCCATACCATCCTTGAACGCGAACGCATGGCGCTCGGCTCGGTGACGCTCACCCAGCAGCTCCAGCAGGCCGGGTATCGCACCGGAATCTTCGGCAAGTGGCATCTGGGTGACGAAGCCGAGTATCAGCCGAACATGCGCGGCTTCGACGAGGTCTATATCCATGGCGCCGGCGGCATCGGCCAGAGCTATCCCGGCAGCTGTGGTGATGTGCCCAAGAATTCCTATTACGGACCGACCCTGCTGCATAACGGCAAGTTCGTGAAGACCGAGGGGTATTGTACCGACGAATTTTTCAAGCAGGCGACTCAGTGGATCGAAGGCGAGGCCGCCGCCAAGCGTCCGTTCTACGCGTATATCGCGACGAATGCACCCCACGGTCCTTATCACGCCAAGCCGGAAGATGCCGCTCTGTACGAGGGCAAGGATCTCGGTAAGGACACCGAGAACTTCTTCGGCATGTTGCACAACATCGACCAGAATATCGGCCAGCTCATGGCGAAGGTCGAGTCCCTGGGAATCGCCAAGGACACCTTGGTGGTCTTCATGAATGACAACGGCGGCACTGCCGGCGTGAAGGTCTTCAACGCTGGCATGCGTGCCCAGAAGGGGACGCCTTACATGGGCGGCATCCGCGCCATGTCTTTCTGGCGCTGGAATGGGCATTTCCAGCCGAGCGACGTCAAGGCTCTGGCGGCCCATATCGATTTCTCGCCGACGATCCTTGAGCTGACCGGCACGCCGGCTTCGGAGCCGATGAAGGCGCAGATCGAAGGCCGCAGCCTCGTCCCGTTGCTGACCGCAAAGGCGGGTCAGGATATCGCATGGCCGGATCGAGTGCTCTTCACGCACGTCGGCCGCTGGGGTAATATGGTCAAAGGTGTCGATCCTGAGACGGGTAAGTTTACCGGTACGAGCGTGCGTACGACCCGCTGGCATTTGGTTTCAGCCGGTGCGGCTGGCGGCGCCAAGGGTAAGGGCAACGCCAAAGGCAAGAAGTCGGCCGCCGTGGCGGAAGTAAATCCGGCTGGACCGAAGTGGGAACTCTTTGATTTAAGCGCCGACTATGGCGAGACGACCGATGTCTCGGCGAAGCACCCCGAAGTCGTCGCTGACCTCATCGCCAAGCATGATGCCTGGTGGAAGGAATGTCGTCCTCTCATGGTGAACGAGAACGCCGTCGGTCCCGCCGAGAATCCCTTCAAGGTGATGTACCGGGAGCAGGTCGGCAAATAGAGGACTCGAGGGCCTGAGGGCCTGAGGGCTCGAGGATTAGGCGAGGAGCTTCTTGACGACTTCGCCGTGGATGTCGGTGAGGCGGAAGTCGCGGCCTTGGTAGCGGTAGGTCAGGCGGGTATGCTCGACGCCCATCAGGTGCAGGATCGTCGCGTTGAGGTCGTGCACATGGACGCCGTCCTTGACGATGTTGTAGCTGAAGTCGTCGGTCTCGCCGTAGGTCGTGCCCTTGTTGACGCCGGCGCCGGCCATGAGGACGGTGAAGCAGCGAGGATGGTGGTCGCGACCGTAGTTCGTCTCCGTTAGCGTACCCTGGGAGTACGTGGTGCGGCCGAATTCGCCGCCCCAGACGATGAGCGTGTCGTCGAGCAGGCCGCGCTGCTTGAGATCGGTGAGCAGGCCCGCCGTGGCTTGGTCGGTGTCGGCGCACTGTCCTTTGATGGCCTTTGGGAGGCCGCCATGGTGATCCCAGCCCATATGGAAGAGCTGGATGAAGCGAACGTCGCGTTCGCAGAGGCGTCGGGCGAGGAGGCAGTTCGAGGCGTAGGAGCCCGGGCGCTTCACGTCCGGACCGTACAGGTCGAGCACGTGTTGCGGTTCCTTGGAGAGGTCGAGCAGGTCGGGCACGCTCGTCTGCATGCGGAAGGCCATCTCGTATTGGGAGATGCGGGTCTGGATCTCCGGATCGCCCAGCACGCCGTGGCGCTGGTTGTTGAGCGCGGCGAGCTCATCGAGCTGTTCGCGGCGCACTTCGCGCGGGATACCCTCGGGGTCCTTCAGGTAGAGGACGCGCTCACCCTTGTTGCGGAGCTTCACCCCTTGGAGTTTGGAGGGCAGGAAGCCCGCGCCCCAAAGGCGGTCGTAGAGCGGCTGGTCGTCCGGGCGGCCGCTGCCGAAGGAGGTCATCACCACATAGGCGGGTAGGTCGGCGTTCTCGCTGCCCAGACCGAAAGCGGACCAGGCCCCGATGCTCGGCCGGCCGGCGAGCTGGCTGCCCGTCTGCATGAACGTGATCGCCGGGTCGTGGTTGATCGCCTCGGTATGCATCGCGCGAACGACGCACCATTCGTCGGACTTCGAGGCGATGTGCGGGATCAGCTCGCTGAACCAGTTGCCCGACTGGCCGTGCTGCTTGAACTTAAAGATCGTCGGCGCGACGGGGAAGGCCTTCTGGCCGGAGGTCATCGTCGTCAGGCGCTGGCCCTTACGGATCGATTCGGGGAGGTCCTTGCCGCGCATCGCATCGAGCTGCGGCTTCGGGTCGAAGAGGTCCATCTGCGAAGGAGCTCCGGACTGGAAGAGGTAGATGATGCGCTTCGCCTTCGGCTTGAAGTTCGGGAAGCCGAGCCCCGGGTTGGCGGCGAACGCCGGCGTGCCCATCAGCGAGCCAAGCGCGGCGAGGCCGATGCCGCCGGCGGAACCCTTGATGAAGGTGCGACGGGACAGGGCCATCTTCGTGGCCTGGTCGAGTCCGAGGAATTGGCGGTCGTTGCAGTTCATTCGCGGGTGACGGTTTCGTCGAGGTTGAGGAGGATGTTCGCCGTAGCCGTCCAGGCGGCCAGCTGGTTGCGATCGAGGTCGGAGGCAGCTGGGCTGATGCCGGTGGCCAGTAGCTTCGGGGCGAGGGTGGGATCGGCGGCATAGGTCGCCAGACGCTTGGCCAGGCCTTTGCTGAGCACGGCTAGTTCGGCGGGCGTGGCGTCGCGGCGGACCACCTTGCGGAAGGTCCAGGCGAGCTTGGCGTCGTTGTCGCCGGGTTGACGTAGCGATTGTTCGGCGAGTTTGCGCGCCGCTTCGACGAACGTGACTTCATTGAGCAGCGAGAGCGCCTGCATAGGGGTGTTGGAGCGTGAGCGCTTCACCGTGCAGACCTCGCGTCCGGTGGAATCGAAGAGGAGCATCGTGGGCGGAGCCGCCGTGCGTTTCCAGATCGTGTAGAGCGAGCGGCGCCAGAGGCCTTCGCCCGTATCGGACTTATAGTTGCGCATGTCGCCGTAGACGCTGGTCTCGTCCCACACGGCTTCGGGCATGTAAGGCTTCACGCTGGGACCGCCTTGCTTGTCGACGAGCAGGCCGGCCGTCCAGAGGGCTTGGTCGCGGATGACTTCCGCGGGCAGGCGGAAGCGCGGACCGCGGGCCACGAGGCGATTATCCGGATCCTTCTCCAGCATCTCAGGAGTGACCGCGGCGCTTCGCCGGTAGGCGGCGCTGGTCATGATCAGCTTCTGCATCGCCTTCATGTCCCACTTGCGGTCGACGAATTCGACGGCCAGCCAGTCGAGGAGTTCGGGATTACTCGGCCACTCGGCCTGCGAACCGAAGTTCTCGGAGGTCTTGACCAGGCCGACGCCGAAGAAGCGTTCCCAGGCGCGGTTGACCCAGACACGTCCCGTGAGGGGGTGCGAGCCGCTGACGAGCCAGCGCGCGAAGCCCAGACGGTTGTTGGGTTCGCCGGCGGGCATCGGGGGCAGGGCGCGGAAGAGGGCGCGTTCCACCTTCGGGCCAATCTTGTCGTATTCGCCGCGTAGGAGCACGAACGCGTCGCGCGGCTTTTCGAGTTCCTTCATCACCATCACGGTCACCGGCGCCGCGAGGGCGGCGGCTTGGGCTGCCTTGGCGGCGGCGACTTTTGCTGTCGCGGCGAAGCTGGGGTGTTCCGGGCTGTCGGCAAAGAGCTTCTCAAGGGCTTTGCCATCGGCCTTGGTCATTTGGTCGGCCGGCTTGGCGAGCAGGCGGCGGGCGGCCTCGGCGGCGGGGTCGGTCTTGAGCGAAAGCAGTTTCGCATCTTGTCCCGAGAGGGTCAGGCGGAAGCGACCGATGCTGTGGGTGCTGACGGCTTCCTGGCGCATGACCAAGAACAGCTTGGCGCCGGCGGGGATGTTCGTCGGGGCGACGGTGAAGATCGCCTTACGCGGGACGCGATTCTCGGGCATATTGCCTCCGATGGCCCAGCCGGCCTTGTCGTTGTCGGCCTTCTTCGGCTTGCCCTTGGCCATCGTTGCCGGAGCGAGCTTGGCGATGCTCCAGCCCGGCTGGTCGTAATCGGCTTCCGCCTTCACCAAGGGCAGGGCGGTCGTCTTGCCGTCGGTCGTGACGAGGCGCACCTCGAATGCACTGAGTACGAAATTACCATTGGAGGATCGTCCGAGGCTCTTGTTCGGATGCGAATCGTCGGGCAGTGCTTCGAGGCGGACCGCCGTCAGCAGTCCGGGGGCAGGGGAAGCTTCGACCACGTAGGTCTCCTTGGCGGCCGTGCCGCCCGAGACGAGCCAGGAGCCGTCGTCGAGCCGCTTGAATTCGGCGTTCTCCTTGGCGGTCACCTTCTCGTCGGACAGCGGCTGCCAGGCCACGCCTTCCTTGGAGAAGGCCGCGCGCTGGCGGTCGAGCCACTTGGTGAACAGTTCCGGTTGGGCGGTCGGGATTGCCTTGAGGGCGGCTTCGGCGGCGGCGAGCACGTCCGTGGTCGCGTCGATCTGTTTCTGCTGTTCTTCGGTCGGGAGCGGGAGCACCGGGGGCGTGTTGCCGCCGGCACGTGTCCGGCCGGAGCCGCCGAATTCGCCGAGCACGCCGGATTCGTCATTCGAGTTGAAATAAGAGAAGAACTGGTAGAATTCCTTCTGCGAGATTGGGTCGTACTTATGGTCGTGGCAGCGGCAGCAGTTCATCGTCAGCGCCATCCAGGTGGAACCCGTGGTCTCGATGCGGTCGATGACGTTCTCGGCGAACCATTCTTCCACGATGCGGCCTCCTTCGCCGTTGAGGCGATGGTTGCGGTGGAAGGCCGTGGCCACGATCTGGTCGCGGGTGGCGTTTGGCAGCAGGTCGCCGGCGAGCTGTTCGACCGTAAAGGCATCGAACGGCTTGTTGTCGTTGAAGGCCTTGATCACCCAGTCACGATAGGGCCACATCGTGCGCTGGGTGTCGCTCTGGAAGCCATTCGAATCGGCGTAGCGGGCGAAGTCGAGCCACTGCATCGCCATGTTCTCGCCATAATGGGGCGAGGCCATCAGACGGTCGATGGCCTTGGACCAGCCGTCGGACGAGGCATCGGCGAGGTACGCCTGCAGGTCGGCGTCGGAAGGGGGTAGTCCGGTGAGATCAAGTGCGGCGCGACGGAGCAGTGTGGCCTTCGGGGCGTCGCCATTAGGTTTGAGGCCCTTGGCGGCGAGGCCTTGGGTGAGGAAGGCGTCGATAGCGTTACCACCAGCCGGGATCGGCGGGACGGTGGGTTTGACTGGAATCTGGAACGCCCAGTGACCTTGGTACTCGGCCCCTTCCTTGATCCACTGTTCGACGAGGGCGATCTGCGCCTTGCTGAGCACCTTGTGGAACTCCGCTGGCGGCATGTGGTCGTCTGCATCGGTCGTCAGCAGGCGCTTCATCACCTCGCTCTTTTCCGGATGTCCGGTAGTGATGGCCGGCTCGCCGGACTTGCCGCCCTTGCGTGCGGCTTCAAGCGAATCGAGGCGCAGCTTGCCCTTCACCTTGTTCTCATCCGGGCCGTGGCAGGCGTAGCAGGTGTCGGAGAAGATCGGACGGATGTCGCGGTTGAACTGGATACGTTCGGCAGCCGGGGAGGAAGCGAAGAGCAGGGTGCCGGCGACGGCGAGAAGTGGGAGGGCTGGACGCATGGGGCTTGCGATGTGAGACAGTTAAGGTCCTCGCTGGTTCATGGCAATGGGCAGTTAATAAAAAAACCCCTCTTACGAGGGGTTTGGAAGGGCCTTGGGGCACACCTTATTTGGCAGCCAAGTCCTTGAGGTCGATGTTCCGGAACTCAGCGGCGTCGTTATGACCGGCGAAGCCGAAGAACCCGTTCTTACGATCCTTACCCGGGTGAGGCTTCTTTCCCATGACCGTGGCCATGTCGACCGTCGAGAGGTCGGTATCGAGGATCACAAAGCCGTTGAGTTCGACCTTGATGGTCGAGCCGATGATCGAGACCTCTTGGAAGTTCCATTCGCCGATGGGACGCTGGTAACCGCGCTGGGCGGCGACCATGCCGTAAGCGGAGCCGTGGACCTGGCGGGGGTCGATCTTACCCTTAACCTTCTCGTAGTTGTCGTCGAGCACCTGCAGTTCGCACATGCCAGCGTAAGCGGTGTCGCCAGTTCCAGGATAACGGATGGCGAGTCCGTTGTTGCCGCCGGCGGGAAGCTTGAATTCAAGGCGAGCCGCGAAGTCGGTGAGATCTTGGTTGTAGTAAGGGATGCCGCCTTTGCCCGTTTTGCAACGGATGGCGCCGCCGGTGACTTCAAAGTTATCGACGGCACCGAGCCAGCCGGTGAAGTCCTTGCCGTTAAAGATGGATTTGAAGCCGGCCTTACCGTGGGACGCCAGGATCTGGTTGGCTTCGGAGCCGGAGATCTCGCGGATGGCGATATTACGCCAGCGGATCGGCGCACCATGGGTCTGGAGGCAGATGGGGCCCTTGGCCGGGATCGCGGACTTACGGTCGTAATAATTCTCAAGGTTGGCGTGGTCGACGGTCTGCTTGCCATTAAGCCAGACGCTCACGCGAGCACCGGTCATCACGACGCGAAGGGTGTTCCATTCGCCGGCAGGCTTGTCGGCCAGGACCAGCGGGTCCTTGCCGGGCTTACCAGGAGAGTTGTTCCAAAGGGCGCCCGAGCCGAGTTGGCAGCCATGCTTGAAAGACTTCTCGTCGGTGGGGTCCCAGATTTGCACCTGCGGCACGCCACGAAGGTAGACGCCGGAGTCGCCCTTGGGGGCCATGTTGTATTCGAGCACCAGTTCGAAGTCGCCGTAGTCCTTGTCGGTCGTGGCATAGGCGCCGGTACCGGGGTTGAGGATCTCGCCATCCTTCACGGACCAGTGTTGCGGAAATTCTTCCCGCATCTTGGCGAGCATCGCGTCCTTTTTTTCGCCGGTGAGCTTGGCGACTGAGTGAGGGTTATAACCATGCCAGCCGGCAAGGTCCTTACCATTGAAGAGCGGGGTGAAGCCGGCGGGCGGAGAATCCGCAAAGAGAGCGGAAGCCGCGACGGCAAGGAGGGTGGTGAGGAGACGCATGACTAAAGAGGGGTAGGCGTAGGGGGATTAAAGGGGTTCGAGGGTGCAGCGCTTGACCTCGAAGGCGCCGCCTTCGACTTGGAGTCCGATGAAGCCTTCGGAGAGATTCGTGCCGGTGGCCTTGTTCACTTCCTTGCCGTTGACGAGGATGGTGACCGTATTGCCGTCGCAGACCGTAGTGAACGTGTTCCATTCGCCGGCGGGCTTCTCGGCGTCGCTCTGTTTGCCGAGACGATAACCGCGGACCTTGCCGGTCTTCTTGTCCTTCAGCTCCGTTCCGCCCGTGAGCGTGGCGCCGTTCCAGAAATAGAAGTCTCCCTGGTTCTTGTGCATGCCTTGGCATTCGATGCTCTTCGGCCAGATCGCGTCGGGCGGAGTCATGTGGACGACCACGCCGGTATTACCTGGCTTAGTGAAGCGCCATTCGACGGTGAAGCGGTACTGCTTGTAACTTTTCTCGGTACGCAGGAAGCCGCTCGGCTTGCCGGTGCAGGCGAGGATGCCGTCCTTGATCGACCAGGTTTCCTTAGAGGTCTCGGCCGGGTAGACGACCCAGCCGACGGTGTCCTTGCCGTTGAAGAGTTCGGTCTTAGCGGTCGGCGTGATCGCATCGGCGGCAAAAGCGTTGACGAAGGCGGACGCCAGTAGGGCGGCCATCAGGGAGAGGCGGTGGAGGGGCATGGCTTGACCTTATGATTCCGCCCCCTCCATTGAAGTCTAAATGCCGAATTTTAACGGCGTATAAGTGTCGTTTACCGCTTAAGCCATGATGCCCTTGACCACCTTGCCGGCGACGCCGGTGAGGCGCACGTCGAGGCCCTGGTATTTCACGTTCAAGCGATGGTGGTCGATACCCATCAGCGCGAGCATCGTGGCGTGCAGGTCGTGGACATCGACGACGTTCTCGACGGCGTTGTAGCCGAGCTCGTCGGTGGCCCCGTAAGTCGTGCCGGCCTTGATCCCGCCGCCGGCCAGGAAGACCGAGTAGCCGGCGATGTGGTGGTCGCGGCCGGTGCCTTGCCCCATGGGGGTTCGTCCGAACTCTCCGCCCCAGAGGATCAGCGTGTCGTCCAGCAGTCCTCGCTGCTTGAGGTCGTTGATCAGCGCAGCCGTGGCTTTGTCGACATCTTCGGCCCCCATCTTCATCCCGTTGTCGAGGTTGCCGTGGAGATCCCAGGCGCGGTGGTAGAGTTGGATCATGCGAACGCCGCGCTCGGCAAGGCGGCGCGCCATGAGGCAATTCGAAGCGAAAGAACCGTCACCGACTTCCTTGATGCCGTAGTCTTCGAGCGTCTTCGCGGACTCGGCCTTGAAGTCGAGCAGCTCAGGCACGCTCGACTGCATCTTGAAGGCCATCTCATATTGAGCGACCCGCGTGGCGATCTCGGGATCGACGGTTTCTTCGGCAAGCTGGCCGTTGAGACGGCGGATCTCGTCGATGACCTGACGCTGGGTGCTCTGGCAGACGCCCTCCGGGTTGCCGATGTAGTGGACGGCTTCGCCCTTGGATTGGAACTGGATGCCCTGGTATTTGCTGGGTAGGACGCCGCTGGACCACTGGCGCGAGGAGATGGGCTGAAGGCCGGTGCGACCGGCGGAAGTCAGCACGATGTAACCAGGCAAGTTCTCCGTCTCGGAGCCGAGGCCGTAGAGCAGCCAAGAGCCCATGCTCGGGCGCCCCTTGATGATCGAGCCCGTGTTGAAGAACGCATGGGCCGTGTCATGGTTGATCTGCTCGGTCTTCAGCGAACGTACGACGCAGAGGTCATCCGCGACCGAGCCGATGTGCGGGAAAATGTCGGTGAGTTCCATTCCGGATTTGCCCCACTTCTTGAACTCGAAAGAGCCGCCGCGTGCCTTGAGCACCGCGTTCTGGAGCTGGGCGATCTGTTTGCCCTTGGTGAACGACTCCGGGAAGGCCTGGCCGTGGAGGCTCTTGAGGACCGGCTTGTTGTCAAAGAGTTCGAGGTGCGGGGGACCGCCAGCCATGCAAAGGAAGATCACGCGCTTCGCTTTGACGGGTAGGTGCGGCTGCTGGAGCGCGCCCTTGGAGAACGACGCGGCTTGGAGTCCGCCGAGGCCGTGTTTGGCGGCGAGCATGGCGAAGGCGGCGCTGCCGAGGCCGTAGGCGCTCTTGGTGAGGAAGCTCCGTCGGTTGATCGACAGGGCGTGGGCAATGGGGTCGTAAGGGCGCATGATCTTAGTAGCGGGTGATCGCTTCGTGGGAATTGAGGAGGACGCGGCAGGCTTGGGTCCAAGCGGCGAGCTCGGCCGGATCGTTGGCGACCGATTGGCTGAAGCCTACCTTGATCAGCTTAGCGGCATCGTTCGGATTGGCCTTATAATAAGCCGTCTGTTCGGCGATCAGCTTCTCCAGCGCCGGGCGCTCAGCAGTCTTGATCTCGCGGCCCATCGCGAGGCGGAAGCCTTGGTTCAGGCGATCGCCGGAGGGCATGGCGAGGAGGCGTGCGGCCATCGCGCGGGCGGCCTCGACGAAGGTGGGGTCATTAAGGAGAGTCAGGGCTTGTTGTGGGGTATTGCTATAGCTTCTGAGCGCGGTGCACTCGTCACGCGAAGGGGCGTCGAAGTTGATCAACATCGGGTGAAGGTACATGCGTTGCCAGTGCATGTAGAGGCCGCGGCGCCATTGGTCAGAATCCTTGCTCGCGACGTAGGTGCGGTTGGGGAACTGCATCGGCTCATAATAACCTTCGGGCTGATAAGGCTTCACGCTCGGGCCACCGACATCACCGATGTTGAGGAGTCCGGCGACGAAGAGGGCGTTATCACGGACGAACTCGGCATCGAGGCGACGCGGGTTCTGGGAGGCGAGCAAGCGATTGTTGGGGTCGGCCTCCTTGAGTTCAGGACGAAGGCTGCTGCTCTGCCGGTAGGTGCGGCTCGTGACCATGAGGCGGACCATCTTTTTGACGTCCCAGCCTTTGTCTCGGAACTCCAAGGCGAGCCATTCGAGCAGTTCGGGGTGGGAAGGGAGTTCGCCTTGCGAGCCAATGTCGTCGAGTCCGGAGCTCAGGCCGGTGCCATGGAAGATCTGCCAGAGGCGGTTCATCACCGTGCGGGCGGTGATCGGATTATCTTTGGAGGTGATCCAATTCGCGAGGTCGAGGCGGGTCAGAAGTTTCTCATCGGTACTCGTACGGAGTCCCGGTAGGAACGAAGGCGTCGTCGGCAGCACGACCGGACCGGTCTCATCGAGGAAGTTGCCGCGAGGGAGCACGCGCACCGTGAGCGGCTTGGTCGCCTGGGTGACCATCGACCAGGCATAACCGTCGTATTGGCTCCGGATGGTGGTGACCATCGTCCGGATTTTCTCGGTCGTCGCGCGATCGGTGCCAATCGACGCCAGGTAGAGGGCGAACGTCTCGCTGGTGGGGTTCGTATCCTTCAGGGCGGCGAGGGATTCCGGAGCAGTCGCCTTCAGGGGGTCGTGGTGAGCGAACGGCGAAACGGCGACCTTAAGTGTCAACGCTGCGTTGCTTTCGAAGTGGATGACGAACTTTTCATCCGCCTTCGTGGTGATGGGCGTGTCGAGTAGCCAGACGGCATGGACGTCGGCATCGGGCATCTTCAGTGACCAGCCGGCGTTGATGTCGGTCAGCTCGACACTGCTGTTGTATTTAGGTAAGCGCGAAGTGGCGTCGGCGAGGTGGAAGGCGACCGGGCGTTCCTTGCCCTTGGCGTCGACGATGCCGAAGCGGGCAGTGATGTTCGCGGCGGAGTCGACCGGAATCGAGCCCTTGGGTAGATCGATGCGGACGGAGGCGATGCGCGTGGCTCCGGTGTTCAACGTGATCGCGAAATCTTCGCCTTTGGCGACGCCCTTCGGCATCTTGATGGCGGCGCCGGCAGCGAAAGCGGTGGGAGCCGGGATCGGGCCGGCTGGTTTCTTGGCGGCGCCTTTGACGTCGGTTTTCTTGGCCGGGGCCTTGGCGGTCATCTTAGCTGACGCGACCGGCGGTGCGGCCTTCAGGAAGAAAGTGCCAGCGGGGGAGAGCAGTCCGTTCGGATGTTCGGTCAGGAAGGCGGTGATTTCTTTCTGCCAAGCGGCGAAGTCGGTCAGGTTCTTCTGCTCGGACATCGTCATTTCGTAGAACTTCGCGAGCTCCGCGCGGAACTCGGCGTCCTTCTTGCTACGATAGGCGTTCTTGGCGCGCACTTCCGGGTAGAACGGATGGTCATTGCCGACACCCTTTAGTTCGGGTTCCGGCGTGTAATTGTAGTCAGCGTAGACACCCCATTGCTTCACGTCGGCGAAGAAGGCTTGCAGGGAGTAGAAGTCCGCGGACTTGATGGGATCGAACTTATGGTCATGGCATTCGGCGCAGCCAAAGGTACTGCCCAGCCAGGCGTTGGA
>Ga0209299_1001077_pt1 | contig 15315 bp, 19 predicted proteins | sample S_140806_MF_Meta_FD_187326 | JGI IMG/M metagenome (GOLD analysis project Ga0209299, IMG submission 187326) | Freshwater microbial communities from Lake Simoncouche, Canada to study carbon cycling - S_140806_MF_MetaG (SPAdes) (version 2) | ecosystem: Environmental > Aquatic > Freshwater > Lake ...
ACGCCGTCGGTGTCGGCGGTATACTCCGGGATATCGAAGGAGACCTTCACATGGGACATCGCGCCGAGGTTATAGATCTCGTCGGGCTGGACGTCGCCGATGACGCGAATGAGGTTAGTGGAATCCCCGAGGTCGCCGTAGTGGAGCTGGATCTTCTTCGTGTGGATGTCGCGGACGAGGTCCTCCATGTAGAGGTGCTCGATGCGCGACGTGTTGAAGGAGGAAGAGCGGCGGATGAGGCCATGGACTTCGTAGCCCTTGCCGAGGAGGAATTCGGCGAGGTAGGAGCCGTCTTGGCCCGTGATACCGGTGATAAGCGCGCGCTTTTTCATGTGTGGGATGAGTTAGAGGGGGAAAGGTTCAAGCGGAAGGCTTTTTCGCGGCGGCGATGATGCGGGAGCTGCTGTCGATTTTGGCGCCGAGGCCGTCGATGAGTTTTGCGTCATGCTTGTTGAGGACCGTCATCTCCGGGATGTTGCCCGCATTGCGGTCGCCGCCTTTGCAGAAGATGGCCTCGTGGCCCTGGGCCTTGGCTTCGCCGATGAGCCAGTCGAGCGTGGCGCAGACCGAGCCGTCGGTATCGATCGAGAGGACGGCGCGATCGACGACGCGCAGGGCGGAGGTCACCGCCAGTCGGGTGTCCTGATCGATGAAGGCCTTGCCTTTTTTCAGGGCCGCCTGGGCGTCGGTATTCACGATGACCCAGAGCACGTCGCCTTGGGCGCGGGAGAGTTCGAGTAGTTCGAGGTGACCGCGGTGCATCGGGTCGAAATAGCCGGAAGTGATGGCGATACGCATGGGGTGACGAAAGGTTTAAGCGGTTGGCGGTTGGCGGTTGGGAAGATGCAGGTAACCGCTGAGGACAGAGGGCAGATGACGGTTAACCTCAGAGGCGTGAGATGGTTTGGGCATTTGCCTAACCGCTAACCGCCAACCGCTCACCGCTACTACCTATTAATTTACTTACCTGGGCAGGCTACCGCACGTGGAGGCGATTTTCGCGTGCACGTACGGGAAGAAAGGACTGTCACCGGCCGAGCCGGCAGAAAGGGTTAGGCTCCCGGAGGCGGGAGGAGCAAAGGTGCGAGCTCGAGGGCTCGGCTGTTCCAGCGATTGAGGCGGGTCAGTCGCTCGATCACTTCGGGCTGAGCGCCGCGCTGCTCGGCATCGGCGAGGACACGCTGGAGCCCGGGCTGGGCCTGCTCGAGGGCGGGAAGGACCTGACTACGGAGGAGGGCGACGAGGGATGCCGCCAAGGAGGGGGTGGGCTGCCAGCGTTCGCGGCGGGCACCCTTCTCCTTCACCGAAAGGATCATCTCGTGGTCACGAAGGAACTTAAGTCCTTGACTGACAGACCCTTTGCTCATCCCGAGCCGGCCCTGGATGTGGTCGAAATCCAGGGGGCCAGAGGTGACGTAGAGCAGGGCGTAGATTTCGGCGACCGAGCGCGGAACGCCCAGAATACCAGCCATGCGCACGAAGAAATCGGCTAGCTCGATCTCGTGCGGCTTAAGGGGCTCGAAAGAAGGGCGGCTTTTACGGCGTCCGGCTGACTTTTCGGAGGGTGGCTTCATCAGGAACAGGGCCTAGAGTCGGGGTCTTCCTGAAGTTTCAATAAATTTTGAACCTAAGCAAGGGGCAATGTGAGTAACCCGTAAATAAGGACCCTCCCTCCCCTTGCGGAGTGATCGGATCTCAAAAGCTTCCACCTGGCGCCCCCTTGGGGATTCGAACCCCAGTTACCTCAATGAAAACGAGGTGTCCTGGACCGGGCTAGACGAAGGGGGCGGTCGGTGGAAGTGAGGAACGTAGGAACGAAGTCCCACTGGTCAAGATTTTTGAAAAGGCCCCTTCCCGACCCCTGCCCAGCGGTTCAGCGGCCGAACAGGCTCCGGTCTTCGTAGGGGTCCTTGGCCTTACCGTCCGATTTCGGGCCATGCAGCCGCTGCTGCTTCACCCCGAACCAAGACATGAAGAGCGCGGAGGCCACGAACAGGACCAAGAAGATCCGGACGGTCAGCTTACGCCGGGGGGATGGCTCGGGGACTTCGCTCATGTTCTATAAAAATAGAACATTTAAAGAGGCTTGGCAACCCCGCGTGCTTTTTTACATAAGTGAATACCCCTAGTCTTACCCCCTCCCTGATTCTGCATGAGCCCCAAGCAGAAGCCTCTGGTAGTCATTATTGAAGACGATCGTAGCCTCGCCGCCACGCTCGCCGATCAACTCCTGAACGCCGGCCTCTCCACCCAAGTCTTTCACAAAGGCGCCACCGCCCTGAAATTCGTGGGAGAGTCGTATGTGCATCTCGTGCTGCTCGACCCAAGCCTGCCGGATCTCGACGGCCTCGCGGTGCTCGACAAGATCCGCCGCCTGAGCCACTCGCCGGCGGTGATCTTCCTGTCCGCGCAACGCGATGGGTACCACGTCGCGCAGGCCCTCGAAGCAGGCGCGGATGATTTCGTCGGCAAGCCCCATCACCCCGACGAACTCGTGGCGCGCATCCGGGCCGTCCTGCGACGCAGCGAGACGGCTGGCGACAGCCGCCTCACCGGCAACGCCGCGCTCGGCACCGACGTGTTTCTCTTCAACGGAGCCGAGGTACATCCCGAGCGACTGGAGATTATCTTCGGCGGAAAGAAGAAGCGGAAACTCGGCCGCAAGGAGCTCGGCATCCTTTACCACCTGCACGCGAATCCCGGCGTCATCATCAGCCGACACAGCCTGATTCACGCCGTCTGGGGCGTGCACGCTGATATCCGCAGCCGTTCACTCGACCAATACATCGCGAAAATTCGCGACGCCTACGCCGACCATGGCCGGGTGCTCGACTGCCTGCGCACCATCCACGGCATTGGCTACTGGTACGAGCCCACGACCGCCAACGGCGGACAATCCGCGAAAAAGCCCCGTCAGGCTTGATTAACCGCAGAAGGAAGGCATTGGTACGGATATGAATATCCGTTGTTACCTCAAACCCAGCTGTGGCTGGAGCAACGGCGTCCGCGCTATCATGGCGAAGTATGCCCTTGGCTACCAGGACGTGGACATCATCAACAGCCCGACGAACTACGCCGAGATGGTCGAGAAGACGGGCCAGCGCCTCTCCCCTTGCGTCGAAATCGACGGCGTGATGCTGCCTGATATTTCCGGCGCCGAGGTCGAACAGTATCTGCTCGCGAACAAACTCGTGGTCCCGAACGACAAAGCTCCGTCGGTGCCGATTGACGCCGCCTGCACCGATGCCGAGCACGAGAAGATGCGGGTGAAGACGGTTAGGTTTTTCTGAGAGACAAAGGTGTCGGCGGTTGGCGGTTAGAGGTTGGCCGTGAGATACGCTTTAAAGGGAAACCGGAGACCGGATAATTGGCTGGGTTGTCTTGAGGTAGGGGCGCGACTGCGTCGCGTCCGCCCTGGTGCCTAGCGGATGCGATGTCATCGCATCCCTACCGGCTGACCGAGGGCGGTCAGCCCTACCCATTACAGCTGCGGGAAGCGGGAGCCGGCTGCCGAAGGCTGAACGGCTGGCACCCGAAGGGCTGATGTCGCGGTGGCCGGCACCCGTCACCTATTATGTGACTATCACGTTTGCACATTTGCACAGGCCGAAGGCCGATTTGCACCTTTGCACCTCCGCGCCTACGGCGCGCTTACTCCGTCTTACCAGCGGCAAAATCGGCGAGCGAGTCGGAGACCCACTGACGTTGTTCGACGCTGAGCTCGGGGAAGATGGGGACGCTAAGCACTTCGGCAGAAAGCTGTTCGGAGACGGGTACGCTGTCGAAGCCCCGATATTTAGCGTCCGCGAAGCACTGCTGGCGGTGGAGCGGAATAGGGTAATAGATCTCACAGCCAATCTTGCGCGCGGTGAGGAAGGCCTTGAGTGCGTCGCGGCGACCACCCGTCACGCGGAGCGTGAACTGGTTCCAAATGCCCTGGCCCGAGAAGTCGACCGGCAGGAGGATCTTCGCGGCCTTGTCGGCGCCGGGACGGTTCTCGGCGATGCCCGCGCGGCCTTTGAGGGAAGCGTGGTAGAAGGCGGCGTTGCCGGCGCGCGCGCAGTTATATTCCGGCAGGTGCGGCAGTTTGATATGCAGCAACGCGGCCTGGAGCGGGTCCATGCGGAAGTTCGCGCCGACCTCGCGGTGGAAATACTTCGGCTGCATGCCGTGGACACGGAGGATGCGGGCGCGCTCGGCGAGCGCGTCGTCCTGCGTGGTGACGAGGCCAGAATCGCCCATGCCGCCGAGGTTCTTGGAGGGGAAGAAGCTCGTCGCGCCGAAATCGCCGGACGACATCGTGGCGCGACCCTTCCAGCGGGCGCCCATCGACTGCGCGGCGTCTTCGATCACGCGCAGCTGGTGCGCGGAGGCGAACGCCTGGAGGGCGTCGAGGTCGAGCGACTGGCCGAAGAGGTACACCGGCATGATGGCGCGGGTGCGCGGGCCTACCTTCCGGGCGGCGTCCACGAGATTGATATTGAAGGAGTGCGGATCGACGTCGACCCAGACCGGGGTGGCACCGAGGCGGGCCACGGAGCCCGCGGTAGCGAAGAAAGTGAAGGATGGCAGGAGGACCTCGTCGCCTTCGCCGATGTCGAGGGCCATGAGCGCGAGCAGGAGCGCATCGGTACCAGACGAGACACCGAGGGCGTGCTTCACGCCAAGGAAGGCGGCGCAGTCCTTCTCGAAAGCCTCGAGGCGCGGGCCCATGATGAACATGTTCGAACGGAGGACATCGCGGAAGGCGGTCTCGAACTGGGCCTCGAGGGCGCGGTTCTGAGGGCCGAGATCAAGGAGCGGGACGTTCGTCATAGCGCAAAAGGGTTTTCCCACCGTCCGCCCGCACGGGCAACATCATTCAGCCGAACGGCGGGAGCGCAGGACGAGGAAGAGGCCGAGCGCAGCAAGCGGGAGCGTCCAAAACTGTCCCGCCGTGAGCCCGAGCACATGGCCGTCATCGGCGGAGCGGAAGTATTCGCAGATAATCCGGCCGGCGGAGTAGAGCAGCAGGAATTCGCCGGCGAGACGGCCCGGCGGCAGGCGGCGCGGGTAACGGACGAGCACCCAAATCAGCGGGAGCAGGCCTTCACCGAAGGCTTCGTAGAGCTGCGACGGATGACGAGGCATCGTGCCGTCGTGCGGGAAGATCACCGCCCAGGCGACAGAGGAAGGATTGCCGACCAATTCGCCGTTCACGAAGTTTGCGAGCCGTCCGAAGAAAATCCCGGCGGGCGCCAAAGCGCAGAGCAAGTCGCCTACGGCGAAGAAATCGACCTTCGCGCGGCGGGCGAACCAAAGGCCGGCGAGCAGGACGCCGAGGAAGCCGCCATGACTGGCCATGCCGCCCTGCCAGACACGGAAGAGCATCATCGGATCGGCCGCGAACTCGTCGCGGGCATAGAGGAAGACGTGGCCAAGGCGGCCGCCGGCGATGACGCCGACCATCACCGCGGTGATCAGCGTCGATTCGGCGAGCACATCGCGCAGAGGCGTGATCCCCGCGCGGCGCCAGCGGCCGAGGAGATAAGCCGCGACCATAAAGCCCGCCGCATAAGAGAGCCCATACCAATGGACGCCTCGCAGGCCCCAGTTTTCCGGGAAGTGGATCGCGACCGGATCGAGGTCGTGCGTCCAGTAAGCGAGCGCGGCAGCGATCATGTTCCGGCCTTGGGCGGATGATCGGGGCGACGGCCGACGCGGTGACCGCGCTGGCGAGCCAGTTCACGCATGTCGGGGTGCGGGTCGTCCTTCTCGTAAATCTCGATACCGAGGAGCGATTCAAAGACGTCCTCGAGCGTGATCACGCCGGCGAAAGCGCCAAATTCATCGACCACCACTGCGAGGTGCTGGTGCGCGCGGACGAGGTCATGTAGCGCGTCGGAAAGCGTGGCGTTCTCGGGCACGATGTGCGCCTTGCCCATGAGCTCACGGATACGGACCTCGCGACGGTTCTCGCCGGCGGCCTTCAGGATGTCGCGGCGGCGCACGACGCCGACGATGCGGTCGGGATTATTTTCCCAGACTGGCATGCGGCCGTGCGGCACGCTGGGGTAGAGGCGGAGCACGTCGGCCACCGTGAGGTCGGCTTCGATCGCCGTGACCACTGGGCGCGGCGTGAGCACCTGCGAGACCGGGATATCGTCGAGGCGGACGGCGTTGGCGACGAGGTTGCTCTCGGCCTGGGTGATCTTGCCTTCGCGGGCCGCGGCCTGGGCGAGGCTACCGATATCGGCGTCCGCGCGATCGACGCCAGGCTCCTCCGGCGGAGCCAGCGAGTCATGCAGCTTGCCAAAAGTACGGAGAATCTTGGCAGCGCCGCGGACGAGTTTGAGCGAAGAGGCGATGCGCGGGGCGAGCCTGACGCGGAAGTGTATGCCGACCTTGCGCGGCAGCATGATTGTCAGCCAGGCCATCACGAACGAGACGGCGATGAGGGCGAGGGCCGTGAGTAAGCCAATCTGCCAGCTATCGGATAAACCGTTCTGGAGACGTGCCTGAAGGAGGAAACCGCCGAGCAAGGCGCTCATGCCGACGAAAGCGGCGGACAGGACCTCGAAGGCGGCGAGCGTATTGCCTTGGTCGCTACGCGAGCGCTCGATGGAGACCGCGGCCTTGGCGTCCTGCCGACGGAGGTCCTCCAATTCGGTATGGGAGAGGGCGGAAACGACCCCAGCCACGAGCGAGATGCCCGCCGCGCTGCCATTGAGGAGGATGAAGACCAGCCAAAGATACCACGCAGAATCCATGTCCATCCTGCATAGGGCTGACCCCGGAGTTTGGCGAGGGAGAATCCCGACATTGACCCTGCGAGACCGCCTCGAAATGATACGTCCATGACCCCTCGCGAGCTCCGAATCGTCTCCGCCCTGGCCGTATTCCTGTCCGCCGCCCTCCCTGCGGCCGCCGGCGCGATTGCCTTCCGCTCCCAGCCCATCCTCGCCGCGACGTTGCACGGCGAAGCCGGCGCCCTGCCCGGCCTGACCGGCTTCTACTTCAATCATTTCACTGGCGCGCTCGTGATTCTACTCATCGTCGGACTCCTTATCACCGGCTTCGCCGCCCGCACGCACCTGCGCGAGGATGAAGAACCGGTCGTACGGATGGCTAAGCTGCTCGTGGCGACATGCTTCTCGGCGCTCGTGAGCGTCGTCTTCCTCGGCCTGCTCGTGTTGGCGACGGCCCTGCCGGTCTACGCGAAGCTGATGCAGCGCTGAGCCCGCCACGCGGCGAGTAAAGCGAGGGCGCGCGTCGCTTCAGCCTGCGGGCCACTTGGCTGCCATGCGAGTCGTCCGTCGGCGTGATACGAACGCGCCAAGACCGCGCCGCCTTCGAACGTCGAACGGAGCACTAATACCGACTGCGCGTTGCTCGGGAAACCGGGCCAGGAGATGTCACGCACTGGGCGGCCCGCCTGAGCGAGCACCGAGCGCAGCTGCGCCGCGGCCGTGCCGGGTAATCGGCCCGTCTCGACCGCCGGGAAATTCCAACTCTCGCCATCCCACCACGCGATGGAGCTACGGGAGCCTTCGCTGAGGCAGCCACGCGCATCGAGTTGAATCCCCTCGGCATCGGGACGATCGGCGACGCAGCGCAGTTCGCGCCAGGCTTCCGAGGAATTCCGCCACGGCCCGCTCTTCGGGCGCGGCAACCATTCCGGAGCATCGCGGCGAAGTGACAGCTGATAGAGATCAATCGCCGAAGGCGTGGCCGGCAACGGACGGACCGTGAGCCACTCCGTGGCCATACCATCTCCGCGCGGCGCGACGAGTAGGCGGACGATCGCGTCCGTCAGCGTGTTCCGGCCGAGCAGGCCGCCGAGCGGAACCGACCAGCGGGGGGTCGTCGCATCCGCGCCGAGCATGAGGCGAAGCGGATCGAGGCCGAGGCGCGGGCAGCCAAGGGCGAGACGATCGAGATGATCACCAAGGCAGGCGATGCGGCCCGCCCGCACGGCGAACGTCTCGAAGAGGGACGGACTCGGGACCAAGGCGGAGACCTCGACGCCATCAGGCAACGTGACCCACTCGCCTTGGCGCCAGCCGATCATGGGCGGAGCACCGCGCGGGCGGCGGCGAGCAAGGGAGCCTGGGCTTTACGGAGGCTCTCCGCGTATTCGCGTGCGGGCACCGAGTCGGCGACAATGCCGGCGCCGGCTTGGACGAACGTACGACCGTCGACAGACCAGAGAGAGCGAATGATGATGTTGAGACAGAGGTCGCCGGAGGCGCCAATCCAACCGAGCGAGCCCGTATAGAAACCGCGGGCCACCGGCTCGAGCTCGGCGATGACCTGCATCGTGCGGACCTTCGGCGCACCCGTGATCGTGCCGCCCGGGAAGAGCGCACGGATGACGTCAGCCGGGCCGGCGGAAGCCTGCAACTGGCCTTCGACCTGCGAGACCAGGTGCATCACATGGGAGTAGCGCTCGACCGCCATGAACTCTGGTACGTGGACGGTGCCCGGACGCGAGACGCGGCCGACATCATTGCGCAATAGATCGACCAGCATCAGGTGCTCCGCTTTTTCCTTCGTGTCGCCGGAAAGTTCCTGCGCCCACGCAAGGTCGGCGGATTCGTCGGCGCCACGCGGACGCGTGCCGGCGATGGGGCGCGAGGCAATTTTGCCCGCAGAAACTTCGACCAGTAGCTCTGGAGAACCACAGACGAGCGTCGCACCCGGAAGTCGCACCAGACCCATATAAGGCGAAGGATTAGCCAAGCGGAGCACCTCGTAAGCGAGAAGCGGATCGACGGGCGCGACCTCGAGGCGCGTGGAGAGATTGATCTGATACGTATCGCCGGCGGCGATATATTCCTGGCAGCGCTCGACCGAGCGGACAAAGGCCGGTGCGTCGAGAGACTGCGCGAGCGGCACGGCCGCCGCGGACGATATAGGCAAGGCCGGCGCGGGCTGGGCGCAGGTCGCATCCCAACGGGCGGCGAGATCGAGCGCCCGGGCGCGGGCGGCGCGGAGCGCGGAGTTCGGCGAACCGACCGGGCAGAGCACCACCACGGTCAGCTCGCGCTTCGCGGCGTCGAAGACGCAGGCTTCGTGCACCTCGAGGAAGGTCGCGTGCGGGGCGCGGACATCGGCGGGCGCTGACTTCACTGGCTCGAACTGCGTGGCGAGTTCATAGCCGAGCAGCGCGATCAGGCCGCCTTGGAAGGCGGGCCAACCGTCGAGACGCGGGGCACGGACTTCGCGCGACCAGCGACGCAGGTGGTCGAGCGGCTGCTCGGAGGTTTCTTCGTGGGCGCCATCGGCGGCGTGCATGACCACGCGTCCGTCGGCAAAGAAGACCGTCGCACGGGCCGCGGCCGGGACGGCAATCGTGAAACTGCCGGACCGGCCACTCTCCAACACCGCGTGATGACGGCCCGTAAAGAAGCCTTCCCAGGAAAGCGGGAGCCGGTCGGCACGGAAGCGCGCGAGGTAAGGTAGGTGCGTCCAGCCTGGGCCGGCGGCGGTCCAGTCAGCGGCCGTGACTTCGGTAATGATGACCGGGACCTCACTCATCGGCGAAGTTCAGCTTGTAGCCGGAAAAATCCGGGCCCGAGAGGATCTCGCCCGCGCGTTCTGTCGTGATACCGTAAACGTGGAGTTCTTGGCGCGAGCCCTTCGAGACCACCGTGATGCGGAGGCCGCCGCCGAGTTTCATCACCTTGATCGAAAGCGTGCTCGCGCGGACGCGGGCGCTGATCACGCCGCGGGAGACGCGGCCATGCCGTTCGAGGGCTTCGGCCACGGGCCGGGCGGCATCCGTCAGCGATGTATGCGATCCGGCCCTGCCCCGCCCTTTGGCCATGCTCAGGCAATCTCCCAGTTGTAAGGATGGGAGGAAAGGAATTCGCAGCCCTTCTTCGTGACCACCACGCAGTCCTCGAAGCGGCAGCCACCGATACCGGGGTAGTAGAGGCCTGGCTCGACCGTGACCGCGTTGCCGGCGGTGAGCGGGTGCGGATTGCGGATGGAGAGCGCCGGCTCTTCGTGGATATCGTAGCCGAGGCCGTGTCCCGTGCCATGGAAGAAGCCCACGTAGACGCCCTTCACCAGGCCCGTCTTATAGCTGAGCGACTTGAAATAATCCTGCACGACCGTGTGGACCTTGGCACCCGTCACACCGGCGCGGATAGCCTTGATGGCGCGACGTTGGGACTCGAGGACCGCGTGGACCATCTTGCGCTGCTTCGCGTTCGCCTTCCCCTTGAGGTAGGTGCGGGTCATGTCGCCGTAGTGATGCGAGGCGATGTGGCGCGGATAGATGTCGCAGACGATGAGTTCGTTGGCACGGACCGGGCCGGCGCCGGAGCAGTGGCAATCGACCGCCTGGTCGCCCGGCGCGATAATGAGGCCGATATCGCACATCCCGCCCTTACGAAGGATCGCGACCTGCGCCTCCTCCTTTAAAATTTCGGCCGTGAGGGTTTGGCCCTGCCACTGTAGGATGCCCTTCTTATCGGCCTTGGATTCCGTGAGCACCTTCTCAACGGCCGTAAAGCCGGCCGCGGCGGCGGCATTGCCCGCGCGGATGCCGGCCAGTTCCGCCTTCGACTTCACCTGACGTTCCGGGAAGAGTTCGGGCGAGCCGCGTTCGTTGTGCTGGGCGCCGACTGGATGGAGCTCGAGGCCGAGCTCGCGGAGGCGCTCATACAGTCCCACCGGGAAATCAGCCGGCACACGGAAGCGGTGGATACCCTCCTGGAGCGCGGCGAAGACGATGGCGTCGGCGACGCCCGCCTTCGGGTTGGTCTTACGGAGATCGCCGATGATGGCGGTGAGGTTGAGCACTTCGTCGAAGGCGGATTCGTCCTTCGCGCGGCCGACTTCCATGCCGGGCAGGAGCCCGATGCGGCGACCCTTGGCGGAGAAAGCCGGGAAGGGATCGGAGGCGTGGAAGCCTCCGAACCAGCGAAGGTCGGCGTTCTTGGAGGGAGTCGCCATCATCAGCACGTCGCGGACGGCTGGGGCGGAGGGGCGGGCGGAGCGAGCCATGGGCGCAGGATGACGGAAGTCGGCCCTGCGTGAAGCGCAAACGCTATCGCCCTGCGCTATCGCTGGGCCTAACGTGCCCGCATGCTCGCCCAAGCCGTCCGTCAACCCTTCGACCTCGGGGCCATGCTCATCCCCGTCCTTCCTTGGTGGGAGCTCCTGATCCGGGGCATCATCGTCTATGGCTTCCTCCTGTTCCTTATCCGCCTCACTGGCCGGCGGCAGACGGGCATGCTGACGCCTTTCGATTTCATCCTACTACTCATCCTAAGCAACACTGTGCAGAACGCGATGAATGGCGGCGACAACAGCCTCGGCGGCGGACTCTTCCTGGCTGGTACGCTCATCACTATCAACTGGTGCATGCTCGTGCTCTCGCGCCATTTCCGGTTCGTGCATTGGGCGCTGGTCGGCCGGCCCATGTTCCTCGTCCGTGACGGAGCGGTGCAGGAGAAGGTCATGCACCGCGAGCGGATTACACACCACGAACTCATGTCGGCGCTACGTTCGGCAGGCCTCGCGAACATTGAGCAGGCCAAGGATGTGATCCTCGAGACCAACGGTACCATCAGCGTCATCCACCGCAGCCCGGCTTGAACGGGTCGGCAAACCCCGCTTTCCCCGGCCGGTTTCACGCCCGAGGGCGGACGGACGGGTGATGGGCGAGGCTTGACCCCGGGCGAACGGCTCGGAATAGTGGGCGTCCTTGGCCACGCGGGTATCGTTCAGTGGTAGGACACCACTCTTCCAAAGTGGATACACCAGTTCGAATCTGGTTACCCGCACCAAGGAAACCGACGTCGTTCAGTTCCTCCAAGGGAGCTGACCGGCGGGCGTGACCTCGAGGAATTCCTTCCAGCACTCGACTTCGTCGGCGGACAAGGAAGACGCGACCACGAGGCGCCACTTCGGCTTCGTGGGCGCGTGGCGGAGCGTCATGCCGGCCTGTTCGGGCAGACGGTTGGCCTTGCGGGAATTGCAGCGGATGCAGGCCGTCACGATATTCTCCCAATTGGTCTTGCCGCCGATATCGCGCGGCACGACGTGATCAAGGTTGAGCTCCTCATCACGGAACGAACGACCGCAGTACTGACAAGTGTTGGCGTCGCGCAGGTAGACATTGCGGCGGGAGAAGCGGATCTCGCGGCGCGGGACGCGATCGTATTCACCGAGCAAGAGCACCCGGGGGATGCGGAGCACGATGTGCGTCGTGCGGACGGATTCGGCGTTAGGCGGCGGGGCCTCGACGGAGAAGCGCATCCACTCCTCGGAGCTCATCACGCGGTGGCCCGAGGCATCGGCGTGGATCGCCGAAGCGCGGCCGCGGAAGAGCAGGCTCATCGCGCGCAAGACGCCCACGATGTTAACCGGCTGCCAGAGACGGTTAAGGACGAGGACACGTTGTTCGAGGCGCGGGGGCACTATACCGATTGATAGGCCCGGGCGGGCCGACGGTCAACCCCCTCGACTTAGCGGGCCTTCTTCGCCTTAGGGGCAAGGGCCTTCGGAGCAGGGGCCGGAACCGTCGCGGCCTTGGGCGCCGGCGGGGATGTAAACGTGTCGGGCAGGGCGACAAGCATCGCCCCGGTGACGGTGGCAGGAATCAGGAACGGCACGCCGTCGATCTGGACGCGCAGGTTTTCGACCGCCGAGGAGCGTAGCTCGCTCGGCCCCTTCACGTTGATGACGACCGGCTTGTCGCGCGGGGAAAGCATGCCGAGTCCAGGAGTCTCGCCTGTGTTCAGTTCGATGACCTGATAACGGGTTCCCGCCTTGACCGATGTCAGCGAAATCTGGTGGGGTCGGCTCGCCGGCGGCACCGGGACCTCAACCCCCGCGCTCGGCTTAGGCTGCGTCCGCTTCGCCGCGGACGAGCTCAGGAAAAAACCAGCGCGAGGACAATCGCGAGGAGCGCGATACCGATGACGACATAAATCATCGTGTCGCGGCTCATCGTGATCGAGCTAACCCCGGACGCCGGCTCGAACGGGGCGTCTTCATCGGCAGCCGCTTCGAGTGGGCGGCGAGAAGCCTTGGCGGAGTGGTGCGTATTGAAATCGGCGCCAGCCTTCTCGTCGTCGAGGCGCAGGTACTTCGCGTAGACTTTGACGAAGCCGCGCTTATAGACGTCGGCGAGCGGGATGGATTCGAATTGGTTGGCCTCCATCGACTGGAGGTAATCGGTGCGAATCTTGGTGAACTCCGCCGCTTCGCGGAGGGTCACGCCCAGTCGCTGACGGGCTTCTTGGAGACGTTCGCCGAGGGTTTGCATGCCCGGAGGTTCGCCCGAAGGCCGCGAATAGGCAAGCCTCTCGTGGCTGGACCAACGCTCAGGAGAGGAGGTCCCAGAGGCCGAGCCAGGGAGAGGCCAGGAGGAGGATGGCGGTGTGCATCATCCGGAGGAACGGCGGAAGGTTCACAAGGACGATGAGGACGATAAAACCCCAACGCGCCAAAGACAGGAAGAACTCCTCCGAATAGAGTCCGAGGCGGAGGGCCAGGCGGGAGCCGTCCAACGGAGGGATGGGGATGAGGTTGAAGACGACCAGACCCGCATTGAGGTAGATACCGCCGACAAGAAAGCGGATGATGACCTCCTGTGTCTTGGGGTCGAAATTTCCGAGCCCGCCGATGAGAGCGAAGACGAGGCAGAGCACTAGGTTCATCGCCGGACCAGCCAAGGTGATATAGATATCGTCCATCCGGCGGGTCTTCGGATTAGGCAGGGAGATCTGGACGGGCTTACCCCAGCCGATGAGGCCAAAGCCCGGGCTGAGGAAGATCATGATCGCCGGGATGGCGATGGTGCCGATCGGGTCCGTGTGGGCGAAGGGGTTGAGCGTCACGCGTCCCTGCATGCGGGGAAGCGGGTCGCCACGCAGATCCGCCATCCAGGCATGGCCGAACTCATGCAGACCAATCGAAATAATCAGCAGGATGAGCTGGAGCAGGCCGTCGCGGAGGGTTTGGGCATCCATGTCAGTTGCCGCCGCAGCCGGCGCAGGTGTTATCGGAGATCGGCATGGCGGACGCAGGAGAGCAAACGCAGGCCGGCAGGTTAGCCAATCCGAAAGCGGGGGCGCACTCGCTCCTTGAGGAAACGGCCAGGGCGGCTAGACCTTGAAGCATGTCGCTCGCCGCCCGGACCCGACTCGCGCAGAAGCGCGGCCTCAGCCTCCCCGCGGCCCGCACGCTCGCTCGCCTGTCCACGCCGCGGGCCATCCAAGACTTCCTCGTCGATTTCCCGCAGAACTTCGAGCCCGAGGGCGACACCGCCCGGTCCGTCGAACAGACCTTGAAGCATCACCGGGCCCACTGCATCGAGGGCGCCATGGTCGCGGCCTTCGCCCTCTGGTTGCAGGGCCACCCTCCCCTACTCCTGGACTTCAGCGCCCACCAGGACATGGACCATGTCATCGCGCCCTTCCAGGTGAACGGCAAGTGGGGCGCGATCTCGAAGACCAATTACGTCTGCCTCCGCTGGCGCGATCCTGTCTACCGTAGCGTCCGGGAGCTCGCGATGTCCTACTTCCACGAATACGCCAAAGGCCCGCGGAAGACCTTGCGCAGCTACTCCAAGCCCTACGACCTGAGCCGCCTACCGCCGGAGAAATGGGTGAACAATCCGAAGGATTGCTGGGAGATCGCCGACCTCATCACCGCTACGCGACATTACGAGATCGTCAGCGCCGCCGAGGCCAAGGCGTTGCGCCACCGCGACGACGTCGAGGTACGCTCGGATAAGATCACGGTCTTCCCGATTCCGAAGTGGAAGCACCAGCGGCTCTGAGCGCTCAACGCCGACCGTCATACCAGATATCGCAATTCTCCGGACGCTTCGCCGCGCGGCCGGCGGTGAAGAGCATGCGAAAGAAGAAGCGGCCCGCTTCCGTGACCGTGTAGAGCTTCAGCTTGCGCGAAGACGTACGCAGAGGGTGGTCGGCCAGAATAACGAAGCGCCGGCCGCGGCGGCGGGCGATGGCCTTGAGCCGACGGCTCAGGAAGACCTCCTCGCCGGCGTAGTATTCGGTGCCGAAGCCGCCGGCCGCGCGGAATGCAGAAGCCTCGACCCAAACGCACGACCCAGCGGCCCAGCGCGCCAGGCGGCTCCAAAGATTCCAGAATCCGCAGACGAAGCGGGCATAGCGCGGCGTGCCTGCTTCCAGCTCGACCGTACTCCCACCGCCGAGCGCGCGGCCCGCGGAGATCTGGTCAGCGATGGCCGCGAAGAGCTCCGGCGAAGGGGTTGAGTCAGCGTCGATGAACACCAGCCATTCCCCGTTGGCTGCGCGTGCTCCAGCATCTCGAGCCCGGCCGATTTGG
>Ga0209299_1001082_pt1 | contig 15280 bp, 23 predicted proteins | sample S_140806_MF_Meta_FD_187326 | JGI IMG/M metagenome (GOLD analysis project Ga0209299, IMG submission 187326) | Freshwater microbial communities from Lake Simoncouche, Canada to study carbon cycling - S_140806_MF_MetaG (SPAdes) (version 2) | ecosystem: Environmental > Aquatic > Freshwater > Lake ...
TCACTGCCACAGTAACGACAGATGCGTCCATCTCTATCGAACACTCGCTGCTTATGAACTCTATAGCGCCTTGAGTTCAGCTTGTCTAATGCCATCCGTACTTACTCCAATGATCTAATGCAATGCAAGGCTCGCCATATCTATGGCCTATGTAGTCTAAGCCCCATCGTACCTGAGTCCAACCATCTTGGTCTCTTAGCCATTCACTATTACCTTGAGGAATACCATAATGACTACCATTAACAGCTAATGGATTCCATGCTGATTCTTTACCATAGAGCTTTAATAAGCAGTTATATTCTTTATAGTTAAAGTCTAATAGATAGAGAGAATAAGTTTTGTAATCAATATACTCTTTTTGTTGCACTGATTCAGAGCTACCTGCATAAGGCATTATGCATAGAGCTATCCCAATAGCTACTAGCACCCCGCAAGCTACGCCCCGAAGGGGCTTGCGGTGAGCCTTTGAGAGGCTCTGCGCCGTTAGCGTACCATGCGTGTCAATGATGTGCATAACTCGTGTCCTAACTAAGCGTGAAGTGAAGTTCTGCCCCTACTTATCCACAGATGTTAATAACTTATTTATCTTTGCCCCATCCAGTTCCCTTAAAGATTGCTCCTACTGGACTAATTAACTTGATCATAGGTTCATTGCAATAAGTGCATAAAACTGTTGGTTTGTCGTGCCAGCCATGATGCAGTTCATTCTTTAATCCGCATCTTCCACATTTGTAATCGTAGGCTGGCATGTAAGGCATCTCCCAATCATCCATGAACCACAGCTGCATCGTTCGATGTCAGTCTCTTTAGGCTCTTTATCTAAGTGTCCGTATTTTAATATGAGTAGTGGCAAGAGATCAGCTAATCGGATGATGCAGGCATACTCCGCTGCATCTTCTCCCTGCCCATTTAGCCGAATGACTCCGAATCCCAATTCCCCCGAAATGGATGTCCGAGCCTTTAATTGCTTTATGTACGCAAGCGGTTGAAATCCAGCGCGGGCTTTCACTTCAACATCAAACGGAACATTGACAATATCCTTACCACTACCCCTTCCCACACATGCGCCCTGCCACTGAGTCGATAGGTACTCAGCTACAACACGCTCTGTGCGAAAACCTCTGTGCTTCCTGTGTTGGCTAATGTGGCAATCCTGCCATGTAGCCCATTGCAACTCCGCCAATAAACAGAGCAAGAGTTAGCAACATCAGAAGAGTCTCTTTATCCATTGACTGCCCTGCACTTGTTACATGACCAAGTGCCTGCAACTACTACGCCTTCTACGATTCTTGCAGTGATCGTAATGTCTGAAGCCAATGTTGGTTCATTGCACAATTGACAATTGACTGTATCAATCATAGGCACATCTTCCACATTGACCCAACCATCTGCTGTGTGAAATTCTGCATATCCCATTATACCCTCGCTTTCTGGGGTTCCCATTTGCCATTGCTTCCAATGTTGTACCAAATCGGAGGACATTGATCCATGCCACCAGTCTGCCCCTTAGACTGGCAAGTCATACGACCCCATTCCTTATTGTTTTTTGTACTTATTCCAGTCTGCCACAGCATTTCCCCATGAATACATGTTGGAACATCTAACTGAGTATTGATAACCTCTGCAATTACTGCCTGTTCCTTAAACGATGTATTCCAGTAATCCACATCAACTGGTACTGCATCTGGTACAACTTGCAGAGCTGGATGATTAGGTGCAACCTTCTTCATTTCTTCGCGGCTAGGACGCTTTCCTTTAGGAGCATAACCCGCATTTGCAAGTGCTCTGCCAATAGCCGATGTCTCGCAATTCTCCAATGCAGAAGTTTGATTGACCCCGCGAGTGCTAACTGTTTCTTCAGCGTACCCTGTTGCCCATGCAATGCTATCTTGGCTAGTCTTAAAGAGATATGCCTTAACAATATATCTACTAGCTTCCACAACTTCCAACTCAGTGCTAATACGAAAATCTGGATAGTCCTTAATAAACTTTTCAAGTCGAACCTCCACTGGTTCATAATCGGCTAAATTAAACATAGAGTTCATTCTCCTCTGTAGCTAGTTGCCCCATTAAAGCAATATAGGCTGCTCCATCGATGTAATTATCTGGCTTATCGACTGTGCCTGAACTGGCTCTGGCAATCTTGATGAGCGCGAGTATTGCACAGACTTGATAGTCCTCAACTGGGTGCTGTAAGTATGCACTGATGAGCATTGCTGCGTGTTGCATGTTATCTGCTGGATGGCCGTAGTCATTAAGACCACGATCTTGAATGATGTCGGTTGCACTCTGTAGAATCTCCTGATACTTCATTCTTGCCAGAAATCTGCTCGATTGACTGCTCTGCCTTTGTGCCAGCCATCGCGATGCCCGCGATCATAGGCTTCTTTGTAGGATTGTAACGCCCATATAATCAAGCTAATACCTGCCCCAATAAGGCAGATAATTAGCAGTTTGTCATTGTTACTCATTAAACACCTGCATATTCTATAGAGTAATTAGTGATTAACACATATTGTTCTGTGCCCTCATCGTAGAAATGCTGAAATGCTGCCTCTTTCCCACTTAGAAAGATTCTAGCAAATAGTAAAGCTGTGTAAGAATCAAACCAGTAAGCCCACTTAAAATCAAAATTAGGAGAAGAAGTAAAGCGATCTGCTTGCTTTTCCCATTCGTAGCCTTTCCATTGCATTTGTGTGTTACTTAAAGAGTCAAAATCTTCTGCTGTTAGTTCCATGATTTGTACCTATCTGTGCCAATGCCCTCGATTGGCTACAGGATTAGTGTTACACAGGTAACCGACCAGTTACCTGATTTAAGGTAACGAAATGATAACAATTATTAGGCGTACAACTTCCCGTACAATGTAAAAGAGCCGTCCTTATTTATAGGCACTAACATAGGACTCACGCGGTCTCCATGCGTCTCTATAACTGCCACGCTCATCTGCCAGTTAGCGCTTCCAGCCTTGAGATAAGAGGCTTTCTTCTTGTCCATGACATTTCCTGCCTCTAAGCCCCACAAAGTCCTGTATGAGGCTCCTATGCCCTCTGTGAAGGCACTAATGCCTGCTCTGTGCGTGTGACCACAGACCACAGACTTGCCGAACTTCTTAGCCAGCCCAAGAGCTGTGAGTCCGGCATTGCTGTTCATTGATCCTTCATCGCCATGGACTAAGACCCATCCCTTATGAAACTCGAATGGTCTTTTATGGAAGCGGATTCCGAGTCCAGCGAAGTCCATAAATTTTGCGTATTCCAGTTCTGGTAATCCGATGAGACTAGGTGCGCGTAATAGTGTGTGGTATAGGCGGTCTGTGTGATTGCTCCGAGTGACATCTGTTGTGCCGAGTTCATAGAGAATATCCTGTGCAAGGCTTCTGTCAGCATCTAGCGTACCTTCCCACTCCAACTTAGTACCTTGAGCCCAGCGAGACTGGCTCTGCATATCAAGTTCATCACCTGTGTTTAGGATAAGGTCGAACTTTTCTCGCTTTACTAACTTGATAAGATTCTTAACAGCTTGCTCATGATGGTATGGGATTTGTAAATCCGATATAACAAGATAGCGGGCTTTAGTCATCGTCCTCATCTTCGTAGTTGCCGAACTTCTCTGGATCGACAGGGTTAGGCAATATCCATGCAGGGTAGGCATTAGGTTCAGTAATCATAAACATGGCTACATCTTCTTTGAAGCCTGCTCTTTTAAGACTACAGAAATACTCATAAAGCCCAATGCAATAAGCATCTAGCTTTGAGTAGCCTTGTTCCTCTAATGCCTTAGTTGCTTTTCTTGCCATACCAGAATGTTACCTGTCTAGTAAGATGTTGTAGATTTCATCGACTCGCGTGTTGAGTCTTTTAATCTCAGACAACAAGTGTGTAATTACATAACCAGCAAGGCCGCCGACTATTGCCAGTGTCGCTAGGTATAGCGTGTAGAAGTCAGATTGTGTCACTTCTTAATTCCCATAGCAGGGTCATTAACATTGAGGTAGCGCAAAACTGGTGGAAGGATTGAGGCCACGCCTGCTGCAATAAGAGCTTTAGGCTCAGTCACTCCAGCTGCTGCCATTGAGATTACTGCTACTAAAAAGGCTCTAGCCCAAGAACCTGCTGCTGTCTTTAGTTCATTCATTACTGGCTCCTAACATAGGTATTTGAAAAAAAGAACCATCATTGTCAGCTTCTTGCGAAAACGAGATATGACAGTGGTGGTTGTGTTTGTTTGAGCCCTCGTATGTTCGCCACTCCCAAGCCTTCTTGCTTGAGGCGATACGACCATCAAAGATAATGTAGGTAATGCGCTTTTCTCTTTTAGACTTGCATAGGAGACGAATCTGATCTGCAATATCTGGCATGAGGTCTGGCTTGCTCCGACCACTGACATCACGATCAACATCGATGGCACGAACCCAGCCAGTAGCATCGGGATTATGATCGCTAGGGCGAGATGCATGTCGGGTATCACCGATCCAGCCATCCGATGTGCGGTCACGACTTGGGTATGCATCATCTAACTGTTCCCGTAATTGGATAGCAGCTTTAGAAAGTTTAGGCTTCACTTGATATAGATGGCTTTACATAATCGACTCGAATTAATCCAAGAGTAATTGCCTGTTCTCTTGTAATGCCTAGCGATGTAATTAGTGCTGCTTCTGCTGCTTCTTTTTGTGCTTTTAATGTAGTCTTTTTAGTTTCTACATCATTAACTAAAGCGTTGTATTCAGCCAATTCAGCAGCCGTCATATCTCGTACTTCATTAGTGCCATTGGCTACATCTATTATTCCAATTTTTGTCATTATTCAGTTACTCCATATACTGTTACTCGACCAGTCATTGTTCCAGTCGATACGGATAAAATAAATCCAGCGGTTCCGCCTGTACCATTGCTTGCACAATTTGGACTGAACGCTGAACCACTATCTCCATTTGTATAAAAGCCTTGCACATTTGTTCCTACACTTGAGTTTACCTGCACAAATAAAATCCCACTCGCTTTAAGTGTTGAGTTACCAATATCTTGGCTAATAGTTATAGCAGATGCATTACTAAAATTAAGATTTGTTGGAGTTGCGCTGTTATATTGTAATACTAGGTTTCCACCATAATAGTTAGTTGAAATTGTTGCAGGTGCGGATGTTCTAGCTTGATACTGTAAATCTGCGGTTGAAGTACTTCCGTACATTTGATCCAGATTTATTACATAATTTCTGTAAGTAGCACTGAAACAGTTATCAAAAGTCTGACTTGTTACTGCACTCATTGAGGTTTGAACAATTTTGACCCAAGAACTTGAACCACCAGCAGCAGCAGCCCATTTCAATCCAGTTGCTGTTGTTGAATCAGCTGTGAGGACTGTTGCGTTTGCGCCCACCGCAAGCTTGGTGTAAGTGTTTGCTGCTGAGCCTGCATATAAATCACCTTTAGCAGTAGGGTTAATAAGATTAACCGTTCCCGAGAGGTCGTTCATGTTTGTCGCGCTTAGGACATCGCCTGTCGCGTAGTTAGCCTTCGTAGGCCAGCCTGCTGCCATTATCTGCTCCTTCTAGTAGCTAAATACGGATGTCCCAAGGATACCGTATAATGTCGAGTCGAGTATGAAACCATCGATTATTGGCTCCATGGTTATGAAAGTCGTAATCCAAGAATTAGGGGTAATGTCGTGACTTACTCCCTGTACCTGTAAGGTCTTGGTTATCGTTGATCCGCTATCGGTTGTATTGGTGATTGTGACTGGGTCAAAGTAATCAAGGCTAATTCCTGCTATTACTCCAGCAGAATAGTTGGCAGTCATAAGATCGAGGGTCAGTGCATCAATGCGGATGCTGGTGTCCTTGCGAGAAGCTACATAAGCCTTAGCAAAGTCCAGAGCTACCGCATCAGTCTCCATGAGCAAGTTCTGCTGAGTATATGAGTGCAAAAAATATGTATCAATGGAAGTGGCATCGCTGGCAGTTTGAGTAGTACCGCCTGTACGCTGGATGTTGGCTTGGTTATAGACAAGCTTGTCATCAAAGGCGAACTTTACATTGGCATAAGGAATACCTGTACCAGTCTGATTAAAGACTGTTGGAGTGCCAGCAATAGATGCTGTTGTAAAATCTCTTGACTGAAATACAGCGTTTCCAGCAGGGTCACAATAAAATGCGCCGTACTCGGTCAATTCAACCGTTTTGAGGGCTGTAAGAGCTGCTCTAGAACTTGCAGGATCGGCTTGGCAGGTTGTCTGTCCTGTGTCAATATCTCGCATAGTTGCAGGCCAGTTAATCGTGTCTAGAATTCTGCCAATGCGAGTGCCAGTAGTTTCACCTGCTACTGCGCCAGTTACTGTGGTGATTGCTGAAGTGTTAAATATCTTAAAAGCATCAAAGGCCGTGATGGTGACATATGCAGTCTCTTGGCCTTGAGGATAGGTATAGCGATATTCTGCTGTATATCCTGAAAAGAGATAATAATCAGTACCGCCATAATTGGCTGAGATGCGAAGTTTTCTAGCTGGTTGAAGATAGCCATAAATTGGAGAGGATGTATTCTGAGGATTGAAATCACCATTAGGGTCAAGGATTCGAACCGTTGCTTGACCAGCATCATAAGTATCTTGAAGCAAGTTGCGACCTCTGCGAATAGCAATGTTAGTAGTCGAGGTCGAATAGTCAATGACCAAAGATGCATTATCTGCTAATACATTTGTACCCAAAATGCCTTTAGCAGGATCATCTAAGGTAAGGGGTATTCCATAGGCAGGGCCATTAGCAAAGTTAATGGATACTGTAAGGGTTGCTGGAAGTGCCATTAGACCGCCGTAATAACTGCCTGACGGCCATATCCAATAGCTGAACCAGCCCATCCTGAAGCGGCAAGGGCATCGTTAATGGCTTGGTTGAGGTCATTTTGAGCAATTACGGAACCTTGAACTGTTGTGTTAATAGTGACACCTGCTGTTGAACCAGCAGTACCACCACTACCAGCTGTAGGTACTTGAGGCATCATACCTGTAGCGCCACTTATTCCAGCAGCAGCTGCTGCTTGAGCTGCGTATCTTGCACCTGACAAAGCCTGAGCAAAAGATGCACCGCCTGCTAATCCAGCAGCTAAAGAGTTTTGAGCAATGGTGTTAGTCAATGAAATGGATTGACCATTAACTTCAATTAAAGCCCGCTTAACTCCATCTAGGCCAATCTCCCATGCGATGAATGGATTACCCACATCCATAGAATAAACCTCAGATAAAGTAGTTTGAAGCATGGTTACTTTGGCTTGGACTTCACTGAGGGCTTTTGTATAAGTGTCAATCTGGCTAATGTTTTCATCTTGGATAGCCTGCATAAGCTTTAGACGAATACGATCTTCTTCTGAAATCTTACCCTTAAGGGCAGCTTCAATCTGTATCTTCTGCAGGTCAAAGATTGATTTAGCTTTAGCCAGTTTTAATTGTGCAGCACTTATCTTAAGGGTATCTTTTGCAATCTTGTTTTGAGCAGTTGCTGTTGACTTACTAAGGTTAGAGCCAGATTGGATAGGCTTTGTAGAGGGTGTGCTTAAATTGACACCTACCTGCTTACCTGCGAAACCCATGAATATATCTTTACCAAGTTTTTTAAGGTTCTGAGCAAGAGTAGGAATCGCGCCTACGCTAGTACCTGCCGCAAGTGTTACCTTATTAAATAACCCTGCAAGTGTTTCTAAAAAGATTGTGGCATCGCTGGCTTCTGTTCCACCGCCTGCGCGAGATAAAGCATCAACAAACCCTTTACCAATAAGTTCATTAGCTTTTCCTGTTGCAGTACTTAAGACATCCATTTTGTAAGAAGTTGTAGTTAGGTAATCTTCTGCTGCTCCAGCTGATTTCTTTAAGATAACTGACAAGATTTCGTTGAATGACAATGTCGCAAGTTCAGCCTTTGTCAAACCTGAGTTGTATTTGACTAGACCTCTAGTAACTCCAACATAACCCTTACCCAAATCCTGTGTGACTGTGGCTAGATCAATGCCAGACGCTCGGCTAATAGTAATTGCATCATTAAGGAGTTTCTGGGATTGGGTCAATGAGCCAGTAATAGTAAGCAAACCTTGAAACGCTGGACGGAGAATGTCGTCCGCAATTGCCGCTGAAGTTTCTAACTTGTCAATGTAGTCAGCAATGGCAGGGTTAGCAAAGCCAAGGCCTAGATTCTCCACTGCTCGGTTAAGTCTCAGAGCTGCTGATTCATCCGCTGCAAAAGCTTTTACTGCTGTCTTGCTAAATTGAACTAATGCAGTTGCGCCAAATGCAATTCCAAATGTGCCTGCAAGTTTCTTCACATTGCTATTGAGTTTTCCTACAGCAGTATCGGCTTGCTTAAAGGCTTTATTACCAGTGTATTCAGCTGCTAAGTTAATGACTACTGATGGATCAACTGCCATTATTTAACTCCCATAGCGTCATAGAACTTTACTTTAGAGTTCTCAATAGCCTTAATAATTGCTGCGTTTGTTTTACCGCCATCTTCAGCCCATGCGCGAAAGATTGCTCGACCCTTCATCTTGCGTGACCTACGACCAGCACCAGTCTGATTATTGGCATCTACTATTGGGCCAAATTGATTCATAGCTTCAATAAATTGTGCGCCAGCTTGAGGGTTATTGCTTCTTGATTGTTCTTTAGTTCCAGAGCGAATCATCTTGCCATAATTGGCTTGGCTCTCGCGCACAACTTTAGCCATAGGAGCTTGTTCGCGTCCTTGAGGATTCTTGCGTCCAGCAGTCTCATAGATTGCACCAGCAGCAGAAGCATTAACAATGCGAGCTAAAGCTCTAAAACCTTGGCGATTGGGCTTTGACGGAGTGGTCTTAAAGCCAATATAACGCTTTGCTTTTCCTGAACTCCATCTACGATCAGTACCCCAAATAGTTGAACTATTTCTAGCCCAGCCACTTATAGGAGCTTGTGATGGTATAAATCCTCTAGCCTTGTTAGTAATCGGCCTAAGAAGATTACCTAATTCTTTTTGAGTTTCCTTAGCTAAATCTGGAGCAAAGTTTTTAAGCGCCTTACGGAGTGCGAGTGCGCCCTTTACTTCTGTTGGCATCGCTTATCTCCTTTGCTTCATCTTTAAGACCCTGCAACAAGGCTTGAAGCATTATTGGGTCTAAATCTAATATCTGTTGTGGCGCAATCCCCAACCTTATGCTTAGCCTAGCAATAAGGTAAGTGAATGGTTGATCGCGCTTTAAGCTAAAGGGTCTGAGTCTAGTACCTCAACATTTTTAAGTGTCTCGATAAACTCAACCCCGAATGGCTTAACCGTTTCACCCGTACGGCGTAGAACTTCCCATGCAATCCAATAGACATCCGATTGCTTCTCGTCATCACGAAAAGCCTTATGGAAGCCCTTTTTAGCGTATTGCTCGAATGCATACTCCACTGCTGGAGTAATCTCACCCTCAACTACGCTTCCATCTGTTCGAACTATCTTAAGTTTTGCCATGGTTAGCCCCTTTATCTAATTGTTTAGAATGAACCTGTTGATGCTACTGCAATCGTTGAATTGGCAGTAAATGTAATCGACTGAGTTCCAATGTCAGCAACAGCACCGTTAATATCGGTAGTGTTATTAACTAATAGAGAAACAGTGTATAAAGGGTTTGTAGCAGAAACTGCTGTTCCCTTTGTCTGTAGGAATACAGCTGTAACTGTTGTTCCCCATGCAGCTTGAAGTGTTGCAAGGACATTCGCTGAAGCTGTGTCATTAAGGAAGTCAATAGTGACACTCGATGCTTCCAAGCCCTTAACGAACTTGTGTGCTGTGTCACCCATTGCAGTGACTTCTAGCTCATCGAATGAACGATTGATTGTTACTGCTGTTACATGGTCGCTAAGATCAACAGAATTAATCTTCACGCCGACATTATTATTTAGAAATACAGCCATTTGGATTATTCCTCGTCTTTCTTAGTAGATGCTGGCTTTGGTGCTGGTGTGCTAACCTGCCCGATTTTTTTCAGGAAGGCTTCGTTTTCTTGTTCCCACTCGGACATATTAACTCCAACTCGTAAGGATTTGAACGGACATCTCGCAACTGAGTAGGTCTCCCGAAGCAGCATTGAGAACACTAGGCGCACTGACTGCGCTTACATTATAGGTCAAAGAAGATGCAGCAAGTTTGGCGAACACGCCACATACGAAATCTTCTATACCATTGAGGTTGCCCTCGTTATCGAAAAGGGGCGCGACAATTACCAGCTTGAAGGATGCCATTGGACTAATGCCAATATGCTGATTATTAGTTGGCGTGATGTATGGATCATCGGGTGAAACAATGACTGAGTTAGCCAAGACTGTGGCAGGTGGAAATGCGAAGGTCTGCCATTTTGTGTTATCGACTAGAGCTGTGGCAAGTGTCGTTCTAAGTGTGGTAATCGCAACTGGCATTATCCCACCATCGAGCGTGGGTCTAGTGCGTGGGCTATCAATCCTCGCACCTTAGCGAGAAGCTGTGCGCTCATTCGGTAAGGGCTTGGCTGGAAATCGACTGCGTTACTGCCTGAAAGGGTGGCTGTACGCGCTTGCCAGATTTCAACAGATATCATCAAAGCTGCGTTCTGAATTGCTGTGTCGGTCGTGTAATCAACTGTTGCCACAACTGCAACTTGTCCAAAAGGTGTAACTGTATGTCGGGGCTGTGCTGTTGGGGAACCTGTCACCGCATAAGTAATAGATGTATCGCTCATACCAGTAATCGCTTTAGACCCGTTATGTGGTGCGCCATTACCAGTAATAGTTACTGTTTGACCTACATAAAAAACATCTTTTATGGATTCATTAAAATATAGTGTGCCCTCTGTTGTTGTGTTGCTGTGCGCCACATTAAATGTGTAGTTGTTCCATAGCATAGGAAGCAGGACTGCATCAGATGCATCACATACTTCTTGAAGAACGGCATCAGTATACAAAGTACCGACTCCGAGAGTGCTGCGGAGTTCTGAAACTGTTGTAAGTGCCATTCCTTTTCCTTTCTCAAGACTCTGGGGATCAGAGGGCTACTGATCCCCAGAGCGACTTAGAGTGTTGCTAGTTTTTAGACATTAAACTTGCGAATTGCAAGTGGATTTTTGATTGCAATTGCGAGATAACCATAAACCGCAATTTCCACCTGACCTGAACCAAGTACCTGAACTTGAAGTCGAGTAGTTGGTGATTCGTAAGTTGTGTATGACTCTGGTGAAACAATGTATGAGGAGTTATCGATAAGACCAGATACTCCGATATTTGGATCAACAAATAAATTCAATCCAAGAATTGAGCCAGTTAGAGCTGTAGGAGTTACTGCACCTGAAGCATTTGCTGGTTGAGCAGCTGTGTAAAGAGCACGACCTGTTGAATCAGCAAATCCCATGAGTGCTGCCCATGTGTCTGTTGATGCAATCATGTTCTTAGCAAACTGACCAGTGCCCTTGTATGCAGCAGCAGTTTCTGTTGCTACGAATGATTGGTATCCAGCTTTATCAGCTGTTACTGCTGTTCCTACTGTACCGCCTGCAAGAAGTGCTGCAATTACTGCTGCATCTGTTGCGTTAGCATATGCATTTGAAAGATTACGAATCATTTCGTCATAGAACAAAGGAGCTGATCTGTCAAGGAGCTCCCAGCTCACAAATTGGCGGCCTGCGAACTTGTTAATATCCACTGTAAGATAGTCAGAAGTCATCCCGACTGCTGTAACAGCAGCACCTTCATTTACATCTGCAACTGAGCCATTGCCAGTTACACGAGGAATTGTAAAGCTAAGTCCTGAAGCAGGAAGTGCTCCACGAGAACCAGCTTCAATTGCAGCTCGTGATGTAACCTGATTAGTAATAAATTCGTTCATGTGCAAAGGCAAAGTTAAACCTGTGTTTGTAGTTGTTGAATCGTCAGCTGCGCGAACAATGCGTAGTGATTCTTCTGAACCTGTTGCTGCCTTGATTGTGTGCTCCAAGTATTGACCTGAAGTAATTGGTGCAATGCGCTCGCGCACATTTGTCACAGTCACAGTTGGTCGAGCAGCTTCAACCGCTGCTGCCTCTACTGGTGCTGCAACTGTCTCTGGAGTATTCTCCACAGCTGTCTCGCTTTCTGTTGGTTGGGTTTCTTCGACTACTACTTCTGGAGTTTCTTCCTCAGAAGCGGCAATATCAGTAACTTGAGCAGACTTAAATGCTGGCTCTGTTACTAAACTTACTTCCATAAGACGGGCAGCAGTTACATGCATAACCCCACTCTTACGACTTGACTTGAGAACTTCGACACCGACTGAAAGGCCAGATGTCAACCCTTCACTTGCAGTAATAAGTGCATCGTTACCGCGTGTAGATGCAGAAATCTTAAAAGATGCATAGATGCCTTCGCCTTCTACATCGTTAAAGAATTGTGCTTTGCCTAAAGGCTCTTTTGTGTTGTGCTGGTTAAGCAACTTAATACTCTTTGGGTCTTCTGGAAGTTGGATGCTTCCCTTTTCAAATACAACTGCGCCTGCTGAGGTTGAGCCGACTTCGCCCGTTCCCATTGGCACAATTTTGCCAGAGATAATTCTCTTAGCAGTATCAGCAGTTAAATCCGCTGAGAATGTGAGGATGTTTTCCATTAGCTCATGCCTTCGCTTCCATTAGGTGTTAGGTCTGTCATTTCCATCGCTTGCTCTACAGTAATAAGCCCAAGAGCGAGTAACTTTTCAATTACTAGCAATTCATCCATTGGATTAGCTCGCAAGAATGATGCGTCCAAATCAAATCGAACTTCGTTGCCATTTGCAGTTATGTCATTCATCGATAAACGATCTTCAATTGCACAAATAAAAGGTTGCAAAGTTAATGAGACAAACTGCTTACGAGAATCTAACAAGTTGCTGTATGTCATGGAATTGTTCGCGTCAGCAGATAAATAAAATGCATCGACATTGCAAAGACGCGCAATTTGTGTTGCATAATCTTGTTTTGCTTCGTTGTACATCATATCTTTAGGTGAGAAAGATGTAGCGTTGTACGATAAAGTAGAAGTCAAATAAGCAGTCGCACGATTTGCTCTTGCAGTTTTCCAAGCTGCTAATAATCCTTGAACTTCTTTAGGATCAAGGTCAGCACCAGAATTGGAGATATAACCCGAAGGCATTGGAGTTGCTGCTGCGATTGCACTGGCAGTTTCTAAATCTAAAGCTGCGCGTAATACTTGACCACCAGTAGTTAAGATTCCATCGCTTAATGCTTGAAATGTAACCATATCTTCGTTAGATACTTCTTTGCGATCTACATAATAAGATTCAACAGTTAAAGCATCCGCAGAATACTTAGGAGTTACACGATAGTTAGGCAACCATTCAAACGAAGCAGGTCTGCCATCTTCCTGATATCTAGATTTTACCAACCAGTAACTTACCCCATAAAATAACAATGATTCACATGTATATGAAATCGTAACTGAACGCGGTTGATTAAAACAAGGTTGATCCATCCAGACTGGCTTGCCTAATTCTTCTCCAGTTGATTTACGATACAACTCTAAAGGCATTGAAGCTACTGTGTTGCAAATAAGATTTCTAGCGCGGACAAGGCTAGGTATTCCAAGTGCCATGTTACGATCAATGTTGGCAAAGCCAGAGAACATGTATGGATCGCCAAGATTTTGTGGGGCATATTGCGCTACGACAGTCGGCTTAGTTTGCGTTGGTACTGCTCGCGTAAATATACCCATAGTCAGAAAGTATAGCATTTGTCAAGTAATTAGACAATATGCTATGGCGTGTCTAAGTTACAATTTGAGGTTTAGGTGCAGGAAGCATTAACTTGCTAACCACCATTGCCAAGCCAATCGGAGCCGAGATGTCTCCCGCTGACTTGCGTTTGATAATTCTCCAAGCCGAATCATTGACTTTAGCTGCACAGTTATTCATCTGTTGAATCAATTCTGCCTGACCATTATGAACTACCTTTGCAGTCACCAATCCAGTCAGTAAATCGCCACATGCCTGATAGAACTGCTGGCCTGAAACATCTTCAGTCATTACTCCAGCTTGCTTTAATCTATCGGCTATGGATTGAGTGGCATATTTGTCGTAGCACACCAATCGCGGTCTGTAAAGGTCACACCAGCCTTTAATGGCAACTGCAATCTTTAGATCATCAACTGCGACCTGAGAACTCCAAGTCTCCATGATTCCAATACCGATTCGCCCGTCTGGAAGTATTTGGCCTGCAACAAGTGAGCAATTTCGTCTCGATGGACTTACATCAAATGCAAAAACTGTATAAGCCCCCACTGCAATCTCCAGAGTGCTATCACTGGTCTCCTCAAGAACTCCATGTGGCCATGGACTTTGAAGCGAATCAATCCATTGGCACAAAGTCTCAGTGCGAGTGGTCTCAATAGGAGCAGTTGCTATAGCTTCCTCGATTGATTCTTTGGTGACTGTATAACCAAGTGCAGGATTACTAGGGACTACAGCTTCACGCCAGAATAAATCACTGGATATGTCTATCTTGCAATACTGTGGAGCTGAATACTCATAGTAGCCAAAGGTCTCGGGAGGATAATCTTTAGCGCGTTCGACAAGGGAATTGAGGACACTACTGAAATGATCTCCAGCATTGCTGGTTAAGAATGTCTGAGCATTAGCTCTAGCGCGAGTCGTTGGGATTGCAGCTTTATAGCCGTCCTCGGAAATTTCGCGCACTTCATCGATCCATAAGAAGTCAGCAGTGCGACCACGGGCTGAGTCTCTGGTATCTGATACTAAGTCAAGAGTTGCACCATTGAGTAGCTCTATTCGCTCGCCACCGTTGGCATATCGGACTGCTTTAGTCAATGCCTTTAACTCTGGGGTTGATTCTATGATCCATGCGATTTCTCGAAAGGTCATAAGGGCAGTTGCTCGGTTTGAGGACATAATGATGTGCTTCTTTTCGCCACCATAGAACATGCCCCAGATAACACGCACTCTACCTAAGTGAGACTTGCCATTCTGTCTTGAAATGAGCAACAAGGCAGTCTTGACTCGATATTGCTGTTTCTTATCAACCATCATCATTTGTTTGAGGATGAACTCCTGATAAGGCATGAGCTTGTCCATCTTTAGACGCTCAACCATCTCTAGGACTTCACCGGCTCTGGACTTGCCCTTGAGAAGTGGTGAATGAACCCTCGGTTGCGTTGCCCCTCGGAGCGGTGATTTAGCTTTGGCTTTAGTTGTCATTGACTCGGACTGGGTCGGGACTTAAAGGGACTGTCCAGCATCGGCTCGGACTGCATCAGGGAGATACGGGAAGA
>Ga0209299_1001090_pt1 | contig 15222 bp, 16 predicted proteins | sample S_140806_MF_Meta_FD_187326 | JGI IMG/M metagenome (GOLD analysis project Ga0209299, IMG submission 187326) | Freshwater microbial communities from Lake Simoncouche, Canada to study carbon cycling - S_140806_MF_MetaG (SPAdes) (version 2) | ecosystem: Environmental > Aquatic > Freshwater > Lake ...
ATGCTCCAGTTTAAGATATTCTTATAGTTGGATCATGTTGCATTAAGAAATTTTTACCAAATGGTTTTACAAGATTTTGCACAAATTGCAATGCTGAACACAAAAGATATAAACATAATATTTGTTTTGATTGTGAGAAGGCAAAAAAAGCAGAAGCGGAAAAACTTGCTCCATATGTATACTTTAATTTTCCATTTAGTATTAAAGATGAAATTAAAACATATGGGGCTATATGGGATAATGAATATAAATTATGGAGAGCCAACAAAAAATATAAACCAAACTTAATTGAAAAATATAGCCGTTATATTATTGCGGATGTTCCAACTTTTATTATTGATAGGGAAAATAAAAGATTAGAAAAGATTCGATTAGAATCATTGCCAAAAGAATATAAAGTATTTTCATTTGGTGAAAAACAGAAGGCAATTGATGAAGGCTACAAGTGGGACAACACCGCTAAAAGATGGGGTAGAATAATTGCGGAAAATTAAAGATTAATATTATTTATTTTTTTTATATTAAATATAAAATTATAAATATATATATAAAATAATTTTTATTAGAAATTATTAAAATGGCTGAAGAATTAGAATTGATTGCTGAGAAATATAAAAAGGTAATGGCTCAAAGAAGCAATGCAACCAAAGCTTGGATTAAAAGAAACCGCGAACGAGTAAATGAATATAATAAATTATATCAAAGAAAATTATATGCGGAAAAAAAAGCAAACAAAGAACCAAAAGAAAAAGTGATAAGTTATAATGATCCTGAAAAGTATAAACAATATCAGGCAGAATATAGAAAGAAAAGAAAACTATTGAAAGAACTTCCACTATTAAATATTTAATATTAAATATATTATAATTATCTATATATATATTACATATTTATATTTTTTTTTACAATGTCTCGAACCGCAACTGAAGGAACAAAGCAAAACTACCTAAAAAATTTAATTAGATTAAATGATGGAAATGAAATTAAAAATTTCAACTTCTTGAAAAAAACTGAAGATATCTTGCAAAAGATTTCACACCTCAAGCCAAATTCTCAAAGAACTTATTTGATTGCAATCGTATCAACATTAAAAGATTTGAAGGGTTTTGATATGGCTCATAAATTTTACTATGGCTTAATGATGGATATGAATAAAGCACTAAAAGATAATACAACAAAGAGCGAGACACAAACGGCAAACTGGATCAATCAAGATGAAGTCATGCAAAGATATCAAGAAATGTCAGAGCAAGTAATTCCATTATTACATTTGAAAAAAGTTAATGCTAAGCAATGGTCAGATATATTAGACTTCATAGTATTTTCATTATATACTTTACAACAACCAAGAAGAAATAAAGATTATCAATTAATGTTAGTTATTAAATCTACTAAAGATTTTGATGATAATTATAAAGAATTTAATTATTGGATGGGTGGATGGTTTCTTTTTTATAATTATAAAACTAAGGGAACATATAATTTACAAGAGATAGAAGTTAATCCAGAATTACAAGAATTATTAAAATTATATATAAGGCTCCATCCACTAAAGAAGCAAAAGAAGTATCCATTATTAGTAGACTATGAAGGGCAACCATTACTGCAAGTCAATGATATTACAAGAATACTAAATAGGATCTTCAAAAAGAAGATAGGGGTCTCCATGCTTCGTAATATCTATTTGACCGATAAATTCAAAGAACCTATGCAAGAGTTAAAAGACACCGCAAAGGCAATGGGGACAAGTTCAAACACTATCCAAAATAACTATGTAAAAGTCGATGATACACTTCCTCCTCAGTATCTACTTGATAACTTATAGGGTGTAAATATCTAAGTTATATATTTTATAAGATAATTTTTAGATATCTTCTTTTTTTTATCTCATTTTTATCTAAATTATATATTAAATGGATACTTTACTGTAAATATTTTAAAATATTTACATCCTAATATCTATATAATATCTAAATAATATCTATTTCATATATTTCTATGTAAAATATCTATAAAATATCTAATAAATATCTAATTTAGATATTTGAAATCATATTAAACATTGAATCATGATATATAGGACAAAAAAAAATATATAATTAATATCAATTATAATTTTTGCCATTTTATACTCTCGGACTTTCTTCTCCTCTACTACTATTATTATTATTATGTGTTTGCTCTATATCAACTGCAGTCTCGCCTTCTACATCCCTAATGATCTTTATACAACATACATTAACTTCACGACATTTACTTTTATAACAGGTCTTAATTAAAACTAATAATAAACCTATACAACTACTTATTAAAAATGAATAGAAAACCTCAGATAATATTTGAGGCATTATATATAATATAAATTATTTTTTTTTTGATTTAATTTAGACCAATAATTGTTATTGGGTAGTTAGTGGCAGATTGAGTAGTAGTAGAAACATTAAAAATAGTTAATACAACTGTTGTATCACCACCTGAAGTTCCTTCAAAAGCAACACTAAGAACTATTGGTGATGCCCCACTAGAACTAGATTGGGATGCTACATAATAACCAGTATCAACTCCAACAAAATCAGATATTGTTATTGTAGTTTGAGATGATGCACCAGATGCTAAATTAAAATTAACAAGTGTTTTAACACCAGCAATACCACCTGCAAATGCTGTTGCCGTTATTGTTCCACTCGCAGTAATAGTAGTCCCAGCTGTTATTGAACCATTAGTTGCAACAATATTTCCATCGGTTGCTGTGATATCTCCAGTACTAGCAGTCAAAATTTCAGTAAATACTGTTCCATTTACAGTTGCAGTATCAACACTAAGACCCCCAGCAGTTAGTGAACCGGCGGCGGCAATATCTCCAGCCAATGCTGTAATATTACCAGTTGCTAATGTCAAATCACCAGCAGTAATTGTGGAACCACCAGCACTTACTACAAGACCTCCTGCTTCGATTGATATTCCATCAGTGGCAGTAATAGATGATGCAGTAATAGATGATGTGCCACTTCCATTGAATAGATCATTTAACTCGTTGAGTAATGGAGGATTAAGAATTGTTCTTGCACTCATTTTATTTTTTTGAAAAGTTTGAAAATTTATTTATTGTGTTATATAGTAAAAAAAATAATTTTTTAAATTAATATTATTAATTAGCACCAAACATTTTATTTCCATCTACTCTATCTAATATGTCTATCATATGTTCATCTAATGGATTAAATCCTTTTGAACCTATTAATAAATCGTGCCCTCTTCTTGTACCATGTAAACCAACACTCACTAAATCACCTGATGATCTTATATTATATTCATTTTTAAGTGGTTTTTCTCCTTTATATGCTGGATTCAAAGTTATAATCTCTTTTGTATTCTGCCCAAGTTCTCTCGCCAGAATGGCACCCTGTGAGTGGCCAAGAGTTGTAATATTTTTTGCACCATATTTTTTTTCCGCTTTTCTTTGCATTTGTAAACCTGTTTTATATCTATTAGTATATTTATACATACCCAAAGCATACATTGCATTATTAGTCCAGTCCATCGCTTCTTTTGTGCCTCTATGAACCACAACTGATTGACCAGTACGAGGATTAAAATAAACTACTCCATATTGTCCGCTTAATTGTTTATCTAAAATAAAATCATCAATTCTTTCTGGTGCATCTTTATAACTTGCTTTTAACATTTTTTTTATATGATTTATTGATAATGCACCACCTACTAATAATCCATCACCTGAAAATTCTGAACCTTCTTCTTCTGCAAATCCTCTTGACAACTGCAATAAAAATTCATCAATATCCATATCAATATTTTCTTCTTCTGCTTGTAGTTCTTCGGCAATTTCTGTTTTAACTTTTTGTTCTTGTAATGGTGATAATTTTATTGGTACTGCATTTTCAATTTCTTCATATATATCCGCAACTACTTGCTTCTGTGCCTTTGATAGTTTCTGGAGGGGTTCTCGCCCCACTTCCTATTTACTACTTTCTTCTCTTTTAAGTAAAAATTTACCAAAAGATGAAGTTGGATCTACTAATGAACCTGTTTGTGGATGTCTTAACTCAACCAATTGACCACTAATTGAATCAAAAACGGCACCGCTATCGGTTGGAGATGGTAATTGTAAACTGAGTGTATCAGATGGGCTTTGTGGAAATTGTTGTGCTATCATTTCTCTTAATAAAGGAGATTGTTGTGCTTGTGCTTGTTGTAGTCTTCGCCTTTCTATATTTCGTTGACTTACATTTCGCATAAGTGCTAATAATCCCTTTTGTAGTCTGGATTCTTTTGCGATTTGCTCTTTTTTGGATTTTGAAAAATATGGCCCTCTTATATCACCTGCTTGAACACCTCTTTTTCTTCGTTCTTGTAAAACTTCAACTTTAATATTGTCAACTTCTGCTTCACTTGGCAATTGTCCTGTTTGGTTAATTATTTCTTGAACAATTTCTTGAACTTCTTCTTGAGCAGTTGGTACTTCTGGATCAACCATTGATTCAAATCTTTCTAATGCATCAGAAACTGCCCTTTCTTGCCTTACTCTTTCTTTAACTTTTGCCAATTTTACTGGATCAGATTTTTTTAAATAATCTTTCAATGATGTGGATAGATTCTTTGGAGGATTCCGCCCCACTTCCTATCTGGAACTTGATAGGATGGCCTTTCCTATAGAACCAGTTCGAGAAACCCAACGACCAGTAGAAGCATTAAATACTTTACCAGCATGTGAAGCAGTAGAACGAGAACTTCCCATAGAACGAGAACGAGACATAGAGGCAGTCTTTCTTCTTGGTGCTGGCATATCATAAATCTCGTGATATTTCTTGGTCATCCAAGCAGGGCTTTTCTTGATTTTAGCATTCCATCCATAATCTTCAGCAAGTCTTTTTGCAAATTGTGGATGTCCAGCTTTTCTTTCTAAACCAATAGCACTTTTTTCAGCACTCATAAAACGGCGAAGATGTGTCATTGCAGGTGTTGACCTCTTCTTTCTTCTTCTTGCACCTCCAAGCAAAAGACCACCCAAAGATTCTGGCTCTTCTTCGTAGTCATACTCGTCATCCTCATACATACCAAAACCAGTTAAGCCTCCGTACATTTTTATTAAGTTTAATTTGATTGAAAAAATTTAATTGTGTTATATAGTAAAAAAAATAAATTTTTAAATTAATATTATTTATTTGATACATTTTATAAATTATTTATTAGTTTTGGATATTAAAATTATTAGCTATGGCTATGCAATGCCTAATACATTCCACGAATTGCACCACGAATTGCTCTTCTTGGATACATTCCGGCACCTTCAATAGTACCAACTGCTTTTTTAGTTAAAGCACCAATAATTGGCTTACTAACAGGTGAGATATAATCAAGAACTCCTCGCATATCACTCTTGAAATCAGACCAACTATATTTTCCGCCAGAATATCCTTTTCCTCTTGCATTTCTCTTCAATGTTTCTTCTGCAAGATATGGCATTTCATTCGCCATAGCAACCATCTCAGGAGTAATGCCTCCAGTGTGTACATCAATGTTGCCATTTCCTGAAGTCGTGATCCAACCATCAGTTAATGATACAACTCGAATCGTGCAGTTAGTAAAATTAATACCAGTATTATTATATACAGTAAGATTTGCACTAAAATTACTCGATTCAACTTCTCCAACAGTACTTGTTGCTGGAAGATTAAGATCTTGAGCAACTGATAAAATAAGTGGTGCACCGCCAAGAGTTGTCTTAACACCTGTTGAATCAACAACTGAAGCACCAGAAAAACGAGACCAATCGGCAATACCTCCATTCTTTTTGTATAGTTGCCAAAGTTGAAATTGAGTTGCTTGACCAAGTACAGATTGTCTCATACCAATATTAATATTAATGTTAGTAATAGGAAAGAAGAAATCAGGAAGAGATGGAGAAACACTCGTTAGTGATTCAACAGATGGGATCACATAAATTAAGAACATATCAGGAATAATTGATAGTTGTTGAGTATTAGTTGATACTGAAACACTTGCACCAGCTGGTAAGTTGGCAATTGTGGTATCGGTTGATTGGATGTATGAGTAGTTGTAAGAAGTAGGCATTGTGCGGTTAGTAATAGAGTTTTCAAATGGTGCCACGAATTGACACAAGATGGCTTGACTATTAAATACTGCACTTACTCCAGATACAGTTGCACCTGATGGGATAGAATAAGAAAGCATTCTTTGTAGATAGTTAAATGACATGGTAATGTTGACATTGTTTAAGTTAAAAATTGCTTTTTGTGGATCAACCGTGGCATTGTAAAGGAAAGGAGAAGCGATTAAATCTTCTACAATGTTTGCAGTAAAGGTAAGAGAAGTTCCAGCACTATTTACAACAAAGTTTGATAGTTGCTTAGTTCTTACAGTGTTAATAGAACTCGATTGATTTTCATCAAGAGTATTTGCAAATGGAGAACTGACAGTTCCAACTAATGGCTCATATGCTGTAGTAAAGTCTGGGGCACTTGCTGTTCCTGATTGATTTTGTCTTTGGGCGAGTGAGTCGTTGTTGTAGTGAAGAAATGCACTTGTAAAAAGATTTGGTGTAATCTGAACTCCATTTGTTCCAAGTTGGATATTCAAGTTTGTCAATGTCTGGTTGATTGGAAATGCTCGTAGACTGACACATTGTTGGTCAAGAAATAGATCCAAAGCAGTACCAGTAATAGTAAATGAAATCTCAGCCTGAAAAGCAAGACTACGAGATAAACCAAAGCCTGGACTAATTGGGATTACGATATTAGGGTTGTTGCTTGGGGTGGCTGGAACTGCACTGTAGTACTGCACAGATGGTACAGACGAAAATACCACTAAAGTTGGCTCCGAAATATCAACTCTTCCATCGACGGCTTTTGCAAGTTTCATCATTTTATTTATTTTTAGTTGTGAAAAGTTTGAAAATTTATTTATTGTGTTATATAGTAAAAAAAATAAATTTTTAAATTAATATTAAATATTAGCGATTTTCACTTTTATTTACTTGCAAAAAAGGCTTCACCCAAAACTTAATAAGCGACCGCTATGCAATGCGATTTCCACTTTCAATTATTGATTTATGAATAAAGGTTAATTTTAATGAACTATTACGAAGTCCCCATGTTTGCAATGGTATTGAATATCCTTGTAGATTTTGCCAATATACACCAATTCCAAAACTTGTAAGTGGTGCAGAACCTCCCATTTTAATTGGTGATGAATATAAATCACTTGTTGCACTATATGATATTGGTTGTTGAAAACTACTTGCTCCACCTTGAGAATAATTAACTAAGAAATCCATTAATATTGGGGTTGTCTGATTGTTAAATGCATCACCAACTAAATTTAATGGCAAATCTGATAATGTAGGATATGCAAGAGGAATTGTTGATATAACTTGAATTTTAGATAATGCAACAAAACACCAAGGAGACGAAATATCTTGTGTCATAGTTATAGTTGTTGTTGATGGGTCAGATGGTGCAAAAGTTGGAGGGTCATTTTGTGGTGTATAATTTATGCCATTATTTCTAATTATTAGTAGTACATCTTCGCCATTCGGACTCGTTGTTGAATTGGATAAAATATTAATTGCCCATCCTAATAAATATGGTCTATAACTATTATTAAAATAAATATTTATGACATCATCTCCTGTTGATTGATCATAAAAACTCATTGGATAACAACTCATAGAAAATATTTGAGTTTGATTGTTCCATATCATAAATGGTGGATTTGATGGAAGTACTCCACCACTTGCAGTATTTAATGCACTATATGCTGTAGCGATTGCTGTATTTACCATTTGAGAAATTGTGTCAAATGAAAATACATTACCCCATCCATTAGTTGGTTGAGAAGATACAGAACCGGTTGGTGGAGATACTGTATCATCATCATTTATAACTCTCAAGTATACTTGCCCAGAATTAAAATCTTTATAAGTTAAATATACAGAATAAATGGTATTATAGCCGTCATTATATGGTGATGTTGTATTTAGTTGTGGTTGCCATAATGGGATACGATTTGTGGAAACGATCATGCGAGTAATTGAAACATAATAATCCTGAGGATTTTGAAGAATAACTCCTGCACGGTTTACTTGTGAAGATACATTTGATAATCCATCTGTGAGTGTTGAAAGATTAACTTCAAGAGAAAAAACTGAAGGCGATGACATTATATTTATTTTAAATATTATTATATTTATATATATATATTATATTTTAAATAAAATATTTACAAGTAAGATTTTTTCAAAAATGTTGCATTTAACCCCTATGAATAAAAGGCAGAAAGGATTGAGGCCAATTGCGGTCGCTCAAGATAGTCGAGAAAATCCAATCGGTATGTTAAAAGTTGGAGAAGATGGAAAAGGCGAAAAGTTAGTAGAATTGCCAAAGGAATTGCATTTTACAGTATGCCCTGAAACACGAGAAAACTTAGTTGATAATATATTTATAACAGGTGGGGCTGGAAGTGGTAAATCTACTTGGTGTGGTTCATATTGTAAAGTTTTTATTGAAATGTTTCATCCTGAACCACAATATATAACTATTGTATCCGCCGATGATATTGAAGATCCAGCATATAATTTTCCACATAGACATATTAAAGTTGATGATGAATTTGCACAAAATCCACCAACATTGGAAGATTTTACAAATCCTGATGGTCGTTCAGTTGTCATTTTTGATGATTGTGAGGCCATTACTGAAAAAAAGAAAGAAAAGGCCATGCAATCTGTTATTGAAGCCGTATTAACAATGGGAAGAAAAAGAGGAATTAATTGCTTATTTATTAGTCATCGAAGTGCAAACGGCAAACAGACTAAAATGATTTTAACAGAATTAAATGCTGTTGTTTGGTTTCCAAAAATATCTTCAAGCCGTAATTTAACTTATATGTTGCATCATCATTTAGGGATGCCAGAAGGTATGCGAAATGCTTTGAAGGCCGAAGGTTGGGGTCGTTGGGTTTGTTTAAAAACATCAGCCCCTCAAGTATTAATATCAGAAAAACGAGCTTGTATATATGACCATGACGAAGTAGAAAGTGCTATCAAAAAGCGATCCTACATTGATAAAAAGAGGTCTCAACAAGAAGCTACACAGTTTTTATCTGAGGAATATTGAATTAAACAAATAAAGAAGAGGTAAAAAGAAAAGCCAGAGAAAGATATCATAATAAGAAGAATTCTATCCTCTAAACATTCTATTTAAATATTTTATATTATCATCAATATTTGTATGTTTGCCCCACAATAAAACCATTGAAAATAAAGCAGGACTTGGAATTAAATTATCAATTAATTTTTTTTCTCTTACATTGCCAAGATGTCTTGCAATATATGCCAATCTTTTTTGTTTATCGTGATGGTCAATATAAGTTGACCCAGTATCAAGACCAAAATCGTAATGTTTTCCATCATCCATATATACCCTAAATCTTTTATTTTTTTTTGGTGAATCTGTGAGATTAATAATTTTCATTTTACACCTTTTACCGTTCTACAATACTTCGTATTTTCGAACTCCAAAAGGCTGACCCAAAAAATATTGAAAAAATATAATTTAATATATATATTTATATAGATATAAAAATATAAAAGATTTTTGGTCAGCTTTTTGTAGTCTGAAAAACCGAAGGTTTGTAAGACGGTAAAAAGTGATGAATGTATCACTCACAGATACCCAAATAAGCGACTTATTGAACAACGAAGTTCCAGTTATGCCCTATTCAGAGTTGATAAAAAAGGGAGTAATGAATGTATTGCGATCAAGCCCAAGTAAAGCAGTTGTATTTTTAGTTAGACAACAGCCAACATATGGTCATTGGTGTTTATGTTTTCTGAAAGATAAAGGAAGAAGTGAACAAGGGATTCATGTTTATGATTCATACGGAAATAAACCAGATAGCAAAGCTTGGAAAAAAGCACTAACGAAAAAAACATTAAAGCAATTACATCAAGAAAATCCATATTTATTGAGTCAACTTTACGACACAGGAAAACCAATATATTTTAATGAGTATCAACACCAAGCACACAATCCAAATGTTGCGACTTGCGGACGACATGTAGTTTGTAGAGCTTCGTTTTTAGATTTAGACACTGATGAATATAACGATTTAATCACTTCAAAGGGAATGAGTCCAGATCAAGTTGTAGTAAAAGCGACTGAACAATATATTTAATTTAAAATATTATTTTTTTTACTATATAATATAATAAAAATCTTTTCAAAAAATGTCAGTGAGAACTATTTTACAAAATGGAGTTTACAGACTTGACATATCAGGAACTACAGGACTCGCAACAAATCAAGTACAATTGGTAAATGGAGGAATTGTTTTTGCCGATGGTACGACACAAGAGACGGCTTCACTTGCAGGATCAACAGGAGCAACTGGCCCTCAAGGTGTGCAGGGTATACAAGGTGCCACAGGGGCTACAGGAGCAAGAGGCCAAGATGGCACAGCTTCTTTTACTGGTGCAACAGGTGCGACAGGATCAACAGGGGCGACTGGTGCAACTGGGGCTACAGGAGAAAAGGGCGATATGGGAAACACTGGAGCGACTGGTTCACAGGGAGCAACTGGATTCACAGGAAATACTGGAGCGACTGGTGCAACTGGGGCTAATGGCTTAGATGGTGCAACTGGTGCAACTGGTGCAACTGGTGCAACTGGTGCAACTGGTGCAACTGGTGCAACTGGTGCTAATGGATTAGAGGGTGCAACTGGAGCGACTGGGGCTAATGGTTTAGATGGTGCAACTGGAGCGACTGGTGCAACTGGTGCTAATGGATTAGAGGGTGCAACTGGAGCGACTGGGGCTAATGGATTAGATGGTGCAACTGGAGCGACTGGGGCAAGTGGTGATCCTGCTGATGCTTCATTGTGGGCTGTTTTTCCAGCAGTGGCGAATGTAGATTTAGCAAATTTTGATATTACAGGCATTCAAAATATGGGATTAACTGGGTCTATTTCTAATACTTCTAATACAATGATTTTAAATTTTGATACTAAACTAATATCTATGCAAGATGGAAGTTTTGAATCTATCAATACTGCATCTGGTTGTGAGGTAAATGTTTATGGTGGAAATTCTATTAATGTTCAGGATTCAACTGGCAATTATCAATCAAATTTACTACCTCCAACATATGAAAATAATTATAGCAAATGTTTTCTCGGTAAAGGTATTAATTCAGTTTTAGCTTTACAGGTTCCAGATAATAATCCAACAATACAAATGAGTAATCAGGGTGAGAATATCTATTCAAGAAGTGATTTATCATCATTGTATTATAATAATGGAACTATTGAGACGGCTAAATTAAATGCAACTGCTGGAACATTAACTTTGAATGATGGCACGAATACTTCAATATTATCAACATCTGATTTGACATTTAATGGTGTAAGTTATAATAGCGATGTCTCAACATTACAAATATTACAAACAAATACAATATTACAGAATTTCTCATTAGCAATATTTGCCGATGGAAGACCAGCAACTGCTCCATCTTCTACAATCACTAATACATATGCATTTAGTCCTGCTTGGTATTTTAAAAATACGGTTGCTGGATATAAAATCAATTGGTATATGCCTCCTAATATTGCAATGACTGTTGCCGATGTTTTGGGATTGTATATGTATATATTTAATGGTTTGACTACAAGTAATGATAATTCTCCATTTATAGTTATTTATACTAAGCCACAATCTGGCGACCCTCTATGGTATAGGTCAAAACGAGTATATATTTTCGATCAAGCAATAAGTCCAGTTCCAAATACAAGATATTGCATGTTTACTAATTTATCATTAACTTGTCCAACTCCTGCATATTATGGACAAACACTAATTAATATGGGGCTTTCTCCAGTTGGTGGATCTAATGTTGGTCCGTTTGAACCCACAGAAGAAATCTTAGGATTTGCCCTATCTTCCAACAGTGCGAGTGCTGTTAATACAGTTGAGTTTTGTATTAGTAAATTTGGAATTATGACAGAAAATGGAACCCAAGAATTTGCATTCATCCCACTTTAAGCCTCCACCTCCACCCTATAATTAGTATATGTCAATATTTTCCAATTCTAAGCCATTCTACAATAGGAGGTGGAGGGTTGGAGGATGTTGACCCTTTTTTTTGAAAACTTCATATATATTTCTTATTTTTTTTCAACTTTATATTTTTTTTATATTTTTTTTGAGATTTTTTTTCAAAAAATACTTCCAAACCCTCCAACCCTCCACCTTTTCTATATATGCTTAAAATGGCTAAATAAAATGTTATACAGTATACATACATCATTACTATACTACTCTAATACTTAATAATAACTTAATAATAATAATAATAATAATAATAATAATAATTATAATATATAAACATATAAATATTGTCTTATTAACGGATTTTAAGCGAATATAGAGAGGTGGATGGTTAAGGTGGAGGGCTTAAAAAAAGTGGAGGGTTCATATAAAAAAAAATAATAATATAAATAATATCAATAAATAATTAATTAATTTTTTGTATTAAAAGAATAATTTTATATATATATATCAACTAATAAAATTTATTATTTTCATTTGTGATTTTTATAAAATGTCAAAACTTAGTTTCAAAATTTCGGATTATCAAAGCAACTTATCAGGGCTTGACACAATTGAAAATGTCAACAAAGATTTATTAACTGCAATAATTGATAGCGATTTAGTGAAAGACCAACAAGAATTGACAGGATTAAAAAATTATGATAAGAAGATCTTAAAAAATAGAGTTAAGGTATCATATAAACAAGTTGATTATAATTTTGGTAGAAACTTTGCTCAAAAGTCAATGTCGTTAGGTTGTATGCGAAAAGCAATCAGACACACATTGATGAAACAAGCAGGATATCAAGATATAGATATGGTAAATTGTCATGCAACTATATTACAGCAATTGTGCAAATCTAATGATATGTCTTGCCCACAATTAGATGAATACATTAATAATAGAGATGAATTATTACAAGCGGTCAAAGAATTATACGATGTTGATAGAGACCAAGCTAAAAAATTATTTATTATCTTATTATTTTATGGAACATTTGATACATGGAAGAAGGACGAAGAATTAGATGAGAACATTGAGCCAAGCGATTATATTGTCAGACTTACAAATGAATTAAAAACAATTGGTAATACTATTATTGTAGAAAATCCAAAAGAGGTTGAATTATGCAAAAAACTCAAAAAGAAAAATCCGAAAGGTTCTGTAGTTAGTTTATTATTGCAAAGTATTGAAGACCATATTTTAGACATTATTTATAATAAATTAGGAAGACCAAAAAATGTTATATTATCATTTGATGGTTTGGCAATTCTCATTGCAGATTTTCCAGATATAGATTTATCACCACTTGAACAAGAGATTACCAATAAAACTAATTTTAAGATGCAACTTCTTGTTAAAGAATTATCTTATGCAGTTGATCCTTCAGAATTAAATGTTGAAGAAGAAAAATATCCATATACAGAGTTTGAGAAAACACATTTTAAAATTATTAATTCTGGAATGTATTGCAAAATTACTTCAGATAATAAATATATTTTTATGACAAAAAAGCAATTAGTTGAATCTTATGAACACTTGCCAAATGGTTTTATTTTAAAATGGGTTTCAAACAATCCACTTATTAGAAAATATGATGATGTAGATATTTTTCCACCGCCTTTAGTTTGTCCATCAAATAAGTTTAATTTATGGAAACCATTTGCAATGGAAGAAGTGCAAGAATATGAGCATCAATCAGAAGCACTTGATGCACTACTAAAGCATATATTGATTATGTGCGATAATGACGAACTAACCGCAAAATGGCTTACAAATTGGATTGGTCAAATGGTGCAATTTCCAGCAATCAAAACTAAGACACCAACTATAATATCTAAACAAGGTGCAGGAAAAGGAACACTAATGAAAATAATTAGTAGAATGATTGGAGATAATAAATATTTTGAAACTGCAAATCCAAGCCGTGATGTATGGGGCAATTTTAATTCAATGTTATCAAATTGTTATTTTATTAATTTAAATGAGTTAGGCAAGAAAGATGTTATCGAGGCCGAGAGTAGATTAAAGGCTTTGCAAACTGACGAGAGATTAACTATTAATGAGAAAGGCAAAGCACAATTTGATATTAAGTCATATCACAAATTCATGATTACAACTAATAATTTTGACCCATTACGAGTTGAGCAAGATGATCGACGAAATATTATTATTAGAGCAAGTGATGAATTAATAGGAAACAAAGAATATTTTACTAAATGGAATAATGAATATTTAGAAGTAAATTGCATTAAAACATTTTATGAATATTTCAAGTCATTACCAGATTTAGATAAATTCCATTTTATGGAAGAACCAAATACAGAACATCAACAAGACTTAAAACAATTATCTATTTCAAAGCCTGAGATGTGGCTAAAATATTATACTTATAAATCAACAATTGGCGGAACATCAATCCCAGAAGAGCCAAAGAAATTATGCTCAATGGAGATTTTCCAAGATTTTAATAATTGGAAAGAAAACCAAAAAATACTATATGATACAACGGCATTAAAATTAATAATTGCGATCAAGAATTTGCGGATTGATGGCATCTCAACAAAAAAAGAAAAACACGGAAACATGACATTGTTTGATTGTAATAAATTAGCAAGATATTTTGACTTAGTAGAATAGGTGTAAATTAATAATTATTTTTTTTTGTTTGATAATAATTATTTTTATATTAAAGAAATAAAATTATATATATATATCAACTAATAAAAAATTATAATGACAGAAAATAAAATATCTCAGAAATTTTTGAATGGATTGAAGCAACACCAAATGGATTATTTAGATATCAAAGATTGGATTTATTGCGGAGGAAATCAAGATTCATATTATGAGTATTTTAAACTTTGTTATCCTGATGCAATTGCACCAACTGAAGATAATTGTATTTGTGGAAATGGTATTTCTATTTGTTGTTATATTCGAGAAAATGTAGATGCTCCAGTTGAAGATATTCTTATAGTTGGATCATGTTGCATTAAGAAATTTTTACCAAATGGTTTTACAAGATTTTGCACAAATTGCAATGCTGAACACAAAAGATATAAACATAATATTTGTTTTGATTGTGAGA